>Ga0123356_10001901_pt1 | contig 22658 bp, 20 predicted proteins | sample TergutEmb28metaG_2_FD_92546 | JGI IMG/M metagenome (GOLD analysis project Ga0123356, IMG submission 92546) | Embiratermes neotenicus P3 segment gut microbial communities from Petit-Saut dam, French Guiana - Emb289 P3 | ecosystem: Host-associated > Arthropoda: Insects > Digestive system > Gut ...
CAAAATATTCCTTACTTATTGCGTACAGCAATAACGTGTGATAATATAAAGTCATGGATAACAATGTTGATAATATGATGATAGGTAAGCGCATACGTGATACGCGCAGGGAACAAGGGCGCACATTAAAAGATGTTGCTGCTGAGTTGGGTATGGTAGCCTCAACCATTCAGCGTTATGAAACTGGATTTTTTGATGATATTAAATTACCAGTTATACAAGCAATTGCCAGATGCTTGAATGTCAATCCATCGTGGTTAATTTTTAAATCTGAAGTTAAAGAAATTGCTGATGAGCCAATGAGCGAGGTAGACAGGCTTCGAGACGAACTGCGTCAGTCCCCGGAAAGACAAACGCTTTTAAAAGCTACGAAAAACTTATCTGCAGAAACTATTAAGAAAATAACAGAGCTAATCAAATCATTCCCAGAAGTCAATTAGGAGGGAATGTTTTTAAGGTAGATTGCAATCATGAAGACGTATTTGTGTGGTTTAAGCCATTAGAATGGGGCGTTCAGGCGATGACAACTAGGGACGCAAACGATGATTACAACGTGTTTATTGACCCTCGCTTATCTTACGATCAGCAAAAGTCAGCTTATAATCATGAGATGCAGCATATACGAAAGCAACATTTTTCATATAAAGAAATACCATTAAGCCAATTAGAAAATGAGGCTAAGTAATCAATGCGTGGACATATTAAAAAACTCTACAAATCCAGTTACACAATTGTCGTACCGCTAGGCCGTGATCCGGCAACCGGCAAGTACCGACAGCATTGGGAAAATGTCAAAGGCACGAAGGCAGATGCAGAACGCCGCCTTTCGGAATTACAAAATGAGCTGTATAAAGGCACATTTATTAAGCCGCAGAAGATCACTGTTGCTGAATACCTGACTGACTGGTTAGAGAACACGGCTAGATTTCACGTTTCACCGACAACGTATAAGGGCTATAAGCATATTATAAACAGGCATCTTATACCGGGCATTGGCGGAACATACCTGTCGAATCTTACCGGTGTAGCCATACAAACATACTATGCGCAAAAACTCAAAAGCCCATGCCTTGATAGCAAAAGTATTTTGTCATCTCATAGCGTCAGATGCCACCATAAGGTATTACATCGTGCTTTGAAGTCGGCAGTAGTTAAAAGGATTATTATGCACAATGTTGCTGATGATACCGAGCCGCCTATACCAGTCAAAAAAGAAGTTCGTCCGATGACAGAAAGCCAGCTTACGCTATTTTTACAAGAACTTAAAGGGTCTCACTATTATGAGATATTCTATCTATTTCTATTTACAGGGTTACGCCGTTCAGAACTCTTTGCCTTACATTGGGATGATATTGACTTACAGAATAAACGGCTTACGGTATCCCGATCTTTGCACTATATAAACAGAGAATTTATTTTCAGTGAGCCAAAAACTGAAAAGAGTAAAGCGACAATTAGTTTAACTAATTCTACTGTCAAGCTGATGGAAGATTATAAACATCGCAAAATTGCGGAATATATCCTGTTGGGAAAAAAATTTAGTGGAACTGAATTGGTATTCTGCCGATCTAATGGTAAGCCTTTCATTCCTCAAGCTGCCTCAGAGTATTGGCGCAGGTTTGCCGATCGCCTTGGGATGACTGAATTACGGCTGCATGATGCCCGACATACCCATGCAAGCCTTATGTTGAGAAGAGGCGTAAACGTGAAAATCATTCAAGAAAGATTGCGCCATGCTGATATAAAGACGACATTAAACATTTATTCGCACATTTTACAGGGTATGCATGATGAGGCCGCCAGTCTATTTGATGAGTATGCCCCAAAATAGGCGTGATAAATAATCTATTAGTGACTTATTAGTGGTTCTTGTTATTGCAAAGTAGTAAGCACAGCAAAAATGTAGTTTTTAGCTTTGTAAAATGATATAACAAGTGAGGAAATAACACATGCCTATTGCACTGCTTGCACCACAGGTAATTGCCCGCATTGCTGCCGGTGAGGTCATCGAGCGCCCGTCATCAGTGGTAAAAGAGTTGCTCGAGAATTCCATTGATGCCAAAGCTACCCAAATAACTGTTGAGGTCGCCGCCGGCGGGTTGGAAAGTATATGTGTATCGGACAATGGTTGCGGCATCGCTTTGGATGATTTGGAACTGGCGTTTGAGCGCCACGCCACCAGCAAAATTAATAAATTTGATGATATGTTCGCATTGGATACGCTTGGATTTCGCGGAGAGGCGTTACCTTCTATTGTTGCCGTGGCTGACGTGGTAATTACGTCTTGTCAGGCGGGGGCTGTAGGTGGTGGAAGGCTGGAGTTTCGCGGCGGTAAGGTGTTCAAAAAAGGCGCGCTGGGACGTGCACAAGGTACCAGCATTAGTGCGGTGCGTCTGTTTCAGTCAGTGCCAGCACGTTTGAAATTCCTCAAATCGCAGCACAGCGAGGCGTCGCATATTGCGCTGGTGCTGAGCCAGTATGCCACGGCTTATCCAGAGATAAAATTTACACTGATAAATGATGGCAAAACTCGCCTTAGTACCACCGGTAGCGGCAAATTATCCGACGTATTGATGCAGATTTACGGACTGGAAGTGGCGCGCCAAATGCTGGATATTACGCCTTACGGCGGCGATGACGCACCCGCAATCAAGGTAAGCGGTATGGTGGCGGCACCTACGATGTCGCGCTCAAGCAATAACTACATTTCGCTTTTCGTTAATAGACGCTGGATAACATCCAGACGTTTGATTTATGCAGTGGAGGAGGCATACCACGGTCTTTTGATGACTGGTAAGCATCCAATCGCTGTTATCAGTATTGAAATATCCCCCGCTGATATTGACGTCAACATTCATCCTACCAAGAGTGATGTTAAGGTTAAAGACGAAAACGCTGTTTTCGGCGCCGTGCAGTGTGCCGTGCGGCAGGCATTGTTGCAGACGGCACCTGCTGCCTCTGTTTCGGAAATGGCAACGGCACACATCCCTCAATCAGCTTTGCAGACTGACTTTTTGCCGCGCTATGCAATTGGTGCTGCGCAAGCTACGCATCATATAGTTCAAAGGGGAACGCTTGAGTATGACCTGCCGCAAAGCACTACTCCAAAATCTGTTCTATCGGCGCTAAGGCTTTTGGGGCAGTTGCACAATAGCTATATCGTTGCTGAGGGACCAGACGGACTTTATCTGATTGACCAGCATGCGGCGCATGAGCGTATCCTGTTTGAAAAACTCATGCAGGAAAAAGAAGCAGGGCAGCTTGACGTGCAGGCACTGCTTACCCCTGAGACGTTTGATCTAACACCTGCTCAGTTTGCCATATTGTCATCGCATTTGGACGAGTTGGCGCAGTTGGGATTTTTGCTGGAGGAGTTCGGCGCGAACAGCTACATTGTGCGCACTGTGCCATGTGTGCTTTCGGGTAAAAACTGGCGCGTTTTGCTCACTGAACTTTTGGAAACAGTGGGCAGAGAGCGCAGCCAATTCATGCAGCGGCTGGTCGCCTTATCGGCATGCCACGGTGCTGTAAGATTCGGACAGGCGCTGGCAGAGGATGAGATGCGCGAGTTGCTGCGACAATTGGAGCAGGTGGAACTGCCTAACACGTGTCCGCATGGACGCCCCACGCTAATGTGTCTTACGTATGAGCAGTTAGGCAAAGAATTTAAGCGCGTCTAGACGTGCGCTTTGTATTTGGCGCATATTACATAACGCTTGAAACAGATTCTGTTTAATAGCCGATACTGGCTATTGCAGCTTATTTTTGTTTACTGCTGCCCGGTTTGACGAGTGGCATACCTTGTTTGCATAGTGGACAATCATGTGGCTGGTAGGCTGGCGTTATGGAACGCAGACAGCTATACAGCGGGGCACCAAAGTCGAATTCGTGCTCGGAGCGGTCAACCAGCACACCAATACCGACGACTAAGCCGTCATGTTGTGCCACAGCATCCAGCACCTCTTTGACAGATTTGCCGGTGGTGAGGATGTCATCGAGTACTAGTACTCTCTCTTTTGGGTTCAGGACAAAACCGCGCCGGAAAGTGCGCAACCCACTGTCATTTTTCTCGGCGAAGATGCAACGTAAACCCATCTGTTTGGCGACCTCAAAGGCCAGGATAATACCGCCGGTGGTGGGCCCTGCTACTACCTGTGCCTCACAATTTCTGAAGTGCTCTGCAATCATGCCACACAGGCTGGATGTGTGCTCCGGATGCTCCAGTATGCGAAACTTTTCCCAATAGACCGGTGAGTGTAATCCCGATGTTAGCAGGAAGTGTCCGTCCAGCACGGCTCTGCTACTGCGAAAAAGTGCTTCTGCCTTATTTGTATAAGTATCTGACATAATACGCTCTACGGCTATTTTGGCAAATTGTAATTAGGGGCTGCACCGAACTTTGAAAAGGGCCAAAAAGACCAAAATGCGCGACCTACGATACTATCGCGTGTTACAGTCCACCCTCCATGCGAGTCGGCTGAAGAATTGCGGTTGTCGCCCATAACAAAATAGTTATCCTCCGGAATAGGTACAGGGCTTATGTAATAGTAGTTGGGAGGTGCGGCAATATATGGTTCATCAAGTGTGATACTACTGCCATCGGGCTTGTGTATAATAACCTCGCCGTCTTTAATTTCTACGATTTCTCCGGGCATGCCAATGATACGCTTGATATAGTCAGTGTCGTGGGGTACTTTCGCAGGGGGAGTGAAGACGACGATGTCGCCGCGCTGAGGTGAATGACCGAATTTATAGGCTAATTTGTATATCAGTACGCGTTCGCCAACACTCAATGTTGGCTGCATGCTGCCGGAAACGATTACCGAGTTTTGTATGGTGATATTGATGCCCAAGAATAGCACTATAGCAAAAGTTATGATTATGAGCATTTCACGGATAGCATTTTTCAGCCCAAACTTCTTTTGGTTTGCGGCGTTTTCTCCGGATTGAATATCTGACGCGCAGGAGAAATCACCCCACTCATCGTATGCCTGGCATGCCAGTTTAGAAGCATCTTCTGTGCTGTTATCCGAGCCGTTGGTGTAATTGTCTGATTCGTCGATATGCATTATATAACCATCTATACCACGAGGTATGTATTTTAACTGCTTAATTATACCACTTGAGTCCTATCATAGCCAGTTTGTTAATTCATTGCATTAAAATATAACAGCACTGAAAAGTCTTTGAATATGCCTAAAAATGTCAAGGATGTTTGACCGATTAGCCTCATTTTGAATGTATCAAAGTTGGTAGGTTAGCTTGGTGTTGCGTTATAATGCTCCAAGGGCTAACATTTACTAGAGTTGAAAGGAGCAATAAGATGGAAAAGAGATTACTCATCATATTTGGAACAGTTTTTTCTATGGTGTGTTTAGTTGTTGGCGTTGCCGGCTGCGATACTTTTGGCGGTGGTGGCGGTGCGCCTGATATTTCACAGAGTATTGCCAGTTGGCAGGATATTGGCATTTCGGTGGAAGGTGTCGGAAAAGTGTGGGTTACACCAGATGTAGCTTGCATCGACATGGGCGTGCAGACACAGGCTGTCAGTGTATCGGCGGCACAAACGCAGGCTACTCAATCCCTGAATGCCATAATTACAGCCGTCAAGTCCAAGGGCGTGTCTGATAGTGACATCGCTTCATCCAATTACAATATTTCCCCGGTTTATGGCTATGATAGCACTGGCAAACAGGTAATTGATGGTTATAGTGTAACCAGTTCCGTTGTGGTGAAAGTGCGCGAAATAAGCAGTGTAAGCGATGTGATTAGCGCAGCGGCTACGGCTGGCGGTAATAGCTTCCGCTTAGATGGCGTTGCCTACTTCATGGATAATCCTGAGCAGCATTATGCAAATGCACGTGAGATTGCCATGAACGATGCTGCCGAGAGCGCCAATAAGCTTGCCAGGCTTGGTGGCGTTAAACGTGGTAGGTTGATTTATATCAATGAAACTATTACCAGCAATTCACAGACTAGTGAAATTGAAATTGTAGTTAGCGTACAGGCTGTGTACGCCATCGCTTAGAAAACAGAAACACCTGTTAGTTTATCGACTGCACCACGCACGCGTGGTGCAGTCGCATTTGTCTAAGGCGGAAACCACATTTTATACCTAATTTTGCAGGCTTTAATTTGCACTTTCAAAAATGAGAGTGCTAGAATGTGAGCATATATGGACTTTATGGAGCAGGCCATCTCGCTGGCTAAGCTAGCGCATGGAAACGTATCCCCTAATCCTGCGGTCGGTGCTGTTCTGGTTAAGGATGGCGTGGTGGTCGGTCAGGGTTTTACCCAATCACCTGGTTTGCGCCATGCTGAAATCGTAGCTATCGAGCAGGCAGGCGAGCAGGCTCGCGGTAGCACGCTTTACGTCAGCCTTGAACCATGCTGCCATTTTGGGCGCACTTCTCCATGTACGCAGGCAATTATTTCCGCTGGGGTAAACCGCGTACATATGGCAATGATTGATCCGAATCCGCTGGTGGGCGGCAAGGGGCGCGCGGAGTTGGAGAATGCCGGCATAAAAACTTTTGTGGGCAAGTATGCAGACCAAGCACGACAATTAAATGAGGCCTACGTTAAGTTTATTACTACCGGTTTGCCATTCGTCACGGTTAAAGTTGCCATGAGCCTGGATGGTAAAATTGCTACTGCCAGTGGTGAGTCAAGGTGGATTTCCAATGCTGAGTCACGTCAGTTTGCCCATACCCTGCGCCATACGCATGATGCTATTATGGCTGGTGCGAATACAGTATTGGCAGATGACCCGCATCTCACAACGCGCTTTGCGCGCGGACGCGGTGGCACGAGCCGGAAACAGCCTTTGCGCGTGATTGTGGATGGGCGTGGGCGTACTCCGCACACCGCGAAAGTGTTTCGCGAGGCAGGTAAGACTATTTTAGCTATGGGGCGCAATGCTACATCTGAAGAGAAAAAGGCTTTCGGTGCGTTGGATACTGAAATTATTGAATTTCCCACAGATGATGGTGTTATCAATTTGCGTTCTCTGCTTAAAATATTGGGCGAGCGCCAGACGACGAGCGTACTGGTTGAGGGAGGCGGTATACTGGCTGGGTCTTTCTTCGATCAGGGATTAGTGGATAGGGTATTTGTGTTTATTGCACCTATCATCATTGGCGGAAATGGGCGCGCGGCTGTAGTTGGAAATGGAGCAGAAAGACTGGTGGATGCTTTCCGGCTGGAGAAAACCTCCGTTACCAAATTTGGCGACGACACCCTCGTTTCAGGTTATGTGGCAGGAAGATCGGGGTAATGCTGGCGTAGATATGTTTACAGGGATTGTTGAGGAAATCGGGCAGGTTTTAGCTATTAACAGCTGTAGCATGTCGATTGCCGCAAGCAAGGTACTACAGAATACGCAATTGGGCGATAGCATTGCGGTCAACGGCGTTTGCCTTACGGTTACAAGATTTGATGCGCAATCTTTTGATGTTGACATAATGGAGGAAACACTCCAGCGCACAAATCTGGGTGGGCTGCAATGTGGTGCTGCTGTAAATTTAGAGAGAGCATTAACTCTAAATAAGGGGTTGGGTGGTCACTTGGTTCAGGGGCATGTGGATGCCGTAGGGCGCATTAAGCAAGTTGTGCCGCGTGAGGCATCTTTGCTTATCGATATTGAGGCATCCTCTGATGTGATGCGCTACATCGTGGAGAAGGGTTTTATTGCCGTCAGCGGCGTTAGTTTGACAGTCACGCAACGTACTGAGCAGAGTTTTGGCGTTTCCATTGTGGGCTTTACACGGCAGAATACCACATTGGGACAAATGCATACCGGAGATACTGTAAACTTAGAGGCGGATATTATTGCCAAATACGTGGAGCAGTTTAACTGCTCTCCAAAGCGCGAAAGTATAAGTATGGAGTTTTTGCGCGAGCACGGGTTTGTCTAAGATAATGCATTAGAAGCGAGGAAAATATGGGATTTGCGACTATTGAGGAAGCTATTGCTGATATTAGGGCCGGCAGATTCGTTATCGTGGTCGATGATGAATGCCGCGAGAATGAGGGGGACCTCATCATGGCTGCCGAAAAGGTGACGCCTGAGGCAGTCAATTATATGGCGGTGCATGCTCGCGGTCTTATCTGTGCACCTATGACTGGCGAGCGGCTGGATGCGCTTAATATCCCGCTTATGGTAGATGACAACACTTCTGCACATTCCACGGCGTTCACTATCTCTGTGGAGGCAAAGCATGGTGTGACGACCGGTATTTCGGCGCAAGACCGTGCCGTTACGCTTCAGGTGCTCATTGACCCTGACAGCAAGCCGGATGATATCGCTAGGCCCGGGCACATATTCCCTCTGCGTGCCCGCGATGGTGGCGTGCTGGTGAGGGCAGGGCATACCGAAACCACAGTGGACTTGGCGCGGCTGGCAGGGTTGTATCCTGCAGGGATGTGTTGTGAGATTATGAACGAGGACGGCAGTATGGCGCGCTTGCCGCAACTTGAAATACTGGCTCAGAAGCTTGGGCTGAAAATCATAACAGTTGCAGATCTTATTGCCTACAGGCGCCATCATGATAAGCTTGCGCATATGGTTACGGAAACCAAGCTACCGACGTGTTATGGTGAGTTTCGTGCACTTGCGTATAAAAGCGATATTGAGCCAGGTGAGCATTTGGCGCTGGTTATGGGCGATATACAAAAAGGCGTGCCTGTGTTGGTGCGCGTACATAGCGAATGTCTAACGGGAGATGTCTTCGGTAGCCAGCGTTGTGACTGTGGAGAGCAATTGGATATTGCCATGAAAATGGTATCTGATGAGGGGTGCGGAGTAATTTTGTATATGCGACAGGAAGGGCGTGGCATAGGCTTCCATAATAAGCTGCGCGCATATGCAGAACAGGACAAAGGGCTTGATACAGTAGAGGCCAATATCAAACTGGGTTTTGGAGCGGATATTCGCGATTATGGTATTGGGGCGCAGATACTGGCTGATATTGGGCTGAATGAGATTCGCCTGATGACCAATAACCCCAAGAAAGTAGTGGGGCTTGAGGGATATGGGTTGAAAGTAGTGGAGATAGTGTCTATTATTGTACCACCTAATCCGCATAACCGCAGATATTTGGAAACTAAGCAGACCAAAATGGGTCATATATTGAAAATAACAGATGATGCACCGGACAGTTGTACGGTCAAATAAGGAGGGACTACATGAGCAAAACATTTGAAGGTAATTTGGCAGGTGAAGGGCTGAAATTCGCCGTAGTTATCTCGCGTTTCAATGAGTTCATCAGCGAGCGCTTGCTTGACGGAGCAAAGGATGCGCTTTTACGCCATGGCGTGAGTGCCGACAGCTGCGATATTGCATGGACGCCGGGGGCTTTTGAAATACCGCTGGCGGCTCTTAAAATGGCCCAGACAGGCAATTATAGCGCGGTTATCTGCTTGGGAGCGGTTATTCGTGGTGGCACGCCGCATTTTGAGTATGTGGCATCTGAACTCAATAAGGGTATTGCCAGCATTTCATTGCAGACCGGAGTGCCGATTATCAATGGCGTCATAACTGCCGATACGTTGGAACAGGCTATTGAGCGCGCTGGAACTAAGATGGGCAACAAGGGCTTTGATGCTGCCGTTTCAGCTATTGAAATGGGTAATCTGCTGAAGAATATCGGCTAACCCCGGGGTAGCTGATTATATTTACAGTAGCTACTTTGTTGTCGCGACAGGCGGGCAAGCCTTGAGTTAAATAGGGGTGTCTTGATAAAGGTAATGGTTGCCCTATTGGACGCCTGTGTGGTGCGTCGGCAAGGCATTTTCCTTTGACACTTATGAATTGCCTCACTTATAATGTGGCTATTCTGGACCAGAGGGAGCGACGATGGCAAAAGATATGAAAGGGAAAGAACCTCCTACCTTGGAAAACCTGCGTCAACGCTTGGACATGTTTGATGACAGGCTTGATAATATTGATTCCATGGTTTCTGCCGTCATTGAGCGTGTTATGAATCAGGCCGTTTCCATAAATACGGTGTGTGCGCACTGCGGGAGAAACGTCGAGGTTGCTCTTATTGGTGTGCGTAAGCCCCGTTAGCTATCAATCGGTTCATATGTTTTTTTGAGGTTTATATGCAGAGTATTACAGCTGTGTTTGGTCGGGTTCGCTGCGGCGCGTTTTATTGGCGTTGTCAGGCCAGTTTGCCATGGAAAATTACCAGTGCCGTTCTGATGGCAGGGCTAATTGGCGTGATGGCACAGGTGCGCATTCCTTTCTTTCCAGTGCCTTTTACTGGTCAAACTTTTGGCGTAATTATGGCTGGTGTATTGTTAGGACGCAGGTGGGGCGGCGTAAGTATGCTGATTTATGCTGCGTTGGGTTTGGCTGGCGTGCCTTGGTTTACAGGTGCTATGAGTGGGTTTACCCCAACAAGCGGCTATTTGCTTGGTTTTGTGTTTGCAGCCTTGTTCTTGGGTTACTTTGTTGATCGCAAACCTGAATATTGTAGCTTTAGCAAAATGTTTGGGCTGATGCTTTTTGCCAGTTTAGTGTTGGTATATTTGCCGGGCGTGTTGTGGTTGGGTTTTTGGATGCATAATACTGGCGGCACAGCTTCAATTACAGCTGTTTTTGTTGCCGGAGTGTTACCTTTCATTGCCGGAGACGTGTTGAAATCTGCGCTGGCGGCGGCGCTGGCGCGTTTTGCTTTACCCAATCGTCTTTAGAGGCAGGCGATTGACGGCACTTTGCCTCTCATGTAAGATAATGCACTAAGGGTGGTTAGCTCAGTTGGTTAGAGCGCAGCGTTGACATCGCTGAGGTCAGAGGTTCGAGACCTCTACTACCCACCATTACCGAGTAATCCGAACCTCCTCGTACCTATTGGTGCTGGCTTTAGGTTTGTTCTGTACTTCAAAAACTTGGGATAGGTAAAGGGGATTCGGTGCCCCCAATTTAAAATACTTTCAAATAGTGGAATATTAAGCCATGAAAAGTAGTATGTGGGTAATGCTGTTGGGTTTAGTTCTAATTGGAATTGTGGTGCTATCGGTTCCGCTAGGCTGTATATTATCAGATTATTTTAAACCGAATCCACAAAGACCGGAGATAACTTATGGAGAGTTTCCATTTAGGTTGGAGTACGAAATAAATGGTGAGAGAGTTGTAGTAGAAGATACCGTGATATGCAAGTTTGATGGGTTTGGAGTTTTGGGTTGGGGAGATGGTAAGCATAGAAAATGGAAAAGTTGGCTAGCAAGTGATAAAAACATGGATTTCGTACTACTCAAGACTATTGATGATTCTTCAAAGTTATTCTACACTTTGGGTAGCGCAGCATACTATATGGGAGATGGTCCAGCACATATGTACGCACCAGATTATCCTACTGTGCACTATCATGCTGTTATTGAAAAACCGTTTAATGGCGGAACCTTATCCAGCGCAGTAAAAGCTGATGAGTTATTGAATAAATATGGAATAAGAATAATTAACTTTGAACCATCTGACCCAATTGTAAACACTTTCATATAATGGAATATCAAGCTATGAACAGTAGTATGTGGGTAATGCTATGGGGTTTTGTGCTAATTAGCGCCAAAAGAGATTATCACTACTCCCCCTGTTTGTCTTGCCCATCCTGTTCTTGATTGTCTTACGTCTTACATTGTGCTTGTGGAAAAGAGCAGTTGCAGTCTCTGATTTCTGAGCAAGGAGTTAGTATTTGGTAATGATGTGCTCTTTCAAAAACAGGAGTGTTTTTGAGATTTCTTTCAGGTCATAACTTGGAGTTTCTTAATAGCCATTTGTGCCACAAAGGCATGCTATACATATCGCCACATCAAGTAAAGCTGGCATAGACCAAGTGCCAGCAGTGTGGCTGGTATGGCGTATTTCATATAGCGTCCCCAGCCAATCTTATGCCCTTCTTTTTCGGCGATAGCTGTGCCTACAACATTGGATGACGCTCCGATAGGCGTAGCGTTGCCTCCGATGTCTGTGCCAAGAGCAAGCGTCCAACTCAGACTGTCCATATCCAGACCAGGCGCGGCAGCAAGCTCGCGGATAATTGGCACCATCGTGGCGGCAAACGGAATATTATCCACAAGTGCCGAGGAAAATGCGGATAACCAAAGTATAAGAGTTATTACAACTAATAGGTTGCCGCCGGAGATATTGCCGATGAATGCGGCAACCTTCTCTAGTACTCCGGTTTTTTCCAAACCGCCGACCACTATGAAAAGCCCGATGAAAAAGAGCAGTGTTTTCCAATCCAGCCTGCGCAATACGTGCGGGACGCTTCGCCCTGAGACAGCCAGCGTGAGTATTGCCGCAATCACTCCAATCAGTCCTACGGTCAGCCCTGTAAGTGCATGGGTTATGAGCAGAACCACAACTACCAGAAAGATAATTGTGCTTATCATAAAATGTGCCCGATTAGTAATGGCAGAAGACGGAAGCGGGTAAGATTTGGTGTCAGAGGTGTCGGTCTGGCTTGATTTTAATTGTTTGCGGAAGACAAAAAAGAAAAATAGCATAGCTGCAAGCAAAGAAATCAGTGCAATCGGTCCCGTGTTGGTGGCGAAGTCTGAGAAAGAATAACCCAGCGACGTGCCAATAATAATATTGGGAGGGTCTCCGCTCATTGTTGCGGAACCGCCAACATTTGATGCGAAAATCTCGGCGATAATAAATGGTACAGGGTCAAATTTAAGCAGGCGCGAGAGTTCTATGGTTACTGCCGCAAGAAATAGCAGAACAGTTATGCTGTCAATAAACATGGACAAAATGCCTGAAAACAGCATGAAGACTACCAGAATTGAGAGCACATTGTATTTCACCAAACGCGCAATAAACAGGCACATCCACCGAAAGAAGCCGGTATCAGCCATTCTTTCAACCATAACCATCATGCCGGCAATAAAGATAATGGTTTGCCAGTTGATGCCGGAACTTAGGCTGACTACGTCGTGCTTATGAAACCAAAATGAGTGCTGCACTAATGGTTCCAGGTTGAGCACTCCCAAAACGGCATGATAGTCGCGCATCACGCCAAGGAATACAACGGCGATGACAGCCAGTGCCGCCACAAGCGCCGGGATGTAACGATGCAATTTCCCGCGGATAATGAAAAAAAACATCAGCAGGAAAATAATGATGGCTAGAATTTGACTTAAATTCATTTTAAAGCACGCCAAATTGCAAATTTATTTTTTGTAAAAGTGTCTTATCGTGTCAAAAAGTTAAAACCGGATGACGACAAAGTATAGCCGTTTACGAACGCACTTTACAAATAAGCCTTTATGCGTTCAAAGCCATGGATGCTTTCAAAATGATGAAAACGCAGTTTGGTTTTTGATGAAAAAATTCACATAACTACACCTCAAACGTGCCTAAATTTGCCCGTGATAACGTAAGCCTTTATAATGGGTGGGCGAGGTTGCCGCGGAGGCTCTTATTTCAAGGCAGGGGAATAGCTTGAGGATTGAAAATCTTTCAGCAGTTGAGCATCTTGGCTCTGTATGAATCCATGACGTGCGGCGTCTTTTGGAATTGGATTCCGGTTCGTCACGCTCTGCGGTTGTGGGAGCCGGACAGGCACAGATTATTGAGCATGATGCAATAGAGTCCATCGAGAAAAAGATGGCCATTGTGATTCCTGTCAAAGACGAAGAACTGAAGGTTTTTGAGGGCGTCCTGAGTGGCATTCCGCATAATTGCCAAATAATCGTAGTGTCCAACAGTCAACGTAGCGGCATAGATTATTTCAAGAGTGAGCGGGATATTCTGGAGCGCTTTTGCCAGTCCACTGGACGACGCGCCATCATTGTGCACCAAAGAGATCCATTCCTTGCGCGCGCCGTGGAGTGTTCCGGCTATAGCGAGTTGCTTGATGAAGACGGCTATATTAGATCCGGCAAGAGCGAGGGAATGCTTGTAGGCTTGCTGTTGTGCGCTATGCTGGAGAAAGAGTATGTGGGTTTTATTGATGCGGACAATTTTGTGCCTGGGGCGGTATGGGAGTATGTCAAGCATTATGCCATAGGATTTGTGCTGGCCCAGTCACCGCTAAGCATGGTGCGCATTTTGTGGCATTACAAGCCCAAAATGATTGGCGAGTTGTATTTCAAAAAGTGGGGCCGTGTTTCTGAGGTTACCAACCGATATATGAATCATTTTATCTCCACAAAAGGGCGCTTTGAAACCGGAGTCGTGAAAACATCCAATGCCGGTGAGCATGCCATGAGTTTGAATTTGGCGATGAGGTTGCCCTACGCTTCCGGCTATGCTATCGAAACGCAGGAATTGATTTCGGTGCTTGAGCAGTTTGGCGGTGCTGCGCCGGTGGCGGATAATCTGGTTACACAAAATGGAGCTGACATAATCCAAACAGAAACGATTAACCCGCATCTGCACGAAGAGCGCAATGACAATGAGCATTTGTTTCAGGGCATGCTTGTGCCTAGCCTTGCGGTAATCTATCACAGCCAGTTGTGTGAGGATTCTACGCGCAAGTTGATAATGAACCAATTGGTTGAATCGGAGTGTATTGCGCAAGATCAGGAAGTGCCGCATGTCCATCTGTTTCCGCCACCACAGAAAGCTGACATAAAATTGTTTGCCGAAGCGCTGGAAACTCAATTTGGCGACATAGCGTTGCCCGGTGGATGGCTGTTAGGCGAGAAGCCTTCCCGTTATAAGCAGCCAGGCAATGCGCAAAAGGTTCTTTTCAGCGATATCGACGGCACGCTTTTGCACCCGCAAAGCTACACATATGCTCCTGCGCTTCAGGGTATTCGTAATCTTCAGGAACATCGGATACCTTTGGTGCTTTGTTCTGCCAAGACGCTGGCTGAACAAGAAGCGTTGCGGCGTGAGTTGGATATCAAGGATCCGTTTATTGTGGAAAGCGGCGGGGCCATATATATTCCAAAAGATTATTTTCGCTTTCCGTTCTCTTTCAGCAAAACGCAGGATGAGTATCAGGTGATAGAACTTGGCGCACCTTTTGCCGAGATAAAGCAGAGATTGCAGCTTGTGGCACAGAGTTGCAGTGTGCCCTTTAGTACATTCGGCAATATGGCTGTAGATGAATTAGCGCAACGCACCGGTCTTACGCTGCAACAGGCGCGACTGGCACGAGAACGCTGCTATAGCGAAACACTTATTGTTGACGAGCAGATCAACGGACGGCTTATGAAATCCTTGCAGAATGCCATGTTGAAAGAAGGGTTGCACTGCGTTTTTGGCGGGAGATTCTTTGAGGTGAGCCTTGGAAGCGACAAAGGCAAAGCGGTAAAAATTCTTTGTGAGTTGTTTAAGCTTAATTTTAATAGTATTTCAACCTTTGCCATAGGTAATGGGCTCAACGATGTATCCATGCTGCAGGTTTGTGCCCATCCTATGTTGGTTCAGGAAATTGATAAGCGCTGGACCAAGGTTAAGGTGAAAGATCTGGTGCGTATTAAGGATGTCGGACCGCAAGGGTTCAGCCGTGCCGTTGAGGAAGAAATCATCAAATTTGAAGCGGTCGCCAACGTAAATACGTGATACTGGTAGCCTGTCGCGGTGTTGCCTTTATTTAAGCAACAGCCTGCAAAATTATAATAACCTTTGGCAGGCGAACTGACAGATTTGAGTCCCGTTGGTTGAATTGTTTTTCCGCTTATGCTCATACCCTGCAAAATATTTGCCGATAAGTGCGCATTGGGCTAAAATACTCGGATATTCATTTGTTGGGCTTATCTGACAAATGGCTGGAGCAGTTATATGACTACATTGATTACCGATACAACACTTAGAGATGCGCATCAGTCGCTCATTGCTACACGTATGCGTACCCGCGATATGCTGGACATACTGGGCGAGTTGGATAAGGTCGGTTTTTATTCCCTTGAGGTGTGGGGTGGTGCCACATTTGATAGCTGTATTCGCTTTCTGAATGAAGACCCTTGGGAGCGCCTGCGCACAATTCGCAAAGCGGTGAAGAACACGCGTTTGCAAATGCTGTTGCGCGGTCAAAATCTTGTGGGATATCGCCATTATGCTGACGATGTGGTGCGCGAGTTTGTGCGATTGTCGGTAAAGAACGGCATAGACGTGTTTCGTGTTTTCGATGCCCTGAATGACATACGCAATATGCGTGCATCCGTCAGTGCTGTTAAGGAATTTGGCGGTACGGTGCAGGGTGTGGTTTGTTATACCACGAGCCCGGTCCATACACTTGAGCGTTTTGCTGAAATGGCGCAGGAGTTGGAGAGCATTGGAAGTGACGCGGTGTGTATCAAGGATATGGCAGGATTAATTTCACCGCAGGCTGCCACTGACCTTGTTACTGCCATAAAACAGCGCGTGAAAATTCCTGTAGTGTTGCATTCACATTGCTCAAGCGGCATGGCACCCATTAGCTATTTTGCGGCCGCCCGTGCCGGTGCCAATATACTGGATACGGCATTTTCGGCTTTCGGTTGGGGTTCTTCTCAACCGCCTACGGAAAGCGTGGTGGCAGCGTTGCAGGGTACGCCTTATGATACAGGGCTTGACCTAGCAAAACTGAACGAAATAAATGATTATTTCCTGAGTTTGAGCAACAAGTATCGCATGTTGTTCACTGCTGAAGCTACGCGCCCTAATGCTTCCGTATTGCTGCACCAAATCCCTGGTGGCATGATTTCCAATTTGGTGAGCCAGCTGCGCGAGCAGAATGCGCTTGATCGTTTGCATGACGTGTATGCTGAGATACCGCGTGTTCGTGCCGATTTGGGTTATCCCCCGCTTGTGACTCCAACCAGTCAGGTGGTTGGCACTCAGGCAGTGCTTAACGTTTTGAGCGGTGAGCGCTACAAGCAGGTGACACGTGAGACCAAAAACTATTTGATGGGGCTTTATGGTGCGGCAGTAGGTGAAGTCAATGAGCAGGTGCGTCGTGCCGTCATCGGTGATGAAAAAGCGGTTACCGTGCGCCCGGCAGATTTGCTGCCTGCGGAAATGAACAAAGCCAAGGAGGAAACGCAGAAACTTGGCATAGCTATAAGTGACGAAGACGTTATGACTTATGCTTTATATCCTGAGATTGCGGTGAAATTCCTGCGTGGCGAAATGAAAGAGGAAACACTTGTGCCTCCACAGGTTGCCTCCGCTACTCCTGCCGCAGCGCAGTCCGCCTCTGTTCCGACAGAGTTCAGCGTGGATGTGGACGGCGACGTGTTTAACGTTAAGGTATCACCAATCTCTGGTGGTGTGACGGATGTGTCTCCTGTCAAACAGAAAGCCAGTGCCGATCAGAAAGGTGCCGTATTGGCACCTATGAATGGCATGATTTTGACTGTGCGTGCCAAGGTCGGTGACAAGGTTGCTCAGGGTGACGTGGTGGCAACTATTGAAGCTATGAAGATGGCTTCAGAGATTTGCGCGCAGCACGGCGGAGTGGTGGAAGAGGTGTTTGTGCATGACGGCGAACTGGTCAGCGCCAAAGACGTTATTATGATTGTGGAATCCGATGATAAATAAAATTCTGGTTGCAAACCGCGGCGAGGTTGCAATTCGCATCATGCGTGCCTGCCGTGAACTTGGCATCAAATCAGTTGCAGTATACTCTGAAGCTGACAAGAATGCCCTGTTCGCCAAGTATGCCGATGAAGCTTATTTTATCGGTCCGTCTAAAGCATCGGAAAGTTACCTTAACATAAATAAAATTATTGAGGTTGCACTTGCCTCAGGTGCCAATGCCATTCATCCGGGATACGGGTTTCTTTCAGAAAATGCCGCATTTTGTACGGCTTGCAGTGACGTTGGTATCAAGTTCATAGGACCTTCCAATAAGGTGCTGGAACTGATGGGTAATAAGATTGCTGCCAGACAGGAGATGCAAAATGCCGGCGTGCCTGTTGTGCCTGGTGGCGATGAAGTGGTGAATAATTTAACACAGGCAAAAAAGCTTGCATCACAGGTGGGTTATCCGGTAATTATCAAGCCATGTGGCGGTGGTGGAGGCATTGGCATGAAAGTTGCCAATTGTGAGGCCGAACTGGAGGAGGCAATTGCCGGCTCGCAGAATATGGCTGACAAGGCTTTTGGCGTGCCTGATGTGTATATTGAGCGTTTCATTAAAGAGCCGCGACATATTGAGTTCCAGATTATGGGTGATAGCTTCGGCAACGTGGTTTATTTGGGCGAACGTGAGTGCTCCATACAAAGGCGCTATCAAAAGCTGATTGAGGAATGCCCTTCCGTTGCTATTACGCCTGAGTTGCGTCGCAAAATGGGTGAGATTGCCGTCAAAGTCGGCAAATGGGTGAATTATGAAAGTGCCGGTACGATAGAGTTTATTTTATCCGACGGAGAATTCTATTTCATGGAAGCCAATACACGTGTTCAGGTCGAACATCCTGTTACCGAGATGGTTACCGGTATTGATATCGTAAAAGAGCAGATTAACATAGCGCAGGGTGCACCGCTTTCATTCAAACAGGAAGATATCAAGCTTAATGGCTGGGCCATTGAGTGCCGCATTAACGCCGAGGACCCACAGGCGGACTTTGCGCCTTCCACTGGTAAGCTGCGCGGTTATCGCTCTCCCGGTGGCACCGGTGTGCGCGTTGACTCAGGCGTTCATCCGAGTTATACCATTCCTTATATGTATGATTCCATGGTTTCTAAACTAATCGCCTGGGGGCGCGACCGCGAAGAGGCTATTGCTCGCATGAAGCGTGCTCTATATGAATATATTATTGTGGGTGTGAAGACTAACATCCCATTCCATAAGGCGGTCATGTCCAATGCGCATTTTGTATCTGGTGATTTCAGTACGCATTTCATTGAAAATGAAACGACGCTGATTGACGACATGAAGAGCATCATGGAGCAGGAACAACCATTGGATGCCAAACTCGCCGAGGTTTTTGATGATACCAAGCGCGTTGCTGCTATTGCTGCCGTGGCTGCCTTGACGCAGTCATTTAAGCCTGCGACATAGCCTTCTTGCCGCTAATTTGCGCCATGTTCAAATTAGTTCATGGACAAGCAGTAATCCATTCTAAGCATTGGTTGCCAATATGCAGCTGGTGTATGCCAAATGGTGTGCTATTCAATGGACTCTCGAAAAGAGTATTTTTGAACGCTGCTTTTGCAGAAATCTTGCGATAACATTCATTTCAGACTTCTTGAGAAAATATGCCAAAAGCAAAAAACTCTATGTGTTTGTGGGATTGAATACTTTCGTCATGCCACTAAAATGCTATAATCATGCTAGGATGAATAAACAAGCGCGCACTTTACGATTGGGCATGGCGCAACTTGACGTTACTGTCGGTGATTTTTCCGGCAATTTGGACAAGATGCTGCATGTGCTTGATGAGGCTCGTCGGCTGAATGTGGGCTTGGTTGTTTTCCCCGAATTGGCAATTTGCGGTTACCCACCGGAAGATTTACTGTTAAAACCTCAGTTTATTGAACGAAACCTGCAATATCTTGATAAGCTGGTACAAGCGTCAAGTGGATTGAGTGTGATTGCAGGGTATGTGGAGTCCGATGACTGTCTGCATAATGCCGCTGCGATTATCCACGACGGAAAACATATTGACACATATCGCAAGATTTTTCTGTCTAATTATGGCGTGTTTGATGAAGACCGCTATTTTAAGCCCGGTTCCGAATGTCCTGTGTATATGATTGATGGAGTCGGGGTAGGTATAAACATATGTGATGATATTTGGCAGATTGACGGACCTGCGCGCATGCAGGCGCATGCCGGGGCTGAGGTCATTCTGAATATCAGCGCTTCGCCCTATCATTACGGCAGGATGAAAGAGCGCACTGCCCGGCTTGCCTCGCAGGCATTGGATAATGTGGCTATTGTGGCTTACAACAATATGGTTGGTGGGCAGGATGAGTTGGTTTTTGATGGCGGCAGTATTGTGATGAGTGAAAAAGGTGAAGTTTTAGCATGCGGGCAACAGTTTGCTGAGGATTTCATTGTAGTGGATATTGACGTGGAGGCGGTGGCACAAGCGCGAATAGGCGATTCCGCATGGAATCAAGGTTGTGGTATGGCTACTGTGTGGCCAGTCCGTCAGGTGATTGTATCGCAACAATCTGACAATATTGACAAACCTGCCGTCCCGCCGCGCAATGTGGTTGAGTATGCCATAGATGCGGAAATCTATAACGCTTTGGTGCTTGGTACGCGTGATTACATCTATAAAAATGGTTTCAAAAAGGTAGTGTTGGGGTTGTCGGGGGGGGTGGATTCTAGCCTTGTGGCCAGTATTGCCGTTGATGCCTTGGGGAAAGAAAATGTTGTCGGTGTTTCCATGCCGTCGCGTTTTTCCTCTGAAGGCAGCAAAACAGATGCATTGCTACTGGCGCATAACTTGGGAATAAAACTAATTTCGCTTCCCATAGAAAATACTTTCAAGTCTTATCTTGATAGCTTATGTGACGTGTTTGGTGATGCTGAAACTGATACCACGGAAGAGAATATTCAGGCGCGTATTCGCGGAAACTTCGTTATGGCACTTTCCAACAAATTTGGCTGGCTTGTGTTGCCAACCGGCAACAAGAGTGAAATGGCTACCGGTTATGCCACCTTATATGGTGATATGGCCGGCGGTTTTGCAATTTTGAAAGATGTGCCAAAAACACTGGTATATAAGCTGGTGGCTTATCGTAATGCTTGTGCTGGATACGACATAATACCGCAATCGGTTATAGATAAACCGCCGTCTGCCGAATTGCGCTTTAATCAACGGGATAGTGATAACCTGCCGCCATACGACGTTTTAGACCAGATTCTTAAGGCTTACGTAGAAGAGGACAAGAGCGTAGAGCAAATGGTCAATATGGGTTTGGATGAGGAGGTCGTGCGACAAGCAGCCAGATTAGTGGACAGAAGCGAATATAAACGCAGGCAATCCCCTCCAGGCATCAAGATAACGACGCGTGCTTTTGGGCGAGATCGGCGCCTGCCGATTACAAACAAATTCAACGGCAATGGATAGGTTTGTCAGAATATTGCTTTTTCAACTAAACTGAGAGTAGTTAAATTATGATAAGGTGGTGCATGACATGTCAGGTATAGGCGATGGAGCATTAGATAAGTATTGGGCTGCTTTGAAAGAGACATATCGTCTGGTTTATTCTGAAGTGGCGGCCGACCATATGGTTTTTCCGCGTAATGCCAGTGAACTTAAAAACCATTCGTGCTTCGGTATCATCAATGATAGTTATGATGAAACCATATCTATTTGGCTGGAAGTCGAAGATGACCGCGTGGTAAATGCAGCCTTTACCTGTGATGACTGCATAACGTGCACTGCTTGTGCCAGTGTTGTCACCGAACTGGCGAGAAATAAAACGCTGCAGGAAGCTAAAGCAATTACTCCAAAGAACGTGATAGATGAGTTGCAAGGATTGCCGGAGGAAGACCACCACTGTGCAGACTTGGCGGTTGACACTTTGCGTGCTGCCATTGATGATTATCAAAGTAGTTGAGTGGCTTTGTGTTCTTGTCGCAAGTAGCTTTACACGACAGGTAGGCATCGTTGAATAGTAAAGTGAAGAAAAAGGCAATCTTATTGTACCAATGACGAAAATTGTGGTTCCGTTGTCGGTATTATTATCCGGTTTGATGGGATAATTATGAATATACTTGAATTGCGCGACCGCGTACTTATGTTGTCGGTATATGAACAAAAACTGGAGCACTTGCAAAAAGATATCTTGAGGGCAACAAGGGAAGTATCACGTCTACTGCGACAATATGAAAAGGAAAGTCGCGACGTTGAGCGAATTCAAAATAACACACTTTCTTCTTTTATTTTTAAACTAATCAGAAAATATGAGGATAAGCTAGAAAAAGAACAAAAAGAAGAAATAGATGCCAAACTCGCTTATGATCGCGCGACCATACATTTTGAGAATCTTGAGCGTGAGAAGAATGAGCTTACCGCAAGCATTTCATCTTTGAAGGTTGATATGGATGCATATCAGTCAGAATTGGCAGACAGGCGAAGCGAACTTGCATTTAAGAAAAGCGAAATGGCATGTATGAAATATGCTGAATTGGAAAATGAGCGAAGCGCTATCGTTTCACAGATAACCGAAATTGAGCAGGCACTTAGTGCGGCTGTTAAAGCTGAGCTAACTGCGCAAAACACGAGGAAGTCCCTTGAAAGTGCAAAGAGATGGTCAACTTATGATGTTTTCAGGCGCGGTGGGATTATTTCGCATATGGTGAAATACTCGCATATTGACAAGGCAGAGCAGAGTTTCCATACACTTTCATCTCAATTGCGCTGTCTCAAGTCTGAACTTGGTGACGTGCATGGTTTTGCAATGCCTGAATTTAATGAAATATCATCTGGTCAGCGCGCTGTCGATTTTTGGTTTGATAATATTTTTACAGATTTATCAGTGCGCAAGAAAGTTATAAATAACGCTGAGCAGATAAGCAATCTGCTGCACAATATCAAAACTGTTAAATCTGCGCTTAAATCAAAGCTGAAGCAGGCTGATGCGGCTCTTGAGAATAACAGACGCAGTGAAGAAGAACTACTTGTCGCAATGTGACCTTGCCCCCGATCATTGCACCAATTTCAAAGTTAGTAATAGTATAAACTAAATTTGAAAGAGGTGATAACAATGTCGAGGAAAAACTACACAGCGGAGCAGATTATCGTGATTCTGC
>Ga0123356_10001902_pt1 | contig 22655 bp, 19 predicted proteins | sample TergutEmb28metaG_2_FD_92546 | JGI IMG/M metagenome (GOLD analysis project Ga0123356, IMG submission 92546) | Embiratermes neotenicus P3 segment gut microbial communities from Petit-Saut dam, French Guiana - Emb289 P3 | ecosystem: Host-associated > Arthropoda: Insects > Digestive system > Gut ...
ATGATGATGATGATGTGGATGGTGTGGTAAAGTTTGAAAGTTGAGCCTGAATGTGCGTCGTGTATACTTTCTCGTGCTCAAATACAAATATATCAAGCTACTACAAATCCTGCCTTACGCTTTAGATGTATGGCAGAAATTGTTAAACTTTTGAATCGTAGTTTTAAACCATCCACTGTGGCAGCTGATATATGCACTACAAGAGACCGTATTATTCGCCAATTAACCGGCAACCCCGACCCCTACAAACAAATAAAAAGGCTGGCTAACGAAAAAGCCCTAAAAATATTACCCCAAGCTAAAAAATTTGTGCAAACAGGCCACACACAACAAGAAAGATTTAAAAAAGCATGTTTATGCGCAATTGTTGGCAACATTATGGAATTTGACATACCCGGACACAAATTCACCCTAAAAGACCTATCTAAAATAATTAAAAACGCCGCCAAAGACCTAGTTATCGATGACCTTGATAAAGCATACGAAATAACTAAAAAAGCTAACAGCATACTATTTCTCGCAGACAATGCAGGAGAAATCGTTTTCGACAGCTTACTTGTCGAACAACTTAAAAACATGGGCCTAAAAGTCACCTACGTCGTCAAAGGCGGACCCGTAATTAACGACGCCACCCTAGAAGACGTAGAAATCTCAAACATAGACAAACTCGCAGACGAAATCATCACAACAGGAACAGACGCCATAGGCCTACTCAAAAAACAAGCCTCACCCGAATTCCTAAAAACCTACGACCAAGCAGAAATAGTCTTCGCCAAAGGCATGGGCTACGCCGAAACCCTAACAGAATACAAATACACCAAACCCCACCTACACCTCCTCCGAACAAAATGCAACCCCGTCGCCAACTATTTCGCCGTCCCACGCGACAAAAACATTGCAAAACTAGTAGCATAAAACAAACAACCCAACCTCAACCAACCAACCAGCAAGATTAAAAATAATTAACAACTGCTCTTACAATTACCCTTCCCACCCTAACCTAGAAATTTATCTCCCTTTCACCTGCTTTCTTAAAGCGTCAATAACTACATAAGTATACTGATGTTCTAAAACACAAAATACCCCACATGGATGAAAACTTTTTTATGGAACCGAACAAATTTGAAAACCAATTGGCGGGTGAAGATCTCCATCCGTTCCGCCAAGTATAAACCCCGGATAAGGAGAATTCAAATGCAAAACAAAACTAAAACCGTAGCCCTAATGTCCATATATGCAGCACTCTATGTTGTGTTAGTAACCGTTTTTATACCCATATCCTTTGGACCTCTGCAAGTCCGCATAGCAAACTCTTTAATCGCCACAATACCCTTATTTGGGTTTGCAGGCGTTCTTGGACAAACCATAGGTGTTCTCATCTCCAATGTTCTCACACCAGCAGAACTATTTCCATTTGATTTGCTAAATGCCATACCCTCATTTATAATGTCATTTGTGGTCTACTACATTTACAAGAAAACCAACAACGACTACACAGTCATTGTTACAGGTATCGTTTACTCAGCGGTTATTGGAATAACTGTCGGCTGGATGCTACATCAAGTGCTACATATTCCTTTAATTGCAAGTATTGTGTCAGTTACATTTGGAAACATAGTTGCAAGTGTGTTAATCGGTTGGCCACTGTTTAAACTGCTTAAAAACATAGGCATTCACCGATGGATAAGTCAAGAAGCAAAAAATGTAGAGGTAAACAAAGATGAGTGCGAACAAGAAATGTGTTGTTGTTCTTAGCGGAGGACCCGATTCTGCTATAGTTGCGTATTGGGCAAAAAATCAAGGCTATCAAGTCTACCCCCTTACATTTAAATATGGACAAATTGCGGCTAAAGAAACTTTGGCAGCTCAAAAAATCGCAGAAAACCTAAGCACTAACACAAAAATTATTGATCTCTCAGCATTAAAAGACATATTTAATCAAACAACAGCCCTTGTCAATAGAAACATTCCCTTAACCAGCGAATTTACCCCCACAATTATTGTACCCTTCCGTAATGCCATCTTTTTATCAGTAGCTGTAGCTTACGCCACTACTGTTGAGGCAGACAACATTTTTTATGGCGCACATGGTTCAGATGAACCCTTTTTCCCAGATTCCCGTCGGGAATTTTATGAAGCTTTTGAAAAAGCCGCCCGTTTAGGCACAGAACAAAACATTAACATACACGCCCCATACAGTGATAAGAAAAAATTTGAACTCTTCAAAATAGGTGCAACCCTAAACGTACCTTTAGAAATAACCTGGTCATGCTATCTTGATGGGGAGAAACACTGTGGATTATGTGAATCCTGTGTTAACCGTAAAAAAGCATTCTATGAATCAAACATAGCCGACCCAACAGAATACGAAAACTAAACCCAACAAAAAATATCCTCAAAATTCCTAAATCCAAACTATACAACAACAATTAATTCTAAAAATGGCTTTCGTTTTATTTGAAGGGAAAATATTTTTGAAAAGACAAAGAATGTTATTGTACCGAAAGCTCTAAAAGTTAAAGAAGATTAGTAGATTCCGTGAGTTATTGGGCCGGTAGATCAGCGGTATGATCGCCGCGTTCGCAACGCGGAAGTCGCGGGTTCAAATCCCGCTCGGTCCACCAAATATTCTATTTAGGGTGTGTTTTGTGTTTGTTTTGGTTGTTGAGTGGTTTTTTTGGCTTTGTTTTTCGCGTGTGTTGTGGTGGATTGTGTTTGTTCAACTTGTGTTTATAAACTTGTTATTAACTTGTGTTAAACAATAGTTTATATGTTTTATTGGCTAATCCCTCTGTGGTAGAGATTTAGGACATGCAGTTACAACATAAAACAGTTTATCCGTTCAGTGCTATTGTCGGTCAAGATAAAATGAAGTTAGCTCTAATCCTAAATGTAATCAACCCAAAAATAGGCGGAGTTCTTCTTAGAGGTGAAAAAGGAACTGGCAAATCCTTAACGGTACGCGCCCTAGCTAACCTCTTGCCTGAGGTTGAAGTTGTTACTAACTGTCCTTTTCATTGTGATCCAAAAAATCACAAAGACCTCTGCAAAGATTGTGCCTCAAAAAATACAAATAACGAAAAATTACCAACAAACAAACGGGCCGTTTCTGTAGTAGAGTTACCTGTAGGTGCTACCGAGGATCGCTTAGTAGGCACTATTGACATAGAGAAAGCCATTAAAACAGGCGAAAAACATTTCGATCCCGGAATTTTAGCTCAAGCTAACCGTAATCTTCTCTATATCGACGAAGTCAATTTACTTGATGACCACCTAGTTGACGTTTTACTTGATGCCGCAGCAATGGGTGTAAATTTTGTTGAACGCGAAGGAGTCTCCTTTAGTCATCCCTCACAATTTGTTTTAATCGGAACAATGAACCCTGAAGAAGGCGAACTCAGACCTCAACTTTTAGATCGTTTTGCTCTTTCAGTCGAAGTCAAAGGCATACCCTACAAAGAAGCTAGAGCAGAAATAATACGCCGACGTATTGCATTTGAAAACGATCCGCACTCATTTGTCACCTTCAATTTGGAGGCCCAAGAAAACATACGTCAAAAAATCCTCTCTGCAACCACACTTCTACCTAAAACAAAATTAAGTTCTGACCTCCTTGATCTTATAACACAAATCTGTACAGACTTTGCAGTAGACGGTCATCGCGCAGATATAGCTATGTACAAAACAGCTTGCACCATTGCCGCTTACAACGGACGAACAGACGTTACTGAAGAGGACATCAAAGAAGCAGCAGAACTCGTGCTCCCCCACCGCCAACGCCGCCAACCCTTTGAAGAACCAAAAATGGAACAACAACAAATTAACGAAAGCATCCAAAAATGGAACAACGACAAACAACCTCCCCCCCAAAACAATGATGCAAACAACAATAACAATAACGATAATTCTCAAAACCCCGATAAACCAGATAACCCTGACAAGCCCGACGAGTCTACGGAGGAACAGGTTTTTCAAGCTGATACACCTTATGCTGTAAAGTCTCTTTCTTCAAATGTTCTTGATGACATTGAAAGACACGGCTCAGGGCGACGTTCAAAAGTAATTAGTGATTCTAAACGGGGCCATTATGTGGCAAGTATGCTTCCTAGAGGTAAAGTTACTGATTTGGCTTTTGATGCAACTTTACGTGCTGCAGCTCCTTTCCAGAAGCGACGAAAAAACGTTACCACTCCTCAGCAACAACAAAATGCCTTTTTAATTGAGAACTGTGATTTGCGTGAAAAAATTCGCGAAACAAAGATGGGCAATCTAATAATGTTTGTAGTCGATGCCAGTGGCTCTATGGCAGCAGAAGAACGTATGAGCGCAACTAAAGGAGCTGTTCTTTCTCTCTTATTGGATGCTTATCAACGCAGAGACCGTGTAGGTATGGTAGTATTTCGTAAAAACTCTGCAGAACTTGTTTTACCTCCAACTAACAGTGTAGAACTAGCACAAAAATACTTAACCACTTTACCAACAGGGGGTCGTACGCCGTTAGCTCATGGATTAAAACTCGGTTTAGATGCTGTTGAATCTTCTCTGCGAACAAACGATATTCCCCTATTGGTATTAGTTTCCGATGGACGCGCAAACGTTAATCTCTACGGTGGCGACCCTGTTGACGAAGCTAAAAATATCGCATGCAAAATTGCCTCTAAAGGTATACAATCAATTGCTATAGATACTGAACACGGATTTCTTAATTTTGGATTAGTCAAACAGATTTCTAAAACAATGGGCAGTAAATATTTACGTTTAGAAGAATTACGCGCAGCATCTATAGCTTCAGCTGTTAGAACTCAACTGTTACATGACCCCTCTACTGCACCTATCAACAACTAGCTTGGAGACAAAAAGTTGAAAAAATCACCAGCTTTATGGCGCTCATCATCTACTACTGTATCTGTCTTGTCTGCTTTGACTTATGATGCATACACCCATTTTTTTATAAAAATTTCCTCCAACTTATCCTATACATCAACTTTAACCTCAAATGTACATCAACAATACCTCAACTATTCAATAGCTAAAAAAATTTGTCATAGAACCAACATCAAAGAAGAGGTGTCTGAGCATTCATGACCACCACTGCAGCTGATCTAAAGAAACTTTACAGTAAAGACAAAAAGAAAAAACTCTTTGTAATCTTTTCTATCCTCTTAGCATTAATAGTTACGATATTGTTTTCCCTTAGTTTTGGAGCTTCCTCGCCTAGACTAGGCGAAGCCTTAACTGTTATATTTTCTAAAACCTTCCCATTCTTAAATATAGGTCCAGCTTCACCTCTTGCTGAGACCATAATTTGGACTATCCGCTTGCCACGAATTGTTATGGCCTTAATAGCTGGTGCTGGATTGGCCACTGCAGGTGCAACAATGCAGGGAATTTTACGTAATCCTCTTGTTTCCTCCTACATACTAGGCATTTCTTCTGCTGCAGGATTTGGTGCTGCCTTAGCCATAGTCTTTGGTGTTAGTATTGCATCTTTTGCGGGCTACCTTGTAATCGGTAACGCGTTTATTTTTTGTTTAATAGCTATGATAATTGTCTACTCTATTGCACGTATACGCGGTATGAGCTCTGAATCAGTAATTTTAGCAGGAGTAGCTGTTGGTTTTCTCTTCTCTGCCCTTCTCTCATTAATACAATATATTGCTCCTGAACGAAACGCAGTGACTGCTATTGTTTTTTGGCTTATGGGCGGACTTTACACTGCATCCTGGCAGAACATTCTACTTTGCCTTCCTCTTGTTGCAGTTGCCATGATTCTTATGATGACTCAAGCTTGGAATATTAACGTCCTAAGCATGGGTGAGGACGTAGCTGTTAGTCTAGGCGTCAATTCCAAACGTGTTTTATCTATAAACATGATCCTAGAAACCGTTGCTACTGCTAGCATAATCTCTTTCACTGGAATTATTGGCTTTGTAGACTTAATCGCCCCTCACATTTCTAGAATGCTAATTGGCAATGATCACCGATATTTAATACCTTGCAGTGCTCTCATGGGGGCTCTTATGCTTCTTGGCGCAGACACTGTGGCTAGACTAATTATGATGCCAACAGAACTTCCCGTTGGAATTGTAACCTCCTTACTTGGTGTTCCATTTTTCATTTATCTACTAATACGTAAAAGGAGGCATCGCTTCAGTTGAAATTAACTGTAAACAATCTTTCATTTGGTTATGCTGGCGTTTCAATTCTAAAAAATGTCGATTTAAACGTTGAACTAGGTGAGTTAGTAGCTATTGTTGGCCCCAACGGTTCTGGAAAAAGCACTTTATTAAAATGCATAAACTGCATTTTAAAAACAAAACCCAATAGCATACTTATAGATGGACAAGACACTAGCAAGTTTACTATTAAAGAATTATCTAAATTTATGGGATATGTTCCTCAAACATCGATAAACGCTTTTCCTTTCACAGTATTTGATGTAGTAATGATGGGCAGAAAACCCTATGTTCATTGGAGTATAGGTGAACGTGACAACGACATTGTTTTTCAAATGATGCTGCTTTTAGGAATTGATCATCTTGCTATGCGACAATTCTCTGAACTTAGCGGCGGTGAACAACAAAAAGTCATCATTGCCCGCGCTCTTGCGCAACAACCCCAAATTCTATTACTAGATGAGCCTACAAGTTCTTTAGATATTAAACATCAACTTGAAATTCTCTGTATACTTAAAGGTCTTGCCCAAAGCAAAGGACATGCTGTTATTGTATCCATACATGACTTGAATTTAGCTAGCCGTTTTTGTGATAGACTTTTCATGCTTAAACAGGGTTGCATTTATGCAATGGGTCCTCCTGAAGAAGTGTTAACAGCAAAAAACATTGAAGCCGTTTATGGCATTAAGGCAGATGTCTCCACTTCAACTACAGGTAAACCCATAGTTATGCCCATAGTTAACGATTTTAACGATTTCACTTCAAAAATATCTTGCTTCTTTGAAGAAAAGGATGAATTGAAAATATGAAAACCCTTAAAGTAGCTTTTGCATCCACAATTCCAGCCGACGCAATCCCCGCTCTATCCGCAGTGAAAACCATAAATGAAAAATTTCCCCAAGCAATTGAACTATGCTTACGAGCTGGTGGTGATTTCCGCGATTTTGGTGCTTTAGACGATTTTATCAATTTCTCCAAAAAATCCCACATAGTCTTTGTACATCTGATGGGTGATTTACCTGAATTTGACAAACTAGTTGAAGCCTTAAAACACGCAAAAATACCCCTTATGGTTTCTGCCCCCTTCTTTGGAGGTAACACCCAAACTAAATTTACAACCGTACAAAATGAAGATAAACAAAAAATCTTTTTTTACCTTAACTATGGCGGTAAAAAGAATTTTGAAAACCTCTTTTACTACCTTGCAAACCGCTTCATAGGAACTAACTACACTTTTGAAGCTCCAACTAAACCTATATGGGAAGGTATCTATCACCCCAGCTTTGACTATGTTCCAACGTTAAAAGAATACCTAGACAAAAAAATTGTTACCAACCGCGTAACTGTTGGACTTTGGTTCCATCAGAGTCAATGGCAGGGCGGCAACACCAGTTTTGTTGATGCTACAATCCGCGAAATCGAAGCTCAAGGTGCCAATGTGTTACCGGTATTTTTTGGCGGATCAAAAAACCCCAAACTAGGTATGAACGGCTTAGATTGGGTTATTGATAATTATTTCTTAAAAGACGGCAAACCTCTTGTAGATGTTGTCTTTAGCTTATTTTCTTTTTCCCTTTCAACTTGTCTCTCAGGGGTTGACGCAACAGGCACTTTGAAAAGACTTGGTGTTCCAATAATTAAAGCTATAACTACAAGTAACACTTACGAGGAGTGGCGCGATACCCTGCAGGGTTTAAGCATCATGGATATCCCTGCTAATGTTGCTATGCCCGAATTCGATGGAACCCTAATAACCGTGCCCGTTGCCTCTATAGATTACAACCAAACTATTTCTTCAGCGGGAACTCGTATAATAAAGTTTGAACCCATCGTAGAACGCACTAAAAAAGCGGTTTGTTTAGCCATAAAATGGGGTAAACTACGACAACTATCTAACAACCAAAAGAAAGTAGCCATAATTTTCCACAATTACCCCCCAAGAAACGATACCATAGGTCATGCCTTTGGCTTGGATTCTTCTGTTTCAGTTATGAACATTCTTCAAGGCCTAAAAAACCAAGGATATACTTTAGATGAATTACCTGAAAGCAGCCAAAAACTTATGGACACCATAATTGAAGGGTTAACTAACGATCGCAGATGGGCCAGCGCACAAGACCTAAATGATCGTGCCTTAGACAAAATCTCACTACAACAATACACACAATGGTTCAACGAACTACCTCTTGAGGTAGCTACTAAAATGGAGAAAGACTGGGAAAAACCTCCGGGAAAACTCTACACCTACAACAACAAAATTTTAATCGCCGGTATACAAAACGGAAACATTTTCATTGGTTTACAACCTCCCCGAGGTTACCTAGAAACTTCAGCAAGCATATACCACAGTCCCGACTTGTCTATGCCCCATCACTATTACGCTTATTACCGTTGGATACGCGACATCTTTGGCGCCCACGTTATCATGCACATAGGCACTCACGGTTCTTTAGAATGGTTACCTGGAAAATCTGTAGGACTATCCCAATCCTGCTCTCCTGACATAGCCATATCTGATTTACCCAACATTTACCCCTATGTAATAACTAATCCTGGCGAAGGCACCCAAGCTAAACGCCGAAGCTACTGTTGCATTATAGAGCATTTAGTGCCTGTTATGCATAATGCTGATTCCTATGAAGAACTGGCAAAACTAGAAATTCAACTTCAAGATTACTACCACGCAAAAACTGTTGACCCCGAAAAACTATCCATTTTACGTAATATAATCTGGGAAAATGTAGTTACAGCTAAACTTGACAAAGACCTAATAATCACCCAAGAAACTGCATTTGCTTCATTTGACGACTTTTTAGAACAGCTACATGCATACATTAACGAGTTATCCGACGCACAAATCCGAGACGGCCTCCACATATTAGGCGAAGCCCCCAAAGACCTAAAACTAGACAAATTCCTTGTAACCTTAACCCGCCTAAACAATGGCGATGTGCCCTCCTTAAGACAGTCCATTGCAGAACTATTAGGCTTTGACTATGAGGATCTTTTGGCCCATCGAGGCAAACTTTGTAGTGACGGCAAAACTAATGGGGACCATCTAAAAGAAATCAGCACTCTTTCACTTGAACTTATCCAAAAATATCACTTAACTGATTTCAACAAAGAAACAATTCCTACCCTAACAAAAGAAGTGCTAGGCGCAAGCACCACCAAAATAGACCACTGTCTTAACTACATTAGCCATTTTCTTGTTCCCGCTCTTGCATCAACAACTGATGAATTAACCTATGCCCTATCAGGCTGCCAAGGTGGATATGTGCCTCCCGGACCATCTGGCTCTATAACCCGTGGTATGGCAGATATTTTGCCAACTGGCAGAAACTTTTACTCCGTTGATCCTCGCGCTGTTCCAACTCCTGCTTCCTGGGAAGTCGGTGTCGCTCTAGCAGACGTGTTACTTGAACGCTACTTAAAGGAGGAAGGAAAATATCCCGAATCTATCGGTATAACTATTTGGGCAACAGACACTATGAAAACCAAAGGCGATGACATTGCCGAAATTCTTTATTTGATGGGTGTTAAACCAGTTTGGGAAAGATCCAGTGGCAGAGTTGTTGGTGTAGAACCTATTCCTCTTGAGGTTCTCAAGCGTCCCCGTATAGATGTTACTATGCGTATCAGTGGCTTGTTCCGAGATACTTTTCCTGTAGTAGTTAATCTTCTTGATGTCGCTGTTGAACTAGCCGCTGGATTAAAAGAATCTCCTGATCAAAACTTTATAGTTAAACATGTAGACACTGAAGTAGCCGAAGAAGTCCTCAAAGGGGTAGATGCTGTAAAAGCACGGGAAGCGGCTTGTTACCGAATTTTTGGGGATCAACCTGGTGGGTATGGTTGTGGTGTAAGTTAAGTTATAGATTCCAAGAACTGGAAAGACCACAACGACTTAAGTGATGTCTACATTAACTGGGGTAGCTATGCCTATACTCGTAAAACATATGGGTTGCAGACGCCTGAACAGTTCAAACGGTGTCTAAAAAAAATTAATGTTACCGTCAAAAATCAGGATTCACGTGAATATGACATTTTAGATGGTGATGACTGGTATGACTCTCATGGGGGTATGATAAACGCCGTTAAAATTTTAGGCGGTAAGATCCCTCGTTCTTATTGTGGTGATACCTCTGACCCTAACCGGGTTAAAGTTCGAAGTACTGCTGAGGAAACCTGTTTCATTTTCCGTTCTAGACTTCTTAATCCAAAATACATTGATGGTATGAAACGTCACGGGTATCAGGGTGCTGCTGACTTGTCTAGAAATGTGGATTTTGTTTTTGGTTGGGATGCCACTGTTGAGGTTGTGGAAGACTGGATGTATGAGGAGCTGGCCAAAAAATACGTTTTTGACCAAGTTATGCAGGAGTGGCTTAAAGAAGTAAATCCTTATGCGCTACAGAATATGGTAGAGCGGCTTTTGGAAGCTATAGCGCGTGATATGTGGCAGGCTTCTGATGAAATGAAAAAAGAGCTGCAAAAACTCTACCTAAGTATAGAAGGTCTACTTGAAGGCAATAACGAGAAGTAACAAACAAGAATAATACTGGAGAAAAAATGAAATGAGTAAACATGAAGTAACTCTAAAAGAAACCCCTATAAATCTTCAATTTAAAGAGGCAAACGCTCGAGTTGTCTATCATAAATATGATGGTGTATGGCATAACTTGACGCTTGTCTCTTTTAATGAGCAACGTTCAGTTTTATCGACTTTGGATGGTTTGCGAAAAGTTCGAAATGTAGGTAACGTCTTTTTCCCTGATGAGTTGTCAAAACGTCATATGACTTTGCAGGGGTATGAACAAGTTAAGAAGCAGCTTCCTAAATCTTTGGGGCTTAATGGTAGGGACTTTGTTTTTTTAAGTACTGCTGTAAATATGGAGTGTGTGGCGGTGTGTGAAAAAATTTTTGGTGATTTTCATATTTGTTGCATTGCAACAGGTGGTGCACGTGATAATGCTTTACGTATGGGTGTAGATGCTGGTAACTGGGTTGAAACTCAAACGCAGATGAAGTTGACTTTAGGTACTATAAACATTATTTTATTAACTAATGTAACTTTAACTGTAGGTGCTATGGCTAGAGCTATAATGAGTGCTACCGAGGCTAAGTCTGCTGCGTTGCAAGATCTTGGCTATAAGAGTACTTATATGCCTCAGGTTCAAGCTACTGGTACAGGAACTGACAGCATGCTTGTTGTTTCAGGTGTAAATCCTGATATAGTAATCAAGCATACTGGAGGACATACCAAAATGGGTGAATTGATTGGTTTTACCGCCAAAACAGCTGTCACAGAAGCGTTAAAAAAATTCGACAAAATATGAGGTAGTATTGATGGAATCTATTTGTACTGAAAATCTTTGCAAAAATTATGGTACTGTTAAAGCGATAGATAATTTAAATTTAAGTGTTCATGCTGGTGAGATCTTTGGGTTTTTGGGACCCAATGGTGCTGGAAAAACAACAACTATTCGGGTCTTAACAACTCTAACCCGTCCAACTTCAGGATCTGTTTCTGTGGGGGGCTATAATGTAAAAGATGAGCCTGATAAAGTAAAAAAGATGATTGGAGTTGTTCAGCAGCATTTGAGTTTGGATCGTGATTTAACTGTTCGAGAAAACATGGAATTTCGTGCACGTATACAACATTTGAACGCTTCTAAGCGTAAACAACGCATTACTGAACTGTTGGAGTATGTGGAACTCACAGAGTTTGCAGACAAAATGGTTGACACACTTTCAGGTGGAATGAAAAAGAAGGCAGCTATTGTTTGCAGTCTTCTTCATGAGCCTAAATTGTTATTTTTAGATGAACCCACTGTTGGGTTGGACGCTCAAGCTAGACGACGTTTATGGGATTTTGTACGCCGTTTAAACAAAGATGGCACCACAATTTTCCTTACTACTCACTACATTGAGGAGGCCGAAGTTTTGTGTGATCGTGTTGGAATTATGCATCATGGACAATTAATTGCTGTAGATAAACCTGCTAATCTTCGTGAAAAAGTTGGATCAATAGTTGTTGAAACCCTTGTAGATAATAAAGAGACTCATTACCAGTTTTTTGCTAACCGTGAATCTGCAAATGCTTATGTTAAAGGGTTACCTGCTGATGTGAAAACTGTGATTATTCGTGAATCAAATTTGGAAGATGTTTTTATTGAGCAAACAGGTGAAAAGGTGGGCGGTCAATGATGAACCTTTTTAGTGATATTTATTCTGTTTTCTGGCTTGATTTGCGTGTCATGGGACGACATTGGAAGTCTTTAATTGCTACGAGCCTTGTACTTCCATTGCTTTATTTGGTGGCTTTTGGCTATGGATTAGGGCGGGGTATCGATGTAGATGGCGTTAGTTATCTCGCCTTTGTTATCCCTGGTATTGTGGCATTAACGGCTTTTTCCACCAGTTTTAATGGTGCTTCATCAAAACTTCAAGTGGATAAAATGTACTACAAAAGCTTTGACGAACTCTTGATGTCCCCTGTAAGTTCTTATGCAATTATTATAGGTAAAGCTTTGATAGGCGTATTAAGAGGTGCAATTAGTGCTACTGCTATATACTTGGCAGGTTTGGCTCTTGCGCCAACGTTACTGGTTAGTCCACTTAGTTCACTGATATTTTTGATGTTGATGTTGCTATCCTGTTTTGTGTTTGCTTTATTTGGCGTGATGGTCGCGTTACTTATCGCTTCTCACCATGGAATGAGCAACTTTAGTACTCTGGTAATTTTGCCTATGACTTTTCTATGTGGTACCTTTTTTTCACTAAACCAATTACCTAGTATAGCTAAAGCGGTATTGTACTTCTTACCTCTAACACATTCAGCTACTCTTCTGCGGTCCACAGTGTTAGGTTTACCGTTTCCTTGGCTGTCCTTTGTTGGGTTCTTGATTTTTGGAAGCGCCTTCTTTATTGGATGCGTATTTGCTTTAAAGAGATCAAGCGTGTAAGACAGAAGTATAGTCAAGTCAAGACTATCTCTCTTTTTTTATTGAAACTATTATAATGTAACGTTGTAGGTGGTAAAGTGGTCAATAATGTAAATCAAGCGCAAATTCATGCCCAAATGGGTCAACTTAAGAAAATAGCAGAAAAAACAACAAATTCTGCCGTAAATGTGTACATAATTATGGCACTACGTCAACTAGTGAAAGTACTTACACTTAACGAGCACAATCGATTCAAAATATGGCGAGTGAACAAAGCAATTGCGTGTATATGTATAGCTACACAACTACCTAAATGTGTGCAAGAGGAGAAAAACGAATTAACCACAATCATCTGGCAACTTGAAAAAATAGCCCTTTCCATGACGTAACTAATGAAAAATGTGTAATGTATAGTGGTGATGTTTGGTGTTTAAAAAAGAAATTCGAATGTGATGAGGTAAATTGGTTTTTACTGTTTTATTGGTTGGTATTTTTTACAGTATGTGTTTGGTGCTGTGTGTGGTTTATGAGTATTGTTGCAGTACTTATTGACGTTATTCTTTGTTGTAATGTTGCTCGTGTTTTGTTCAACTTGTGGTTAACTTGTGTTAAGTGTAGATTTAAATAACTTGGTTGTATAATCCAGCCAAGTTCCAATATTTGGAAAACTAGTAACAACAATAACTATGGAGGTGAACATTTGGTTAAAAAAACTGTAATTGCAACAATTCTTATCACCATACTTTTAACGGCATCTGCATATGTTGTCTACACCCAATACTATAATTCATCTTCACCATCATCTTCCTCAAATCCATCTAGTGGACAGTCACCTCAATCTGGAAATACTTCAACTGACCCTTCAGATACATCCAATACTTCACGTTCGTCTTCATCTGGTGGCAAAGATTCTGCTTCAACAAATGACACAATTAAAGTTGTCGATGGTGCTGGTTATATCATCAGTCTAGATTCTTCTCCAAAACGCATTCTTGTCATGGATGGAGGTCTTGCAGAAATTATGTATATCTTAGGTGCAACGGATTTAATTGTGGGTCGAACAGATACTGTTACTTTTCCTCCACAACTTCGAAACGTACCTAGCCTAGGCGCGTATGCGTATGCTGTCAGCTTGGAAGCAATACTTGAACTGGATCCTGATCTTATAATCTCTAGCTCACAATTTGGGTATAGCCCAGTTTATCGACAAGTCGTAGATATGGGCATACCTGTTTATCTTGAAACCTCAGACAACCCTCCAGCAGTAGACACTTCAAAGATGACCGCTCAAGAACTATACAATTACCCTACAAGAATAGATGTTGTATGTGATGCACTAAGAGGAATATCTGAACTAGTGGGTCGTAAAGGCAATATGGATGCATATATTACTTGGGCACAGGGTTATAACAAGATTGTCAAAGACCGCATAGCCGCACTACCTCGTGATCAGATGGTAACTGTCTTCTATGAATGGCACGCTTACCCATATAGAACATATGTTGACATGAGTATGTATCAAGGCGGTGGAATTAACATTGCAGAACAAACATATCGCGACTATAGCAGTACATTAAGTCCTGAATTTGTTGTCGAACAAAACCCTTCAGTGATTATTGCATTGATCTCTAGTGCTAATAATGACGTCAATGATTTCATTGCTGCTAAAAACGAGGTTCTTAATCGTCCAGTGACTCAAAATGTTGATGCAGTGAAGAATGGCCGTGTTTATGTTTGTGACTTTGCTGCCCGAAACGGCCTGCGTTCAGTAATTGGGTATGTCTATTTCGCAACATGGCTTCAACCAGACCTATTCTCAGATGTCAATCCAACAACTGTCAGTCAGCAACTACAACAATTCGGCATACCTGCATCAGGAACTTATTGTTACTAATAACGCGCATTAAACTCCTGATGTATTGCCTCTTTTTCTTTTTATTTTTCACTTATTTTATGACAAGTTAAATTTTTGGGTGGTGTTTGTTGTTTTTTGTTTGTGGTTGTTGTTGGTTTATTGTGTTAAATTTTGGTTGATTAACTTGTGATTAATTGTAGTTAACTTAAGGTTTATTAGAGTTCTTGTTGTTGGATACTTAAAAGTTGAAGAGAACATGCAAAAAACAAAGATATGGTTAATTATAGCAATAGTTCTTGCGGTAGTTTTAGTTTCAGCTTCTTTAGTGTTTTTCAACGGCACCTCTTTAGGCAGTAACAATAGCGGTAAACCCGTAACTGTAGTTGATGATGACGGTACTGAAGTAACTATAACTGTGGTTCCTCAACGTATTGTCTCCTTAGCCCCTAGCATTACAGAACTTTTATTTGCTGTCGGTGCAGGTGATCAAGTTGTGGGTGTTACAGATTTTTGTGATTACCCCTACAATTTTGCTCAATGGGTTACAGAAGGTAAAATGGGTACTATCGGTAATTACTGGCAGCCAGCAATCGAACCTATAATTGCACTGGATCCTGACTTAGTCATCGCTAGTGGTGGTGGCGCAAGTGATGAGGCAGCATCTAAACTGCGCAATTTAGGTTACACTGTAATAGTGCTAAACCCACAAACTGTTGATGATGTATTAGATAATCTCGAAATTGTCGGCAAAGCAACTGGTCATGCTAATGAAGCCACCGCCCTAATATCTAATCTTAGAGCACGCATCGATACCGTAACAAACAAAGTTGCAGACATAACAAACAAACCCAAAGTTTACGTTGAAATATCTGCCACTCCTCTAATGTCTGTTGGACCAGGCGGATATCTAGGTGACCTTGTTACCTTAGCCAGTGGCATAAACGTCTTCGATGATGCACTAACATCTTGGCCCGTTGTAAATTCAGAAAGCGTTATAGCAAAAAACCCCGATATAATCCTCTCAACCTACACACCTCTTTACACCTTTAACACACGCGCAGGCTGGTCAAGTATCAACGCAGTTGCAAACAAACAACTCTACCTCCTAGAAAGCAACAACATCTATGTACGACCAGGACCAAGATTCATCGACGCACTAGAGGAACTCTCACAAATACTCCACCCAGAACTCTTTGCCTAAACTTTTCCTCTTCTTTTTTAAGGAGTAATATTTGATGTTGAAAAACATTAAATCAATCATCGCAAAAAATCAAGTAAGTCGAAAAACCAAAAACTGGTTACTTATACTGATAGGACTCTCCATACTTTTGACCTGTTCTATCATATTATCCATAAGTGTAGGTTATCTTGACATTCCATTTTCCAACATAATTAAAGTATTCCTCACAAATACCCCTGGTATTAACAACTTTTTCCATTTTCCCGTTTCATCAACTGAAACAGCCTTAATTCTTCAAATACGTCTTCCAAGAGCATTATGCGCCGCACTTGTCGGAGCCGCTTTATCCATAGCCGGTGCAGCCTATCAAGGTCTATTTAGAAACCCCATGGCTGATCCCTACACAATCGGCGCCTCATCAGGCGCAGCACTAGGCGCCACATCCTCTGTTATTCTCGGACTTGGCATAACTATAATGGGCATAAGCACAAGACCCTTTTTCGCATTCATAGGCTGTTTAGCAACAGTACTTGGGGTATACACCATATCAAGAGTAGGCAACAAAGTCCCTGTACAAACCCTACTTCTCTCAGGCATCGCCGTTAGCATCCTATTTGGTGCAATTGTCAACTCTTATCACACCCTGTTCCCCGAAAAATTTCGCCAAACAGCCTTCTGGCTTATGGGAAGCTTCTCATACACAGAATGGCTTGACCTATGGAGTGCACTACCATTCATAATAGGCGGCTCCATAGTCATCTACATGTTCGCCCGCGACCTCAATCTTTTATCACTTGGCGAATCTGAAGCTACCCACTTAGGCGTTGACCTTGAAAAAATGAAAAAAATTCTCCTTGTAGCAACTGCATTTGTAACAGCCGCTGCAGTCTCAATCGGTGGTTTAATTGCTTTCGTAGGCTTAATCATTCCCCACCTGACCCGTCTAATATTTTCTCCTGACCACAGAATTCTAATGGTCTCATCCGCTTTAATGGGTGCCATATTTCTTGTGCTATGTGACACCTTGTCAAGAATTCTAATAGCCCCTACCGAACTTCCTGTAGGCGTAATAACTGCCGTTTGCGGTGGACCATTTTTCCTCTATCTTATGCGAAGAAAGAAAAAAATTGATGCATCATAGGTGACAAACATGGTACAATTAAAAGTTAACAACATAGATTGCTATTATGAATCCACTAAAATTATTGAAAACATCAGCCTTCAGACTCAAACAGGTCAATTTGTTGGTATACTTGGACCCAATGGGTCAGGAAAAACAACCCTGCTAAAAAGTATAAGTCACATACTTAAACCTAAAATGGGAACAATTCTCCTAGATGATAAAGACATCTATACCCTAAAAGCTAATGATGTCGCTAGACAAATGGCAGTTGTCTCACAAGGTTCCAATGTTGCGTTTAGTTTCACAGCTATTGATGTAGTATTAATGGGGCGTTCTCCTCATCTTTCCCGGTTTGCCGTAGAAAGTGAAAATGATGTAGCTATTGCCAAAAAAGCTATGGCTTACACTGGAACATTACACCTCCAAGACCGTTTAATAACCGAATTAAGTGGTGGAGAACGACAGCGTATTATTATAAGCAGAGCCTTAGCTCAAGAACCGCAAGTTCTCCTACTTGACGAACCTACTACTTTTCTTGATGTTGCCAATCAACTGGAAATAATGGATTTGCTTAAACAATTATGTGATAACAAAAAACTTTTAGTTGTAGGGGTATTTCACGATTTCAACCTTGCAGCACGCTATTGTGACTCCCTAATACTATTGAAAAAAGGAAAAATAGTTGCTACTGGAAGCACTGATGTTTTAACAAGTGAAAACATTAAAACAATTTTTAATATAGACACCGTTGTAAAACAGAATTCTATAACAAAAACACCCTATATCATTCCTATCTCCATTAACCATGAAGCACCCAAGCGCAGTTTAACTATTCACATAATCTGTGGGTCTGGAAGTGGCAGTTCTTTAATGAAGCAACTATTTGATGATGGTTATAATGTAACTGCTGGAGTTTTAAACCTGCTTGATACTGATCAGGAAACCGCAAGTTTTCTAAAAATACCTATAACCCCTGAAGCTCCCATGTCTCCCATAAGTGACGTAGCTCACAATGATAATTTATGTGCAATTAAAAAAGCTGATTTTGTGATTGTAACATCCTTTCCATATGGGTATGGAAACATTAAAAATTTGGATGCAGCTCTTTTTGCTGTCAAACAGGGAATCCCTACTTTTCTATTGGATGACTCTCCCATAGAGCTGCGAGATTACACAAAAGGTCAGGCACAGGAAAAAATGCAGGCACTAAAAAATAAAGGCGCCGTTGTAGTTCAAGACGAAAATGCACTTCTATCTGCACTGAATTATTTAGCCAACAAACATGTGGCTGATAAAGCAAATTCCCCTCAATCCATAACAGCAGTAACCGATACTTTACTGGAGGTTAGCTCTTGAAAGGTATAGCTTTTTACGGAAAAGGCGGTATTGGTAAATCCACAACTATTTCTAATGTTATTGCTGCTTTATCTCTGAAGAACAAAAAAATCTTGCAAATAGGTTGCGATCCTAAACACGATTCAACGCGTCTGCTCTTAGGCGGTTTCACCCAAACAACTGTACTTGAGCAGCTAAATAGCACAGGTATAGTCTCCCTTGACACAGTGATGCTAACTGGTTACAATCAGGTGCAATGTATAGAATCTGGAGGTCCAGAACCCGGTGTAGGTTGTGCCGGTAGAGGTATAATACAAACACTTCAACTCTTAAAAGACCAAGGACTTGACACTCAACAATTCGATTATGTATTTTTCGATGTTTTAGGTGATGTCGTATGCGGCGGATTTGCAGTCCCAATGCGTGACGGCTACGCTGACGAAATATACATTGTATCCTCAGGTGAAATAGCTTCCCTTTATGCAGCTAACAACATCGCAAAAGGTTTACAACGATTCACTTCAACCCATGGAAAACTCGGAGGTATAATAGGTAATCTACGCGGAATAAACAATGAACGCCAAATATTGGAGACTTTTGCTAAAAAAATCGGAACAAACATAGTTGCCTTCATCCCCCGCAGCGAACTCATACCTCAAGCAGAACTTGCCTCTAAAACCATCATGGAATTTGCCCCCAACACTGAATTAGCCCACATCTACATAGCAATCGCTGACTATATAGAGCATCATGCTAACCCTGTAATTCCCACACCCCTCTCAGACACAGACCTTGAAGACTTTCTCCATGACTTCTGTTATGGTACAAAAATAAAAACAAAACTTTCCCAACCCATTCAAACATCTGCAAACAGTAATAATCATCAGCAACAAGTAGCCGTTCAAAACATGACTAACTGTAGATGCGATATAATGCCCAGTAAAAACAGTCAAATCGCCGTCTCAAAAACGCGAGCCCCCTTATATGGTTGCTCACTTTCTGGTGCCTATAGCGTTGTAAATCAAATCCAAGATGCAACCGCTCTAATGGATTCCCCCCAAGGTTGTGCCTACATTAACTATTGCACACACCAAAATGCACTCCCTAACTCTTGTATGTCCTATCCCCCCAATCTTTTATGTACAAATATGCAGGAAACCGATGTGATATTTGGCGGTACAAAAAACATAGAAGAAACCTTAATTTACATGAAAAAAAGATTCCCCACCCAACCAATTTTTCTTATAACGTCTTGTCCTGCAGGACTAATCGGAGACGACATAAACTCTCTTATACTAAAATTAAATACAAAAAACCAAAGACTACTCCATCTACCTTCAGATGGAGTAATGGGTGGCGCCTTTTATACGGGCATGCTTGCAGCCTGCCAATTAATTGCACGCGAATTTATAGATAAAACCATCAAACCCACTAATGACGCTGTAAACCTAATCGGTGAACAAAACCTTGCAACTACTGCTAATTCAAACTTTCAAACAATAAATCAAATACTAACAGCGTTAAATATAACAATAAACTGCCGATACATCAGACAAACAAGTATAGACGAAATAAAAAACTTTAAAAAAGCCAAAGTCAACCTGCCCGTTACAAATGGACCAACAGTTACTGCCCTTGCCGCTTTTTTAGACAAACACTTTGAAACAGAAACCCTTCAACTCCCCCTACCAATTGGTTTTAAACAGACCATGGATTTCACTCGTATAATTGCAAGTCGATTTGGCAAAGAAACTTTGGCTGAAAAATTTATTTCCGAAGCCCAAGCAATTTACCAAAAAGAAACAAAGCAACTAAAACCGCATTTTGCAGGAAAAAAAGTCCTAATTAACTCCAACGGCGCTAACACCGAATGGCTACACTCCACATTAAGAGATTTAGATGTTGAAGTAACACAAATCAGTGCCTTTAACATATTCTGCCCCGAAGAACGAGCTCTGCCTAAATCAGAAACAAACTATACAATGGATCACATAGAAGAAGTAATACGTTTGTATCATCCAGATTTCATTTTGTCTGCCCTGCCTCTAATAGCCGCCGAGTCCGTTAGACCTCTAACAACAACATGCATTCCATGTGTAGCATTCCCCGTACTTCCCCCCTATGGGTTTAACTCTGGATTGGACTATGTACACGAACTTTACTTTAAATTAAAAATCCCCTTTACCGAAGGTTGGAGATACGATAATGAATAATACAAATTTTTCTTCTAAAGCTTCCCATAGACCTGACTCCCTAACAGGTGCCATAGCCGCCTTTGAAGGCATTCAAGAAGCTTGCACGCTTCTTAACGGACCCATAGGATGCAAAATGTATCCTGCCTACATGTCAAGTATGTTAGCATCTCACCCCAAAACTACACTTGTTAACTATTTTGATGACTTTTATTTTGGCCAAACCAGAGTCCCCTGCACCTACATAGATCAGCAAGACTTTGTGTATGGAAGCGAATCCAAAGTCACCACAGCTCTTAAACAGATTGAACAAAAAAAATACGGTATCATAGGCGTTATCAATCATTCAGGCACTTCAATTATAGGCGATGATTTAACCCAAATCATCCAAAACGCTGATATTAACACCATAGCTGTCGCTGTTGACAGCACTGGGTTCACAGGAACTTTTGCATCAGGCTTCCAAGACACTGTCATCAAAATCCTTGACCGCATACTATTAAATAAAAACAACCAAAAAATCCCTCACACCGTTAACATTATTGGCAGCACAATATTTCACTATAACTGGGAAAATGATATCGCTGAAATCAAACGAACACTCGAACTTTTGGGTATTCAAACATTATCCGTCATCTGTGCAGGCGAATCCATGGCTAATATACAAAAAGCTAGCCAAGCCGAACTTAACATAGTTCTCAACGAAGAATACGGTGATAGAATTGCTACCTACCTAGAAACTAAACACGCTATTCCTAGTATTGATTTAAGTCTACAGGCCCCCTATGGACTTTCTGCCTCTGAAACATGGTTCAAAACAATAGCCGACTTTTTTAAAATTTCCAACGAAACCCTAACACTTGAATCTAGACAAGTGCGAAAAAAATGCTACCCTGCTCTTACCCGAGCATCCTCTCTTACAGACGCTCTTAGAGGCCTACCTTTCGCCATTTTCGGAGACTCCTCACAAGTCTATTCCCTTACAACTTTTCTCTACGAATACTTAGGAATGCTACCTGTCACCATCGGAATTAAAGAAATAGGCACAAAAAATTTCGAATCCCTAAAAAACTATACAACCAAAAACCTGCCAAACACACAACTTGTAGTTAACCCCGATCAATACGAATTAATCGACTACCTCAACCAAACAACACCCCACCTACTCTTAGGCAGCAGTATCGAAAAACACATTTCTCTAACACTCCAAAAACCACCACAATTCATCCCAATAACCTTCCCATACCCCGAAAAAATCACCCTAACAAACCGCCCCCTGACAGGATTCAACGGTGTTCTAACACTCATCGAAGATATAGTCAATGCTATAAAACATAGTGGAATAGCTTAAATCTACACCTTCAAAGCAAGTACCCCTAGCTTTAGAATTTCACACTTAAACAACAACCTTATGCACCTTTACTTGTAAAATAGAACTATTTCGCAGAACTACATCATCAGACCATAACAAATACCACAATACAAGCAAAAATTAATCTGGTTTGCTATATATGGAAATATGAACAGGAAACTGCCTTAGGCGGAATATGAGTGAAAAAACGTTTAATGAAACTTTTTGCACCCCTGCTTGCTCTGTTAATTGTAGCTTCTTTAGGTGTCTTTCCTGTTACCACAGTTGCAGACAAAGATAACCAAGATGAAACCCTGGACTTTATGAAACAAGTGCTGCCAATCGACCTATCAAAATACAAGATCAACCTTAACACGAGTTTCGCACTTGTAAGAAAAAACGACACACATGAACCTGCATTCAACAAAAATTAAGTTTATGTTACAAACATCACCAAACTGTGAAAATGTGTTTTAATGGCAGGGAAAAATGGTGA
>Ga0123356_10001903_pt1 | contig 22641 bp, 22 predicted proteins | sample TergutEmb28metaG_2_FD_92546 | JGI IMG/M metagenome (GOLD analysis project Ga0123356, IMG submission 92546) | Embiratermes neotenicus P3 segment gut microbial communities from Petit-Saut dam, French Guiana - Emb289 P3 | ecosystem: Host-associated > Arthropoda: Insects > Digestive system > Gut ...
CGCACTACACCAATGAACTGTGTAGCGCCCTGAACGGGGGTGGGCAGTGATGAGCAATCGCAAAGGCATCATCCCGATAGGCTACATGACCACAACGGACGGGCGCACCCTGCCCGGCTACCGCCTGGACAGTTTCCTGGACACGACCGAAGGTTGGAACCTCGCCGCTCAGCATGGCATGCGAAGCGATGAGTATTTGACAGCACGGGAAGAATGGGAACAAGACAAGGTGCAGGGGAACATGACCGAGGAAGAGGCGACAGACCTTGTTGTTATCAAGGGGGACGAACTCTTTACCGATAGCCTCATCATTGCCGAAGGGACGCAGAACCAGCATGGGAGCGTTAAGAAGCTCATAGCAACCTATCAGAACGAGTTTGAGGTGCTGGGAAGGGTATGGATTTCAAATCGAACCCTTCAAACCAAGGGCGGCCCCCAGACGATAACCTACTACGAGCTAAGCGAATCGCAGGCCACTTTCTTGATGACACTGCTCAAGAATAGCCCCATCGTCGTTGCGTTTAAGCTGGAGCTTGTGCAACAATTTACCCGGATGCGAAGGATTTTGCAAGGTAGAACAGCCCCGTCGCTACCGCCGCCCCAAGAGCAGCTGCTCCTTGTAACTCGCATGGAACGCCTCTTAGACCGTATGGAGCAGCAGCCCACGGTGCCCGCCCTGGTTCCCATGATGCGAACACGTGACCAAGTGCTTTCACTGCTCAAGCAGGCCGATCCAGACACCCGCATGACCTATAGCAGCTTGAACCGGCTGATACGGGAGCGGCGCATCGCCTACGTGACCATCGGGCGAAAGACGCTAATCAACTACGGCACGCTGCTGGAGTACCTCGCCAGCCCGGACGGGGGTGGTACAGATGGCTAAGCGCGGACAGGGCGAGGGGACGATCAGCCGCCGGCCAGATGGCACCTGGTGGGCGCGGATCAGCCTGGGCAAGGACGAGAACGGGAAACAGAAGCGCAGAGCCTTCTACGGCAAGACACGAAAAGAGGTGCAGGAGAAGCTCACGGCGGCCCTGAACGAGATAAACAACGATACCTACATCGAGCCAACCAACATGACCGTGAGCCAGTGGATGGATATTTGGCTCAAAGAATACAAGCTTATGTCCGTGAAACCAGGGACATATTCGTTTTACTTTTCGCTTACACGCAACCACATCAAGCCTGTGCTGGGTACGTATAAGCTGAAAGAGCTTAGAAATGACATTGTTCAGAAATTTGTCAATGGCCTTCTCTCAAAAGGATTGAAATCAAGGATGATCACAGGTGCGCACCATGTATTGCGCGCAGCGGTTGAACAAGCAGTAGCAAATGGTCTTGTTGGAAAAAATGCGGCTAAAACGGTAAAACTCCCACCGAAAGACAAAGAGAAAATCAACGTCTTAACAGTGGAGCAGCAAGAAAGATTTATAGAGGTGGCAAAGGGATACGATAATGGGGAAGTCTTTATCCTGATGTTGGCGACAGGTATGCGAATTGGAGAGGCACTTGGAATGACATGGGAGGCAGTAGACCTGGATAATGCCGAGCTTCACGTCAATAAGGCACATGTCGAGTATTACGATCCACATGGCGATAGCAAAAAGCTTGTTAGGCAACAGGGAACACCAAAAACGAAGTCTAGCATTCGCACGATCCCATTGGTGCCAAATGCTGTACAGATGCTCAGAGGGCTAAAAGAAAAGCAAGACGCACATAAACACAAGATTGGTGCGGGATATTTGGACAATGGCCTTCTCTTCTGTAACTTCAAGGGTGCGCCGCTTTGGAAAGCCAATGTACACAACAAGTTCAAATGCGTGTTGAGGGACGCCGCGGTTGATGGACTACATATCCATTGTTTACGTCACACATTCGCCACAAGAGGATTGGAGAACGGCATTGAACTAAAGGTCATGCAGGAGATTCTAGGGCACTCTAGCATAGCCTTGACAGCAGACTTGTACACCCACGTGCTTCCAAACAAGAAAAAGGACGCAATAATGAAACTGAACGACACCATAACGATCTAATTTAGCCGCGAAAGCAAGGGGACATTCCTTCTGGAGTGTCCTTTTCATATACCTACCTGTATACCTAAGGGAAAGAAAAGCAGTGAAAATTCTGAAAATCAATAGAGAAAGTGGGGTGGCTAGGTTGAGAAAACCATTGAAAATACACGGTTTTCAAAATCCATAAAACGGATGAGGTCGTTTTAGCAAGATATAGAATTTATTTGTAGGAGGATAAGGGAAATGTCGAAGAAAAGAGCGATCATTGGGCTGCGCGGTATCGCGCTGGCTCCGGTAACCAAGAACACCGTACTTGGCTATAAATCTGGCGAAGCCAAGGCGCTACCCTTTGCCGGATCTATGAACCGCACCGCCAAGGAAAAGAAACAGGATATTTACTACGACGACAGCCTGTACGCCCAGGTGAACGAGGTGCTGGGGGAGGACGTGGAAATCCGGCTGGGCGAGGTATCGCTGGAGATGCTGGCCGAGTTGGGCCTGGGCGACTTTGATGAGGATACGCAGGTGTTTGAGGGTGACTTCTCGCCTAAGCCTACCACCTACTCCCTGCGCTGCGTGGAAGATACGGTGGACAAGGCCCCGTACTACTTCAATTGGCGCGTATTCGAGCTGAGCGGCATCCGGTTTGACAACTTTGCCACTAAGGGCGACAGCCTCAAGGTGTGTGAGGTGATTGTGACCGGCACGTTCAAGCAGCCGTGTATGGCGGGCGTGCGGCCCTACGCCATCATGCGCACCTCTGCCGAGGGCGACAACCAGGAGGAATGCGATGCGTTTATGTCGGAGGGCGAGAGCTTCCCGGCGTAAGCATCTGGAAAGCTGGGGGGAGGCAGGCGCATTGATCGCGCTCCCTCCCCCTGTAATGCGTGCTTTTGCGTTTATTCATCGCTGACAGCCACGGTTTTATCCGAGAAAAGATGTGCGTTTTCCCGAATGGATTCGCTTACGCCAGATTTGACGGCATATTTGATGATGAGAAAAAGAACAAAGAGCCCCAGAACAGATGAAGCGATATACAGTGCGATAAACGATTCTGGCGGTGCTGCTGGGTTTGACAGAGCAATGGGCACCGTGATGCCAATAGCGACGATGCACAGCGCGATAACCGGAGTAAGAATTTTACGCAAAAAACGACCTCCTTTGTGCTTTCATGTGGGAAGTGTAGCATGATGGAAGTAAATATGCAAGGAAAAGATCAGATCGCGCTACCTGAAAAGGACAGGCGCTTTTTGTGGAAAAGAAAGGAAGACATGTGCCATGAAACCAAGAAACACATCGCTTTTGTCCCTGCCTGAGACCAGGAAAGTCCGGGGATATGTGATCAAGCGGTTACCTTTGGGCGGGTACCTACAAGCGCTGGAGGTGCTGCGGACTGCGGCGGATGATCTGGCTGAGGCGTGTTTTCCCGATAAAACCATGGATGAAATCTTTGCACACGTTATCAATATCAGCAAAGATTCGTTTCTGGAGCTTCTTGGAAGTGCTGCCCCTGCTGCGCTTGTACACGTGACCAAACTAGCCTCTGCGCTCACCGGCGTTGACGAGCAGAAACTGCTCAACGACCCTGCTGTGGGCCCTGATGGACTGGTAGAGATATTGACCACATGGGTGGAGGTAAACAGGCTTGGGGATTTTCCTGGGGCCGTCCGAAACCTGATCGGCAAGTTTCGGGCGGCAACCGGAAGCTCCCCGCAACCGACTACTGGCTCCAGCGGCTGATCGCTCAGGGGCTGTGCATTGGGATCGGGAAACGGGCACTGTTAGACGACTATTACCCGGATGAGTTGGAATACATCATCGCGGAACACAACATCATCCACAGACCGGATTCCGATACAGTTCAGGAAGAGCATGTTGGGGCATTGGAATTCCTTGGGGCTATAGGTTGAGGAGGTGGTTACCTTGGAGCTTGAGGAGCTGGTTATTCGATTTCGCATGGCAATGGATAACGTCGATGCTACATTCTCGGCTATAAAGAGCACGCTTCAAGGGATCGCTCAATCGGAAGCCGGGCGTGGTAATGCGGCCAGGCAGGCATCTACTGTGGTGTCGCAGGCATACGCGCAGCAGGCGAATGCCGCCAGGCAGACATCCGTGGCCGTGTCGCAAGCGTATGCGCAGCAGGCAAGCGCCGCAAGCCTTGCCATCGAGGCACAGGCGAAAAGGCTGGATGCTGTTAATGGAAAAATAGATACCCAGAAAGCTAAGCTTGCACAACTTGGCGCTGAACTAACTCGCGCCCTGGGCTTCCAAAACTCGAACGAGGGAAGCCCCCGCGTGCAAAAATTACAAGCGGAAGTGCAAAAAGCCACGAACGAGCTAGCGAATCTCGAAGCACAGTCCGACAAAACGGCGGCTGCATTGATAAAAATGGAGGATGCGGCGGTTGCGGCGGGTGAAAAGCAGGCCATCGCCGCGCAGAAGCTGGTTGAAGCGCAGGAGTTGGCCGCACAGAAGGCCGAGGCGCTTACCGAGGCCGCTGTATACAGGCAGAATCGGACATATGCCCAAATGTTTTCTATGGCCGCCAGAATGACCGGGGCCTTCCAGGGATCAAGCAAAGAGTTGCGTACAATCAGCACGGTCGCGAATGTAGTAGCCCAGTCTCTAGGTATGGCGGGCCGCGCAAGCACGGCTTCAGGGCAGATGATTGCGGCGGGCGGTAAGATAGCAGGGGACGGTGTCGCGGCGGGCGCAGCGACCGCGGGCCGGGGGATCATGGCGGCAATGCCGTGGATTACTGCCATTGGCGTGGCGTTGAACATTGTTATTTCAATCGTGGGCATGTTCAAATCCAGAGCGGAAGAAGCGGCTGGAGCGGCGGCGAAGATAAAGATAGATAACATCGAAAACTTGACGGAAAGCGTCAACTCCTTGGGTGCGCTGTCTGCCGAGTATGAAAAACTCGCCACCAAAACAGAACACACATCCGATGAGAAGGCGCGCATGCTGGAGATCGAGCAGCAGCTTGCGGAGAAGCATGGGATCGTAACCCAGGGCGTTGACGGGCAGTCTTTGGCCTACAGCGTGCTGAAGCAGCGCATTGAAGAAGTTTCGGCGGCAGAGAAAGAAGCGCTTCGAAAAGAAAACGTCAACGATTTGTGGGGCAAGTATAACACTGATTTTCTTTCTGGGGAAGCCAATAGTGCCAAAAGCTTTGCGGAGAGCGCAACAGCATTATTCGTCGAGGGCGTGAGGGCTGGGGAGCCAGAAATGTCTGACGCAACGATTGAAGTAATGGGCCGCGTATATCAGGCCGCGCTTGAAGAATCGAACAATTGGATAAGCGGATGGTCGCTTTCGGGTACGGTATCGAACTTGTTTTCATCTATTGACGTGGAAGGGATCGTAGGAAATTTCAACTATGATGTTGCTGAAATCCTTGGCGATACCAAGTTACTGGACACCGATGACAAAAAGGACGCGTATCGAGATGTCGCCGCCGGGCTCATTGAGAGCTATGTGGCGGCATTCGAAGAAGGCGCAAGAGCTGCGGGTGTTGCCGAAGACATGATTGGCGCTGGTTCTAGTGCCCTGAAAGAAACGCTCTACCTGCAATTGGGCGCGACCAAAGATGCGGCAGGCGGATGGACGGACTTGGCCGAGGCACAGGCGGAAGCACGTGAGGAGGTGCTGGCATATGCTGCCGCCGAATCCGCCGGTGGAGATGCGACAAAGAACATAATTGAGAAGAACAACGAGCATCTAAAGACCCTTAATGTGCTGTGGCAGCAGCAAGATGCCCTTGCGGTTATAGCTGACGAGACAAAAAAGGGAACCGCAGAATATGCCGCTGCTCAAAAAATGCTTCAGGGTGTGTATAAGACCGATAATTGGGAACTGATAGGCCGATTTGTACATGATAGCGTAGAAGAGCAGAACTATTTGCTGCTGTTGTCGCAAAGGGAGCTGGAAACACAGAAGGAAAGGCTGGAAAACGGAAAACTTTTTGTTGCCGAGCTCCAGGAGCGGGCGAAACAGGCTGGGGATTGGGCCGAGCATGAACGGCTGGGGTTACAATACCAAAGCCTTGCCCGGCAAGGCGCCGAGGTGGAAATAGCGCTTTCGCTTGGTGTTGAGGCTTTTGACGCGGAGGGGGCCGGCGCCGAAGCTGGCGAGGAGTGGCGGAAGGGATTCGAGCGGAGCGTACAAGGGGCCATGCGCGACGTGACCAGCGCCGAGAGCAGTGCAAAGGGCATTGAGGAAAACTTCCGAGCCTGGCAGGTGCTCAACGACGAAAGGCTGCGCGGATCGAAAGAATATGAAGAAGCCGTAAAGCGGATCACTGCCGCCTACGGCGAAGGCGCAGTTGATAATTTGGATGCCGTTCGTTCCCTTATGGCTTATGAAATCGATCTTGCCGACCAGCAAATGGAGAACGCACTTTCCCGCTTGCAGATACGGCACGATGAACTGGGTATTGAGGAAGAGCGGCTCACGGCATTGAGGGAGAGCACAGACGACGAAAATGAGAAGCTTGAGATCGGCCGCCAGCTGCTTGCCGTGCAGATAGAGTTACTTGCCGTGGAGCGAGAGCTCGAAGCAACCAGAAGTGAAGATGCAGGCTATTCCGAGCTCCAAATGCAGCTCATGGCCTCCACCGCCGAGGCAAACCGCCTGACAGACGCCCTGGACACCAGCCAGGTACAGCGCGAGACAATCAAAAGCCAGAAGGACTTTGTGGACGGTCTAAAAGGCGGCGCGGAGATGAGCGCCCAGCAGAAAGCACAATTCGAAGCCCTTAAGGCAGCCTACAAGGCGACCGACCTATCTGATTTGAAAGCAAAGCTCACCGCCGCGTTCGCTGCTGCCGAAGAAGGTGCGGAGAGTGCGCAGCAGGCGTATGTCGACATGGTCGCTGATTTTGTTGCGCAGCGGGATGCGCTCGAAGCCGAAAAAATCAACTTGACCGGTTCCGCCGAAATCGAAATCCAGGGCGCGATAGACCAACTTAACGCCCTGATCGACTATGCCGTAGCAAACGGGCTTGATCTCACCGGCAGCACTCAGCGCCGGAGTGGCGGCGGTGGCCGCCGCAACAACGCTGCCGAGGAAGCTCGCAGGGCCGCCGAAGAAGCACGTCGCGCCCAAGAAGCTGCGTGGCAAAAACAGCTGGACGATCAACTAAAATTCTTGGAACGCAAGAAGCGCCTGGGCGAGATCAGCACCCAGGAGGAAATCCGCCAGCTTGAGATCATCATGGCCAGGTACGCCCGCACCACCCAGCAGCGGATCGCCATGGAAGAGCGGATATTCGAGGCCAAAGCCAGGCTCCGGGACGAGGAAATCAGCGAGATCGACAAGCTCAACCAGGGCATCATCACTGCCCTGCGCAATCGGTACGAGGAACAACGCAAGATCGAGGAAGGTCGGCTGAAAGAGAGCCGCGACTCCTGGAGGAAATGGGGCGACGAGAACGTAAAGGCCATCCAGGCCCAGATTGACGCCCTGGACGAGCTCACCAAATTTGAAGACCGAGAGGAGCAGGAGCGCAAGCGGCTCCGCAAGATCGAGGCCACGCAGCAGATGCTGTTATTTGCTACCGATGACTACAACCGCGAACAGCTCCAGAAAGAGCTTCAGCGCCTTGAAGAGGAGTTCGCCAGGTGGCAGCGACAGAATGCCCTTTCCGACCAGAAGGAACTGTTGAGGGCCGAGCAGGAGGCCATACGGGAAAAGGTGCAGGCCGAGCAAGAGGCCATCGACGCGCAGAGTGATGAGCTGGCCAGGCTGTACGACGAGCGCCTGAAGGATGCCGCCCTGCGCGCAGAGGCCGAACGCATGCTCATCCAGGGCAACCAGGAGGCGATACTCGACCTGATTGGCAGCTACGCGCCGGACTACGAGGCCCATGGCAAAACCCTGGGTGAGCGGTTGATAGCTGGCCTTACGGACAACCTGGGGCCCATGGTCGATTGGTTTGAAGACCTGAACAACATGATTATTGGCGTGCAGGACAGGATTGCGCAGACAGCTCTGGATGCCGCCGATGCTTTTTACGCCGGGCAGCATCAGCAGGTATCACAGCAGGCGGTAGGCGCCGGGTCGGCCACGATCAACCCGACATACATCTTCAACGTACCCGTGGAATCGCCATCGGACACGGCACGAAAAGTGGAGCAGACCAATGAGGCACTGGCTGCGTTGCTGTTTTAGGGAGGAGATGACGCACATGCAAATCATTACTTATGTCAATCTCCTGGGCGAAACGGTGATATTCGGGGGTGGACCGCCCTACGTGCTGGAAAGCGTACGCGGGCTTGGGGCCGTGTCTATCGACCAGACAAAGACCAGCGGCGTATACCAGCAGGGAGCGACCATCCAGCGACTGAGGCGCAACGAACGAAATATCGACATTAAGTTCCACATCGATGGAGCGCCGATGGAAGCACCCGAATGGGATCCATATGATTTCCGCTGGTGGGGCGAATTTAAGCCTGAACCCCAAAGGCCGCCCCTCCGGCGCAGTGCGCCACTTGCACGTCTCTATGAAATGCGGGAGAAGCTGATGCGCGTGCTGTCGCCCCAGCATGCGCTAAATGAGGATACCGGCGAGACTGCCCGGCTTTACTATCGTAATGATCATGGAGAATGGTGGTTGAACGCGATCCCGGAAGGGCCAAATCTTGAAAAGCGGCTGCAAAACTTTATGGTTTCCTGCCCGCTGACGTTTGTGTGCCCGTCGCCATTTTTCCAGACGATGAGTGTTTCGGAGCTGACACTGGAGATGGGTGGCGGCGGGCTCCGGCTTCCGTTTCGCTTGCCGATCCGGCTGGGACATATGAATTACCGCGGGGCCGCTGAGAATGGCGGCCACGTGAATGCTCCAGTGATCATTGAGATAGCGGGCTCCGGCGAAAGTCCGAAGCTCGTGAACCACACAACAGGCGCAATAATCGAGGTGACGCGCGCGGTTGCATTTGGAGAAAAGTTGACCATTGATACCAACCCAGACGATCCATCTGTGACGCTGACCCAGACGGATGGAACGGAGATATCGGCATACGGATACCTTGGCCCGCAGTCTGCGGCAACCGAGTTTTTCTTGCGACCGGGCGTAAACGACATTGAATACCTGCCAAGCGCGCCCAATACGGAATCGCGGGTAACGCTCAAGTGGCGCGGATTTTTGGAGGGGGTGTAATAAGTTGAAGGCGCTGCGCATTATGACGCCGGGGTTTGAACTCAAGGGTGAAATCACCGGGTATACCAGTTTGCAGTTGACGCGCCGGCACTTTGGAACCGGCGCGTTTACGTTGGTTGTGCCTGCCCGCAACGCTCAAGTGATGGGCATTGAGTTTGACGACGTGCTGTTTTCGCCTGCGGAGCCACACAAGGCAATGCTGGTGGAAGGCATGAAGATTAATGAGGGACAAGGCGAAGTGGTGATCACCGGCTGCACGTTGGACGGGTTGACCCGGCGTAGGGTATGCGTGCCGCCAGTGAGCGGGCAGAATCCTGATGGAAGCAACTCATTCGGCTGGGATCGGATCATTGCAGATGCCGAGACAGTATTTCACCACTTCATGAACAACAACCTGATCAACCCCAAGGATGATCCGGCCAGGGCGATGCAGGAGCTGACGCTAGCGGTGAATCTGCACAGGGGCATGGCCAATGTGCCCTGGCAGGCAAGGTTCGATTCTCTGGCTGAACTTTTGGAACGCCTTGGTGAGTTCACCGATATGGGCTGGGACATTCGTCCTGACTTTGACGTGCGGCGTTTCGTTTTTGATGTGCGGCCAGGGCGCGATTTAGCTGTAGGGAATCTTGGTGTTTCTCACGTGTTATTCTCGCTAAAAAACGGCGTGGCGGTGACCATAGAGCACCAAATCGGCACGGTTAAGCAACGGAACATTGCCTACGCAGGTGGGCACGGCGATGATGAAGAGCGGCTGATCCTCCAGGCGGGCGAGGTAGTGGCCGGCATTATGCGCCGAGAGATGTGGATAGACGGCGTGAGCATCGACCTGGCACCGGAACTCACGACCCACGCGCTGCGCAAGCTGGCCGAGAACGGGCCAGAAAATGTAATCAAGTGTGAAGTTCGGGCGGCAGGAGCATTTAAGTACGGCAGGGATTGGGATTTGGGCGACCGGATAACGGTGCTTTCACCCACTGGCCGTCTCGACGCACGGATAACAGAAACCCAGGAAGTTTACGAGCGCGGAAAGCCGGAGCAGATCAAGTTTGTGACCGGCGGGAGGAATGGCGGAGTTCCAACGCTGGACGGCGCATTTCGAAAAATAGCGAATACGATTGCGAGGTGAGGGCATGGCAAAAATAGAGTACGGTCTTTTCGATTATTCGGCTGATGATCTGCGGGAATACACGCAGGCAGATGTAGCGCGGGCCCTGCGGGCAATGAGCCGGGATGGGGTATCCGTGCTCGAAGACAACCTGCGCGTGGCCAGCGCCGGGGCGGGCCTGCAAGTGCGTGTTGGATACGGAACCGCGTTTATCCGCGGGTATTATATGGAGATTGTAAACGATGGAGGAGCTGCTTTTACACTTGCCCACAGCGCAAACAGTTCAATGCTTCCGCGTATCGACCGCGTGGTGATGCAACTGGATTTTGGGCCTATGCGGAAAATATCATTGATGGTGAGGAGCGGTGTTGCGGCGGCGAACCCGGTTCCTCCAACATTGATGCGCACCGGCACGGTATGGGAGCTATCGTTGGCACAGGTGCGGGTTAATCCGGGCACAGGATTGCTGACGAATGCGGACATCACCGACGAGCGGGAAGACGATGCGGTTTGCGGCGCTATTGGCAGTGCGCGGACTGACCTGGTGCAGAAGTTGCTGAAAGCGGCATCCATCTCCACAGATACGCCGGGGCAGAGCATTCAGGCGGCGCTGGACAGCAAGCTCAATATCGCGAACGTGGCCAACAACCTGACGACGACCGCATCTTCGCCGATCCGTGCACTCGACGCGCGCCAAGGGCCGGTGATAAGCAAGGCGATCACTGACACGGTTGCGGCGGCGAACCCGATGCTCTACACGGTTACGCTCACCTCCATCGGGTGGACAGGCAGCGCTGCGCCCTTCGGGCAAAACATATCCCTGCCCCAGGCACTGGCGACCGGCTACCTGTATCTCGCATACCCGCACCCAGATCACTACGCAAGCTTTGTCAATGCATCGATTGTTATGCACAACATTACCGCAAACGGAACCATTCCATTCCGCGCACAAAAAAGGCCGACGTCGAATATCACTGTACACGTGATTCGTTGGCCGCAAGGGTAGGGAGGGAAAGAAATGCAGTCAATTTCACTCAACCCGCCCATGGGGCCGGTCAACACCCGTGGCGTGCCATACACGGATTATGTGCACACATCATCCGGCACAAGGGTTGTCCCGTGGGACGCTGTAGCCCTCCAAGTATGCGCCATCGGTGGCGGAGGGCATGGAGGCGCCGGGGGCCGCCGAGGGCACTATACCACCTTGAACATTTTTTACGCTGGGCAGGGAGGAGCTGGGGGCGGATCAGGGCACATAGAAAACAGCGAAATAGTCCCGGTGAAGGGAGAGACCGCACTAACAATACAAGTCGGGGCGCCCGGCGCCACCAACGACGGGACGCCAGATGACGAAACAAGGGGCGGAGGATCAAGCAGCGTCGCAGGTGACGGAATCAATGTTATGGCTCCTGGCGGACTGAATGGTCTCAACGGACGAGGCGGACACGGGAATACGACCAACAGCTATAACTGGGGTGGTGGCCCGCGCGGAGGCCATGGCGGAGCTGGGGGCGGGGGCGGCGGCCCCGGAGTAATAACCTCAGGGGGAAACTATAGCAGAGGCCGTGGCGGCAACGGCTATAATTCAACGGGATCACCAGGGCAATCTGTTCCAGCCGACACGCCTGCTGGGTCTACGGGCACAAACAACGGAGGCAATGGCGGTGCGTGGGGTGGGGCAAACGGCGGAATCCTGGATGTCGCTGCCGTATCTCTTAATACGGATGCTCTCTATGCCTTTGGTGATCGTAAGTCAGGTGTTTATTTGCAAGCGCAGGGCGGCGATGGCGGAGAAAGCCCCAACAACAGAAGGGGCGGAAAGGGCGCCGTTATGGGAAACGATAGCTCCGGCCAGGCATATTCTGGGGTCGGGTACGGAAGGGGCGGCAACGGCGGTAACGGGCGCTCGACAACCGACGGAGGAACCGCGATTCCTGGTACGCCGGGAGCTGCGGGCGTTGTTGTCATCCGCGTGTTTTGGGAGTAACGATTAGTTGCAAGAGAGGGGATACGATCATGTATGAGGTGCTCAAAAATCATTTAACCCACGGGACATACACCCTGCAAGACGCAGAGGAACGAATCGATTACTTTGTGGCAACAGGGCGCATTGTACCGGCCCAGGCAGAGGAGTTGCAGGCCATAGCCAACAGTAATGCAAATAGTCCAAGTGGGTTGGCCGATGAGGTGCAGGGGCTTAGGAGGGAAGTCGAGGAGTTAAAGCGGCGTTTTGGCGGCGGGGATGTATCCAGAGAAGATACACCCATCACCAAGGGCGGCAGGGCGCGCAAGCCAAAGGAGGATCCCGGGAAGGAAGACCTGCCGCAGGCGGAAGATTAGCACGGCATGACTACTCTGGTGACAGAGTGGTTTTTTTGTGCGATTTGAACAGGAGGTGAGACTGTGGCAAAGATTGTAACCGCGCAGGCATTTGTTACCGCAATACTGGACAAGGTGCGCACACCGGCGATCCCCTACGTGCTGGGCGGGCGCAGCGACAAGGGGACTGACTGCATCAACCTGATAGCATGGGTGATGCAAGAGCTTGGCGGTAAGTCGGTGGAGCGCGGCAGCAACAAGGCGTGGCAAGCCAACCTAAAAGCTGGCCGGTACACGGCGACGCTTGAGGGAGCGCAATCTGCCAGGATGTTGTTGCCCGGATCGATACTGTACATCGATTACACAAAGCCGCCAGGGGGTGCCACGGGCACAGCAGGGACGATGGATCATGCGGGCGTGTTTGTTGGCGATGGGCATGGGATCAAAACGCCTGACGGCAGGCCTGGAAACGTGGTGCATGCCAGTCTGAGCCGGGGCGGGGTGTACCCGTCTACGTTGCAAAATGCCTGGACGCATGTATTATGGTTGGATGGGGTGGATTATGTTGGATCAAATGCTGCTGCTCTGGGCGGCGCTCCTGTTGTTGGCGGCAGCGTTCCAGCACCCGCCGCGCCCGCGCAGATAGGGCCAGGGCCTGGACAGGCCATGGTGGTGACCACCACGTCGGGGCTGATCCTGCGACACGTGGCCGGGCAAAAGACACCCGGCAAAGATAAAACAATGCCCATCGGCACGGTTGTGTCGGTGCTACGTGTTGAGGGCGACTGGGCGCAGGTGCGCTGGGAAGTGAAGCCGGGGCTGTGGCATGAGGGGTGGGCCTGTATCGGCCAAGGCGGAGTGCCATTTTTGCAATTCGGATAAGGGGGTGCCTACAATGGGGGACATCATTGCGTTGGTAACGGCTGCGGGCGTTATTGTGGCGCTGGCGCTCAATTTGATGAACCTGCGCGGCAAGATGCATGAAAACAACCCCGCGATGATCGAGCTGCGCATGAACGTTAAACACATTCGCGAGACCGTAGACAAGCAGGATGTGATCATGGCCCAGCTTTCCGGGAATGTGAAAGAACTGAATGAGCGCATGGTCAAGGTAGAGATGGACGTGAAAGCCGCGCATAGGCGGCTTGACGAGCAAAAGAAAGGCTGATAAAAAATGATTGATTTGACAGGGGTTGCCGTGGCGGTTTTGACCTTGCTGGCGGCATGGATCACCACACAGGCTGTGCCGTGGATCAAGGCAAGGACGACGGCGGAACAGCGGCGCGTGGCGAAGCAGCTGGTGAAGACCGCTGTGTACGCTGCCGAGCAGCTTTTTAAGGGCAGCGAACGGGGCACGGAAAAACTGCAATACGTTGAGAAGCGACTGGCAGAGGCCGGGGTGAAGCTGGACACGGAGCAGATTGTGGATATGATCGAGGAGGCCGTTCTGGAGTTGGCGATTAAGAGAGAATGGGGCCTGGAGAAAGGGCTGGATGGGGATGCGGAAGGCGTTGGGTAACGTTCAGGCAAAAGAGGTGTAGGACGGCCATGGGCGTGGCCGCCCTACTGGAAGGTGCCAGAAACTCATCAAAAGGCACATAGCACCTCCCGATGGTAGGATACCAAAAGAACGGGAGGTACACAATGAAAAATCATGATTCCATTCAAATATTCAGAGGGGATGCTCTGGCCGTTATGCGGGGCATGTATAAACCCATGTTCGATGCCATTATCACCGATCCGCCCTATTCAAGCGGAGGCCGGACGCTCACCGAGAAGCAGAAAGGAACCGCAAACAAATACACCAACGCAAAACGCCACTGCACAATCCCCGATTTTGACGGGGATAACCTCGACCAGCGAAGCTGGACGCGCTGGATGGCCGAGGTGTTGCGCGCGGGCCGAGAAATCTGCAAGCCGGGTGCGGTGCTGTGCGTATTCGTAGATTGGCGGCAGTTGCCCGCGCTGACCGACGCGGTGCAGTGGGCGGGTTGGTGCTGGCGCGGGATTGTGGTGTGGGACAAGGCTAATAGTCGGCCACAGCGCGGACGCTTCCGACAACAGACTGAGTACATCGTGTGGGCCAGCAATGGCCCGTTGGCGATGGATCGGCCCGTGCCGGTACTGCCAGGCATCTATCGTGTGACGCCACCCACGCAGGCCGACAGGCGGCACCAGACCGAAAAGCCGCTGGAGCTGATGCGGGAGTTGGTGAAGATATGCGTGCCGGGCGGGAGAGTGTTGGATCCGTTCTGTGGGAGCGGGACGACGTTGGAGGCGGCAGTGCTCGAGGGGTACAGCGCGGTGGGAGTGGAGTATTCGAGACATTACGTGGAGGTAGCGAGGGAGAGGTTGCGAGAGGTGGTGCCGGTGGGCAGGGGTGAGTGAGAAGTGGATAAGGCGAACGGGCACCGTGGTCGAGATTTCCGGCCACGGTGCTTTTGTTTCCTGACAGTTTCTTGTACGATAAAGATAAATATGTTACAATTGGTACAGTTCTTCTCATGCAGGCATTATGCAGTGGATGAGAGATGAAGGTTCCGGCAACTTTCTGGCAACTTATCTTTTCCAAAAAGGTATTTCGGCGGGGAAAAAACGCGTTGATTTCACTTGGTTTTTGATTTCATGAGAGTGAAAAAGCCGAGACTACGAATCAAAAGGTCGCAGGTTCGAATCCTGCTGGGCGCGTAGAAGAAAACCGCCATTTTCGGCGGTTTTTTCGTGTCCATGTTCCGTTTTGCCGCAGTTGGGCTATTTTTGTTTCGAAATGATGCCGCTAAACGTGGCGTCAAGGCAGGCTGCATTCTCCTTTTGAACGTCGGGCATAGCGTGGGCGTACTGCTCCAGTGTGAAGGTGGCGGAGAAGTGGCCCATGTTCTCCTGTATGATGTTTGGATCGACCATTGATTGCATGGACGTGGTGCCGAATGTGTGCCGCAGCGTGTGCACGTTGGCGTCTGCACTCCCGATTGCGGTCACAGCAGCCTTGTAATGCTCCCAGAACGTGTATGTTTTGATGAAGCCTCCAGCCTCATCGGTGAACACAAACCCATCATCACACCACGCGGAACCCGCACGCAGACGCCATTCGGCTTGCATGCGCTTTTGCTTGCGCAGCACATCAACGGCAAGCTGGCCGATACGAACGGCGCGAACCTTGTTTCCCTTGGGCGGCATCAGCTTGTATTCGCCTTTGTCGTATTGCATCTGGCGCGTTACAGGTAAAAAATTATTAAGAAATTTAGTTGATTCTCCTGCGAAGATAGCGTATACTAAGAGCGACCGGAGAAGTGGGCGCTACTTCAGGGAGTTCCCACAGAGGTTTCATAGCGGTTTGCGTTAATCCGTGCCTGAATCAGCCCGCACATGGGCGAAAGGAAAAAGCGCATGTGTGCCGCTATTGCGGCACCTTTTATTGTTAAAAGAGAGGAGAGCATAGGTCTCCAGTATGGATATTTTACAAAAGGCAGCAATTGCATTCAATAATCTTTGCAAGCATCAGTATGCCTTTGATCTGAGCAATGGGCATACTGTAAAGCTGGTGTTTAGGCCACAGAATTTTGCACACCTTGCCGGAATTCGAAAATTCGCCGATCTATACGAGTTTGGCAGGGATACTTCATCGATAAACCTTTTTTACAAAATCCTGCGTGGTGAAATCAGCCTGTTTGATGCTCAGCGCAGCAGCATGTATGATACCGAGGCCAGGGAGCGGATAGAGAACCTTTCGCGCATTGGGGAACTGCTTCATACGAAAAGAGTTGTGTATGGATTCGATTCCGCAAAAAGCATGATTAAATCACGATTGAAGAGCACGGTGATATTTTACAAGGATGACGGGTTGAACTTCTACCTGATGCTGGGGATTGCGCCTGATGGCGTGACGTATTACCCAGAGACTTTCTTCTTGCGGTATGACAACGCATACATAAAAGGGCAAACCATAGTTTCCGTTGAATCGTTCAGGACAATTTGAAGGCTCAAAATCTGCCGCAGTTCGTGCCGCAGTTGGGCTTGACTTTTGTTAATATGGGTTTATAATGAATCTTGGAAAGGCGTTGATTTACAAGGGTTCGCGGCTCTCGATTTTCAGTGATTTATGATAGTTTATGGCATGCTGAACTATTCGAATCCTGCTGGGCGCGTCATGTAGGAACCCGCTTGCTATAATGGTTTGCGGGTTCTTTCTTGTGCCGGGTCAATGCTTTGGCTACTTCACTGATGGTTTCAAGATATTAGAAACAAAGGGAATAACGGGGAGCCCTTCCTCGGATTATCTGTAATGCGACTATGCTATTTAAATTTCTCCTTCCAAATGTTATAAAAGTCTTTTGCCTCCCTATATTCATTTATGTACTCATTGAAGTTACTCGTTAGTCTTTTTTGCTCCTCTAGTTGCTCCTCCTGTGACTTGAATGCTTTGTATGTTATAAAACCAGGGGTGGAATCAACTTCTCGCAACTCAATTTGAGTTCCATCTTTATCTGGCAATCGGGATTTTGCGTCAACAAGCATGTTGCAAACTACATTCACTGTAAAGATACTAAAAACAACTCCTCCAAAAGCAAATTCATCTTGAGAAAGAAAAGTAACTGCAAACTGCTTGCCAATTTCCAATGCTTCGTTGCTCTGAGTTTCAGAGTCTGGGAGAAAAAAGCTAGTGATTTTTCTATTTGATTGTATGGGCATCCGTTCGACCAGGGAAAGGTACAGTTCGTCAAGCTCTCTTCGTTCCTCGGTATTGATCGTTATTTCTGATGGAAGAAACTTAATATTAAGGTGTTTTTCAATTTCGACTACACGCCGCCAAAACAAGGAGCAGGCTTCCATGTCATGCATTATTTCGCTTAGATGGACATTGTTGCTTGAATCAAAGATGCGCATAAACGCAACGGTTGCAATATAAATTCGGGCAATCTCTGCAATCTCTTTTGCTTCATGAACGTTAGGTGTCATTTTAAGTTCAATTTTTTCGCTGATAGTGTCTATTGTAAGGAATATGTGCATAATACTAGTTTCTTTGTTTTGCAGAAGAACCTTGTCTTTCAATTGGGTTCTTATGAAAGGCCATGTGTACGGACCTTCATCTGTTTCAACTGCGATGGGTGCGTATTCGTGAGATGGGCCAACGGCAAGAGAGGTTACTGCACTTGGTTCATGAATGGAGTAACGTTCACTGCCAACTAAAATGTCTGCACTTACGTGGGCAACTCCCTCAATTCGCTCTACCTCACCGGTTTCATGCACTGTCTCTAATTGTGCAATGAAGGCATCATAACGTGATTGATCGATAAATTGTAGCTTAATTGAAGTCTTAAGAGCATCTTGGGAAAATGTCTCTTTTAAGCGGTTTTTCATACTACCAGTCCTCCTTAATTTCGCTGAGAACTATAATTTTGCTAATTAATATGTGAAGTTCATATTCATTTGCAAAATTGGACGCACTCATTGCGAGTAATCTCTTAATCAATTCAATTCTTTTATTTGGATTTGGAACAATAATATGGCGAATATCATCATAATCAAAAGAAAGCCAATATCTTTTGTTTTCCTCTGAGAGTAGTCTATCAGATATTTTTTGAATTAATTCCCTTCCGGTTTGCGGTTCATTAAGCAATTGGGAGTTCGCAATTATTGGAAAAAATTGCGAGGTTTCAGTTTGGGGTGAATCCATAGAGTCTTCCGGGAAAAACGGAACAAAACGCCATTCGTGTTCATCGTGAAAGTTTTTTTCTACAAAAAAGTTCATGTTTCCATTTTTTCGGGCCATCTTTCCACGAAGTGGTTTGATAAAAGCGAGCTGGTAGAGATAATGATTAGCTATTTCTTCTGGGACTTCTACACTTGTGGATAAAGCACTTTTCAGCGCCATTTGAAAATGTTGAGAGTACTTTGATGCCTGATTTATATACTGAATTGGCTGGACACCTTTACGCTCACCCCAAGATTTTGACAATGCAAGTGCAAATTCACCATATAAATCGGTATGGCTCAAGAATCGTTGATTGTTTTTGTCCTTAACTTCTGTGTCATTTTGATGCCCGCCGCATGTTTGCCGTGTTATTCTATGAAGCGGAATGTCACAAAAGCATTTAGTTAATACGGCCATTTCGTGTATTCGGACATCGTCGATTACAATGTCAAGATAGCCAATGTCTTCTCTGCAATATCGAGGAAAAAGCGCGTTCTTTTCAATTGCTTGAGTGAGATATTCGAACTCCTTCATGAAATGGAAAAGCGAATTAGAGCTATGAGTATAATCTGGCAGGTTGACCGCCTCGGCCACAATTAGATCATTCATTACTTTCACCTCATCCTTTGCTTTAGTTGCCTGATTTCTGCTATATCTTATTAAAGAGTTATCTCGTGAAGCCAACCCGAGCCACAGCTTAATGTGGTATAATGCCTCCACAACACACGAAACGAGGGCTCACCCACATGACCGACGAACCCAAACTCTGGGCCCGCAAAATGCGCGGCCAAAAGATCGCCGTTAGCGATACCGAACCCTGCGACCCAGCCGATCCCCAGGAGGCGCTAGCGGAGCTTTGCCGCCGAATGGACGTGCCCAGGCCCATGTGGCTCAGCAAGCACCAAAAGGAGTACGACGCTTTTCGCCGCACTGCCTTTACCCAGGATCACTTTGTGGAGCGCATCCCCTTTACCCGGCTGGAAATCGAGCTGATCCTGCCGGACGGGCCAACAAAACGTGCCCAGCGGCATCCGCTTATGGAGTAGCGTGTTGCTCGTCAAACAACGCAAGAATTTCAGTTGGGCTGGCACTGCCGGTTTGGCCAAGCTTGCGTACCGTGATGCCAGCGGCCAGGTTGGCCAGGAATGCCGCTTCTTCGTTATTTGCGCCTGCACACAACGCGGCAACGATGCCTGCGCTGCAGGCGTCCCCCGCGCCGCATACGTCGACGGGGCCGGTTTGCTTTACGGCGGGAACCAGTTTGTTGCTGCCGTTGACTTTGCAGGCGATGCCATGGGCGTTGCAGGTGATGAAGGGCGGATGCCCGGTTTGCGCCGCCAGCGTGTCCAGGGCGGCGAACACTGCTTCTTTTGAGAAATCTTCGGTGCCAAACGCCATCCGCACCGCTTCGGTGTTATTGCACTTGATGGTCATGTTTTGGAATTTATGTATAAACGCACGGGAGTCGGCACACACGAGCAGCTTTGGAAAATCAGCGGCGATGGAGGCCAGCCCGGTGCGCATGGCCTGGGTGATCACGCCGGTGTTTTCCTCGGTAAGTTGATCGACTACCAACAGGGCGTCCACCTGGGGAGCCATGGCGCGGGCTTTATCTAGCAGGGATTGCTGCAGATCGAGGGGCGTGACGCCCCGGTTTTTAAAATCCAGGCGGCTTGCTTCGATTGCGTTGCCATCGGCTTGTTGAAACATGGGCTTGAGGTAGGTGGGGGTCATGATTTGATTGCTTTGCACAACATGGCTGGTGTCCACGCCCCGTTGGGAGAGGGCGCGGAGCACCTCGAACCCGTCCCCGTCGTCGCCCAGCATGCTGATGGTGGAAATCAAGCCCACGCCCAGGGCATGCAGGTTGCACAGCACATTGCCCGCTGCGCCGGGGTATAAACGTGTATACGCCACCTGATGGGCAGGCAAGCCGGTTTCAAGGGACGGTTCATCCCACTGGGGATTCAAAAACACCCATTTGTCCAGAAACAGATCGCCGATCACGCAGATGCGCGCGGTTGCCATTTTGCCCAGCAGTTCCATTAAACGCTTTTTTTGCATGGTTTTTCCCTCAGAATAAATAGTTGGTTAAAGCAGGCAGATCACGGTAATCGGGGATGATCGCGTCCGCCCCGGCGCCCAGCAGGCGCTCCCGCTTCCAATCGTCGATGCCGCAGCGCTCCGCCTCGTTGGAGGCCACGCCTATGGCGGTTCCTCCCACGGCCTTTACGTTTTCGATCTCTACATAACCATCGCCCAATCCAAGCAGTTGCTCCCCGGAAAGTTGATTCTCCCGCAACAGGCGCTCGATGATTTTGCGCTTGGAAAAATTCTTGTACTCGCGCTGGGCGCCGTAGATGCGGTCCTCAAAGTAGCTGGTAACCCCCAGCAGCTCGGCCTCTTGCAGCACGTACTCTTCGTCGGTGCCGCTGGCAAGGTACAGGGTAAGGCCACGGTCGCGCAGCAGGTCCAGCAGGGCATAGGAGCCGGGCACGGTGAGGCTCTCCGGGTCGATGCGGCCGCTTTCTAGCCCGCGTAAACGCCCGTCGATGCGCTCCAGCAAGCGCTGGTGGTATTCGTCTTTGTAAACCTGGGGATCCTGTGCCGTGCCGCCCAGCTTTTCGATATCTTCCGCTACGGCGATGCACTGATAGATGGTTTGTTTGCCGGTGTGCAGAAAAATAAACTCCCGGGCTTGGTTTTCTAATAGGGCGCGATCCATGTCTCGGCCTTGGGGCGTATCGCACAACAAATCCGTAAAGTAGGGGATCATGATTTGCTGCCAGCCCTCGCGGATCAGGCTGATTGTGCCGTCAAAATCCAGCACGGCGGAATGAAATCTTTGGCAAGTGGCAGGCCGGATGATCTCGATGGTAGCGTAATCTTGTTGCATATAAACACCTCTCACGAATGCATTATACCATACGAAGGCAAAGGGGATGGGGGAATCCAAAAGAAAATCAAAAAATTGTGCAAAATGTCTTGACGCCCACTAGGTTAAACGATTATACTGATGCCATTCACAGAAAAGTGAGTTGAGGCACAAGATGCGGCAGGATGTTTTGCTTTCGTCGGTTCAGATCAACGATCCCTTTTGGAGCAGCATGCAAAAGCGGATCACCGAGGCGGTGCTGCCCTATCAGTGGGAAGTGTTAAATGATCGCATTCCCGGCGCGGAACCAAGCTATTGTTTGCAAAACTTTAGGGCGGCAGCCAACAAAGAAGCGGGGGGGCACCAAGGGGTGGTGTTCCTGGATTCCGATGTGTACAAGTGGATCGAAGCCGTTGCCTACAGCCTTGTGCTCCACCCGGATGCCCGCCTGGAATCCCATGCTGACGAAGCGATTGAAATGATTAACCGCGCCCAAGAGCCCGATGGGTATCTTAACACGTATTACACCACCCATGAGCCTGATAAGCGCTTTCAAAATCTAACCGATGGACATGAACTCTATTGCGCCGGACATCTGTTTGAGGCGGCGGTGGCCTACTATCAGGCGACGGGAAAGCGTGCCCTGCTGGATGTGGCCATACGTTTTGCGGATTATTTGGTGAAGTATTTTTTGCCGGGCGACGGTGTGAACCGCGGTTACCCCGGCCATCCCCAGGTGGAGCTGGCGCTGGTGCGCCTTTGCCAGGTTACGGGCAATCAGGAGTATCTGCGCCTGTGTGCCTATTTTTTGGATGTCCGCGGCGTGGGCCAAAGCAGGCGAGATATTGAACTGGCCGCCGGTGGTTTTCGCAAGCATTGGGGCGACATGCTATTTTCGCTTCCACTGAGTTACCAGCAGGCCCACACGCCGGTGCGGGAGCAGCGCAAGCCCGCAGGCCACGCGGTGCGCGCGATGTATCTGTACAGCGCCATGGCGGACATGGCGCGGCTCACCGGTGATGAAGAGTTGGCCGGGGCATGCCGCGCCATCTATCAAAGCACGGTGGAGAGGCAGATGTACGTTACCGGCGGTATCGGTTCCGCCGCGTATGGGGAGCAATTTACAAGCGATTACGATTTGCCCAACGACACCGTGTATGCTGAAACCTGCGCCAGCATAGGGCTGATGATGTTTTCCGCCCGCATGTGGGCGCTGACCCGGTCCGCAGCGTGTTATGACATATGGGAAAAGGCGCTGTACAACACCGTGCTGGCCAGCATGAGCCGGGATGGGCGCGCCTTCTTTTATGTGAATCCTTTAACTATCGATCCTGCCATCGTCCGCGACAATCCCACAATGAGCCATGTGCTGCCAGCCCGTGCCAAGTGGTTTGGTGTGGCGTGCTGCCCGCCCAATATGGCCCGCACGGTGCTATCCATCGGGCGCTCGATCTATGCGCTGGAAGCCGAGGC
>Ga0123356_10001904_pt1 | contig 22638 bp, 15 predicted proteins | sample TergutEmb28metaG_2_FD_92546 | JGI IMG/M metagenome (GOLD analysis project Ga0123356, IMG submission 92546) | Embiratermes neotenicus P3 segment gut microbial communities from Petit-Saut dam, French Guiana - Emb289 P3 | ecosystem: Host-associated > Arthropoda: Insects > Digestive system > Gut ...
GGGCAGTTAACAATAACGGCAACTCTCAATCAGGCGATAATGCTATTAAACAAATACGGGGTGGCGGAACGCTTAAAGTAAAAGGTGAGGACGGAAGCGTGAATACCTACCAAGGCGAAGAAGCCGAAAGGATAATTTCAGCTTACAGGGCAAGTGGCGGGCTTAACAAAGTGCCACTAATGGCAACAGCCACTCAGATATTTAAAATTTTAAGCATAAGTTTGTTGATTTTTGTTTTTATCGGCGGAATAGTTGCAATTGTTGTAACAAAAAACGAGAAAGAAAAGAAAAAACAGGCATAAACATTATGCCTTTTTTTGTATTTATTTCTAAAACCGTTGCTTTAAAAATTGCCGTGGGCTATAATATTAAAGTGCTAAATGGGGAGCTAGCGGTGCCCTGTAACCTGCAATCCGCTACAGCAGGGTTGAACACCCGCCGAGGCATACCGTATGGAAAGCCGACAACATTAAGGGGCGTTGATATCAAGGTCTTGTGCAATTTCTACTTGTGAACCGTGTCAGGGCTTGATCGCAGCAGCACTAAGCAACCATAGGAATGTGCCACGAGGTAGCTTTGAGGGAGTTACCTAATGTTGAGCCGATTCGGTGCGGTATGTCGGAGTGGGCGCACAAATTTGTGTTGAACGCTTGACTATCCTTGCCAAGTGCATTAAACTTAATAAATAATTCCGTTTTAAGTCCGACTTTTATGAAAATATGGTTGGTATTTACAAAACTTAATAAATCAATTCCGCTTTCAGTCCGACTTTTACAAAAATGAAGTTTTTGTAAAACGCTTGGTCGGAAAACATGGTGGGTGTAGCTCAGTTGGCAGAGCGCCGGATTGTGGCTCCGTAGGTCGTGGGTTCGATTCCCATCACTCACCCCAAATAAAAACTCTTAGAGTTTTTGAAATGAAAAGTAAATGCTTTGCAATAAGCGCAAAGCCGATACTTAAAAACTAAATAACTAATTCCGTTTTAAGTCCGACTTTTACAAAAATGAAGTTTTTGTAAAACGCTTGGTCGGAAAACGCGGGTGTAATTCAATGGTAGAATACCAGCCTTCCAAGCTGGCCGCGTGGGTCCGATTCCCATCACCCGCTCCACAATAAAAAAACCGCCTTTTGTGGCGGTTTTTTTATGCTTGGTTTCTTGTTGGGATATCTTAATAATTGACATATTGGTAGCCATGGCTACAGATTTTCGCATTAAATATACGATTAAGTTTAATCCCTGTCAATTAACAGCATTTTTTTAATGTAGTAGTTTGTGCGATTGATTATGTCAAGTGTGCCTTGGGCGGTGAAGTCAAGCTTTATCATGAAGCGCAAGGATTTATCCACACGGTTAACATCAGAAAAGCGCGTAAGCACATTTTTGCAGGTTTCGGAAAGTGCGGAAAGAATATCTTTTCTTTTTGAGTTCAAAGCAAGGATTTGAACATAGGGGGGTGAATCAACCGCTTTTTGATACATTTCTTTAGTAATATCAAAAAGTGCGTACAGGCAGATTCTTTTTAGGCGCGCCATGGTGTAATTTTTGGTTTTGGCATTTTCAAGAAGCCCCTCAATTGTGGTTGCGTCCCTTGCGGAAAGGATTAGGCGGTTATGGATTCCGCCAGTAACATCGTAGTAGTTTTCAAGATCATAACCGCTCATGGTTTTTAATTTGAAAAGCGTCATGTCGCTTAAAGAAGTATCGCTTTTGTTCATTTGCAAAAGATACGCATACACGCTTTTGGGAACTTTATGCTTAATTTTTTCAATTTCGCCCCGCCTTACCGCCGTGCGGATTGCCGTGCTTGAAAGAAGTTCGTTATCTGTTCCGTTATCGTTATATCCGTTGCCGATTCTTTTAATTGTGTGAAATTTTATATCAAGTCCTGCGCGCATTGAGGCGGAAATGTAAGCTATGCCAAGCACATTGTTAGGTTCGTCAAGCACGGATTTAATATCTGCATAATCAGGGTTAGTTTCCGCATATTTTTCGGCGGAAAGCGCGCGTGCTTTGGGGAAACAATGCCCCTCTTTTAAATTTTGCTGAATAAGCGCCTTAAATTCAGGCGGTTCATTTTCAAGAAGATAGGCTATTTTTGATAAAAGTTCAATATCGCCGCATTCGCTTCCAAAAGAAATGTACTCTACATTTGGAAACGCGGAAATGGTTTTAATTGCGCCGTACGCAAAATTATCCGCAGGGGAAATTGCGTAAATTGTGGGTAGTTCCACCACGATATCCGCGCCTTGGGGTATTGCGGCGGAAGCACGCACATATTTATCCGCGACAGCGGCATCGCCCCGCTGAACAAAGCTACCGCTCATAACGCACAAAACCGTGTCGCACCCCGTGCCTGCCCTTGCAGACTCAATGTGCTTAACATGCCCGTTCGTCATGGGGTTATATTCGCAAATTATTGCAGTTATCTTCATTGACTTTCACCTTATATCTATGATATGCTTTGCTTAGTAAATTAGTACATTTTACCATATTATTAAAAAATAAGCAACACACAGTTTTAAAGGAGAGGAAATGAGTAAATTAATGGATAAAATTTTTGCAGACGCAAAAGCACTGAACAAGCACATTGTGCTTCCTGAGGGCGAAGAACAACGCGTGATAGACGCGGCGAAGATAATCGCAAAAAAAGGGATAGCAAGGCTGACGCTTATCGGCAACCCTGAAAAAATCGGCAAGATAGACGGCGTGAATATCGTTAACCCCGAAACTTCGCCCAAGCTAAAAGAGTACGCAAACACGCTTTATGAATTAAGAAAGGACAAAGGCTTAAGTGAAGAGGACGCCTTGAAGTTTGCTAAAAATCCCCTCTTTTACGGTTGCCTTATGATTAAGAATAAGGACGCAGACGGAATGGTGGCAGGTTCAATCAATTCCACAGGCGATGTACTTCGCCCTGCGCTTCAAATTATTAAAACCAAGAAAGGAATCAAGACGGTTTCGGGTTGCTTCATTATGGAATTTCCAAAAGGCAACCCTTATGAGGGCGTTATGATTTTTGCAGATTGCGCCGTGATTCCCGATCCCACTGCCGAACAGCTTGCGGATATTGCAGAGGCAAGTGCGGAAAACGCAGTGAACATTGCAGGAATAAAAGAACCCAAAGTTGCCCTGCTTTCATTCTCAACAATGGGCAGTGCAAAGCACCCTCTTGTGGATAAAGTGAAAGATGCGCTTGCAATTTTAAAGGCAAAGAACTTGCCTTACGATATAGACGGCGAACTTCAGGCAGACGCAGCGATAGTTCCTTCTGTGGGCAAACTTAAAGCCCCAAACAGCAAAGTTGCAGGGCTTGCAAATGTGCTTGTGTTCCCTGATTTGCAATCGGGAAATATCGCCTATAAACTTGTGCAACGCATGGCTGGCGCAGAAGCGATAGGCCCTTTCTGCCAAGGGCTTGCGTCCCCTATTAACGATCTTTCACGCGGTTGTTCTGTGGAAGATATCGTAAGCGTAGTCGCCGTTACAGCACTTCAAAAGTAGTTTAGAATTCACGCTTAAATCCGCACAGCTACACGGCTATGCAAAGCTATTAAAATCAATATTCGCCCATGCAAAAGGCACAAAACATATGTAATTATAATATTGCAACAAAAAGTGCGGAGCAACTAAGTTGGTTCCATGTATCGCCATGCTACGATAGCGAATTTACATTTATAGATTTGTTTGCAGGGATAGGCGGTATAAGGTTGCCTTTTGATAAGCTTGGCGGAGAATGCGTTTTCTCAAGTGAAATTGACAAGTTTGCCTCGCAAACTTACCAAGCAAATTTTGGCGAACTGCCACACGGCGATATAACCAAAATAAGTGCGGAAAGCATTCCGAAGTTTGATGTTTTGCTTGCAGGATTCCCCTGCCAAGCCTTTTCGGTTGCTGGAAAGCGCAAAGGCTTTTCGGACACAAGGGGTACTCTGTTTTTTGAGATAGAACGAATACTTGAGTTCCATAAACCTAAATGTTTTTTGCTTGAAAATGTAAAGGGACTGCTCGGACACGACAGAGGAAAAACCTTTGAAGTGATACTTGATTCGCTTGAAAATAAGCTGGGATACAGCGTACATTACAAAGTTTTAAACGCTAAGAATTTCGGAATGCCTCAGAATAGGGAACGCGTTATTATCGTTGGCTTTTCAGATCATAACATAAGATTCAAATTCCCAGAGGCAACCAATCTTAAGACGAGGCTTGGGGATATTTTAGCTGACAGCGTTGATGACAAATATACGCTAAGCAATCAACTGTGGCTAAACCAGCAAGCAAGAAAAGAAAAACATAGGGCAAAAGGCAACGGCTTTGGTTACTCTCTTTTTAACGAAAATTCAGAGTACACCAGCACAATTTCGGCAAGGTATTACAAGGACGGTAGCGAAATCTTAATTGAACAAAGTGGGAAAAATCCACGCAGGCTAACCCCACGCGAGGCAGCACGCTTGCAGGGATTCCCCGATTCGTTTAAACTTGTTGTTAGCGATGTTCAGGCTTACAAGCAATTTGGTAATAGCGTACCCACAAAAATGATTGAGGCGGTGGCTATAAATGTTTTAAAATCGCTAAGGGGGGAGGATTATTAATGAGCGACAAAATTCAACTTCAACGCAATGTGTATAATGATAACTTGGACTTTTATACTCTAACAAAACTACTGCTACAAGCCCACCTTTCAGACAGGCAGTTAATACTTTTACAAAATATAATAACCGCAAATTACGGCAAAGGTAACTTGGCTGAAAGTATCTTGGCAGGTGGCTTTACGAAAATTGACTATTTGCTTAGCATTTTTTCAAATACCGCTAATAATAAACTTGCGGACTATCTTGATACAGCCATTGACTTACTACTCATTAAAGATTTAGTTTTAAAAGAGTCAAAACTGTATGTGGCGCAGGAGTTTAAAAGCGAAATCAGCAAGATAGCAGATTTGCTCAGCATTGAGTACGATATTTCTGGATTACACTTACCTTATGGGCAAAGAGTGGTGAGCGCGCTATTGGTTTTTGCCCTCACAAACATATGCAGAGATACCGTTTTTCTGATTTCAGCGTCCGAAGATAGGCTGAATTGTTTTTTATCTAAAAGTAAGAATTTGGCGGAAAAATACGCGCTTAATCTTACAAGTATGTTTCAAATAATAACAGACGAATGCGTTAACCAAAGCATAAGGGCAGATGCGGGTATGGGCTACGAAGCTAGAGTAACTCAAACTCTTTTTCCTCTTGTGAACAACCTTACAGGGCATGCGCACGATTCAAAAATCAAATCGGTTGAGTACGACAATAAATTTAGTTTTAACGGTAAACTTTGCGGTGTAAGCGCAAAGCGCACCCTTCGTGAAAGATACAAGCAGAACTTGGAAAACACAGAACTTCTTGATGTGGATTATATGTTCGTTGTAACCCTTGGCTTAGATTTAAACGAAACAACTTTAAACAACATTTTAAGTAAAAACGGTAATTATGTAATAGTAAGCAAAGAACAATTTGCACTAAAGGAATACTTGAGAACCAACGATAAAGTGATACCGTCTGACAAAATCAAAGAATCTTTTGTACGGATAATAAAGTAAAGAATCAATTAAGAATTGGAATATAAAAACATAAACAAAACCAACAAAAAAATAAGGAGTTTCATATGAAAATATTAGTTATTAACGCAGGAAGTTCGTCTTTAAAATATCAAGTGATTGATATGAATAACGAACAAACTTTGGGCAAAGGCACGATTGAAAGAATCGGCGTGGCGGGTTCGGAAATTAAGAACCATACGGACGCACTCAAGATTGTTATGGCGGAAATTGTGGATAAAGGTTACATTAAAAATGTTTCCGAAATCAGCGCAATCGGGCATAGAGTTTTGCACGCGGCGGAAGATTACAGCAGTAGCATGCTTATCACGGACGAAGTTATGGCGGTGTGTGAAAGAAACGCGGTTTTAGGCCCTCTTCACCAACCTGCAAACCTTGCTTGCGTAAAGAGTTGCCAAGAAACTTTGCCGAATGTTCCCAATGTGGCGGTGTTTGACACGGTGTTTCATGCAAGCATTCCAAGGCACGCTTTTATGTACGCGATTGACTATGAGGACTATAAGAAATATAAGGTTCGCAGATACGGCTTTCACGGCACAAGCCACAAATATGTTTCGGGTGAAGCGGTTAAATATCTTAAGCAAAAGAGTAGCAAAGTTATCACCTGCCACCTTGGAAACGGCAGTTCGCTTGCGGCGGTGGTTAACGGAAAATGCGTGGACACAAGCATGGGCTTAACCCCTCTTGAAGGCATGATTATGGGTACACGAAGCGGTGATGCTGATCCTGCGGTGGTTACATTTCTTGCACAGCAAAAAGGAATTTCCGCTGAAGAAGTTATCTCTTATCTTAACAAAAAATGCGGTTTGCTTGGCATTGCGGGCGTTTCGGATTTCCGTGATTTAGAGGCAAAGGCTTATAAGGAAAATGACGAACGCGCTAACCTTGCCATAGATATGTTTGCTTACCGCATTAAAAAATATATCGGTTCGTATTACGCCTCTATGGGCGGGCTTGACGCAATCGTGTTCACTGGCGGTATCGGTGAAAATTCCAATGTGGCACGCGCCAAAATTTGCGAAGGGCTTGAATGCCTTGGAATTAAACTTGACAAGGCAAAGAACGCTAATGCCCCAAGAGGAAAATTTAGCGAACTTCACGAAAAGCGCAGTGCGGTTAAAATTGTGATTATCCCCACTAATGAAGAATTGGTTATCGCAAGGGATTCAAAAGAGGTAATTGAGGGGATTAAGTAAGGGTGCAGGTTGCAGGATGCAGGATGCAGGGTTGGATTCTAAATATCATTATGATTCAGCGCACAGCGCACAACGCACAGCGCACAATGGTGGATTCTAAATATCATTATTAGTTATTTAATCCACAATTCGTACTTTGTACTTCGTACTTCGTACCTAAACAAATAATTCCTTCACTGTGCGCTGTGCGTTGTGCGCTGTGCGCTGAAAAAACTCTCTCATTTGCTTGACACTAAGTGCGCGCACGCATTATAATATTAAAGTTATAAAAACGAAATTAAATAGGAGGTACTAATCATGGCTGTACCCAAGGGTAAAATATCAAAAGCAAGAGGCAACAGCAGATTTGCAAATTGGAAGCTTTCCGCACCTAACTTAGTGGAATGCGCACAATGCAAAACGCTTATCCCAAGCCACATAGCCTGCTCAGAATGCGGTTATTACAAAGGCAAACAAGCAGTAGTAAAAAAAGAGAAAGAGTCCAAATAACGCTAAAAGCGGGGCGGAAGTTCCGCTTTTTTGCACTAAGCCCCTTTGCTTTTAAAAAAGCTAACCAAATAATCAATGAAAATAATTCTTGACGCTTTCGGCGGTGATAATTCGCCTAAAGAAATAATTAAAGGCGCGTTGCTTTCACTTTCTGAGGCAAGCGGTTTTTCTGTGGTTTTGGTGGGCAATGAAGATATTATTAAAAGCGAACTTAAAGAATGCGCACCTTATGACGAATCGCGGATTGAAATTATCCACGCAAATAGCGTTATAACAAATGACGATATACCAACCGAAGCAATAAGGCGCAAAAAGGATTCCTCTCTTGTTAAATGCTTTGAGGTTTTGAACACGGACGCGGACGCAGGTTGCTTGATATCCGCAGGTAGCACAGGCGCGGTTCTAACGGGCGCGGTTCTTTTGGTAAGACGGCTTAAGGGGATTATGCGCCCTGCTTTAGCCCCTATTCTGCCCACTGCAAACGGAAAAAGCGTGATTTTAATTGATTGCGGTGCAAATACGGACTCAAAAGCAATAAACCTTGTGCAGTTTGCAAGCCTTGGAACGCTTTATGCAAAAACCGCACTTGGTGCGGAAAATCCAAGAATCGCGCTTTTAAGCAACGGAAGTGAGGACGGAAAAGGCAACGAATTAACCAAAGAAGCCTTTTTGCTCTTAAAGGAAAAAAGCGATTTAAACTTTAAGGGAAATGCGGAAGCAAGGGAAATCCTATCGGGCGATTATGAAGTGGTGGTTTCAGACGGCTTTGCAGGAAATGTTGCGCTTAAAGCGTGCGAAGGAACGGCGATAACCGTTTTCAAAATCCTAAAGCAAGGCATAGTAAACGGCGGTTTAAGGGCAAAACTTGGCTACCTTTTATTAAAGCCTGTGTTTAAAAAGCTCGCAAAAACCATGGATTACTCTAATAACGGCGGTGCATTGTTGCTGGGGCTACAAAAATTGGTGATAAAATCACACGGTAGCTCAAAGGCACAATCAATAAAAGCCTCAATAATCCAAGCAAAAAACCTGCTTGATAAAGATATTGTGGGCAAAATTAGCAAAGAACTTGATGAAAACGCGTAAGGAAATAGAAGAAAAGATTGGTTATTCGTTCAAGAACGCAACTCTTCTTGAAACTGCGTTCACGCACTCTTCTTACGCTAACGAAAAAAAGATTACTTCTAACGAAAGGCTTGAATATTTGGGCGATAGCATTGTGAACTTTATCGCAGGCGAATACCTTTACAAAAGGTTTCAAGGCAAGGACGAAGGCTTCTTAAGCCAAAACCGTGCGCTTATCGTTTGCGGTGATACGCTTTGCGAGGCGGTGGAAAAGGCGGATTTGGTTAAATACCTCGTTACCGCAGGCGGTGCAATAGTTCAGGACGCTAAAAAAAGCGTGAAAATGCGCGCAGGGCTTTTTGAAGCCGTGGTGGGCGCAATATACCTTGACGGCGGAATGGCGGTGGCAAAGAAATTTATAATTAGTAAACTTGGCGATGCGCTGAAGCAGATAAAACCATAACGAATCAGCGAATAACTAATCAGCGCACAACGCACAGCGCACAACGCACAATGAAGGATTCTAAATCTCATTATTGAGGCAATAGGCAACGGGCGTGGAATCTAAATATCTTAATAAATCATTCCTTCACTGTGCGCTGTGCGTTGTGCGCTGTGCGCTGAAAAATAATTCCACCATTGTGCGCTGTGCGTTGTGCGCTGTGCGCTGAAAAACAAATAACCATGAATCTAAAGAAAGTTGAATTACACGGATTAAAATCCTTTGCGGATAAAACAGAAATTGAGTTTACCTCAAATGTTACGGCTATCGTAGGCCCTAACGGTTGCGGTAAATCTAATGTTACTGACGCGATAAGGTGGGTTCTTGGCGAACAACGCCCCACCATGCTTCGCTGTTCCCGAATGACGGATATTATTTTTAACGGCACGGCAACAAGGAAGCCCCTTGGCTATGCCGAAGTTTCCATTCACCTTGATAACAGCGGAAAAATTTACCCCTCAGAGTTTGACGAAATTATCATTACAAGAAAAATTTATAAAGACGGGGAAAACGAATATTTTATAAATAAACAGCAAGTCCGCCAAAGAGATTTGCTTGAATTTTTGCGCGGAAGCGGTGTGGGGCGGGACGGCTACAGCATTATCGGGCAGGACAGAGTTAAAGACATTTTAAAATCAAACGATGTCCGCCGTAGGGTTTTTGACGAAGCGGCGGGAATCGGTTCGCAAAAAGCAAAAAAAGAAGATGCCGAAAGAAGATTGCTTCGTGCGGAAGATCACCGCACAAGGCTTTGGGACAGGGTTAGTATGCTTGAAAGCACCCTGCTTCCTCTTGAAAAAGAAGCGCAGGACGCAATCAAATATAAGAACCTTAAAGCCCAGCTTAAATATCTTGATGTAAGCCTATTTTTACACCAATGCGAAAACAGTTCTTCCCAACGCGAAAGGATAAGGGCGCGCATTGAAAAAACCATAAAAGAAATCCTTTCTAACGAAGAAATTAAACTTAGCACAGAAGCAAGCTACAACCTTGCAATGCAGGATTTGCACAATTCAAGCGCATATAGTGATAGGCTTAGAGATGAACGCACGGAAATCCTTGTGGGCATTCAAAAAAGAGAAACGCTTGTGGCGGGTGCTTCTTCGGATTTAAAAAATATGCGCGAACGCGCTAAGGAAACGGCGGATACTATCATTGCCCTTGAAGCAAGGCTAAGAGATAGGAACGATCAAATCAGCGAAGCAATGGCGTTATATAACGAGAAGAATTTATTGCTTGCCGAAAAGAAAAAATCTTACGAAATTATCCGTGAAGAAACCGAAATCCTTGCTTCGTCTGTTGACAGGCAAGAAAGGGCGATTGAAGCAAGCCACGCAATTCTAAAAGAAAGCATGGGCAAACTTGCAGAACTTGGAATTGATCACGCCAAACTTGAAATTGAAAGAAAAGTAGCTGAGGACGAAATTGATAGGAATAAGGAAACTTGCCTTGAGAAAAAAGCCTTCCTTAACAGGATAACAAAAGATACAGCCGAACTTAACGAAAAGCGCGAAAAACTTAGCGAAGAAAAGCAGGACAGGATAAAAGAAAAATTTTCCGCAGATAAAAACCACGCAGACGCTTTAAGGGAATTAAAGGAAACAACCGCAAGGCTATCCATAGCACAGAATAATATTTCCGCAATCCGCGCCCAAATTGAAATGGTTAAAACCAATTTGGAAAATTACGGGCATTATGATCAAGCTGTGCAAAGCCTAATGAAATATGCCAAAACCAACCATGACGCAGGCAAAAGAATTCACGGCACGGTTGCAGAACTTATTTCCGTTCCCAAAAACATTCAGCTTGCTATTGAAATTGCCATAGGCGCGTCTGCCCTTCAAAATATCGTGGTTGATAAGCCTGAGGACGCCTCTGTTCTTTTGGATATTGTTAAAAGAGGCGAAGCAAGGGGGCGCGTAACATTTTTGCCCCTTAGCGTAATCCGCCCTTCTAATCTTCAACCTGAATATAGCAAGGCTATAGAAGAAAAAGGTGCTTTAGGAATTTGTTCTAACCTTATTAAATATGATCAAAAATACGCGAACATTGTATCCCACCTGCTTGGAAGAACCTTGCTTGTTGAAACCAAAGAACAAGCGGTTGTTATATCCAAAAGATATAGCCAAGGCTTTAGAATAGTTACCCTTGAGGGCGAAGTGTTTGCCACAAGCGGTGCGATTTCGGGCGGAAATTATGCGGGAAAAGGTTCGCGCTTTTTGCCTCAAGAAACTTTGCTTGAGGATTTGAATAAAAGGTTAAAAACCACTGAAAAAGATAAGGAAATGCTTTCCGCGGATATCAATGATTTAACGCTGGAAGGCGAAAACCTTGAAAAAGCGGTGGGCGTAATCGTTTCGCGGATTCAAAAACTTGATTTGGAAATTGAAAACCTAAACGCAAGGTTGCTTGGCTTAGCAAACGAAGCAAGCATTTATAAGGTTGAAATTGATAAAATTAACCTTCAAGATAAGCTAAATGAGGAAAAAATCCTGCTTTTATCGGCGCAAATAATTTCGGCGTCTAAGAATAAAGACGATCTTAGCACCTCTCAATCAGGTACAGACGATTTTATTGCGGAAACTAAAAATAGATTCTTGGCAGATAAGCAAAAGCGCGATGATTCTATGCGCGCTTCAACCTCTGCCCTAATGGAAATCACCGCGCTTGAGAACACGGTTCAAAATGTTCAAAATGAAATTTCCGTGGCAAAATCCGATATTGCGCAAACCACGCAAGCACTTCTTGATTCCAAAGCGCGAATCCACACAACTTCCGCCCAAATAGAGGAAGCCGAAAAGCGGATTGACATAACCGCGGGTAGCTATGAAGAACAGCAAAAGGCGTCTGAGTTAACAAAGCAGATTGATAAGATAAAAGAACACAGGGAAACTCTTAGCGTTACCATGAAAGAACTCAGTGAGAAAAAGGACGCTGTTATGGCTTCTCTTTCTGAGTTAAACGAAACCAAAATCCGTGAGGAATCCCGCCTTGAACAGCTTGAATTAAGCATTGAAACCATGTCTACAAGGATTCATGAGGAATATGATATGAATTACGATTCCTCAACCGTATATATGGAAGCAATGGAAGGCACGGAATTTATTTTCATTCCCGAAAAAGCACAGCAAGAAGCCACCGCTTTAAGGCGCAGGATTGAAAGAATGGGAAGCGTGAACGCGCTTGCGGAAGAACAATATGAAAAAACAAAAGCGGATTACGAAAGCGAAAGCAAACAGCACGAAGATGTGTTAAACACAATATCGGATTTGCAAAAATTAATATCCGAACTTACCACGGATATGAGCAGGCGTTTCTACGAAAGTTTTAACATTATTAACAAGAACTTTGACGAACAGTTTAAGGATTTATTTAACGGCGGAAGCGCGCATATTGAGCTTGAAAAAGGCGTTCATGTTCTTGAGGCGCAAATTGAGATTAAGGCGCAACCCCCTGGGAAGAGAGTGGCAAGCACCGAACTTCTTTCGGGCGGTGAACACGCACTTGTGGCAATTGCCCTCTTGTTCGCCATGATAAAATTAAAGCCGATGCCCTTTAGTATTTTGGACGAAATTGACTCACCTCTTGACGAAGCGAACGCGGGGCTTCTTGCACAATATCTAAAGAAGTTCTCAAAATTCACTCAATTTATAATAGTTACCCACAAAAAGCCCACCATGACACTTGCAGATGCGCTTTACGGTGTTACTATGGAAGAAAAAGGTGTGTCTAAAACTGTTTCAATTGAACTTGCAGACGCCCACAAGATTGCAGACGAAATGGCACTGCAAGAGTCTAAAACAAAAAACCCGTAAAGGCGGAATATACTTAAAGCATGGCTTTTGGATTCTTAGATGTATTCATAATAATAGCGGTGGTACTGCTTATGATGATACCGGGGTTCGTTTTAAGAAAGTTAAATCTTCTTAAGGCAGAAGCCCTCGGCGTTCTTTCTGCGCTATTGCTATTTGTGTTTCAGCCCTTTGTTTCCATGAAAGCATTTGTGCTTAGCGATATACCGCCAAGCGGGCAAATGGCAATAAATATGCTTATCGTTTTGGGGTTTGCTTTCCTCATTCACTTAATTGTGTTTTTGGTGCTTAAGCTGATAATCCGCGGAAACGATAAACTTCAAAACGGCGCGTACACTGCGTGCGGTTTGTTTTCAAACGCAGGTTTTGTGGGCATTCCGTTCGTGTGGTTGCTAACGGGTGATAACCTTGCGGTAATGTACGCGACTGTGTTCATAATATCGTTCAACGCGCTACTTTGGACACTCGGCGTTTATATTATCACGGGCGACATTAAAAAAATGAAGCCTATAAAAGTTATATTGAACCCTGCAAGTTTGGTGCTGTTCCTCGCCATTCCGCTGTACTTTTTACCTCAGATTAATTTCTTTGTGAAAGTGCCTATGTTCGGCGAAATGGTAAATTATTTTGCCATTGCCACCCTGCCCGTATCTATGCTACTTGTGGGCGTGAGAATGGCAGATGTAAACTTGAAAGAACTGTTTACCTGCTTAAAATCTTACCTATCCTCTGCGGTTAAGCTGATTGTTGCACCGCTGATAGCCCTATTGGTAATGTTACCTTTCGTGTTAACAGGCGCAATGAAAAGTTTTGATCCCGAACACCGCATTGCGATAGTTATGGTAATCCTGTTCGCCATGCCCCCCGCCGCAAGCACCGTAGCCATGTGCGAACGCTACGAAGGCGACACCGAAACTTCCGCCAAAACCTTTGTGCTTGCCACATTGCTTGCGATTGTAACACTGCCTGCGGTGCTAACATTGCTGATAAATGTTATTTAATTCAGAATTAAGAATTCAGAATTAAGAATGGTGGAATCTAAATCTCATTATTGAGAAGTACGAGGTACGAAGTACGAAGTACAAATTATGGATTCTAAATATCATTATGAAACGAGAAACATGAAGGAATCTAAATATCATTTTTAGTTAATTAATCCATAATTCTGCATTCTGAATTCTGAATTCTGAATTAACCACAATTCGTACTTCGTACTTCGTACCTTGTACTTCGTACTTAACCACCAATCACCACCCACCAACCACCAATCACTGAAAAAATGCTAAGACTTCAAAACATTGTAAAAAATTACCAAGTTGCCGATACCACGGTAAAAGCCTTAAGAGGCGTGTCTCTTTCGTTTAGAGAAAACGAATTTGTGTCTATCCTCGGGCCTTCGGGTTGTGGAAAAACCACGCTTTTGAATATTATCGGGGGCTTGGATAAGTACACAAGCGGTGATATGTTTATAAGCGGAATAAGCACCAAACTTTATAAATCCAAAGATTGGGATGTTTATAGGAATCGCAGAATCGGCTTTATTTTCCAAAGCTATAACCTAATACCGCACCAAACGGTTCTCGGCAATGTGGAACTTGCGCTTACTATTGCAGGCTTAAGCAAATCAGAAAGGGTGGCAAAAGCTAAACTTGCGCTTGATAAAGTGGGGCTTTCTGATCAATATTATAAACGCCCAAATCAATTATCGGGCGGGCAAAGCCAACGCGTGGCGATTGCACGCGCGCTTGTGAATGATCCCGATATTCTGCTTGCAGACGAACCCACAGGCGCGCTTGACACCGAAACTTCGGTGCAAATTATGCAACTTATTAAGGAAATCGCCAAGGAAAAATTGGTGCTTATGGTTACCCATAATCCCGAACTTGCTGAGGAATATTCCACAAGAATAATTAAACTTTTGGACGGGCAACTTACAAGTGATTCCGATCCGTACAGCGCAGAAGAAGAAATTGAGGTAACGAATGAAGCCAACCTCAACAAGCCTGCCGAAGCCAAGAAAAGCAAAGCAAAAATGAGTTTTTGGACTGCATTTAAGCTATCCTTAAGAAACCTTTTCACCAAAAAAGCAAGAACTATCATGACGAGTTTTGCAGGTTCTATAGGCATAATCGGCGTTTCACTTGTGCTTTCAATATCGTACGGCGTGCAAGCGTACATTTCAAATATGCAAAGCGATATGCTATCGGGAAACCCGATTACCATTTCGCAAACGGATTTTGATTATGCCTCTATGATGGGCGGAATGAATATGCAAGAACGCGCAAAACTTGATAAAAAACCGGGGTTACTCAATGTGCAATCCATGATTCAAAGCATGGTTGAACGCGCTAAAAGTTTTGAAAACCTAATGATTGAAAACACAATTACCAAGGACTATTTGCGCTATCTTGAAAATATGCCCGAAAGCTACGCACCTGCCCTGCACTATGATTACGGCTTGGATATATCAAATAATATTTACACCGATTTTAGGGAAATGGCAAACGGCGAACCTCAGGTAATGTCGCTTTCCATGATTAAAGCATTGCTTGCCTCAATCCTTGGTGAAACCGAATATGCGGATTATTCTTCCTTTATTGCGGGTATCGGTTCGCCCTTTTCACAAACCTTATCGGATAAGGCTTACATACTTAATCAACACAAAGCCCCTCTTTACGGAAGATACCCCGAAACCGCAAATGAAATTATGGTTGTGGTAAATAAGGATAGGGAAATTACGGATTTAACGCTTGCACAAATGGGCTTTTATTCCCAAGAGGAATTTGCTAATTTAATTTACAAAGCAGTCGGGGACGAAACGCATTTTAATGAAGCCTTATTTAATAACCGCATAGAGATTTCTGATATTGTGGGCAAATCGTTTTATTGGTATTCAAATAACTCTGTGTTTAAAAACTTTAGATTCCCCGGTATGCTTGAGCTTATGAATAACCCTGACGCTATAGAGGATATTGACCTTGACGAAATTGCTTTTAGCGTGGATTATCTTTCTGTGCGCGATAATGACTTCCCGAACATTGGAACATTCGGCGCATTGGAACTTAAGGTAGTGGGTGTGATAGAAGCCAAAGATTCTTTGGAATTCGGCACTTTAAGCAGAGGCTTTTATTACACCGAAGCCCTAACCCAACACATTTTGGCGCGCGCCGAAGCTGAGAAAAAGGTAATGGGTTCTTTTATGTGGTGGGTTAATTACCTCACCGTTATAATGGATATGCCTAACCCCATTATCCCAAGCTACATGACAAGCAGGGATAGCGCAGTGGGCATTACATATAATTACTCATATTCGTTCCACGGCGTTAAAAAAGTGGTAGGCGGAAAAGATGTTTGGACATATACATTCGGTTGCAGGGAACAGAACGACTGTGATTTGGATACCCAAACTTGCGTTTGCGTTAAAAACCGCATAGGGCTTGTGGGGCAGGGAAATATGATGACTGCGCTTCTTGGGCAATTTATGCCGGGGTTTGCAGGCAGGGAAATTTTCACTATTTCATTGCAACAGCTTGGCGGAATAGATATCCCCACCCACATATCAATTTACCCCAAAAGTTTTAGCCAAAAAACAAGCGTCCTTCAATATCTTGATAATTGGAATTCAAATAACGACATTGAGGTTAACGGAAAAATCCTAACGGCGGAAGATCGTGAAGATATTAAATATTCCGATTTGCTATCTATAATCATAGGAATGATTAACACATTTATAAGGATAATAACCGTGGCACTTGTGGGCTTTACTGCCCTCTCGCTTGTGGTTTCCTGCGTTATGATTGCAATAATTACCTATGTTTCGGTTGTGGAACGGATTAAAGAAATAGGCGTAATCCGAAGCCTTGGGGGGCGCAAAAAAGATGTGGCTTACCTATTTAACGCAGAAACCTTTATAATAGGCGCAGTGGCAGGGCTTATAGGAATAGGCGTAACTTACCTTGTTTCGTTTATACTAAATATTGCCCTAATGTCTGCATTTGACGGTATGCCCAAAATTGCAATCTTCCCGTGGTTCTACGCAGTTATTATGACGAGTGTAAGCATAGGATTAACTCTGCTTTCGGGCTTATTCCCCTCTTACTCTGCGTCTAAGAAAGACCCTGTGGTAGCGTTGAGGACGGAATGATAAAGCAATGCTTTATCATTCAGCGCACAGCGCACAACGCACAGCGCACAATGATTGATTCTAAATCTCATAGTTAAATATAAGATATAAATTATGGAATCTAAATCTCATTATTAAAACATTCCGCCATTGTGCGCTGTGCATTGTGCGCTGTGCGCTGAAAAATCCCTAATCCCTAAAAAAATTATAAATATGGTACACCTAATTATCCTCAGCACCCTAAGCATTATCACCGCCTCATTCAGTGGCTATTTTAACATTAAGCAAAATATTCGTTTAAGGCTTTTGTTTAAGTTTGTGGCATCGCTTTTATTTTTGGCGGTGGGGTTTTTTGCTTCGCTTCAAAGCGGAACGGATAAGCGGTACTTCCTCTTTATTTTCTCTGCCCTAATGTGCGGTTTGCTTGGTGATTTGTTCTTGGTGGTTAAAGGCTTTTTTGAGGACGGAAACAGAATTATGTTTGAAGTTTTCGGAATGGCTTCTTTCCTGCTTGGGCATATCCTGTATATCGTGCTATTTATAACCACGGCAGGCGCGTTTAATTTCGCCGTGCTTGCAATAGCCCTTTCTGCCCCTCTCACTATCTGCTTATTGCAAAAGTTTAAAGTGTTTGATCTTGGCAAGCTGTTTCTTCCTGCCACGGTGTACTGCACCATTCTTGCGTTAATGACGGCAACGGCAGTTAACTTCTTTATTCAAATAAACAGCACCCCCGCACTTCTCGCCATGATTGCAGGTATCCTGTTCTTCGTTTCAGATTTTTCACTTGCACTAAGGAATTACAACAAAAAAATAACCAAAACGGGTGTAAGCGTTTTGGTTTATGTTGTGCTATTAACTTATTATACAGCGCAAGTTTTGTTCGGGCTATCTATTCTGTAAAGATTAGGTTTAATTCAGAATTCAGAATTAAGAATTCAGAATTGAGGATTAATATATAATGAGATTTAGAATCCTTAGTGTTTCTCGTTTATCGTTTCTCGTTTCATGTTGTCCCATTATCCTCTCAACCTCGCATAAAGTTCCGCATTTTCCTCATATGTATCCCCCGGCTTAATTTTGGGGTTATTTGAGGGGTAAAGGTATAAATGCACAGCTTTTAACCCAAGCGGTCTGAACAGTGCCACAGAACCGTCCCTTAGGACGGCAAGTTCAAATTCTATCAGTTGTTCCTTGGCTTCGCCCTCAAGCGTTACTTTGCCTTCGTAAGCATGAAGCGCGCCTGCGGTTATAATCCCGAGGTGCATATAGTCCACATTGTCGTGGCGGTATCTTATGTGGTTATATCTTGATTTTGCAAGTTCCTCTGAAAGCAAACTCGTAACCGCTTGGCGCAATGTTGCGTTTACTAACGCATTGCCCTCAATAAAATCTCTGTCAAGCATTCTTGCACTCGTTATATCTTGCCAATTATAAGCATCAAAAAAGCCTCTTATTGTTAAATTTGAATGCGGTAAAGTAAGTTCGCGCGATGGTCTGCTTTCCACACCCAAGCCCACGGCAGGCGCAACAATGTTACTCATAACCACATTTTCAATGATAACATCGGATCGCCAACCCTCTCTGCCCCTTCCGTTAGGCGCGTCGTAAGAAGTTATATTTATGCCGAAGTCTGAGGAATTTCTTAAAATTGAACCGAAAAGAATATATTCCGCATTATAGCTGTTAATAAGGTAGCGTCCGTTTTCTATTATTGAGTATTCTATCCTTATACCCGTGATAAATGTATCTCTCGGTGCTTTTCTGCCGATAAGCAGGGTATGCCCGTCTAATCCGTTAGGACGGCTGATTCCGTCCGGATCGTCACTTTTTATTGTTAGGTTTGAAATTTTTACATTTGATTCCACCACATGAATCATGTTAAAATCTGCGGATTTATTGGGCGCGTTCTGCCCGTCTATATAATATCCGTTTCCGTAAAGACTGCTTTTAAGCAGAATTTGCCCGCCACCGTCAGCGTAAAAATCAATGTTGCTAAAGAGGTATATATCCTTTTCCGCCCCCGAAGCGCGCTTAATATCACCCCACGAATAGCAGTTAACCCCCTCACCCACACGGATAACTAAAGCACGGCTTATCGTTACATTGTCATACGGGGTAACCTTTGCGGTAACGCGGATTGTTAAATCAAGCGGTTCACCGCTAAAATCACCAAATAGTTCAAGCATATTGCCGTTTATAAACCTTGCGTAGGCTGAAGCTACTATTGAAAAATTATCTTTCCCGAGAAACACTTCAAAATCAAATTCGCTGTTATCCGCGTTTTTGGGAAGGGAAATTCTGATTTCAATCAGCGCGTTTGTTTCGTTGCCTTGCGCGTCATATTGCCTGCTTCCGTAAAGCGTTTGAAGGGCAATTCCCCTTTCCTCACTCGCAATGTTTTTGGACAGCATCATGTAATTGATTGGGCGCACAACTTCAATTGTGATTTCGTCTGTATCACCCTCATAAGTTACTTGAAAGGTTACCGTTCCTATACTAATAGGGTTCACCTCACCAGTTTCGCTATCAATTAAAGCAATATCTTCATTAAGAGATTCCCAAACTGCACCCACAGGCTTTAGAGTATTATTCACCGCAAGAAACATCGCGCTTAGAATTAACGGTTGCTTGCCGATTCTTAACTCTCTTCCCTCAAGCAGGCTTTTATTTTCAATTTGAATTTTATTTGGATTGCTAACCGCAGTACCACCCGCAGGCATTTCCGCATTAAGGCTTAAATCCCAATAAAAACTTTCGCCGTAAGGCTTTTCGCTTGCACTAACGGTTACCGCTATGCTTTGCTTAATTTCTTTGCCCTCACCGTTCACGGTTAGCACCCTAACCGTTGTTGAACCTGTGTTTTTTGAGGACGCAGTAATAATTCCGTTTTGATCCGCAGTCGCAATATCCTCATTGTCCGAAGCCCACAAAATGCCCCTAACAGTCGCACTCACAGGCCTGAAAACTGCGTTTAAAATATCCTTACCGCCCTGCTGAATTTGAACGGAAGCACCGCCGTTTTGGGATTTTAAATCTATACTTTGCACATTGTCGCCCGAAACATAAAAGTTGCAGTAAGCACTTTTGTTGCCGTCTTGACTTGTAACCACCACAATAAAGCTACCGTAATAAACAAGCGTTACCCTGCCGTTACTTTCGTCTATGTGCGTTCTTTCCTCGCCGTCATAGCCCTCTTCAAGTTCTTCGCCGATTATATGCCACTTTACCGCCTTATTCCTTGCGCGCGCAGGCAGAATAACCACTTCAAGATAATCAATGTATTGTTCTGTTAAATCCACCACATCTTCGGTGATTTCCTCACCTGTACGGCTGTCAATAAGTTTAATTTCCGATACCCCGATATGCGCCTGCACAGTAACAATATCAATGGCAAAAAGCACGCTTGCCACGATAATTAGGGGTAATAATAATAACATTCCGATTATAACTTTTTTCATATTGATTTAATTGATTTTAATTTTGTTGTACTTCTTCGGTAATCTGAAGAACAGCATAAACGCCTCATACGAAGCGTAAATCACTGCGATTATTGACAGCACAATGTACGCGCCACGCGTGTTTCTGATTATTGTTACATCATTTATGCGTAAGGGAACATACGCAAAAATCATGGTGGCAAGCCCGAACACAACCGCGATAAAGCAACCTATCATAAGGTTTTTAGAAACATTTTTATTTGCTTCCGCAAGTTCACCGCTTTTGGAAACGCGGAATGTGGGGGATTTTATATCCGAACGGATTGCCGAACAGGAAAGCGCGATAATAAGCAGTACGGCAATTGAGAAAATGGAAATTATATCTGCAAACTGCACATAATAGCCATATTTTGCGCCACTGAAAACCGTGCCAACAATTATGCAACTGATAAGCACAGAAGCCGTGGCAACCACAAAGTACATGGTTAATTTTACAAGAATCTGAAAGTGATAGGAAACTGGCATTATCTTGGTTAGATAAAATGTATCCCCCTCACGGCTAATCGCGGTGCTTGCAAAAGAAACTATTATGGTAATAAAAATAATAACCACAAGCATTGTAAGCCCCGGAACAATTGCACCGCCCACTTCGCTTTGCCCTATTGCGGTGGCAAGATCATTGCAGAAAAACACCATTACAGGCGCGGCAAGTGCCATGGCAAAATATTGAAACGAATAGTTAAGCGAACGGAAAATCAGCAAATATTCCTTTCTTAAAAGCGAGAAGAATAAAGGGCGGATTTTGTCCTTTGATTTAATTTCAAACGCTTGCGATTCTCTTTCAATGCTGTCAAGAACAATTCTGGAAACATTCTTTTTTGCAAAGAAGAACGCGCCCGCGCCAAGCAAGGCGGTTGAAAAGAATATAATTAAAAATGACCACCAAGCGTTGCTGTTTCGGAAAAACACATTTCCGTAAAGGTTAAATGGAACTGAACTTGAAGCAATTTGCCTAATCGTGCTTTGAATATCGGCAGTTAAAAGGTTCTCACTTTTGTTTTGCGCGTAGTCAAGTACGCCCCTCAGAAGAAGCATATAAAGCGCAAATCCGAAAACCACCGCTATAATCATTATTGAAAGAACAAGCGCAAACCTGCTTTTTAAAAAGTTTGTGAGGTTTATAACGGGCAAAGCCACCAAGTTTGCGGTAAAGAACGGCAAGCAGGACATCAGCGGTAAGAATGCAAGGCAAAAAAAGTAAAACCCTGCGCTTTCGCCCACAAGGCTTCCGTACATGGCAAGCACAGGGAAGATAACCACATAAGAAAATATAATATTTGCAATAAATGTCATTATCGCTTTAGACCAAAAGATTTGGTTGCCGTCTACAGGGAATCTTAGCAAAAGTTCGTTATCGCCGTCATAATAAAGGTTTTTAACGAGAATCGCCGTGCAAAACACAAACTGCACAAGCAGTGCCACCCCGCTTAGAATCACAAGAAATTCATACTTTAGCGGTACTTTCCCCGTAGTCATAATTTGGGTGATAAAATAAACCCCTGCAATAAACACCGTGTAAATAATCAAAGTGAAAATAATGTTTATTATAAAGGAACTTAGGGATTTTTTAACGAATTTAGACTGAGAGAATTTTGATTTTAAATCCAATTTTAGAAGAGTAAATACGCCGTTCATACTTATTCCCCCAAGGCAATCGGCGCATTATCTTCAACCGAGATTGGTTCGCTTTGCAACGCTTCAAGCGGTTCTGTGGGTACAATCACACGGCTTTTTGTACCGCCTGTTTCGGAAAAGAAGGTTTCCTCAAGCGCGTTTTGATTTTCAATGTTGCCTGCCAAATCAAGAATTTTCACAATTTTTCCGCCGTTCACAATGGCAACGCGGTGGCAAAGTTTTCTAACGATATCCAAGTTATGCGAGGAAAAGAAAACGGTGTTACCCTGCTGTGCGTGTTCCTGCATATAGTTGATTATATCCGCCGTGGATTGAGGATCAAGCCCCATCATAGGTTCGTCCAAAATCCAAACCCTTGGCTTGTGGATAAGCGCGGCGATAATGCAAATTTTTTGCTTCATGCCGTGTGAATAGGATTTAATTTGCTTATCAATAGCGTGTTCAAGGTTAAAAATCCCAGCAAAATATTTAATGCGTTCCTTGCGTTCCGCAGTAGGCACGCGGTATAAATCCGCCACATAGTTCACATATTCCCTGCCCGAAAGTTTTTCAATAACCATGTGGTTATCGGGAACATAGCCCATGTTCATTTTGGCTTTAATGGGTTCTGTTAGTATATCGTGTCCGCAAACCGTAACTTTACCCTCTTCAAAAGGCACAATACCCGTAATGCACTTGATTGTGGTTGATTTACCTGCCCCGTTCTTGCCGAGAAA
>Ga0123356_10001905_pt1 | contig 22631 bp, 23 predicted proteins | sample TergutEmb28metaG_2_FD_92546 | JGI IMG/M metagenome (GOLD analysis project Ga0123356, IMG submission 92546) | Embiratermes neotenicus P3 segment gut microbial communities from Petit-Saut dam, French Guiana - Emb289 P3 | ecosystem: Host-associated > Arthropoda: Insects > Digestive system > Gut ...
GGGGACATGACAGGTCAGTCGCGGATTTTCCGCACGGGCCAGTGAGAACGCCAGCAAACTCAAAGGCAATGTGACATCCTGTGATAGGGCGACGTCGATCTGTGACCGTCACAGATCGTTACGTTCTGCTAACAGGCCATTACCACCGAGTGCGAGAGGACTTCTTCGTGCGAACTCAGATCAAGCCGGACAACCGCCTGCTCACTCCTGCCGAGGTCGCGGCGATGCTGCGGGTGGACCCGAAGACGGTCACGCGGTGGGCACGCGGCGGGAAACTGTCGTCGATCCGCACGCCGGGCGGGCACCGCCGGTACAGCGAGCGTGAGGTGCGCAGCTTCCTCAACAGCTGGCAGGGCGTGTCCATGCCGCGTTCGTCAGCAGACTGAAGGCGGTGCATCGGGGGGTCGTCATCCGGGCCCGCGCCGCGGGGCAGCGCCGGGGCGATGCGGCACCGGTCAGAGAGCTAGTCAGTTCGCCTGTCCTCGCCAGGGCAGGCGAACTGACTGTGTTACCGGCCGCTTCGGCGCGCAGCCGCTCTCGTAGGATCAGCCTGCGAGCAGAGCAGAGCACGGGAGGCGGGCCATGGGCGAGCTGGTCGCCATCGATATCGACCAGGCAGTCGCGACAGTGCGGCTGAACCGGCCGCCAATGAACGCGCTCAACGGTGCCATCCAGGCCGAGCTCGCCAGCTCGGCCGCCCAGGTCGACGCCGATCCGCAAATCCGTGCGGTGGTGCTGTACGGCGGCGAGAAACTGTTCGCGGCCGGCGCCGACATCAAGGAAATGGCCGACGTCAGCTACGCGCGAATGGCCGCGGACTCGCGCCGCCTGCAGGAGGCTTTCAACGCCGTCGCCGCGATCAGCAAGCCAGTCGTCGCGGCCGTCACGGGCTACGCTCTCGGCGGCGGTCTCGAGCTCGCGCTGTGCGCGGACTTCCGGGTGCTCGGTGAGAGCGCCCAGGTCGGGCAGCCAGAGATCCTGCTCGGGCTCATTCCCGGCGCGGGCGGCACCCAGCGGCTGCCGCGGCTGATCGGGCCAGCGCGGGCCAAGGACCTGATCTTCTCCGGCCGGTTCGTCCGCGCGGCCGAAGCCCTGGCCATCGGTCTGGCCGACCAGGTGGTGCCGGACGGCGAGGTGTACAGCGCAGCCTGTGCGCTCGCGGCTCGCTACGCAGCCGGGCCGCCGGTAGCGCTGGCAGCGGCCAAGCACGCGATCGACGCAGGTCTCGGCACGGACATGCGGACGGGACTGGAGATCGAGCGGCTCGGCTTCGCCGGGCTCTTCGCGACCGACGATGCGCACGGCGGGATGCGCAGCTTCGTGGAGAATGGTCCGGGGAAGGCCAGCTTCAGCGGGAACTAGCCGGTGCCGTGGTGCCGGGCGAAGCGGATGAGGTGGACCTTGGCGACCAGGATGCAGCCGTGACGATGGAGCCAGCTGGCAGCCCGTCGCTCGACATGGTGACGGCGGCGCTGCGGGCGGACAGCAGCGATATCGCGGTCTACGCCACCGTGCTGACCGAGTCGCTCGGCGAGTCCCTGCCGCCTGACTGCGTCGATGTGGCACGGGACCGGTCGGTTTCTGACCGGATGAAGGGCAGGCCCGGCAAGGTGAGCAAGATCACTGTCCGGCTGGGCGATCAGGTGCTCACGCTGGGCCTCACCGGGGGTGCGCCGGTCGCTGAGGTCTGCCGGGAGGTGCGCGGCGTCGTGCTGTCACGCCAGCGTGTCCCGGTCGGGCAGTGGGCGGCCGAGCTCGCGAAAGCGCTGGTCAGCCATGCTGAGCAGAATGCCGCCACGGCCGAGGCGCTGCGGCGGCTGGTCGCGGGGGGCGAGGGGCCCTGACGAGCGGAGGCGCCAGCCGGGGTCTCGCGCCGTAGGCTTACAGGCATGAGTGCCCACTCGGGGGACATGCTGGGCCCTTACCGGCTGCGTGAGCTGCTGGGCGAGGGCGGCATGGGCATGGTCTACCTCGCGGGCGGCCCCGATGGCCGGCCAGTCGCCGTCAAGGTGCTCCGACAGGGGGCGCCGGGCGAGGAGACGGCCCGCAGGCGCCTCGCCCGTGAGGTGGACACCATGCGGCGGGTGCACAGCCCGTTTGTCGCGGAGGTGCTCGACGCCGATGTCGACGGCGATCCGCCCTACATCGTCACTCAGTACGCTGCTGGCCGCACGCTCGAGGACCTGGTGGCAAGGGACGGGCCCCTGACCGGGCCGGCCCTTGCTTCGCTGGCGTGCGGCCTGGCGGCCGCGCTCGTTGCCATCCACGCAGCCGGCGTCGTCCACCGGGACCTGAAGCCCGCCAACGTCATGCTCGTCGACGGCGAGCCAGTAGTCATCGACTTCGGCATCGCGCAGGCGCCGGATTCGACCCGGCTCACGCTGACGGGCATGTTCATGGGGACCCCTGGCTACCTGGCACCCGAGGTCATCGAGGGCGGAGACAGCACGGCGGCCGCCGACGTGCACTCCCTCGCCGCCACCCTGGCCTACGCGGCCACCGGCCGGCCTCCGTTTGGCACGGGGCAGTTCCAGGCGATCTTCTACCGGATCGTGCACGGGCAGGCCGATCTGGACACGCTGCCGGAGCCGCTGCGGCCGATCGTGCTCGCCGGGCTTGCCAGGGACCCGGCCAGCAGGCCCGCGGCTGCCGATCTGGCCGCGAGGGTGGCAGCCCTCAGTCCGGAGACCCTCGTGCCGGCGCCAGCCGGAGCCGTGCTCGCGGGTATCCCGTCGGCCTACCAGCCGCCCTGGCAACTGACGCATACGTCGGTCGACATCCCGCTCGCGGCCAACGGCACCAGCCTGACCCTGCCTGGCCCGCACGCGCCAGCGCCCGTCGTGCCTGGCGCGCTTCCGCCGCCCCTGGCGGGCACCAGGCCGATGGCAGTGCCGGGCCAGGACAGCTTCGCGGAGCTGCTCCCGCCGGTGCGCTACCAGCCCGCAGTCCCGGCAGCCCGCCAGGCGGATGAGCCCCCGCGGGCGGCCGGCAAGGCGGCGGCTGGCCCGCCCGGCAGACCCAGGCCGCTGCTCGTGCTCGCGACGATGCTCGGCCTTATCGCGGTCGGCGTGTTGCTTCCGGTCGCCGGCGCAGCAGCCGTGCTGGGCGGGCTTGTCCTACTGCGTGCGGCAGACCTGACGGCCGGCCGGCTGAGCCACCGCCGGTCGGGCCAGGCCGGCCCGGGTTCTCGATGGGGCGACGCGATATCTGGCGCTGTGTTCTATCCGTGGGCCGTCGTCCGCTCAGTGGTGAGGTTCGTCCTGCTGGCCCCGATGGCGCTGCTGTGCGCTGCGGTCGCCGCAGTGCTTGCGGTGCTGGCCACCGGCGTTGCGCAGCTGCCGCGAGACATCAGCTATGCGTCCGGCGCGCTCCTGGCGTGCTATTGCCTCGGCCCTGGCTCAGCGGCCTGCCGCCGCCCGCTCAGCAAGTTCTACGGTCGCGTCACCCGCTCGGCGCCTGCCGCGGTCCTCGGCACGGTTGGCATGGCTGCCGTCGCCGTCGCGGTCGTCGGCGCCGCCGCGACGAAAGTACCCGGCTACTGGCCGGACGCGCACCTCGGCAATCAGCTGCAGAGCGCGGCGACCAGCCACCCGGCGATCGTGAACGTCGCGGGCGTCGGCCGGAGCCTGTGGCACTGGCTCGGCACCCGGATCCCCTAGCTGCCGAGCGGGCTTAGCCGGCCAGCGGCACGCTGTCCGACGCGGCGTCACGCACCGCGGGCTGGCCCGCGGGCCGCCGGCCGGCCCGGAGCGAGACCGGCAGCGGCCGGACCAGCCCGCGAGCGACCACCTCGTTGGCGAGCCGGACACGGCGGTTCGGGCCCTCGGGAATCCGCAGCTTCTGGTACAGCCGGAGCAGGTGCTGCTTCACAGCTGCCTCGGTCACGACAAGGTCGGCAGCGATGTCGCGCGCAGTTGCCGGCGCGACGAACGCCTCCTCGCTCAACGCCGGCTTGCACAGCGCGGCGACGACGTCGGTCTCCCGGCGCGTCAGCTCAGGGACTGCCGACCGGCGCGCGTCGGACTCGGGCGGCGTTTCCTCGGCCGGCAGCCCGCCCACGCGGCACCGCTGCAAGCCAAAGGAAATCACGTCACCGTTCTCCAGCAGCCGCTGCGCCACCACCCGGCCGTTCACCCGGGTGCCGTGCCGTGATAACCCCAGGTCACTCACGTAGGCATACGGCCCGCGACGGACGACCTCAGCGTGCAGCTTCGAGACGCTCGGGTCTTCCAGGCGGATGTCTACGCATTGCCCGCGCCCGACGGTAGTGACGTCGGGACGGAGCCAGACGACGGCGCTGGTGCTCTCGATCTGCAGGTAGGGGGTGTCCATGACGCTCCTGGTTCGATGACCCGCTGGCTACGCGCGCATTACCTGTTGGTTACCCAGGCCAGGCGGTACTCATTCCGGAGAGCGGGTGTCATTCCGCAGAGCGGTGCCATTACGCAGAGCCGTTGCCATTCCGGCAGAACCGGTGCCCAGGGCGGCCGAACCGCGCCGATAGACTGCCGAGTGAGCGGTGAAGGAGGGACGATGGCGCGCGTGCCGGCCACAGGCCTGGCCGATGTCGTAGCCGCGTCCGCCGCGCTCGGTGCCCGATGAAGCACTCGGCGAAGGCAATCGCCCGGCAGGACCGGGCGCGTAATGCCCGTCCCCGCCAGCCCGGGGAAGGCCACGCGGGGTCGTCCGCCAGGACTCACCGGTGGCTGGCGGCGCAGCTGCCTTACGGGATTGTGCTGGCCGGGGTTGTGGCGGGCCTGGCCACCATCCGCAACGGTGACCTCGCAGTCCGGAGCGGTACGTTGGTAATGGCCGGCGCGTTGCTGGCGGGCGCGCTGGCCAGGCTGGTGTTGCCCGAGGGCAGGGTCGGGATGCTCTCCTCGCGGCGGCGCCTCGTTGACGCCGCAGCGCTCGCCACGATTGGTGTGGGGCTGTTGATAGCCGGCCTGATCGCAAAGGTGCCTGGCTCATGAGAGCCGGCGGGCCGGGATAACGAAGGGAAACGCGAACGCATGCCGAAGATCAAGGTAGTGAACCCCGTCGTCGAGCTCGATGGTGACGAGATGACGAGGATCATCTGGCAGTTCATCAAAGATCAACTCATCCTCCCCTATCTCGATATCAATCTTGACTATTACGACCTGTCTATTCAGAACAGAGACGCGACCAGCGATCAGGTGACCATCGACTCGGCCGAGGCGATCAAGCGTCATGGCGTCGGCGTCAAATGCGCGACGATCACGCCCGATGAGGACCGGGTCACCGAGTTCGGCCTGAAGAAGATGTGGCGGTCGCCGAACGGGACGATCCGGAACATCCTCGGCGGCGTGATCTTCCGTGAGCCCATTGTCATTTCGAGCATCCCGCGATTCGTCCCCGGCTGGACCCAGCCCATCGTGATCGGACGCCACGCGCATGGTGACCAGTACCGTGCGACCGACTTCGTCGTGCCCGAGCCGGGCACGGTGCAGATCACCTTCACCCCCTCCTCCGGCGGCGAGGGAAAGAAGTACGAGGTTGCCGCTTTCCCCGGCAGCGGCGTTGCCATGGCGATGTACAACTTCGACGACTCCATTCGCGACTTCGCGCGCGCGAGCATGCGGTATGCACTCAGCCGCGGCTATCCGCTGTACCTGTCGACGAAGAACACGATCCTCAAGGCCTACGACGGACGGTTCAAGGACATCTTCGCCGAGGTCTTCGAGAGTGAGTTCAAGGCCGAGTTCGAGGCAGTCGGGATCTTCTACCAGCACCGGCTCATCGACGACATGGTCGCCCAGGTAATCAAGGGCAACGGCGGCGTCGTCTGGGCGTGCAAGAACTACGACGGCGACGTTGAGTCGGACATCGTCGCGCAGGGCTACGGCTCACTCGGCCTGATGACCAGCGTCCTCATGACCCCGGATGGCCGGACAGTGGAGGCCGAGGCTGCGCACGGCACAGTGACCCGGCACTACCGCCAGCATCAGCAGGGCAAGCCGACGTCGACCAACCCCATTGCGTCGATCTTCGCCTGGACGCGCGGGCTCGCGCACCGCGGCAAGCTGGACGGTACGCCAGAGGTCACCGCGTTCGCTGACCTGCTCGAGCGCGTGTGCGTCGAAACCGTCGAGAGCGGGAAGATGACCAAGGACCTGGCGCTGCTCGTGGGCGGCGCGACGCCGTACCTCACGACTGAGGAATTCCTGGCGGCACTGGACACTAACCTGCGCGCTGCCATGGCCGCGTCCTGACCCCAGCCCGAAGGAGATTACGCACATGGCCCGCACAGGGAAGGTAACGGTTGTCGGCGCCGGGTTTTACGGGTCGACGACGGCGCAGCGACTGGCCGAGTACGACATCTTCGACGAGGTCGTGCTGACGGACATCGTCGAGGGCAAGCCGGAAGGCCTCGCCCTGGACATGAACCAGTCGCGCCCGGTCGAAGGGTTCGAGACGAAGATCACCGGTCAGACGACTGGCTCGGCTGGCGAGGGCTACGAGGCGATCGCGGGATCGAGCATCGTGGTGATCACGGCCGGCCTGCCGCGCAAGCCCGGCATGAGCCGGATGGACCTCATCGGTGTCAACGCCAAGATCGTGCGAAGCGTGACCGAGCAGGTCGTCAAGCACGCGCCAGAGGCGGTGCTGATCGTCGTGTCCAACCCGCTGGACGAGATGACGGCGCTCGCCGCGAAGGTGTCTGGCTTCCCGGCCAGCCGGGTCATAGGCCAGGCGGGCATGCTGGACACGGCCAGATTCAGCTACTTCGTCGCCGAGCGCCTCGGCGTGCCGGTGGGTTCCGTCCGCACGCTGACGCTGGGCTCGCACGGCGACACCATGGTGCCGGTGCCGTCCGCCTGCTCCGTCGACGGCAAGCCGCTGGCTGACCTGCTATCGGCCGCCGAGATCGACCAGCTGGTGGAGCGGACCCGCAACGGCGGCGGCGAGATCGTCGCGCTGCTCAAGACCGGGTCCGCGTACTACGCGCCGTCCGCGGCCGCAGCTCGGATGGTCAGGGCGGTGGCTGAGGATTCCGGCGCGACCATGCCGGTCTGCACGTGGGTAGACGGCCAGTACGGCATCTCGGGCGTCTATCTGGGCGTTGAGGCGGAGATCGGTGCGGCGGGCGTGAACCACGTGGTGGAGCGCGACCTGACGGACGCGGAACTGACCGCGCTCCGCGCCGCCGCCGAGGCTGTCCGGGCGAAGCAAGCGGATGTCGCGAGCCTGTGAGCGCTAGCGGCACCGCGAGCCTGTGAGCGCTAGCGGCACCGCGAGCCTGTGAGCGCTAGCGGCACCGCGAGCCTGTGAGCGTCAGCGACTCAGCCGGTGCAGCGCGAGGCCGGCGTAGAGCGCCGCGCCGTCCGGGAGCACCGCGTCGTCGAATACGGCCTCGCTGGAGTGATTGAAAGGCGCGGTCACCGGGTCCGCATCCGGCGGCGTGGCGCCGAGCATGAGGAATGCGCCCGGCACCTGGTCGAGTACATAGGAGAAGTCCTCCGAGCCGGGAATCGCGTTCGGCAGGGGGATGAACCGACCGGCGCCGAGCACATCCCCGATCGCCTGCTCGGCGTTCGACAGCTCAGCGTCGTTGTTGACGGTTACCGGGTAGCCGTCCTGGTATTGTGCCGAGGCGGTCAGGCCGTGCGCGGTCGCGATGTCGCGGACCAGCCTCGGCGCGGCCGCCTGGACCGCAGCCCTCGCGGCAGGGGAAAACGACCGCACCGTCGCGCGGAATTCGGCGTCATCCGGGATCACGTTGTCGACCGTGCCGGCGTGGAACGTGCCCACCGTGATGACTACCGGGTCGAATACGTCGAACTGCCTGGTCACCATCGTCTGCAAGGCGAGCACGATCTCGCAGGCGGCTGGTACCGGGTCGGCAGCGTGATGCGGCTGCGAGCCGTGGCCGCCGCGGCCGTGCACGGTGACGTGCAGGGTGTCCGCCGCGGCCATGAGCGTCCCCGGGCGGCTCGCCACCAGGCCAAGTGGCAGCAGCGCCGAGGCTACGTGCAGCGCGTAGGCGGCGACGGGACGCGATCCGGCCGCATCGAGGACGCCCTCCTCGATCATGGTCCGGGCCCCGCCCTGGCCCTCCTCGCCAGGCTGGAACATGAACACGACGGTGCCAGGCAACTCATCCTGGTGCGCCGACAGCAGCCTGGCGGCGCCGGCCAGCATCGCGGTGTGCAGATCGTGGCCGCAGGCGTGCATCGCGCCGGGGACACCCGAGGCGTACGGCACGCGGGCCCGCTCGGTGAGCGGCAGCGCGTCCATATCCGCGCGCAGCAGCACAACCGGTCCGGGCTTACCGCCGCGCAGCACGGCCGTGACCGAGCTGAGCTGCCGGCCAAGGCTCATATCAACCGGCAGCGCGTGCAGTGCCTCGACAACCTTGCGTTGGGTCGCGGGCAGATCGAGCCCGACCTCTGGCTCGGCGTGGATGGAACGGCGCAGGTCGGTCAGCTCTGCGCCGAGCGCCGCTGCCTCGTCTCGTAGCCCGGCCCCAGTCATCGCTACCTCCAGTGGAATCTCCGGCGTTCAGGCCGGGGAGGAATCCGGAGCCTTGCCAGATTCGGCTATATGGGTTGTATCCGGGCACGTGGCCCAGCCCGGCGCGGCGAGTACGGCCCGCCCGAGCGGGCAGACTGCATAGACTATTCCAAAAAGCGCGGGGCTGGGCTCCCGCGGGGGATTCGGGGGCCGTTTCGTCCGGGTCAGCACTGCGGGGTTCCGGGGGGTATGTCCCCAGGCCAGTACCGCGGTCTGCCGGCGCGGGGGCAGCGCCGCGCGAGCCACATTGACGAGGATCGGGATCCGGACGTGAATGGCGTCGGCTGGGATATTCTCCTCGTCCTTGCCGTGATCTTGATCGGCGGGTTCTTCGCCGCTGCCGAGATGGCGCTGGTATCGCTCCGCGAAGGCCAGGTCCGGTCGCTGACCAGGCGCGGCAGGCGCGGCCAGCGAACCGCCCGGCTCGCCCAGGACCCGAACCGGTTCCTGTCGTCGGTTCAGATCGGCGTCACCCTGGCGACGCTGCTGTCGGGCGCATTCGGCGCTGCGCTGCTGTCGAACCGGCTCGGCAATGAGCTGAGCCATGTGATGCCTCGCGCCGTCGCCGATCCGCTGGCAGTGCTCGCCGTGACGCTCGTCATCGCGTTTTTCACCCTCGTCTTCGGCGAGCTCGCACCGAAGCGGATCGCGCTGCAGCGGGCCGAGCGAGTGTCGATGATTGCCGCGCCGGTAGTCGACCGCCTGGCGACGCTGGCGAGGCCGCTCGTCTGGGTGCTGTCGCGATGCACGAACCTGGTGGTGAGCCTGGTCGGCGGCGACCCGGCAGCCTCCCGCGGCGTGATGACTGAGGAAGAGCTGCGCGACCTGGTCGCCGGCCACCAGGCGCTCAGCCCGGACGAGCGGCACATTGTCAGCGAGGTATTCGACGCGGGTAAGCGCCAGATCCGCGAGGTACTCGTGCCGCGGACCGAGGTCGAGTTCTTGCCGGCGGCCATGCCGCTGAAGCGAGCCGCCGACATCGCCGAGCACGCCAGTTACTCGAGGTTCCCCGTGTATCAGGAGTCCTACGACGACGTCATCGGCTTCGTCCATGCCCGCGACCTGCTCGACAGCCGCGCAGACGCCGCGCAGCGCCGCGTTGGCGAGGTCTGCCGGCCCGTCAAGTTCCTGCCGATCAGCAAGACGGTCCTGTCGGCGCTGTCAGAGATGCGCCGGGACCGGGCCCATCTGGCGATTGTGGTCGACGAGTACGGCGGTACGGCCGGCATCGTGACCCTGGAGGACCTGGTCGAGGAGCTCATCGGCGACATCCAGGACGAGTACGACACCGACGCCGGGGCAGCCCGGCAGCTGCGGGGCGGCGAGCTCGAGGTAGACGGCCTGCTGAATCTCGACGAGTTCGCCGAGCAGACCGGCCTGGTGCTGCCCGAGGGGCCGTACGAAACCGTGGCGGGCTACCTGCTCGCGGCTCTCGGGCACCTGCCGGAGGGCGGCGAGTCGGCCGAGGTGGCTGGCCGGAAGCTCACCGTGACCCAGCTGGACGGCCGCCGGATCTCCCGCGTCCTGGTCAGCCCGGCCGCGCCGGCCGAGTCGCCGGGTCCAGTGGGCTAGCCCCGGCCGACACTAGACTTCTTGCATGACGGAGCCCGTCCGGGGGGCGACCCCTGGAACCCCCGCTGTGCCGGATGACCCTGGCGGCGGCGCTGGCCTGGAGTCGGGCCCTGTGCTGGTGGTGGACTTCGGCGCCCAGTACGCGCAGCTCATCGCCCGCAGGGTGCGGGAGTGCCGGGTCTACTCCCAGATCGTGCCGAGCACCATGAGCGTGGCGGAAATGCTGGCCCGCCGGCCGTCGGCGATCATCCTGTCGGGCGGCCCGGCCTCGGTCTACGCTCCCGGCGCGCCGCCCGCGCCCGCCGGCCTGCTGGCCGCCGGTGTGCCGGTCCTCGGCATTTGCTATGGCTTCCAGCTCATGGTCCGTGATCTCGGCGGGGATGTCCGCCCTACCGGAACGGGTGAGTACGGGGCGACCGACCTGCGCACGGCCGACGCCGCCGGGGTGCTTCTGGCCGGCCTGCCGCGCCAGCAGCGGGTCTGGATGTCGCACGGCGACACCTGCGCGATAGCGCCGCCGGGGTTCGCGGTCACCGCCACCACGGCCGCCACGCCGGTGGCCGCGGCCGAGGCGCCGGGCCGCCAGCTGTACGGCATGCAGTTCCACCCTGAGGTGCTGCACACCCAGCACGGCATGGCCATGCTGCAAGCGTTCCTGACCGCGGCCGGGTGCCAGCCGACGTGGACCATGCGCAGCGTGATCGAGGAGCAGGCCGAGCGGATCGCCGCGCAGGTCGGCGCCGGCGCGGCCATCTGCGGTCTGTCCGGAGGCGTCGACTCGGCGGTGGCTGCCGCCCTCGTCCAGCGGGCCATCGGCTCGCGTCTGACCTGTGTCTTCGTGGACCACGGGCTGCTGCGCTCGGGCGAAGTCGAGCAAGTCGAAAAGGACTTCGTCACCGCTACTGGCGTCGACCTCAAGGTCATTGACGCGGCTCCCGCATTCCTCGCCGCCCTGGCGGGGGTGAGCGACCCGGAAGAGAAGCGGAAGATCATCGGCCGGGAGTTCATCCGCGCATTCGAGCGCGCCGCGCGCGAGATCTCCGGTGCCAGCGATACGGCCACGTTCCTCGTCCAGGGCACGCTCTACCCGGACGTGGTCGAATCGGGCGGCGGGACGGGCACGGCCACCATCAAATCGCACCACAATGTGGGCGGCCTGCCAGATGATCTGGCTTTCGAGCTGGTCGAGCCGCTGCGTGACCTGTTCAAGGACGAGGTACGGGAGGTCGGGCGCCAGCTTGGCCTGCCGGACGAGATCGTGTGGCGGCAGCCTTTCCCCGGACCGGGCCTCGCGATCCGGATTGTCGGCGAGGTCACGCCGGAGCGGCTGCGCATCGTCGCCGCCGCCGACGCGATCACCAGGGCCGAGCTGTCCGCGGCCGGACTGGACCGGCGGATCTGGCAGTGCCCGGTCGTGCTGCTGGCCGACGTGCGGTCGGTCGGCGTTCAGGGCGATGGTCGCAGTTACGGCTACCCGGTCGTGCTTCGGCCGGTGACCAGCGAGGATGCCATGACAGCAGACTGGGCGCGGCTGCCCGACGAGGTACTGGGCAGGATCGCGACCCGCATCACCAACGAGGTTCCGGAGATCAACCGGGTCGTGCTGGACATCACGAGCAAGCCGCCAGCCACCATCGAGTGGGAGTAGCCCGGGCATCTGGCGCGTCGGACAGGCTCTCGGGGTGCCTCCCCGGCTCCTCCCTGGTGCCGTATGTCAGGTCGCGAGCAGGCAGCCGCTGTGAGTCCGTACCCGGAACACCCCGTCCGGCCCGAACCGGATCGCGCGTAGCGCTGTCGCGACGGCGGCATCAGGATCTGGCAGTTGCTGCACCGGGGTCATGCTGCCGATGTAGGCGGCCACCGGCGCGCTGCCGGTCAGCGCGAGCTCGGCGGTGAAGTCATGGCGTTCTACCCGCCCGAATACGGACCTGAGCATCTCCTGTCCCGCATCCAGCCGTAGCGGCTCGGCCCAGTCCCCTGCCTGCGCCTGGCCGATCTGCGGCGCGGCGAGGTCTTTCAGCTCTCGCAGGTGGTCGGCGCCGTTCAGCACCACGAGCACCCGCCCGCCGGCCTTCGTGACGCGGCGCAACTCGCTGATCGCGGCCAGCGGGTCGGGTACGTGGTACAGCATGTGCGGCGCCAGCGCCACATCGGCGCGTTCATCGGCGAGGGGCAGTCGCGAGGCGTCACCGCGCAGCAACCCGGCCGTCGGCGCCGCCGCCCGCGCGGCCGTCAACATCCCGGCCGACACGTCGACCCCGACGGCCCGGCCGCCGTGGCGCCGCCTTCTGAGCTCGGCCAGATACGCGCCGTTGCCGCAGCCGATATCGGCCACCGTCTCGGTCCCGTCCAGCACAGCCAGGCTCAGCACGGCCGCGGGCAAGTCGATCTTCGGCCGCTGGAAGGCGTAGACCGACTGCCTCGCCGCGAGATTGGCATCAGTCCCGTATTGCCCGCGCAGCAGGGTGTCCCGGTCCGTCCACGGCGAGTTCATGGCGCCGACGATAGCTGGTCTAGTCCCCCCGCACCCCACGCCAGCGGTCGCGCTCGCCGCGGGTGGCCAGCCGGGTCAGATGGTGAACCGGAGGTTCCTGGCGGCGCGGTCACCGAGCTCCGCATCACCGGTCCAGCTCACCGTGCCCGCGTTGATCTGCTCCTCCGGATCGATCCGGCCGCCGGCTAGCTGGATGAAGGTTGTCGAGTCGGTCGTCAGCTCGACGGTCGGGACGTCGACGCGGTCGACCCGCCGGGCTCGGCCGTCGACCACCACAGCGATGTCCCGCCAGATGGGGCCGGTCAGGTGGAACACGATGCTGGTTCCGTCGGGCAGCCCGACCTTCTTGCCGACGATGTAGCCGATGGAGCTCTCGACCTGGCCAAGGGCGATCTCGGCGCGGCGGCCGTCGTCCTCGGTGGGCCAGCCGAGCGGGGAGGTGATGTCGCGCTCGTGCACCCAGAAGTCGAAGATCCTGATCTCCAGGAACCCGCCGTAGGCCCGGGGCCCGATCGGCGTCCACGACGGCAGGTCCAGGTCTGCGTCTGTCAGCTTGGCGAGGTCGGCGCGGCGGTCGGCGAAGATGCCCCGGATCCGGTCTGCGAATGCCGCGTCACTGAGCCCGGCCACCTCAGCCTGGTACGGCGCGATGCGGTCCAGGGGCGGCGCCTCATCGGCGCTGGCGGGCAGCCACCCGGTCATGACGCGCTCCATCATGCCGAGGTGACTGATGACGTCTCGCGCCGTCCAGTCGGGGCACAGCGACTGGGCCCGCCACTGGGCGCTGTCCAAGCGGGTGCAAACGGCCTCGATGGCGTCGTAGCACTGCTCCAGCGAACCGCGCACGGCAGCCAGGTCGGTCACGGCGTCCCCCTTCAGCCGGGACCGTCAGGACCCCGGCGCTGTCAGCTCCATACCTCGAAGACCGGATCCAGCAGGACGGCTTCGTAACTAACCTTCACGGGCTGCAGCGGCAGTGCAGTGCCCGGCCTGAGAACGGTGTACCGAGCGCCGCTCCACTGCCGGCCGTCGCCGATGTAGGTGCCCTCCACGTCGAACTCTGTCACGGTCCCGTCGGCGACCAATGACGGCGTGGGCCCGTGCCAGAGCTCGACCAGGACGCGCTGCGATGCGGCTGCCGGCAGGCCGCCGGACGGCACCACTCCCACCAGGATCATGCGCTCGGCCCGCTGCTGCTTCATGGCGTTCCATTCCCGCGCCGCGCTGCTGTCGGTCAGCTCGATGAACGCGTGCCGACTCGGGTATCTCACCACTCCGACCCGGTGCCAGCCGCCCGGACCCGCGACAACATCGGCCATGAAGCATAGGCGGGCGCCGACGGCATTGAAGAGGGCGAAGGGACCGTACCGGCTGTCCGGGTCGCGGCGGTAATTGCGGCCGAACAACTGACCGCTGCCCGCCCGGAAACTCGTCAGGGTGAGCATGTAGATGGGACCGTCGGAGTCGTCGGCGGCTGTTCGCAGCCGCGCCGAGTAGTCGGGGTCGACGAGTCCGTAGGTGAACACTCATGACACGCTAAGTACGCATCTGTGCGCTGTCCATACGCATGATTACCTATCGACTACTCAGCCGGACTGATCGCCTCAGTCAGGCGGACGGGTCGGGCGGGATGTCCGCATACGACTTGCTCGCCGCGATCTCGCGCAGCCGGTCCATGCCGTCGAAGACCTGCGTGAACGACGTATAGAGCGGTGCCGGCGCGACGCGGATGCGGTCGGGTGTCCGGTAGTCGGCCACCACTCCCGTCCGCAGCAGCGCCTGCGTGAGCTGGAACGCGTCATCATGCCGGAGGGTGACGTGCCCGCCGCGGCGGCGGGCCTCACGGGGCGACGCGATGGCGATGCCGGCATCGGACAGCCACGCGCCGGCGAGATCGATCACATAGTCGGTGAGCGCGGTGCTCTTCGCGCGCAACTGCTGCATACCCGCCTCGGCGAGCAGCCGTGCGCCTTCCTCAACGGCAACGGCGCCGATGATGTCCGGTGTCCCGGCCAGGAACGAGGTGATCCCGGTGGCGGGCTCGTAGCGCGGCCCCATTTCGAACTGATCGCGCTGGCCGAACCAGCCCCAGATCGGCTGGCGCAGCTGATGCTGGAGCTCGTCGCGTACGTACAGGAAGGCGGGCGATCCGGGGCCGCCGTTGATGTACTTGTATGTGCACCCGACGGCCAGGTCCGCGCCGTCCGCGTCGAGCTGGACCGGCACCGCGCCCGCGGAGTGGCAGAGGTCCCACAGCGCGAGGGCGCCTGCGTCGTGCGCGAGTCGCGTCAGTCCGGCCATGTCGGCGAGGGCGCCGCTTCGGTACGCGACGTGCGACAGCTCGACGAGTGCGACCTGGTCGTCCAGCGCCTCCGCGAGTGCTTGCTCGCTGATGCCCTCGTCGATGTCGGAGTGGATGATCCGCAATTCGCACGAGCGCTGCGCAGCGACCCCCGCCAGCACGTAGCGGTCAGTCGGGAAGTTGTCGTCGTCGGTGACGATGACGCTGCGGCCGGGCCTGGCGTCCAGCGCGGCGTACGCGAGCTTGTACAGGTTGACAGTGACGGAGTCACAGACGATCACCTGCCCGGCCTCGGCGCCGAGCAGATGCTCGCCGATCATGTCGCCGGCCTGCCTAGGCACGTGCAGCCACTTGTCCCAGGACCGGACCAGCCCGATGCCCCAGTCCTGGTCGATGACCTCGGCAATTCTGGCCTGCGTCCGGATTGGCAGCGGCCCGAGTGAGTTGCCGTTGAGGTAGATGACGTCGTCCCAGTTCGGCCGCACGAACCGGTCCCGGAAGTGCGCGAGCTGGTCAGCGGCATCCAGGGCCTCGGCATATGCCCGATCTGCGGAGAAGCTGGCCACCAGCCAACCTTAGCCCGCCGGTAGGGGCCGTACGATCAGCAGATGGCCCCCGAGGAGCGCTCCGACCCGCCGGACCGAATCCTGGTGATCGCGGCCCATCCGGACGACGTCGACTTTGGCTCCGCCGGCACGATCGCCACCTGGACCGACGCCGGGGCGTCGGTGAGCTATTGCATCGTGACCAGCGGTGATGCGGGCGGCAGCGACAGGTCGGTCGCGCGGGCGGACATGGTGGCCATCCGGCAGGTCGAGCAGACCGCGGCTGCCAAGCAGGTGGGGGTCCACGACCTGCGTTTCCTCGGTTATCCCGACGGGCGGGTCGAGGCGACCCTGGCGCTGCGTTGCGACCTGGCGCGGGTTATCCGGCAGGTGCGCCCGGAACGCGTCGTGTGTCCGTCGCCGGAGCGCAACTACAACCGCCTGGGCGTCGGCCATCCCGACCACCGCGCCGTCGGCTCTGCCGCGCTCGACGCCGTCTACCCGGATGCACGGAACCCGTTCGCGTTCCCCGAGCTGCTGGCGGAGGAAGGACTCGAGCCCTGGGTGGTGGCTGAGGTGTGGGTCGCCGGCGGCCCGCTGCCGAACCACTACGTCGACGTGACGGCGACTTTCGCCAGGAAGATCGCGGCCCTGCGCTGCCATGCCAGCCAGATCAGCGACCCTGAGGGCCTGGAGCGGCGGCTGCGCCGCTCGCTGAGCAGCATGGCTGCGGCTGCGGGCCTGCCAGAGGGCAGCCTGGCCGAGGCGTTCCAGGTTCTCCAGACCGGCTGACCGCCGCCAGCCAGGGGGACACGCCCCGGCTCCCGCGGTGCCAGCCGGGGGGGGACGACCCCCCGAACCCCCCGCAGCAGCACGAGCGTTGTCAGGGTGGTGTCTGGGTCTGGTGCGGCGGCCCGCGCCGCCTTAGGTTTGGCTGAGGCGCATCTGGTCAACACCGCAGCTGGCTATGAGCGCGCGCCCGGCCAGGCCGCCGAATCGCATTCAGGCTGGTTCACGGAGGTGTCCCTGCATGACGCGTATCACCGTCACAGTCGACGGCGTTAATTACGCCGACGACGTCGAACCCCGGTTGCTGCTTGTCCATTACCTCAGGGAAGTGCTCGGCAAGACCGGTACCCCGGTCGGTTGCGATACCTCAAACTGCGGTGCGTGCACCGTCCTCATGGACGGCCGGTCGGTGAAGAGCTGCGCCGTCCTCGCCGTGCAGGCAGACGGGACTGGCATCACCACGATCGAGGGCCTCGCGGATGGCGAGCTGCATCCCGTCCAGCGCGCGTTCCACACGGAGCACGCGCTGCAGTGCGGCTACTGCACCCCCGGCATGATCATGGCGGCCGCCGACCTGCTGAAGGAGAACCCGCACCCGACTGAGGAACAGATCAGGGAAGGGCTTGAGGGCAATCTGTGCCGCTGCACCGGATATGAGAACATCGTTCGCGCCGTGCGGCGCGCCGCAGAGGCGGGGGTGGGAGCATGACCGCCGTGCAAGACGCGCCGGCCGCCGAACTCGGCCGGGCCAGGCTGCGCAAGGAAGACGCGAGGCTCATCACCGGACAGACCAACTGGACCGACAACATCAGGCTGCCCGGCATGCTGCACATGGCGTTCGCGCGCAGCCCGTTCGCGCACGCGAAGATCACCGGGGTAGATCTGGCCGCCGCACGCGGCATGCCCGGCGTCGTAGCGGCATTCTCGGGTGCCGACTTCGCCGCCGAGCAGGGCAGCCTGCCGTGCGCGTGGCCGGTCACCGAGGACATCGTGATCCCGCCACACCCGCCGATGGCGGTGGACGAGGTCCGGTATGTGGGTGAGGCAGTTGCCGTCGTGGTGGCGCGGGACCGGTATGCGGCCGCGGATGCGGTCGCCGCCGTTGACGTCGATTACGAGCCGCTGCCGCCTGTGCTGGACATGCGTGAGGCACTCAAGGAGGGCTCGCCGAAGGTGCACGAGGCGGGCAACAAGAGCTACGAGTGGACGTTCGGCAACGGCGATATCGACGCGGCCTTCCGCGATGCGCCGGTGGTGATCGAGCGCACGTACCGCCAGCAGCGGCTCATACCGAGTGCGATGGAACCCCGTTCCGTTGTCTGTCAGTGGGTCGGGGACGAGGTGACACTCTGGTCGGCAACGCAAATCCCGCACGTTCTCAGGTTTGCGCTCTCGGCCTTCTTCGCCATCCCCGAGCAGAACATCCGGGTGATCGCCCCGGATGTCGGCGGCGGATTCGGGTCAAAGCTGCAGGTCACCGCCGAGGAGGTGCTGGCGGTACTCGTCAGCAGGCGCATCGGCAAGCCGGTGAAGTGGACCGAGTCGCGCACTGAGGGCAACCTGACGGTGCACCACGGGCGGGATCAGTGGCAGTACATCAAGCTCGCCGCCGACCGCGACGGCCGGATCCGCGGCCTGTCGGTGGACCTGCTCGCGGACATGGGTGCGTACCTCATGCTGGTCACGCCGGGCGTGCCGCTGCTTGGTGCGTTCATGTTCAACGCGATCTACAAGATGGACGCGTACTCGTTCAAGTGCACCGGTGTCTTCACCACGAAGATGCCGACCGATGCCTATCGCGGTGCGGGACGCCCGGAAGCGACGTACGCGATCGAGCGGATCATGGACGAGCTCGCGCATGAGCTCGGGATGGAGCCGCTGGAACTGCGCGAGCGGAACTGGATCAAGCACGAGGAGTTTCCGTATACGACGATCGCCGGGCTCACCTACGACTCGGGCAACTACGAGGCGGCGACGGCGAAGGCGAAGGAGCTGTTCGGCTACGACGCGCTGCGAGCGGAACAGGCGGAGCGCAATGCCCGCGGCGACAAGGTCCGGCTGGGTATCGGCATTTCCACGTTCACGGAGATGTGCGGGCTCGCGCCCTCGCGGGTGCTCGGCTCGCTGTCTTACGGCGCAGGTGGCTGGGAGCACGCGTCGATCCGGATGCTGCCGACCGGCAAGGTCGAGGTCGTCACCGGTTCCAGCGCGCACGGGCAAGGGCACGAGACGGCCTGGAGCCAGATTGTGTCTGACCAGCTCGGCGTGCCGTTCGAGGACATCAGGGTGCTGCACGGTGACACCCAGATCTCGCCGAAGGGAATGGACACCTACGGCTCGCGCTCGCTCGCAGTCGGCGGCATGGCCCTGGTGACCGCGTGCGACAAGGTCGTCGCCAAGGCGAAGGTGATCGCGGCAGCCATGCTGGAGGCCTCCGCCGACGACCTGCAGTTTGCGGCCGGCAGGTTCTCGGTCCGCGGCGACCCGGAGGCGGCCAAGACGATCCAGGAGGTCGCGCTGGCCACGTTCGCAGCGCACGACCTGCCGGAAGGCGTCGAGCCGTCGCTCGATTCCGATGCCACCTACGACCCGGACAACTTCTCGTTCCCGCACGGCACCCACCTGTGCGCGACCGAGGTTGACACCGAGACCGGGTTCGTCACGATCCGGTCCTACGTCGCGGTGGACGACGTCGGGGTGGTGGTCAACCCGCTCATCGTCGAAGGCCAGGTGCACGGCGGGATCGCCCAGGGCATCGCTCAGGCGCTGTACGAGGAAGGCGTCTACGACGACGCGGGCAACCTGATCACGACCACGCTGGCTGACTATCTCGTGCCGTCGGCCGCCGACCTGCCGTCCTACCAGACGGCGCGCACGTCGTCACCGGCGGACAACCGGCTCGGCGTCAAGGGAGTCGGCGAGGCGGGCACCATCGCGTCGACGCCTGCCGTGGTGAACGCCATCATCGACGCACTCCGGCCGTTCGGAGTGTCGGACATCACCATGCCCTGCACGCCCGAGCGGGTGTGGCGGGCTGTCTCGTCGGCAAGTGGCAGCACAGGAGGTGCGGCGTGATTCCGGCACAATTCGACTACGTCCGGCCGTCGTCCGTCGGTGCTGCGGTGACCGCGCTGGCCGACGGCGGCGACGACGCTAAGGTCATCGCCGGCGGCCAGAGCCTGCTGCCACTGCTGCGGCTACGGCTCGCTTATCCGTCGCTGCTCGTCGACGTTGGCGGGCTGAGCGACCTCGTCGGTGTCAGCGACGCGGGCTCGCATCTGCTGATCGGCGCGCGAACCACGCACTACCAGCTGGTGCACGATCCGCTGATCAGCCAGCACTGCGGACTGCTGGCTGAGGCGGCCGGTACGGTCGCCGACCCGGCGGTGCGGCATCGCGGCACCCTCGGCGGCTCGCTCGCGCACGCTGACCCGGCTGGTGATCTGCCCGCCGTGGTGCTGGCGCTCGACGCGACGCTGGTCGCCCGTGGCCCGGCCGGGGAGCGCGAAATACCGGCCGGCGATTTCTTCGTCGACTACCTGACGACGGCGCTCGGGCCCGGGGAGATCCTCACCGGTGTGCGGGTACCTAAGCTCGGGAACGACTGGGGCTATCGTTATGAGAAGTTCCACCGGACCGCGCAGGCGTGGGCGATTGTCGGCGTGGCGGCACTGGTGCGGCGCTCCGACGGCCACGTGGCCGAGGCCAGGGTCGGGCTGACCAACATGGGTACGGTCCCGATCAGGGCGGCTGCCGTGGAGGCGGCGGCGGCAGGGGCGCAGGCCAGTCCCGACGCGCTGCAGGCAGCCGCGGCAGGTGCGGCCGAGGGAACTCAGCCGCCTGCGGACCTGCACGGGCAGCCGGACTACCGGCGCCACCTCGCGCGGGTGCTGACCGGGCGAGCTCTGGAGGCAGCGGCAGGAGTCTGATACATGGAGCTAGAGCACTCCTTCACCGTTCCGGTTGCGGAAGACCGGGCGTGGGACGTGCTGCTCGACGTGGAGCGGGTGGCGCCGTGCATGCCAGGCGCCACCCTCCAGTCGGTCGACGGCGACGAAATCCACGGGTCGATCAAGGTGAAGGTCGGCCCCATCAGCATGACGTACCAGGGCACTGCGCGCTTCACCGAGCGCGACCCGTCGGCGCATGTCATCACCCTGGAGGCGTCCGGCAAGGAGACGCGCGGCGCAGGCACCGCGTCCGCCAAGGTCCGGTCCATGCTGGACGGCAAGGGCGACGAGACGCACGTCGTCGTGCACACCACACTCAACGTGACCGGACGGCCTGCGCAGTTCGGCCGCGGTGTCATGAACGAGGTGGGCGGCCGGCTGATCGGCATCTTTGCCGACAACCTGGCGTCGATGATCGCGTCGATGCCCGCCCAGTCGGCTGCGCCCGCCGCGAACGGCACCGTGCCCGCGCCGCTGGAATCCGCCGGGCTGGCGGAGTCGGCGGAGCCGGATTCGGAGGAGGCGCTGCCGATCGACGTGCTGAACCTCAACACGCGAGCGTGGAGCAGCCTGCGCCGTGACGGCATCCAGACCCTGGGCGACCTGACGAGGAGAACCGGGCAGCAGCTGCTGGCGATCGACGGCGTCGGCCCGGCCTCGCTGGCCGACATCCGCAGCCGGCTGGCGGACCGCGGCCTCAAGCTTGCCGACGCGGCCCCTGAGACGGCCGCGGCGACGGAGCCGGAACCGGAGCCGGGCGACGAGGGCGAGGACGGCGGACTTGCGGACGTAACGCCGCTGCGGCCGCCGCGGATGGAGCAGCCGGAGCCGGCGGCCGACACGCCAGTCCGCGAGCGGGTGAGTGAGGCGCCCGCCTGGCAGCCGCCCGACAACGAGGCGCTCGACCTGCTCGACGTGGCGGGCCTGCCAGTGCTCAAGCGAGCGGCGCCGGCCGCGGCAGCCCTGATTGCCGTCCTGTTCGTGCTGTTTGGCCTGCGCCGCCGCCGCGCCCGCCGCCGCTAGCGGTCAGCGCTGGCCGCTCACGGGCGTGCCTTACAACCGGTCAGCTGGCTCGCCGCTGACGATGGCAGCCAGCGCGGCCACGTGTCCGTCGTACGCGGCGCGCCCGGCTGGCGTCAGCGACAGGCTTGTCCGCACGCGCGAGGCTGACGTGGCCTTGTTCACGGCCACGTAGCCGGCCTCATGCAGGACGCGAACGTGCTTGGACAGCACCGAGTCGGCGACCCCGAGGACCTCCCGGACGGCGGCGAAGTCCGCCGAGTCGACGGCCGAGAGTATCGCGCAGATCTGGAGGCGGTTTGGGGCGTGCACGATTTCGTCGAAGCCCGCCAGCGACGTCAACGGCCCGCCTGCAGCCGGGTGCGGAGCACGCTGTCGCTCCAGCGGCCGAAGGCAACGGTGACCGCAACGGCGAGCACGCCCGCCACGATGAACGCTCCCTGGATTCCCCGGTCAAGATCCAGCCAGCAGGCGATCGCGATGAGCGCGGTCAGTGTCGCAACATGCAGGCTGAAGACCAGGCGGGTGCGCGGGTCGAAGTACCTCATGGCGACCGCGACCCGCCGTTGATTCAGCCACAGCAGCGCGCTGCAGCCGACGGTGTACCCGGCGATTGACCAGCCGAACAACAGCCAGCTTCGCGCTTCTGCCTCGGCGATCGCGGCGCCGGCGAGCAGGCCAAGCGCCGGGTGGTACCACCAGGGCGCGATCATCCGGTCGGCTAGCGAGGATCGGCTGTCAGCGATGGCGGCGATAGCGCTCGCGGCTTCTTCACTTTCCACAACGGAAAGTCTAGGCATGACTTTCCACCATGGCAAGTGACACCGGCCGGTGCCTCCGTAGCCGCGTCGTCAGCGGCTGCTAGCCAGCCGGGATCAACTCGGCGACGTCGCGATGCAGCGCGGCTAGGCCCTCGTCGAAGGTGGCGAGCTTGCCGCCGTTGTGCCGGGCGAGCTGCGCCAGGTAGGCATCGGTTACTCGGCGGTGGCCGATGACGCCGGTCATCCGGACGTCGGTGTAAGAGACGTCGTCCGGCCAGAACTCGTGCCGGCTCCGTGATCGGCGCTACAGCGATTGCATCGGCCAGTTCTGCGAACGAGCAAGTCGTCGAAGGCACCGACCACGCAATCTGGGTCGGCGTTCCCGGCAAGTGGGTCCGCCTCGGCGGCGGCGCGGTCGGCGGGGTCGGAGCTGCCGCGCTGAACTGAGGACGCGCCCAGCTCACTCCAGCGAGGACATGACGTGCTTGACGCGGGTGTAGTCCTCGAACCCGTACATCGACAGGTCCTTGCCATAGCCGGACTGCTTGAATCCGCCGTGCGGCATCTCGGCGACGAGCGGGATGTAGGTGTTGATCCACACGCAGCCGAAGTCGAGAGACCGCGCTATCCGCATCGCCCGGCTAAAGTCCGAGGTCAACACCA
>Ga0123356_10001906_pt1 | contig 22621 bp, 17 predicted proteins | sample TergutEmb28metaG_2_FD_92546 | JGI IMG/M metagenome (GOLD analysis project Ga0123356, IMG submission 92546) | Embiratermes neotenicus P3 segment gut microbial communities from Petit-Saut dam, French Guiana - Emb289 P3 | ecosystem: Host-associated > Arthropoda: Insects > Digestive system > Gut ...
AGACCCTGATACAAGCAGGGCTATAACAGACTTTAGATTTACAAGAGCCAGAAATTCACTTATAAATGCAGATTACATGGCAGAAATTACACACAGCGGCGGAACAGGAACCATAAATGTTACCGTATATTATTCAGGCGAAAAACCAGAGGAACTGCGTGCCGAATTTGTATCTCCTGCACAAACACCTCCCGGAACAATATTAGTAAACGGCAGTAATCAAATAAGCGGAATAACGTTAAATGATTTTTCCGCGCCGCTTTTATACGTAGTTACTTCCAGAAACGGAAGTTTAACAAGAACATATACTGTTACTGTAAACCTTTTACCCGCATCCGACCCTTTACCTGTAATAAACTCTTTTGCTTTTAGTACGGTACAGAACCCTTCGTTAATATCCAATAGTATAGCGATGATCGATCATAATGCAAGGTTAATAATAATCGAAGCTGCTTACAGCGGCGCTATTCCTCCTGTTTCTTTAATTCCGCAATTCAGCGCAACTGGTAATGTTACTGTTAACGGAGTTACACAAACAAGCGGGACAAGTTCACTTAATTTTTCTTCTCCAATCTGGTATACAGTAACTAACCCGTCAAACCCTACATTAAAACGTGAATACCGTGTTGAAGTTATTTTTACACAAAATCTTTCCGATACTGCCGAGATTACTACATTTACTTTTTTTGCAGTTGATAACCCGGGTCTTTTAAACGACACAATAGCGACAATAAACCAATTAACAGGCGAGATTACCGCTACATTGTTATTCGACACACCCGGCGGCAGCCGCACTCTTGTTCCGCGCTGGAGCGCTCAAGGTACTATCGATGTAAATGGTATAACACAGATTTCCGGAACAGGAAGACAGTTTTACACACCTGTAACATACCGCGCGAGCGCTACAAACGGTTTTAATAGGAGTTACACTGTAAGAATAAAAGAGGTTAACAGCCGTATTTATGTACGACAAAACGCTACAGGCAGGGGGGATGGCACAAATTGGCAGAACGCTTACAGAAACATGCCGCAAGCTTGTGAGGATGCCTCTCTTTTTCCTGATAATATTGCCAAAGAAATTTGGATAGCGCAAGGAACTTATACACCTTCGAATACTAATAATATAGATGATTACCTTTTAATTACAGCTAACACATCTTACATTGGCGGATTTGCCGGAACGGAAAATTCTGTTAGCTCTAGGACAAACATGAATAGCCGCAGAGCTGTGATTACAGGGGATTTAGGCGGAGGAAGAGTTTCTCGTACTTTGTTCGCTACAGAATATGTATTGGTAAATAATTATTATAGACCTTCATTAATAAACGGGGATTTATTATTTGAATATATAAATTTTTCGGATTGCGATAATTTATGGTCTGATGGCAGAGAAATAAGTGGCGCGATTGCAGTTGATCTAAGTAATGGAAATACATTAAGTGTTTCAAACTGTAATTTTAATAACTTTCAAAGATCCGCTCATCCGATTGTAATTAATAATGATAGATATAATATTAATAATACACGTAGTTTTCATTTATTTATTGAAAACATTGATATACAAAATTGTGTAAGAGGAATAATTTTTTTTGGTGGGAATAGTGGTTCATCTTTGACTATAAAAAACAGTAACATTAAAAATGCAAGTGATTTTGGTATTGTGGCTTCACTTGTTGGGAATGTAATAATTGAAGGTTTAAGAGTGGAAAATTCAGGAAATGGTATTTCTATATTTGGTTATAGTGTTTTATCAATGGCTCGAATTTCTGATTGTGATTTTAAAAATATAATAAGCTTAGATGGCATAGGAGGATCTATGGAAATTAGCGGTTCATCAGCTGATGTAGAACTGTCAAATATTTTAATTGAAAATTCCAGAGCTTCTGGAAGTGGAAGTATTCAACTTACCTGCAGAAATGCGACTATTTCCCATGTTAATATTAATAATTCAATTGCGGATGGCGGAACTATAATTATTGAACCCGGCTCTAATGCTTATCAAACTGCTTATGGCGGTGCAATACAGTTAGCTTGTAATAGTGTTATTATTTCAAATACTGTAATTACAAACGCAAAAGCTTATGGTATTGAATTCTTGCCAGCAGGTTTTAATCCTGCATTATCAATTGGTTTGGGCGGCGGAGTTTACTGGTTAGAAACAAACAGTCTTACAATTATAGATTCCCGTTTTGAAAACTGCACTGCATACACGGCAGGCGGCGCGATTTTTCCATCACTTGGCAGTCCGGGGTTAACTGTAACAAATACGCAGTTTATTAATTGCAGCCCGCACCCGTAGCTAAACGTGCGATTTATTAAGCTCGCGTATTGTTTCTAAATCAAGCCCGGTTATTTTTTGTACAAATTCGAGTGTGGAACCTTCAGCGAGAGCGTTCTGGGCGATTATATATTGGCTTTCTTCACGCGCTTCCCTTCTAACAACCGCAATTTCGTCTTCTAATCTATATTCACCGTAAAGCATACTAAATACCTCCGAACCATGTTTTCTTAAAAAGTCCTTTAACACATTATTATCAATACAGTATATTATCGCAAGTTTTAACGATTCTTCAAGTGTTAATTTACTGTTTCGATACTCCCATATCTTGCTTATCAAAATACTGTAGCTGTCTAGTGTTGTGCTTTTCTTTAATATTTGCGTATTTTTCCCCTGGTTAATATTATACACATTAACAATTAATTCCAGCGGTTGTTTTTCAGATTCGGATTGTTTTAACCCCTTTATATCCATAAAAGCGTCTGAAAGGCGGAGTTCTTTATGTTCCGGAAAAGTTTCATTGCCATTGTATAACACAATAAATTCGGGTTTGGGAATTTTTTCAAGTTTTTTTTGGAATCTTCTTTCGTAATTAACTATTTTTTCGTATATGCGCCCGATGTATTCCAACAAGCGAAGCGGCAGGTTCTCGCTTATTGTTGACTGATGTTCCACTAAAATGACAAGACGGTTATCAATTGTAAACGATACGTCGTTAATTTTGTCTTTGATAAATACATCGGTCAACGTGTTGATGTCGATTGGCATATCCTGCGGAATAGTTATTCCTTCTATAGCCGAATAAAGCTCCCGCAAAACATCGGGGTTGTTGAACAGAGTGGAAAACAGACTGTCTTTGTGATTTTTGTTTAGTTTCATAAAATACTCCATAAAAAGGTGATGCAACTTCAAAAAAAGTTGTACCTATATATGGCGCGGATATGTGTGGCGCATGACCGAAAATGAGAAAAAGTGAAAAAAATTTAAATAGTGATTGTCACCGCGACTAAAACGCATCAAAATGCAAAATAGTCTTGACTTTTCTGCATTTTGGTGCAAAATAGTCGTAAATATCAGAAGTTCTTGTATTTAGTTACAAGACCTTTTTAATCCTTTCGAAATATTTATTAATTGTACTTTTACAAATTTAAAGGTTATTTTACCTTCCCCCTCGACATTTTCGCAAAATACATACATAATACAAAAATGAGTGCTGGAATCGATTTGGAATCGATTAAAAATCAGGAACTTTTTGCCAATTTACGCCAGGAAGAGATAGATTTTATTGTATCTCATTCTGGGATAATTAATCTTAATAAAAAATCGTCCCTGTTTTCTGCCGGAGAGGATGCTTCACGGTTTTATATACTTACAAGCGGTGAAATCCGTGTTTTTAAGAAAAACAGCGACGACAGTGAAGAAGAAATGGCAAGGTTTACCTCTGGAGATACAATAGGCGATTTTGACTTTGCAAGAGGCGCTAAATATGACGCTTACGCCGAAGCTGCACAGGATTCAAGGCTTATTGTTTTTCCGGATTCCAATTCCACAATGGATAATCTTGCAAATGATGAACCTAACGCAGTGTGCAGCATCCTTTTAAATGCGATTATAATGATGACAGGACGTATCAAATCTACCCGTAAACTTATCTTTGAAAATATGTCATGGGTACAGGAACTTCACAGACGTGCTTACGAAGATGCCGGTACTGGGCTTTGGAAACAAACACTTATCGCCGATGAAATTATCGGTAATTTAAAAGACCCTGCCGCTTTAATTATGCTTAAACCAGATCGCTTTAAAATACTGGTTGATTCACGCGGACACAGCGCAGGAGATGAAGCGATGATTAAAATAGCAATAATTCTAAAAAATATTACCCGCATCGCAGGTCACGGCTGGGCGCTTCGATTTAAAAGCAACGAAGTAGGTTTGATATTTAATAATTGTAACTCCGCACAGGCGCATACAATCGCAAAAACACTGGCTGAATCAATTTTAACTATGGAACCTGTATGCGCAAAAGATGAAATTCCGGAATTTAATTTTTCTGCAACAATTGCCTGGGCTGTCTGGCCCAAAGATGACACAGAATGGGAAAGCCTTTTTAACGGCTGTTACTCGCTTCTTCTGGACACATGGAAAAACGGCGGAGAAAAAATAGTTCACTATACACATACGGGTAAACATGAGTGATAATTTAAACATGGCTTTATCAATAAAAAAATCTCCGCTTTTTTGTGAACTTAATGAAGAAGAATTTAATATTGTTGCCGAAGTATTAAAACCAATACATACAAAAAAACGGAAAACTGTATTTAAAGAGGGAGACAGCGGAGATGAAGTTTTTATTCTTCTGTCCGGAGTATTAAGCGCTTCCGGGCTTCAATCCGATGGAACTCCAAGATGGCTTTTCAATATTAGTCCGGGGGATTTTTTCGGAGAAATGTCTATTATCGCGCATGAACCAAGGTCTGCGACAATTACAGCAGAAGAAGATTCTATTGTAATGACACTGCGTTCAATTGATTTTTATAGAATTATTACATATAACCCGATAATCGGTTTTAAAATTCTGCGTGCGATAAGTATTGTTCAAAATCAATGGCTGGATCAAACTTCAAAATCATTTAGTGATATTATCCGGTGGGGTGAAGCGGCGAGACGAAGAGCCATCACCGATGAAATGACAGGTCTTTACAATCATCGTTTTCTTGAAGAATCGATCAAGGAACGCTTTAACAATCAATCAATGAGTTTTCGTACTATATCTCTTCTTATGATGGATTTAGATAAAATTCACGGTATAAACGATCTTTACGGAACAAAAGCAGGAGATCTTGTTATTACCGCTGCCGCTAACGAAATTCGGGATTGCCTTCGCCCGGGTGATATTCCCGCTCGTCTTTCAGGTGATGAATTTGCCGTTTTGCTTCCTGATACAGATGCAAACGACGCTTTTGAAATCGCCGAACAAATCAGGGCAAGTATTGAAAAAAAACAGATTGAAGTACCTGCAAGTCCCGGCGCACAGGAAACAGTTTTTATCAGTACACGCACCAGCATAGGCATTTCAATAGCTCCTACTCACGCTGATACAATGGAAGAACTGGAAGAAACTGCAGACAGCGCCTTACGCAAAGCCAAAGAACTCGGCAGAAACCGTGTAGAGTTTTTTAATGACAATCTTTAAAAACTATTTTTTTACTTAATCGGCGTAAAATATTTTAATAAACATTTCCATAAATCCTGGGATGTAAACGGCTTACCCACGCAGTCACACATTCCTTTTTCAGCATAAACTTCCATATCTTTTGCCATAATGTTAGCTGTCATAGCAACAATCGGAATATTCGGATCAATTTCTTTAATCTTTACAGTTGCTTCAATTCCGTCCATAACAGGCATATGTATATCCATAAATATTAAATCAAACTGTTTTAAACCTTTCTGAGCGCGGAATTTAACAATGTTTACACCCTGTTTGCCGTTCTGAACCACCATTGTTTTTAAACCAATACGCGCAAGATGCTCGCATATAACAAGCTGGTTCATTGCATTATCTTCGCATATTAATATTTCACCTTCGAACGCAGGTTTTTCTATATTTTGCAGGGTAATTTCTTTTGCTTTTATATTTTTAACCTGTGAACCTGCAGTATCAAAACTAATTTCAAAACTGAATGTGCTTCCATCGCCTGGTTTACTTTGAACAGTCAAAGCACCGCCCATCATTTCTATTATATTTTTTGTTATAGTGAGCCCTAACCCCGAGCCGCCGAACTTCCGTGTTGTACCGGATTCTCCCTGTATAAAAGGATCAAATATTTTTTTCATTTGTTCTTCTGTGATTCCGATGCCGTTATCTTTCACTTCAAAATATATTGTTAAACTGTTTTCTTTGGAATCCTTTACAGAAGCATTTAATTTTATTTCTCCTTTGTCAGTAAATTTTACTGCATTGGAAAGCAGATTTACAAGTACCTGACGCAATCTTACAGGATCACCGTATAACTTTTTATTGACTTCTGTATCTATATTAAAATTTATTAATAAACCTTTTTCCAGGGCTTTAGGCATAATTATTGTTTTGCAAGAATTAAACATTTCGTTTAAATCGAATGGTATTTTTTCCAATTCCATTTTACCGTGTTCAATTTTTGAAATATCCAGTATATCATTTACAATCTGTAAAAGCCATTTTGAATTATCAAGTATTTTAGCCAGGTAATCTTTTGTAACAGGCTGTGCATCTGCTCCATCCAAAGCAAGTTCAGAAAATCCGATTATACTGTTCATTGGTGTCCGGATTTCGTGGCTCATTTTAGCCAAAAATTCTGATTTTGTACGGTTTGCATCGTTTGCTTCTTCAAGTGTTTCTTCTAAATTTCTTTTCAGGTTTTTTAATTCTTTAATGTTTTCCTGCAAATTTTGAGTCATATTATTGCGAAGGAAAGCGTTTCCTATTAATAAACAGAAAGAACGAAGTATTGCAGCTTCGTTATCGGGAAATATTCTTTCATAATGGCAATTATAAATCCCGACAAATCCCCAAAAATCATCACGTAAAAAAATAGGCGCTACAAAAATAGATTTTACTCCGGATGCTGCAAGGAAATTTCCTGTATCGGCATCCATATCCTGTACAGTGCTGTTAAGACACTGCCCGGCTGACAATACAATTTTCCAGCCCGGTATAATTTTATTGTAAGAAACATTTTCTGTATATTCAGAAAGCTGCACAGGAGCGTTTTCATCTGACCATTCATACAGCTGTGTAGCGCATAATTCATCATTAAAAACATGATTTTTCCAGATAGAAACCCTGTCGGCATCTACTGCTTTTATCATCATATCCATACTGCTGTAAAGATTATTTTCAAATCCTGTATCTTCTGTATCCAATAAAACAGCGGCTGCCTGATTTAATGTTTGCAAAAGAAGATCATAATGTTTTAGTTCAATGGTCATTTGTTTTTGTTCGCGCAAGTCCCTTATAAAACCCGTAACAAACGAACTATTTTCCTGTTCCACACGAACCATCGTTACTTCGGCTGGAAGAGGAAATCCGTCAGGAAGACAGAACATCCATTCAAAAACAATCCATCCGATATTTAAAACTTCCTGTATGCGCTGCTGCATTGTTTCAATTGAACTTTTTCCGTCAGATTGGTACTTAGGTGACAGCTCTCCGAATTTTTCTATAAATTCCTTTTCATCTTTCAGCTGGAAATATTCCAGCATTTTCCGGTTACAGCCGGATATATTTTTATCTTTATCCCAGATCGTGCATGGCAGGGGTATTGTGTCTAATATCTTTTGATCCAAATCCTGTCTCCTTATCTAAAATACAATGTTCTCAGTAAACTACTTTTAATTTAATGGAGATTTCTCCATTTCCCAAAACTTTGGAAATAATATGGGTTTTATTTTTTGCCACTATATACATATCATGACTTCTTAAAACAAAAGAAGAAGATAAATTAAACACATATTCAGAACCGCTAAGACGTAATTTGGCGCTGCCGGCTGTCATGTTCACAAGTTCGCATAAGGCATCATCAACATCATTTCTGGTTACTTCTTCAAGGGGAACACCTATCATATATGAACATAAAAGACGTATATCTTTTTCATTTATGGAAATCAAAAGCACTCCGCTTTTTTTTCCGTTAAGACCCATAACTCCTGTCATATCGTAAAAAACATTATCTTTTCCATCTGCAGTGCCTGCGGAATTTTGAACATCAAGAGAAAAACCTGAAAATGTAGAAACAATCTCCGTAAGGGATTCGCAGAAAATGAGCCCAAGCTCATTACCAATATCCATTATACATTTCCTCCCTTTCCCATACATTCACGAATCTTAACTTCCAATTCTTCGACAGAAAACGGTTTAACAAGATAATTACATGCCCCTGCCTGTACTGCCGCAATAATATTGGCTTTTTGTCCTTCTGTTGTTACCATCATTACAGGAATTTCCTTATACAATTCGTTTTCTTTAATTTCCACAAGAATGTCATAACCGCTTTTTTCCGGCATATTCCAATCTAAAAGAATCAGATTAATTTCCTTATGGAATTTTAAAAGCATTTCCATCGCTTCTGCTCCGTCTTGCGCTTCTACTATTTCCATTTGAAGCATATCGGTAGCAGTTCTGATAATTTTCCTCATTACCATTGAATCGTCAACAACAAGCAACTTCATATAATCACCTTCTTTTTTGTATAATAAGTTGAATTACTATACGGCTTTGTATCAAAGTCATCCTTAAATAGATCATATAAAACATAATTTCCGGTAAATAATAAACCTCCGTCTGCAAGAGAACTATACATTTTGGAAGCTATCTCTTTTTTAAACTCGTCCGAAAAATATATAAGAACATATCTGCAAAAAATAATATCGAATGTTCCAAAAGCGAAAAAACTATCCTGAAGATTAAAACGGCTGAATTTCACGGCGTTTTTTATTTTCGGACTTATTTCCCATGCAGTACCGCTATTTTCAAAATATTTTGTTCTGTAATAATCGTTTAATCCCCGCATGATACTTATTCTGTCATATCTTCCGTTTTTCGCTGTTTCCAAAACACGGTTGGAAATATCCGTCGCTACAAAATCGAAATTGGAAAGATCGACACCTTTAATATTATTTTTATTTAAATAATCATCAATGCACATAACAGCCGAATAAACTTCCTGTCCTGTAGAAACTGCAGAACACCATATCCGTATTTTTGATTTTTTACCGGAAATAAGATCGTCTATAAGAGCCGGTAAAGCTACCCTTTCCATTACATTCCAGGGCATGGTATCACGGAACCACATGGTTTCATTAATTGTTATAACATCAATAATTTTTTGCGGCATTGCAGGGTCGGTTTCGGAAATAATATATTCATAAAATTCTTCAAATGACGCGGCTCCGCAATCAAGCATAAGTTTGGAAAGTCTTGTTTCTATCAGATACGCTTTTTCCGGCTGAATAATGATACCGCTTATCTTGGCGATATAATTTTTGAAAAGCATAAACTCATATTCATTTATAGAACCCTGTATCGATCTTAATTCCATAATTTAACTCTCTGTCGTTGTATAATTAAAACTTTCAATTTCACAAGAAATCTTGTTTAAATCCAGAATCATATCTGCATATCCGTTTTCCACCGCCGCACCGGGCATTCCATATACAATACATGTATTTTCGCTCTGTACAAGGCAAAAACAATCCTTTTTATTTTTTAATTCTGCAAGTCCGTTTTTACCATCACTGCCCATTCCCGATAAAATTACAGTAAGAACATTTTGTCCGCTAAAAGACTGCGCTACAGATTCAAACAAAACATCGGCAGCAGGGCGTACTCCATTTACCGCAGGTGAATCATCAAGATAAATTTTATTACCAACATCCAGTCTCATATGAAAGCCGCCCGGAGCCAAATAAATTGTTCCTGCCGTAATTGATTCGTCGTTTTGTGCTACTTTAACATTATTTTGCGATATACGGTTTAAACGCGCAGCTAAAGAATCAATAAAATACGATGTAATATGCTGCACAATTAAAATAGGCGCAGGAAAGTTCTTTTTTAATTTTGGAATAATGGCTTCCAAAGCTCTAGGTCCGCCTGTAGAAGACGCAATAAGAACTATTTCCGGATGAAACTTAATCTTTTTAAGAATATTTTCTATTTTTACAGGTTCAATCATCAAAATTAAGTTCTCCGGAACTAATAACATGATATTATACAACAACTTCAATATCGATGATAATAATATCATATTTTGTATTTTTTATCAATTCTAAAGTTTCGGCACTTTTATACTCCGAATTATCAGCTTGTTTTGAAACTTGATACAAGATCCTCCAATTCATTTGCCATTTTCAGCAATTCTTCGCTTGAAACCTTTATCGAAAGCATGTTTTTCTGTGAAAGACCGGCTTCTTCACTGATAAGCTGTATTGTTTTTGAAATATCAATAAGCCCAAATGCCATATCTTTTGTTGTGCGGTTTATTTCATTCATATTATTTGATGCACGTTCTGAGTTCATCGCTATTTCCTGGGAACCCACAACAAGCTCGGCTGTGGATTTAGCTATCTCGTTAACTCCTTTTGATGAATCAACTACGGTTCTTGAAACTGATTGAGCATTTTCAGAAATACGGTTAATCTCTGCGCTTATATCGTTCATTTGTTTTGCTGCCGACGCAGATTCATTTGTTATTTGATTGCCTCTATTTCCCTGTTTATTCATTTCATTTGCAAATGAAGTTATATACTCTGACATACCGTTCATTATCGCAGTTATTTCTGAAACAGCTCTTACAGCATCGGACATATTATTCTGCATATTTTCGATTTGATCTGCAATTTCACCTGTAGCTTCGGTTGTTTGTTTTGCAAGCTCTTTAACCTCGTTGGCTACTACCATAAAACCCTTGCCGGCATCTCCTGCTCCGGCTGCTTCTATCGCAGCGTTCAAAGCGAGCATATTTGTCTGATCGGCAATGTCACTTATAACATTTATGATTTTAGAAATCTGTTTACTTGCTGCTTCCAGACGCCTGATTATTTCATTTGTATTTTTTGCCTTTTCATCTGCGTTAGATACATTATTTTTCGCTCCTACACTGCGTTCCTGCACCAAAAGAATTGATTTGTTTATTTCATCGATACTTGCAGCGACATTATTAAACACATTTGATACAAGATTTACAGATTCTGACGCTTTTTTAATACTGTTATGAATGTTATCAACAAGATTGCTTGACTGATCAACCCTTACACTCGTCTCTTCGGCTGCTACGGCAACAGTGCTAATGGTAGAATTTATTTCTTCTATCGAAGATGCAACAGCATTTATATGAGTACTTGCGGCGGAAAGAGCGTTTGACGATTGTGTCATTCCTGCCGAAAATTCTTCTGTCGTTGTACTGACAGATGATGTACGATCGTTAAATTCTTTACTGCTGTTTTCCATACTCTGTGATATTTGAAGCATTGCCTGTGCTGAACTCCGCAATTTTTCACTCATTACCGCAAGAGTGGCTGCGCTCATATCATCATAAGATAAAAGCGAGTTACACGCACTGAAAAGCTGTCCAATCTCAGCCCCATATTCAGCCGGCAGCCTTACGGTATAATCACCTTTTGCAGCTATTGTCATTTTTTCAGCACACAGTAAAATCGGTTTACTTAATGATATGGAAAAATATATCCCGAATAAAAAAGTAAAACTAACACCTATAAACGAAAATATATAAAGAAATGTAAGTGTCCTGCTCGAAGTTTCCAGATGAGCACTCATTACATCTTTTCCCAAACTGAGCCTTAAGTTTGTTAAACTAGCCATTATTTCCATACAACGTTCGGACAACGGTGAAAGCTCATCGAATAAAAAGGCATCTATATCATGGTCTTGTCTATTCAATTTATCCTTGAATATAATCATATTTGTTTCATATTGATTCATGGTATTAACAAATTCCTGGTAATATATAAAACCTTCTTCAACTCTAATAGACCGGGAAAAATTATACATCATTGTTTTGATAAAATCGATCCTGACAAGAAAGTTGTCAATAAGCGTAATCTGTTTTTGCAAATCACTTTCCAAAAGAATTTCACGGCCCTCGACTTTTAATTTTTCCAAATCCATTCTTGCTACAAATATGTAATCAATAGGGTCAATAACAAAGCCGACGATTTCATCACTTAATTTAACCATATTGCTGGCATCTATAATTGCGAACGTCAAAGCTCCGATCATCACAAGCGCTACAAGTAAAAAAGCCAATAATAATTTTGTTCTAATCGAAATATTCCTAGTTACTTTCATTGCGATCCTCCGTTTGAAAAATTGCTTTTATATTTATTAATTATAGAATCAATATCTATGATTCTGTAAAGCCTGTCTTCAAGCTCCGCTACTCCGCTTATACAGTAGCTGTCCTCTGCCCCTGTCGCCAAAGAAGGCGGACAAATCGTTTCATCATCCAATTCAACAAGCTCGCCTGGTTTATCAATAACAAAACCCATTTTGTCTTCTTCATTGGATAAAGATTTTAAAATTACCGCGTTTATAATACCGGCTGCGTCATTTTCTTCACGTCCAAGCAGCCTGAATAAACTGAAAATTGTTACAATATTGCCTTTTAAACTGGTTATGCCTATTATTGCTTCAGGAGCGGATAAAACTTTTGTAATCAGCATTTTTCTTGATATTTTTTCTACACGGTTTACATCTACGGCAAACAATTCACCGCCGACAAAAAAACTTAACCCTTTCATTTTACTCCTGCTTTTTTAAAAACTTTTCTGCTCTTTTTATCGTTTTCTACTTCATTTATTACAGCGTCAGTATCCGGGAAAATAACTATTTTTTCATTAAATACGCTTGTTCCAAAAACAAAGTCGCTGCAAAACTGTTCGTTATCAAGTGTAAATGCGCCGTTTACCTTGTCAATTACTTTTTTAATAAGAAATCCGATTGTTGAATTGCTTTTTTTAAACGTTAATACATAAAGTTTTTTTTCTGTGTAATTTTGTTTTACAACAGGCATATAATCCTCAGGTCTTACAATTTGAATTGTTTTATCTGCAATGTTTACAAAATGTCCGCCGCCGATTTCCTGAATATCATTAGAATTAATAATTTCGATTCTTGCGATTTTTTCCATTTCAACGGCAAAATACTCAGGACCAGAACACATAAAAATAACAACCTGTTTTGTATCTGAATATTGTTCTTCTTCTTTTTTTAATGAAGATGAAAATTTTTCAATTGCTTCTTTTTGAATATCATCAAGCCCCATATACCGTATAATGCCTTCTGTGTCTAAAATAGTAACTGCATTTCCGTTTCCCAAAACCGTAACATTTGAATGGCATGGGCAATTCTGAAGAAAAACAGGAATATTTTTTACCAATATCTGCTCTGCATCTACTGCATCATCAATTAAAAGCGCAAAATTTTTAACTCCTGCTTTTAACAACAGGCATTTTATAATTCCGCCATGACTTGCTTTTTCAAGAATTTCATCCGGATCTGCCGGTATAAAGTTTTTATTATTTTGTCCTTTTACTTTTAATTCTATTTCTTTCATAGAAACGACAGGGATTATTCTTTCGTCAAGAATTAATACATTTGATTTATTTACCCTTTCAATACGTCTTGAAACTTTTTCTTTGGAAATTCTAACTATCCTTTCTATATTTAAATCAGGTATGGCGTAAAAAATTGAATCTATTGTAACAATCAGCGCTTTTATAACTGAAAGGGTTATAGGCATTATCAGACGTACGGTTGTCCCTTTGCCTTTTTCTGAATCCACTTCGATAGAACCGCCTAATTTTTCTATATTATTTTTGACTATATCCATGCCAAAGCCGCGCCCGGAAATTTTTGTTATTTGTTTTGATGTAGAAACACCTGTTTCAAAAATAAAATTGATTATATCTTTTTGCGTCATGGATGAAAGTTCTTCCGTGGATGTTAGATCCATTTCCAGTGCTTTTTGTTTTATAGCATCGATATCAATGCCTGCACCATCGTCGGTTATTTCTACAATAGCAAATTCATCCCGCATGTATGAAGTTAAAGTTATTTTGCCTTTTACGGGTTTTCCTGACTCAAGCCGCTTTTCGGATGTTTCAAGACCATGAGCGGCAGAATTTTTTACAATTTGCGTAATAGGATCGTTTAACGCTTCAAGCAGGTATCTGTCAAGAGTTACATCGTCTCTTAATATTTCAACTGCAATTTCTTTGCCAAGCGATTTAGCTGTATCACGTATGATACGGGGAAACTTTGCAAAAATCACGCCTATTGGCTGCATTCTTAAAAACATTATTTTTTCATGAACTTCGCTTGTAAGTCTGCTGACATCAAATAAAACAGGCGCAATACCCGGAATTATCTTTGTGTAACCTGACATTGCAGAAAAAAGCTGATTACGTATCAAAACCATTTCATTTGCCATATCCATAAGACCGTTTATAACCGATATATCCACCCGAATGGAAATTGCATCATCATTTTTTGCGGTTTTCAAAAATGACTGTCCGCTTTCAGCTGCCGGTTTTATCTGCTTTGATGCGTCAAAATGCAAAAGACATATATTATTTTTATTTATTATTGCAGCGGCAGAAAAAAGATCCAAATCCAAAATACTGGTAGCAAGAATTTCCAGAATTGAATTTTTACATTTAGATAAAATCTTATCCAAATGCGCAACTGTAGCTTCAGTGTTTTTAACTACTATACAATCTTTTTCCGTTAATACTTCTGCCGGCTGCGGATTATAATTATCAGCATTTTTTCTTATAATAACTTCTGCAATAGAACCTATCGATAAAATATTTGCTATCATTTCCCCGGGTTTCTCAAAATAATTACCAAGGTTTTTATTAAAATTAATATTTATATAATAAATCTTATGCCCAAAACCAGCTGCATTTTTCAGGAATTCTTCCGTTTCATTGTTTCTGAAATTAACAGGTATTTTAGAACTATTAAAACCAACATTAATATGTTCTGTATCTTTTACACCGGAATATTTTCTTAAAGTATCAACAAGACTGTCGATATTTATACCGTCATCATTTTGCATATTATCAACAAGAGCTTTCAGACAATCAACGCCTTGCAGCATTTTATCTGTCAGTTCATCATCTATGTTCAAAGATCCGTTCATAATCCTTGAAAAAATACTTTCAAGCTCATGAGAAACTGTAACAATCTTTGACAGCGAAAAGAATCCTGCGGTTCCCTTAAGACTGTGCGCAGCTCTGAAAATAATTTTAAGTAACCCAAAGTCATCGGCAATGGAAGGCGATTCAACAAAGGCAGTTTCAATAATATTTATATGGGTTTTGGCTTCGGTTATAAAATCATTGATTATCGAGCGTGCTTCGTTTTTCTTCACCGCCTGCGACTCCTGGACATAATTATACACAAGAATTAATAAAATAACAAGAAAAACTTATTATTAAAAATATTCACACGGAGGCACAAAGGCACAGAGTTATAATTATAAATCTTCTCTGTGTTCTCCGTGTCTCCGTGACTCCGTGTTAAATCTTTTTAAGAGTTTCTTTCCGCCAATAACTTATTCCCCATTTCCCGTAACAGGTATTTTTGCACCTTGCCGCTTTGTGTCTGCGGATAACTGTCAACAAAAAACACATATTTGGGTGTTTTGTATCTGCCGATTTTACCCCTGCAAAAATCGCGGACTTCTTCTTCGGTTAATGTAACATCCGGTTTTAAGATGATAAAAGCGCCGACTTCTTCGCCGTATTTTTCACTTGCGATTCCTGCTACCTGTACATCTTTAATGCCCGGCATGGTGTATAAAAAGTCTTCAACTTCTTTTGGAGAAATATTTTCGCCGCCTCGGATAATTAAATCTTTTATTCGCCCCGTAACTTTAAAGTTGCCGTCTGCATCTTTTATTCCCTGATCTCCTGAATGCAGCCAGCCGTCTTTGTCGATACACGCGTCTGTGGCTTCTTGCATCTTGTAATAACCTTTCATTGTATTATAACCGCGGCAGCAAAACTCGCCGTGTGTTCCGTCAGGACATTCCTCGCCTGTTTCCGGGTTTCGAATTGTTACTTCGATGCCGGGTAAAGCTCTGCCTACAGTTTCTACTTTTACGATAATGTCATCATCATAACGAGTCTGCGTCATTACAGGAGATGCTTCTGTTAAACCGTAACAGATTGTAACTTCGTTCATGTGCATTAAATCTATAACTTGGCGCATTGTTTCGATAGGGCAAGGAGAGCCTGCCATAATTCCTGTGCGAAGGCTTGAAAGATCAAACATCTTAAACATGGGATGATTTAATTCTGCTATAAACATCGTAGGCACTCCGTAAACTGCCGTACACTTTTCTTTTTGTATTGTTGCAAGTACCAGTAAAGGATCGAACCATTCGATAAGCGCTGCGGTTGATCCATGCGTGATAACTGCCATCATTCCAAGTACAAGACCAAAACAGTGAAACAGCGGAACGGGAAGACAGACAATATCTTTTTCTGTAAGGCGCTGGTTTTCGCCGATGTTAAAACCGTTATTTAAAATATTTCTATGAGTAAGCATTACACCTTTTGGAAATCCTGTAGTGCCCGATGTATACTGCATGTTTACAACGTCATTTGTATCAAGAGAGTTTTCAATTTCGCGTAACTGTGCGGAATCTGTATGCTGACCCAAAAGCAAAAGCTCGTTAAAACAAAACATGCCGCGGTGTTTTTGCTGTCCGATGTGAACGACATATTTTAAAAACGGGAAGTTTTCAGAGTTGATATGTCCTCTTTGCGCGGTTTTTAATTCGGGTACAAGTTCGTTTACCATAGCGACATAATCAGAATCGCGCCAGCCGTTTGTAAGACAAAGGCAGACCATATCCGACTGTTTTAAAACATATTCAAGTTCGTGGGTTTTATAACCTGTGTTTACTGTTACAAGCACTGCTCCTATTCTTGCGCACGCAAAAAGCACTGTGTTCCAGTCAGGCACATTGGTTGCCCAAATGCCGACATGATCGCCTTTTTTTACGCCCATACTCAGTAAACCATTTGCAAAGTCGTCTACTCTTTTATCAAACTCCGAATATGTAAAACGCAAATTGCGATCGGCGTAAACTATAAAATCGTGATTCGGGTTCGCCAAAGTCTTTTCGCGTAACATTTGGCTGAGAGTCTTTTCTATATATTCCATTTTAATATCCTTTTTTACACCGGTGTGTATATCACGGCAAGTATAGACACCGGTTTATTATCCGCTGAATAAACACGATGAGGCACTATCGAATCATAATAAACGCTGTCGCCTGTGTTTAATGTATTTTTGTCTACACCGTATTCCAGTGATAACGTACCTTGAAGCACATAAATAAATTCTTCGCCTTCGTGAGCGGATTTTTCCTGATTAGCGTCAGCTTCGATTGATACGATAAACGGCTCCATGTGCCGCCCGTTTTTATCAGCCGCAAGCGCATTAAAACTCATACCGTGATGCCCTTGTGAAACATCAGTTCCTTCGGGAAGCCCTGTTTTAAAACGGCTCGAAGAGGCAGCATCGCCTGCTCTGCAGATAACCGGTCCAAGCTGTTCATGATCGTCTAGTAGTGTACCCAGGCGTACGCCCAGGCCTCTTGATATTTTAATAAGAGGAGCTAAATCGGGAATGTGTCCGTCCTCTTCGATTCTGGAAATTAACGCGGCACTGACGCCGCTCCGTTCAGCCAGATCTTCCTTGCTGATTGAGTAAGTTTTGCGTATTTCGGCGATACGTTCGCCCAGTGAATGTTTTTCCATGATGACATTGTACAAATTCATGTCAAAATGCGCAAGAGAATTTAAAAATAATTATTGTTACAATTTAGCGATCAAAAATTCCAAATTATAACCGACACTGATACCAACAACAAAACGATTATAATGAAAACCTGGCGGATCAGGAAATGTCGGTTTCCAGGGATTTGACATATATGTTCTTCCAAAATCCAAACCAAATCTGTCCAAAGACATTAGATATTTTACATCCACAAAAAAAGCTCCGCTTGATCCGCCTTTAACAGCAACCTGTAAACCACCGCCTGCAAAAAACAAGGGATATTCAATAAATGCAGGTGAAAGTGAAAAAGCTATAGGATAATGAAAAGCACCATAAGGTGATATTATAAAATTATTAAACATTTTAAGAGGAAACTTTAATTCAGCGCCAGCAGCTAAATTAATAAAAAAATCATTACCTTGCATATCTCCGAAACCGATCTGGAAATTTACTTCTAAACTTAAAAAATTTAGTAATTGAAATTCAAGACCAACAGTTGCACCGGGTCTTGGATAAGTAATATCTTCCATTTGATGTACAAAATTTGGATTAGGAATACTAGGATTATAAGCTGCCACACCACCATGTAATTCACCTGCCTGTGGCAGTATTTTGTAAAATTGGATTAGATAATCAAATGAAGCTCTTAAATAAATCCATTTGTTTTTCCAGCTGTTATCCGGCGGCAGTGCTTGTACAATAGGCTGGATATCTTCAGATAACAGTGCTAACAAAGCTGCTTCAGCGGCTTGAGCTGCTCTTACCAATTCCGCAATCTCAGCATCACTAAGACTTGGAATATTTACTGCCGCTTTAAAGAAAACAAACTGGTTATGTTCATACATATCTTCAAGCTGCGCAAAGGGCCAGCCGAACGAGACCAATTCCATACCTGATTCTCTGTGGGTAAGAGTAACTAATATAATGAATCTTATTGAAGGATCATATTCATCTGCATAATTTTGAACAACAAAATTAAAAATAAATCCGGCTGCATTTCTGGTATTTGCAATATTATAACCCAAGGCGGACGCTTCCATCCTGAAGTTATCCAGGAAAAATGTCCTGTGGGCGGGAACTGATGCGGTTCCTTCAATAAATATGCTCCTATCCGGAATATCTACAGCATAAGAGGAAACTGCAAAAGCCAAAAATAGTACTAAAAATACTGCTTTTTTCATATAATTGCTCTACAACTAATTATAGTATATGCGTATATAATTTATCAAGGAAAAATCAATAAAAGTACATTTTTTTTTGAAATTTACTGTAAATTATTATTGATTACAGAAAAATAGCTGAAAACCATGGAATTTGGTATTATCCGGCATCTTCGATGAGGTTTTTCATTATATATTCACGTCTTTCAGGCGTATTTTTACCCATATAAAAGTTTAAAACCTGCGGAACCTGCTTTAAAGTGTTCACAGAAACAGGTACAAGACGGATATCTTCCCCGATAAACTGGCCAAACTCCTTAGGGCTAATCTCTCCCAATCCTTTAAAACGAGTTATCTCACAATGTGAGCCAAGAGCAACGGCAGCTGCGTCTCTTTCTTTTTCTGAGTAGCAATAACGGGTTTCTTTTTTTGTACGGACACGGAAAAGAGGTGTTTCCAGGATGTAAACGTGCCCTGCGGTCACCAGTTCTTCAAAATAAGACAGGAAAAAAGTTAAAAGCAGGTTTCGGATATGGAAACCGTCAAAATCAGCATCAGTTGCGATAACTATTTTTTCATAACGCAAACCCTCGATATCATTATCGATTCCAAGCGCCATCATCATGTTAAAAAGTTCTTCGTTTTTATAAATAGCAGTGCGTTTTTTGCCGTACACATTTTCGACTTTGCCCCGTAAAGCGTAAATTGCCTGGGTCATAACATCACGGCTGGAGACGATAGAACCTGCTGCAGAATCACCTTCTGTAATAAAGATTGTCGACTCCTCTCCATCTTCGCCGTCTTCCAGGTGGTATTTGCAATCTTTAAGTTTTGGAATTTTAAGCGCAATTTTTTTTGCAGCGTCGCGTGCTTCTTTTTTAACGGCATTTAATTCTGTACGCAAAGATTCGTTTGCAATTATTTTTTGTTCCAGTTTTTTGCATGCTTCCGGGTTTCTGTGAAGCCAGTCTACTACAGCGTCGCGCACTTCCTGTACAACCCATGTACGGATGTCAGAGTTTCCAAGTTTATTTTTTGTCTGGCTTTCAAAAATCGGATTTTTTAATTTGATCGCAATTGCCGCTATTGTACCTTCGCGCACATCTTCGGAGCGGTAATCTTTTTTAAAGAAAGTTTGTATGCCTTTTAAAAATCCTTCTTTAAAAGCGGAAAGGTGTGTTCCTCCGTCTGATGTATACTGCCCGTTTACAAACGAAAAATATTCTTCGCCGTAATTATTTGTATGTGTAAATGCAAGTTCAAGCTGACCGTTAGGCGAATGTTTGCCTTTGTAATAACCAAGGCTGTAAAGACCGTCGTCTCCTGTTTCTTCTGTTAATAAATCATATAACCCGCGGTTTGATACAAATTTCTTATTATTAAAAGATAATGTTAACCCTGCATTAAGATAGGCGTAATTTTGAACACGCTTTTCTATAAACTCTGCGTTAAATAAATAATCTTTAAAAATTTCGGGGTCGGGAATAAACTCTACCATTGTCCCGTCTTTAATTTTTTCTTTTAACTTGCCTTTTCTGTCGCTTTTTAATTTTCCTCTTTCAAATACAGCTTCTGCAAACTCACCGTTTCTTATTGCAACAACCCTAAAATGGATTGAAAGCGCATTAACAGCTTTTGTACCAACGCCGTTAAGTCCTACAGAAAATTGAAATACATCATCGTTATATTTAGCGCCTGTATTAATTACAGAAACACATTCAACCAATTTACCAAGCGGAATACCGCGCCCGTAATCACGCACTTTTACCATCGCTTTACCGGGTTTTTCAATATCTTTTATAACAGTTTCGATTAATTTTCCGTTACCCATGATAAATTCATCGATGCCGTTATCAATTACTTCTTTTAACAAAACATAAATGCCATCGTCGGGATTTGAACCATCGCCAAGACGGCCTATGTACATTCCTGTTCTTAACCTGATGTGTTCAAGTGAAGAGAGCGTTTTTATTTTTGATTCATCGTAGACGGGTGCGCCTTTAGCGGCAGGAGTTTTTACCGGCTCGGTTTTTGGCGGCGCAGCTTTTTTTGCTGGAACTTTAGCCGCGGATTTCTTTGTAGTTTTCTTTTTAGCTGGCATATTATTAACACTAAAACTTGGAATACATGGAACGCGGATTTTCACGGATTTACGCAGATTTTCGCAGATTAAGAAAAGTATAGTATATAAAATACTAAAAAATAATCCGCGTTAATCGTGGAACCGAAGGTTCCTAATAATCAGCGCTAATCCGCGTTTCTTGTGTACCAAGCTTTAACGACTCCCCCCTACAATTGTTTTTGTAATTCCTGGATATATCTTTCACTGTCGCGCACGCTTTCTTCCAAATCAACAATAGAATCTTCCAAATCAATTATTTTATTTTTTTTATCCAGTATCGATTTTTTATATTTATCTATTTTTATGCGTTCATCATCAATTGCCAGTGATGCTTTTAATTTGGAAATCGCTTTTTCATTTTCAATAATTGACTGGTTGAGCCTTACTGCTCTGCCGATAATCTCGCTGTCTTCGGCAGTAACAATGGTATCGATAAAATATTTTCGTTCCGGTGTTATATCTTCGTCTATACCCGCAGTTTGAGCGCCGAATTTTTTGTATAAATTATCAAGCGATTCATTCACCTGAGTTATATGATTTCTTACTGATTGAATTTGCTTTTGAGGATTACCTTCTATTCCAAAAGAAGCCATAATAATTCGTTTTTCGTCTTTTAAAGCTGAAAGTTCATCCAAAGCTGTACGTGAAATACTGCGTAAATTATCAATTTGAGCTCTAATAATTGCTACATTATCATTATCTTTGACCGGCTCGCGGTGACTGTACCGCTCACCAATATCATGATGAAGCTGTCCCTGGCTTTCCTGCGCTTTAGTAAGGAACGATTTTAATACAAGCCCTTGAGCGCTCTTTCCAATCCAGGTAAATACATTTCCGCCTTCTTTATTGTCAAGTTCACCTATACGTGTTTCAAGTGATTCCAGCTTGGCAGTAAGAGCATCAGCCTGTTCTTTGAAAAGGGAAGTAAAATCACTGTAATCGCTGTTTTCCAGCAGAGCTTTTCCAAGCCTGCGGTAAATTCCAGCCATTTCTTTTGCCCGCTCTTTTTCTTCATGTTCTCTTATATTAACTGCTTCTTCAAGTTCCTTAAAGCGGCGGTTTTTTTCTTCGATTTTGCCGATTGCGGCATTAGATTCTGATATATCTTCAAGATAAGCGTTATATTGACCTATATCTTCAAATTCAGTATGGACATCTTTAGTCCGAATATACAGATTTTCCCCAAAATTTTCCAAAAGAGTATCAAGAGAAGAACGGCTTTCCTGACTATTTTTTATTAAGTCATCAATTCTCTTTTTTCGGTCGTCCATATACATCAATGATAAGCCTTTTTCAAAAATTAGGGAAGATGGGCAGGGAAAATCCCTTGATCAACTTATGAAATTTGTTGTATAAATATGGAAACAAGTTGAAAAATAGGAGTAAACATGAATTTAAGTGAATTAAAACACGCAGAATTGAAAAAATGGGTTGAAGAAACAGCAGCGCTTATGACCCCGGATTCAATTGAAATCTGTGACGGCAGCAAAGCTGAATATGACAGAATGCTGAAAATTATGGTAGACGCCGGTCTTGGCGTAGCTTTAAATCCCGATAAAAGACCAAATAGTTTCTGGTTCCGCTCTGATCCTTCAGACGTAGCAAGAGCTGAAAGCCGAACATTTATCGCAAGTAAAAATAAAGATGATGCAGGTCCCACAAACAACTGGACAGACCCGGTAGAATTAAAAAAGACCATGGAAGAC
>Ga0123356_10001907_pt1 | contig 22607 bp, 22 predicted proteins | sample TergutEmb28metaG_2_FD_92546 | JGI IMG/M metagenome (GOLD analysis project Ga0123356, IMG submission 92546) | Embiratermes neotenicus P3 segment gut microbial communities from Petit-Saut dam, French Guiana - Emb289 P3 | ecosystem: Host-associated > Arthropoda: Insects > Digestive system > Gut ...
AGACAAGAGAACATTGCTTGTTAAAGAGCAGACAAGCAATGCTCTCTTTTCTGTGATTAATTTCGAATTACATCAAATTCTGCAGTTACCTCATAAAAAGTATTAGTTACTTTGATTCTATATAATCCCTCAGTTAAATAGTCGTCAAATAAAACAACATCATATGTATGTTCTGCTGTACTTCCGGGACTCAATGTATATCCTATTGCGCGAAACACAGAATTAAAATCCGTGTTATTAATTACTAGCCATGAGTTTATTGTTTCATTAAACTTTTCGAGTTCAAAATTATCACCATATATAACAACAATCTCGCCATTATTTTTCCAAAGTACATTAATGCATTGAATACCTTCTGTATAAGAATTAAACTCGGTTGCAATTGCAACATTAATGCATTGAATACCTTCTGTATAAGAATTAGGCTCGGTTGTAATTATAACATTCTCAGTCATATTGCTGTTTGTGGTACATCCTAATAATGTTGCAAATGAAATCACTATTAATATAACAAGAATTTTCATTATGATAAGCCTCCTTTCTCTGACAATATAAACCTTCGAGCAGGTCGAAGGTCAAGTGTTTTTTAAACTATTTTATCAAAATTTCTAATAAAGTGTATCAAAAATATGTTATTCGAAAAACTTAATTCATGAATAGAAATTTGAAAAAGCAACAAGTTAAATAGAAATTAACACAGGTAAATATGTACATTAAAATAAAAATATGATAAAATATTTGGTTGTGTAGTCCTTTTGGCTCGTGAGGAAGAGGGGAAGCGGACAATGATTAAAGTTGCAGTGCTTGGATATGGAGTGGTCGGCTCGGGTGTTGTCAGCGTGCTTGACAAAAACGCGAAGCAAATCAGCCGCAATGCCGGGCAGGACATTGAAGTTAAATATATACTTGACATACGCGATTTTCCGGGAGACCGTTATAAACAGCTTTTTGTCAAAGACTTTTCTCAAGTCGAAAATGACCCTGAGATACAGGTTGTTATCGAAGTGATAGGCGGTGTGGGAGCAGCGCTTGACTTTACAAAGCGCTCGATAGAAGCAGGTAAAAGTGTTGTAACATCAAATAAGGAGCTCGTAGCGGAATTTGGTAGCGAAATTATGAAGCTCGCAGCAAAAAAAGGAGTTAACTATCTGTTTGAAGCCAGTGTCGGCGGAGGAATACCTGTAATAAGACCACTTGCACAGTGCATGACAGCAAATATAATTACCGAGATATACGGGATTTTAAACGGCACAACAAATTACATCCTGACAAACATGGAAAAAAATAACGCATCATTTGCAGACGCACTTAGCGAAGCACAGCAAAAAGGATATGCCGAGTCCGACCCGACAGATGATATAGAAGGAAATGATACCTGCAGAAAAATTTGTATACTCTCGTCGCTTGCATTTGGGCGCCATGTGTACCCGAAGCAAGTGCCGACAGAAGGAATAACTAAAATTGCAATCAGTGACTTAAACTATGCTTCAAAACTCGGTTATGAGATTAAACTACTCGGACGTGCCAAAACAATTGGTGACAAGGCAGCTGTATACGTTGCTCCACATCTTATAAACAAGGAAAACCTGCTGTCTATAGTGAGTTATGTAATGAACGGTGTGGTGGTCCGTGGCAACGCAGTCGGAAATGTTGTTTTTTGCGGCGCAGGAGCCGGAAAAATGCCGACGGCAAGTGCGGTAGTAGCAGACGTTATAGATGCAGTCAAGCACCTTAAAAACCGCAGATGGATAGCTTGGGCGGGTGCCGACCCGGATTTCATCGAAGATTCATCACTAATTGACTCGGCATGGTATGTAAGAGCAAATGCAACCCGTGATAAAATTAAGCATGAATTCGGAACAGTTATCTTTGCTGAAAAAAATACCGATGAAACAGCAAAAAACGAAGAAAACGCATTTATCACAAGTGTTATGAACAAAAATATGATAAATGAACTACTTTCGCGTGGCATAACGGCGCTATCGAAATTTCGTATACTAGCAGACCATTAGCAGCTACTGCAATTAGGAGACACAGTATGGCACTTATTGTAAAAAAATTTGGAGGATCTTCGCTCGAGAACGTAGAGTGCTTGACGCGCGCTGCGTGGATTATAGCCGAGTCATATTCTGAGGGTAACGGTGTTGTTGCCGTGCTCTCGGCACAAGGAAACACCACAGACGAGCTGATAAAAAAAGCACTTGAAGTAAATCCGAGCCCGTCAAAACGGGAAATGGATGTTCTTTTGTCAACGGGAGAGCAAGAGTCTATTGCGCTGATGGCTATGACCTTGGAAAAACTTGGGCTCCCTGCTGTTTCCCTTACAGGTTGGCAAATTGGTATGCATACTGACAGTGTATACGGCAGTGCGCGTATTAAGAACGTATCAACAGAGCGGCTGAGAGCTGAGCTTGACCGCCGCAGGATAGTTCTTATCGCAGGGTTTCAAGGTATCAACAAGTTTGATGACATAACAACCCTGGGGCGCGGAGGTTCAGACACAACAGCAGTCTCGATAGCGGTAGCGCTAAGTGCAGACTTATGTCAAATATACACGGATGTCGAAGGGATTTTTACAGCAGACCCGCGTCTTTTACCACAAGCAAAAAAGCTGGACGAAATAACCTATGATGAAATGATTGAGCTTGCATCGCTCGGAGCACAGATTTTACACAATCGCTCTGTAGAAATGGCAAAGCGGTACAATGTTAAAATGGAAGTGCTTTCGAGCCTAAGCAGAAAGCCCGGAACGATCGTTAAGGGGGTAACAAAGGTGGAACATACAAAAATCAGCGGTGTAGCAAAGGATACTGACATAGCACGTATTGCGGTTGTTAATATCAAAGATGAGCCGGGTGTGGCATTTAAGGTTTTTCGCGTGCTCGCTAATGAAAAAATCAATATTGATATTATTTTACAATCTATAAACCGTGAGCATATGAACGATATCAGTTTTACTGTGGCAAGAGAAGATTTGAAGCGTGCAGTGGAAGCGCTTAAAGAAAATAAGGATGAAATCGGTTTTAGCGAGATTAATACAACTGACAAGATAGCAAAAATCAGTGTTGTCGGAGCGGGCATGATGTCGGCACCGGGCATTGCGGCAATGATGTTTGAAGCGCTCTACGATGCAAAAATCAACATTGAGATGATATCGACCAGCGAGATAAAAATCTCTGTTCTTGTAGACGAGAGCGAAGCTGACCGCGCCGTCGCTGCAATCCATACAAAGTTTTTTAATTAAAAGGGAAAAATATATTAACAAGAAAAAGTATGTCGCTCTGAAATCTTTGCGAGAGCGGACTACGATTTCAGAGGGACAAGTTTTTCTTGAAAATAGTTGGGGATTTGTAATGCAGGATTTAAGTAAGTTACTTAGAAATGATGAGCAGATTACCTTAAAGCTGCGTAGCCTATACAGCAGCTATGGCTATGCGCAATATAAAATGAGCCGCTTTGAAGAGTATGAGCTTTATGCCGCTAACAGAGCATTTTTGCCGGCAGGTGATATTATAACGTTTACGGGAGCAAACGGAAAACTGATGGCGCTGCGCCCGGATGTCACGTTGTCAATAATTAAAAGCGCTAAAAGTGACAAGGAACTAAAAAAGCTATATTACAATGAAAACATATACAGAACCATAGACGGAAACCTCAAGGAACAAATGCAGGTAGGACTTGAGTACATCGGGCTTGCCGATACAAAGCAGGTTGTTGAGGTTCTGGTGCTCGCAAAAAAAAGCCTCGATATTCTGGGCAAAAACACAAGGCTCGATATATCGCATATGAGTTTTCTCAACGGGCTTTTGGATAGCGAAAATCTGACAGTTTCGCTCCGGTCGGACATATTAGCTGCCATCAGCGAGAGAAACATACCGGGCATCAATCAACTCTGCAGCAAGTCGTCTTTCTCAGCCTCGTTTAAAGAAGGTTTAATCTCTTTAGCATCTATTTACGGCTGCTTTAGTGATGTTAAAGACAGGCTAAAAAAGATATGCGTTAATAAACAAATGAGCGCTGCGCTTGGTGAGCTGGCTGAAATTGATGAAATACTTGGTAATCTTGGCATTAATAGTGGTATTAATATTGATTTTTCTGTGATAAATGATATAACATACTATAACGGAGTAATTTTTCGGGGTTTTATTGATAGTGCTCCCACAATGGTTTTATCCGGCGGACGTTATGACGAGCTTGCAAGGAGCTTTGGCAAATGTGACGGAGCAATCGGATTTGCAGTTTACCTGGATTTGGCAATGAGGTTTACCCCTAAGGAAAACCGGGAAGACGGCAGTCAAAAAAATGCTGAAGGGATGCTTGGTATCGCTTTGCCAAAAGGCAGACTGGGAGAAAAGGCATACGAGATTTTCAAAAAGGCGGGCTTTGAGTGTCCCGATATGAATGACGACAGCCGGAAGCTTGTTTTTGAAAACCCCGGAGCCAACATACGGTATTTTTGGGTCAAACCATCTGATGTTGCGATTTATGTTGAGCAGGGAATAGCGGATATCGGAGTTGTAGGCAAAGACAGCCTGCTCGAGGATTCACCGGATGTTTATGAGCTGCTGGACCTTAACATAGGAAAATGCCGCATGTGCGTTGCAGCAGAAAAAGATACGGGAAAAGATCCAAAAGAGCCTGCTGTGCGCACAGAACATACACTGCACGTAGCCACTAAGTTCCCGAATGTCGCAAGAACATTTTATGCAAGCCGTGGACGTGATATTGATGTTATAAAACTGCACGGCTCGATAGAACTGGCGCCACTTCTCGGGCTCTCGGATGTCATAGTAGATTTGGTGGAGACAGGAAAAACCCTTGAAGACAATAATATGGAAGTTGTCGAAACAATAGCAGAAATCAGCGCACGCCTTATATCAAACAAGGTTAGTCATAGGTTTAAGCATACGGAAGTAACACAGCTTTGTGAAAAAATTGCAGAGCAATTAGTTGGAGGATGAGTTATGATTAGGATTGTAAAGTCAAGCGAGCTCAAGTCAAAGGGCGTAATCAGAGAGTCTGTAGAAAACACTTCGCTAAGAGATACTGTTGGCTCAATAATCAAAAATGTCAAAAATAACGGAGACGAAGCGCTTAAAAAATACACAAAAGAGTTTGACGGCATTGAGATATCAGACTTTGAAGTGTCTCGTGCTTCAATTGACAAAGCATTTAAAGAGGTAGACGCGGAGTTTATTAAGGTCTTGCAAAAAGCAGCGGCAAACATTGAAGAGTTTCACCGTAATCAAATAAATACAGGGTTTGACCTTGTTCCAAAAAATGGAGTAATTTTAGGGCAGAAGGTCACACCTATTGCGCGTGTCGGATGCTACATACCCGGAGGCAGTGTTCCGTATATATCATCGGTTCTGATGAATTGTATTCCGGCAAAAATTGCAGGAGTTAAGGAAATAATCATGGTAACCCCACCTTGTGCAACATCAAAAGGTGTTGATATACGTATACTTGCAGCGGCAAAAATCGCCGGTGCAGACAGGGTGTTTATGGTTGGCGGAGCACAAGCTGTAGCAGCGCTTGCGTTTGGAACACAGTCTATCCCACGCGTCGATAAAATAACCGGGCCGGGAAATGCCTACGTAACAGAAGCGAAGCGCCAGGTTTATGGTATCGTCGGGATAGATATGCTTGCAGGGCCGAGCGATGTATTAATAATTGCAGACAAAACCACAAATCCTGTTTATATAGCAGCTGACATGCTCTCGCAAAGCGAGCATGACGCAGATGCATCTGCAGTGCTTGTAACCGACAGTATGACCTTGGCTAAAAAAGTCCGCGCAGAAATCGAAACGCAATTAGCACAGCTACCTCGCAAGGATATAGCAACTGATTCCATTAACAGTAAAGGTCTGATTATTGTTTCCGGCACAATAAATGAAGCATTTGATATTTCAAATGAACGTGCTCCCGAGCATCTTGAAATTATGCTCGATGAGCCGTTTAACTACTTAAACAAGGTTATCAATGCAGGCTCTATCTTCCTTGGAAAAAGTACGCCCGAGACATTCGGGGACTATATTGCAGGACCGAATCACACAATACCGACAAATGGTACTGCCCGCTTTTCAAGCCCGTTGTCTGTAGATGACTTTGTTAAAAAATCCTCTTATATCTATTTTTCCGACGAGGCATTAAATGAAAAAGGTCCTGATGCGATACTTTTTGCAAAGGAAGAAAATCTTGATGCTCATGCCGTAGCGGTGGAAAAGAGATTAAAATGAGCAGGTTTTTAAATAACCGTTTTACCACTTTTGACCCTTATACACCGGGTGAGCAACCGACAGATACTGTATACATAAAGCTCAACACAAATGAATCGCCATATCCGCCACCGCCGGGTGTGATAAAAGCGGTTGGCGAGTCTGAGCTTCAAAAACTTAATCTATACCCGGACCCTGACGCGTCAAAGCTTATCGAGAGAATTGCCGGACACTATAATATAAACGCAAAAAATGTAGTAGCCGGTAATGGCTCAGATGAGCTTTTGGCATTTGTCTTTCAGGCATTTTTTGAAAAAGGTGTCGTTTTTCCCGATATCACTTATGGGTTTTACCCCGTTTACGCGAGGCTTTATGACGTGCCGTTTACTGAGATACCACTAAGAGAAGACATGACAGTAGATGAGAGTGATTACCTTAATATCTGCAAAAATATAGTGCTTGCAAACCCAAATGCGCCGACAGGTGTTGCACTTGAGCTTGGCAGAATAGAAGAAATTGTAAAAAGCAATCCCGGCAACTTAGTCCTGATAGATGAAGCCTATATTGATTTTGGCGGTGTCTCAGCGATACCGCTCGCGCAAAAATACGACAATCTGCTTGTTATACATACATATTCAAAAGCGCGCTCCATGGCGGGCGCGAGGCTCGCTTATGCGATTGCAAGCGAAGCGATTATCAGTGACCTCAAAATGATGAAATATTCGTTTAATCCGTATAATGTCAACCGTTTGACGCAAGTGGCGGGTATAGCAGCAATAGACGAGGCAGAGTATTATATTAATAATAACAAAGAGATTGCAAAAACCAGGGAATATACAGCAGTACGGCTCAGAGAGCTTGGCTTTGATATGACAGACTCAAAAGCAAATTTTTTATTTACAAAACACCCGGACATTGGCGGCAGGGAGCTTTACCAAAAACTCAAGAGTAAAGGGATTTTGATAAGACACTGGGACAAACCCCGCATAGCTGACTATGTCAGAATAAGCATCGGCACAAAAGACCAAATGGACAAGCTCATCGAAGCGATAGAAAGTTGACAAGGGGACGGGGGTTTGTGAACTTCAGAAAGGATGAAAAAATGAGAAAAGCAGAAATCACACGAAAGACAAATGAAACAGACATAAAGCTTGCATTAAACCTTGACGGAACAGGCAAAAGTAACATAGACACAGGAGTTGGCTTTCTCGACCATATGCTTGAGCTTTTTGCCGCTCACGGCAGGTTTGACCTTGATATAAAATGTAAAGGTGATATTCACGTTGACGGTCACCACAGTGTTGAGGATATCGGAATCTGCCTCGGCACGGCATTTGCCGACTCTCTCGGTGATGCCGGAGGCATATACAGATTTAGTGATGTTACACTACCGATGGACGAAGCGCTTGTTTTATGTGCTGTTGATGTTTGTGGCAGAAGCAATTTGAGCCTCAATATAACCCTACCCGACAGAAATGTGGGAGACATGGACGCAGAGCTCCTTGAAGAGTTCCTGCAGGCATTTGTCAGAAAGTCGGGAGTAAATTTACACATTCGTATGCTTGACGGAAAAAATGCTCATCACATACTAGAAGCATGCTTTAAAGCACTTGCCAGAGCACTTCGCGCTGCTGTAAAAATTGACAACGAGCTTGCAGGCGAAATCCCTTCTACTAAAGGAATATTAACATAAACAGATTACTCCGTTTTCATTCGCGCAGACAGGGCTACGCGAGTGTCCCTGCAAGCGAAGGAAATGGAGTAATCTGTTTATAACTTAAAAGGAATATTAATATGATAATATATCCGGCGATAGATTTATATGAAGGAAAAGCAGTCAGGTTAAAACGCGGCGACTACGAGCAGATGACAGTTTATAGCGAAGACCCTGTGTCAGTTGCTCATGGGTTTAAGAAGTGCGGAGCGACAGCACTACATATAGTTGACCTTGAAGGAGCACGCGACGGCATGCCAAAAAACTTCGACTTAATAAAAACAATAACCGCCGAAACAGGACTATTTGTCCAGGTCGGTGGTGGTATCCGTACATCTGAAACAATAAAAAGTTACATTGATGCCGGAGTAAATCGCTTAATACTCGGCACAGCAGCGATATCGCAGCCCGGATTATTACGTGATGTGGTAAGCGAATATGGAGATAAAATAGCTGTATCGGCAGATTTAAAAGACGGGTTTGTTGCAATAAAAGGCTGGACAGAGGTATCAAATCAAGATGCACTTACCTTTTGTAGCGAGGTTGAAAGGCTCGGAGTGAAAACCCTTATATGCACAGACATATCAAAGGACGGTATGCAGGGTGGCTCAAATATAGAACTATACCGCACTCTTCGAAGCAAACTCCCGATTGCACTAATAGCCTCGGGAGGTGTATCAACAACAGAAGAGATTAGAACACTGTCACAGATTGGTATGGATGGCGCTATCCTCGGCAGAGCCTTGTACGAAAAGGAAATAGATTTATCGGAAGCATGTAACATTCTTAAGTAAATTGTAAGAATTTAACTATGTATTTCTTAAAGTCTCCTTGGTAGATTGTGTTTTACCAAAAACACACAAATTGAGGAGATTTTATAATGAATAAAAACACAGACCGCATATTTTATACGTTGATGGTTATAATGCTGGTGCTTATAACTGCAATTATCTCAATCGGATGTCAGGGATATTCCGATGACGACAGTGATTTACCGGACTATGTGTACACACCTGATATAGTGCCGTTTCCTATGCCGGAAGGTGTGCACTGGATAGAAAATGTAACTCCTACAGAAGATTCGGTATATTTCTCCGCATATTCCGATATCGTTGAGGATTCGGATTTTCACGCATTTAGCATCTATAAAATGGACATTTCAACTTCGGTTGTTACAAAATTGCCGAACTATAACGTAGATGCTGAGTTTCCGGAAGAAGCTGATGACGGCAGTGTGCAGCTTTACGCACTTTTTGTTGATAGCGATAAAAATATCTGGGCTGTCGAGCGGGGTGAGTTTTATACTTTGCCCGATAGTGAAGATGAAGACGAGGAAGACCATTGGGAAAGGTGGAACAAACGTAAAATAGTTAAAGAATTTCTGCGCGTGCGTAAGCTTGACAGTACAGGTGCTCAGATTTTGTCATTTGATATTAATCATATATCCACAGGTGACGAGTGGTTTTTTGTCAATGCTTTTTCTATTGACAATGAAGGGAACATTTATATCGGTACCGACTCAAAAATTAATGTACTCGATAGCGAAGGCAGACCGCTTTTTTCCATAGATATGCTCTGGGCAGAAAGGCTGATAAACATGCAAGACGGCAGTGTTGCATATACAAGCTGGGGCGATAAGAACAGAGTTCTTACAAAAATCGATGTTGCAGGTAAAAAAGCAGGCGAATCTATCCAGCTGCCGGATAATGCATATAATGTGTACGCAGGCAACGATGAGTACTCATATATATTTACAGACAACACAGGCTTATACGGGGTTGAAGCTGATTCAGGAAAAGTTAACCTGCTGCTAAATTGGATTGACAGCGATATCATTCTTGACGGAGTAGGAGACATTTCGATTCTGTCCGACGGGCGCATATTTCTTTTCAGTCAGACATGGAACAATACCGGGGCAAACAATGAAATGATTTTCCTTACAAAAACTCCATACGCGGAGCTTCCCGAGAAAACTGTCTTAACACTTGCTACCTTTTATTTAGACTGGAATATTCGTGGTGCCATCGTACAATTTAACAGAACAAGTTTAACACACCGCATACAAGTTACCGACTATGCCGAGTTTGGTACCGATGATGACTGGCAGGCAGGTCTTACCCGTTTGTCTGCAGAAATAATCGCAGGGAATGCTCCTGATATGCTGGATGTGTCAAATCTGCCGTTTAGTCAATATGCGGCAAAGGGTTTGCTACTGGATTTGTACACCTTGATTGATGCTGACCCGGATTTTGACCGTAGTGATTTTATGGAAAGCGCACTTAGAGCATCCGAAATAAACGGCGAGCTCTACCAAATATTTCCTTATTTTTCAATCGTTACGTTTCTTGGCAATCCCAACGTTGTCGGCAGCTATCCCGGGTGGAATATGGAGGAGTTCGTAGCGGTGCTCGCCGCAAATCCAAATGCTGATTACCCTCTCGGGCAGGGTCTGACAAAAATGACTTTATTACAGGCACTGTTTATGTTTAACATGGATGAATATGTCGACTGGAATGAGGGTAAGGTTTATTTTGACAGTAATGAGTTTATATCATTACTCGAGTATGCAAACACATTGCCTGATGATTTTGATTGGAATGATGAATATATCTCCGAGCCTGTGCTTATATCTACAGGGAGGCAGATTATATCGGCAATAACTCTTAATTTCTATGAATATCAAATGTACAAAGCCTTGTATGGCGGTGAGATTGCTTTAAAAGGCCTTCCTGCAGAGAGCAGAAACGGATTTTCACTTATGGCTCAAACAAGCTTCGCGATAACAACAAAATGTAAAGATGTTGATGCGGCGTGGAGTTTTATACGAACATTTCTCGGCGAAAACTGGCAGGAGGAAAATTCACGCAACGGCATTTCAATAAACAAAAATGTTTTTGAAAAGCAGTTAACTGAAGCATTAAAAGAAAACGAATACGGATACGGTTCTGTAGGATGGGATGGTATTACTCTTGAGCTTGAGGTTCTGACTCAGGCAGATGCAGATCAGATTTTGGCAGCAATCAACTCTGTCACCTCTTCGGTTGGTCAAGATGATGTACTGTGGGAGATAATCAGCGAAAGTGTATCAGGCTATTTTAACGGAGCTTCATCCGCACAGGACGCAGCGAGAATAATACAAAACCGCGCATCAACATACGTATCCGAACGCAGTTAAAGGGAATTTCTTGAATACAGAAAGCAGGGGGACGGTTCTCCTGCTTTTTGCTCCTGCTTTTTGCTTATTGACATATCATTGTACAGTTAGTACATTATTCATCCTCTTCGTACTTGGTGCCGCACTCGCCGCAGAATTTCATACTGCTTTTTTCTGCCGGTCTTGTTTTTTTGCATTTCGGGCAAATTACAGGTTCGGGAGGCGCGCTGCCGCAAGAACCGCAGAACTTTGTAGTGTTCTGAGCGCCACAGTCACAAACCCACATTCCTGCAGCTTCTTTTTTTGCCTTTTTTTCCTGACTCTTACTTTTTATCCCGCCAATTGTACGCTGGGCATCTTGTCCGGTGCGTTGGACATTATTAACTGTGTTTGTTACATTTCTGACCGATCTTGTTCCATCGTTGACTGTGTTAATTACCCCGCTGATTTCTTTAAGCTTCTTAAACGGCATTTTAAATCCTCCTAAATGAATTATATTTTAAAGATATAATACTTCGTACTTGAGAGCAAATCAAGTATTTCCCTCGCGGAAATCATGTCGACAATAGTAACGGAGGCATCCGCCCTGCAATGTGGATTACTAACGGGTAGCTTTCTGCAAATATTTTCTATCGTACAGCAGCGCTGCGTTTAAAACAACTGCTATTGAGCCGGCATTGTGAGCAAGAGCGCCTGTAACCGGGTTTAACACACCAAGCATAGAGAGCACAATTGCCGCTATATTAAAGACAATCGAAATAGTAATGTTCGTATATATCATTTTTACAGTTGCGTTTGAAAGAAGCTTGAGATATGGAATCTTGCCGATATCGTCACTCATTAGGGCGATGTCGGCAGCTTCTACTGCAATATCGCTCCCCATTGCACCCATAGCGATGCCTACATCTGCCGTTTTTAAAGCAGGAGCATCATTGACCCCGTCGCCTATCATACAAACTTTGGTACCGTTTGCTTGAAGAGCTTGAATCTGTTCGACCTTTTGAGCAGGGAGAAGCTGTGCATAAACGTTCTCAATTCCTGCCAGCTCTGCAAAAAATGAAGCTGCTTGCTTGTTATCACCGGTTAGCAGGGTGGCTCTTGTGTTCATTCCGGAAAGCTGCTTTACAATGCTGCCGACACAGTCGCGCAGCACATCAGAAAGCGCGATAACACCGATGCAATTATTTTCAAGCGAAATAAGAATAGTTGCCTTCCCCTGCTTTTGAAGAGCATTTATCACTGAATAATCAATACTGTCTTTTATAATATTATTTTCAAGAAGGTAATCAATATTACCGCACAGCACCCGTTTGCCGTCAATGCTTGCGCTGATGCCTTTGCCGGGAGTCATTATAAAGTCATCAATAGGTTTTAACGTACACTCCTTATCCTTTGCATATATAACGACAGCCTTGCCGAGCGGGTGTTCCGAATGAGACTCGCTTGATGCTGCGAGAGTCAGAAGCTCATCCTCGGTAAAGGCATTACCAAACGAAATCACGTCGCTGACAGCCAAGTCTCCATGTGTAAGAGTACCTGTTTTGTCAAATGCGATATACGAAACCTTGCCCATGTTTTCAAGTGCCTGACCTGATTTGATTATAACCCCGTGCTTAGCTGCCTGACCGATTGCCGCAACGATAGATGTCGGTGTTGCCAAAGCAAGAGCACATGGGCAAAAAACGATTGCTACTGTGAGAGCTCTGTAGATATCTCCGGAAATGAAGTATGTACCGACAGCTAAAAGGAGCGCAGTCGGAACAAGCCAAACTGCCCACTTGTCAACAATAAGCTGTGTGGGTGCTTTGTTTTCGTCTGCTTCTTCTACCAAACGAATGAGCTTTTGGAGTGAAGAGTCTTCGCCAACCTTAGATGCTCTGATGTCTATTGACCCAAAGCGGTTAATAGTCCCGCAAAAAACCGTATCACCTACGGATTTATCAACAGGTAATGATTCGCCCGTGACAATGGATTGATCAACAGAAGTATTTCCTGAAATAATTTCGCCGTCGACAGCAATAGCTTCGCCCGGCAAAACACGGACGATATCCCCCTGCTTTATGAGGGTGGTGTCCATCATCAGTTCCCCGCTTTCACTTATAACACGACCCTGTTCCGGAACAAGGCTTATAAGCCGTCCGATACCTCTTTTTGTCCGCTCGATAGTTTTGTCCTCGAGCACTCCGCCGATTGCCATTATGAATGCAACCTGCCCTGCCGCAAAATACTCACCGAGAATGATTGCTGCTATCATTGCTATGGAAATGAGAAGAGCAGAGGATATTTTCTGTATACCTTTTCCAAAAATGATTCGATGTATAGCTGAGTAGAGTAGTGGATAACCGCAAAGTGCAGTAGCGACCCATGCAGGATCAAAAGGTGTTTCAATATCAAGCAAATGCAAAGTTAATCCCACAGCAAGAAAAACCCCGCCGACGATAGTGATAAGTAAACTCGATAAAAAGTCATTCACAATTTCCGGGAAGTATTTTTTCTTTATTTGCTTTTGAGCTTCACAATGAGCACATGCCATTGATAATAAACCTCCTCTGTGTCAGGGAGCAGGACTAAAGGCCTGTCCACAAAGACACTTAATAACTGACAACTCTCGCTTTTCGTAGTGCCATTACAAGAACCGGTATGAGTATAATGTGCAAGATTATTCCGGGAATTGCACTGACAAAAGCTGCTGTGAAAAATTCCGACCATCCAAACCCGGCTGTAATACCCGGCGGTAACGTGGGGAAGAAAGGTGTTTTTATCAGTTGCCAGGCTGCCAGACCCCAAACAATACGTCCGAAAAGCATGGCTATAACTAAAGACAGATAGATAAATATAATCTTCTTTTTAAAAGCATTATAAAGAAGACCTGAAATTGCTCCATAAGCAGCAAGTTCAAAACACATTGTGATTGCCATAAAAGGTGGTGGCATCCCAAATGTCATCATACGCAAGAGCGGCGCTGCAAAGCCGACTATCATAGCATAAGCGGGTCCTGTTATAAAACCGCAAAGCAAAACAGGGATATGCATAGGTGCCAGTGCCATACCAATATGCGGAATCTGTCCCGTAAAAATCGGCAGTATCATACACAATGTAAGGCATATAGCTGCTGCAGTCAGGTTTTTGGCTGTAATTTTGCTACTGTTTGATTTACTCATTTTTCCTCCATAATGAATCATTACAAATGTATGTACATTTCTCTGCAATGTCATATGCATCGAAATACATACTCTCCATTGGTATCCATTCTTCTAGAAATCGCTGATACAACTGTGGATTTCGCTCTTTTAATCTGCGATGCTGTTCGTCTTCATCAATTTGCATAAAAATTGAGATATCGAATAAGCAAGCTTCAGCAATCTCCGGATGCATACTATAAACACCTTCAATTATAGTCAGCGGTTTTGGTTCAACTGCTACAGGCTCATCAAAATCTTGTGTCTTGCAATTAAACGGCCGATATGAAAAAGGCTCGCCTGAGGCAAGAGGTTTTGCTACCTCTTCAATAAATCTTTCATAATCAATGTTCCCGCCCGGCATGCTAAGTCTCTCCGATGTCCTTTGCCCGGGACGAAGAAAGAAATGATCCATATGAATTATATTCTTTGTTATCTGCGAAGCAAGTAACATGCTACTCTGCTTTGCAAAAGAGGACTTGCCGGCTGCCGACATACCGTCGATAGCCACAACAACCCTCTCTTTTTGCCTCAATAATTGCTCAATATCAGAAGACAACTGCTCAAATTGCAATGCTTGCAGCTCCAACCTCTACTTAACCTTCCTGTCTAAGACACGTTTTGCAGCAGCGATAATATCTGAAGCTGTAAGATTATACTCATTACGCAAGAAATCCTCTGTACCAACTTGTCCAAACCTGTCTTTAACACCGACCATTTCAATGGGGACGGGTCTTACCTGTGCTGCTGCTTCTGCTACCGCAGAGCCAAGTCCGCCTATTATATTATGGTTCTCTGCCGTCACAAATGCACCGGTAATACGGGCGCAGTTATCAATAAGCTCAGAGTCAATAGGCTTCCAAGTAAACATATCAACTATTCTGGCACTGATGCCTTCTGTTTGTAAAATAGCAGCCGCCTTTAATGCTTCGTGCACCATAATGCCGCTCGAGAAAATAGTAACATCATTGCCGTCGATGAGGGTGTTTCCCCGTCCGATATGGAAGTTTGAACCCTCCTTATATATAGAAACGGCATTTTTCCGTGCCATACGGATGTAATAAACACCCTTAAGCTCGGCAAGCTGTTTAATAATATCAGCAAGCACAACGTTATCTGTAGGCTCGATCAAAACAATCTCAGGTATCGAGCGCAGCACACCCATATCCTCAAAAGGCATATGTGTTCCGCCGTTATAAGCGGCCGTGACCCCCGGGTCCGTTCCTACAATACGCACATTTTGCTTTGCATATGCCGCTGATATCATAATTTGATCGCAAACGCGTCGTGAGGCAAAGCAACCAAACGAATGGGCAAACGGGATTTTTCCCATTGCCGATAAACCTGCTGCGATACCAATCATATTTGCTTCGGCAACACCACAGTTAAAAGCTCTGTCGGGAAATCTCTGGAAAAACGCTTTCATACCCGATGAGCTTACAAGGTCGGCATCAAGAGCTATGATGTTCTCGTTTTCTAGAGCGAGCTCAATAAGTGTGTTGCAATATGTCTCACGCATCATTTCGGGATTTTTTTCAAAAGACTCATGTAAGGTAAACATTACGCTTTTCCTCCTTTCTTTTGCTGTTGCTGTGCAATCTCGCGCACATACTCCAGTTTCTGAGTCGCATCTTCTATTGCACTTTCCATCTGCTCTTTAGTGAAATTCATGTGATGGTTACTTGCAACAGCCTCGGCAAAATTACAGCCATATCCTTTTACGGTATCAAGCACTATAGCACTCGGCGCGTCCTTGTAACGCTTGGCATCAACAATCGCTGCCTTCACTCTGCCGGGATCATGACCGTCGACGGTCTGTGCGTGCCATCCAAATGCTTTAAATTTCTCGGCAATATCACCTATGTCTAAAATATCATTGGTAAAACCGTCAAGCTGCTGCTTATTCCAGTCAATAAACGTAATTAATTTGTCAAGCTTGTGGTGAGCTGCAAACATAGCACCCTCCCATACCTGACCTTCGTTGCATTCGCCGTCGCCGAGAATTAGGAAAGTATAATTGTCTATATTATCCAGCCGGCTTCCGAGAGCAAGGCCTATTGCTGTTGACATACCTTGTCCCAAAGAGCCTGTGGTCATATCAATGCCGATGGTTTTATGCATGTCGCAATGACTCGGCAGACTCCCGCCTCCTTGGTTTAGCTCAAGCAAAACGTCCTTTGTAAAAAAGCCGCGCAAGCATAAGGTTGAATACAAGGCAGGACCTGCATGCCCTTTTGACATAACAAGTCTGTCTCTTTCTCTCCACTCGGGATTTTTCGGGTCGCTTCTCAGCTCGCTGCCATAAAGCGCGGCTAATGTTTCGACAATAGACATTGCGCCACCGACATGTCCAAAACCAATGTTTGCAAGTGTTTGAAGTGTAACAAGACGTATCCCTTCAGCTACGACCTTCAAATCCTGTGTCTCATTATTACTCATAGAGTACCTCCTTATAGTCTTTTAACTTTCAGTTAAAGAGCCATTTTGCAAAATGAACTAAAGTTCATTTTGTTAAAAAACCAGTTTGCCGGATATATAATTTGCGATATCGCTGATAGCAATGCGCTTTTGCTCCATTGTATCCCTGTCTCTGACTGTGACACATTTGTCTGTTTCTGAATCGAAATCATATGTAAGACAAAAAGGTGTGCCAATTTCATCCTGCCGTCTGTAACGTTTTCCTATAGAGCCACTGTCATCAAAATCAACCATAAAATGTTTGCTGAGAGAGGCATAAATATCCTCAGCTGCAGGTGAGAGTTTTTTTGAAAGCGGAAGAATCGCACACTTAAACGGTGCCAGAACAGGATGCAGTCGCAGCACAGTGCGGACATCGTTTTTTTCTGCATCAATAACTTCCTCGTCATAAGCATCTACGAGAATGGTTAAAAGTGTTCTCTCAACACCGAGCGAAGGTTCTATAACATAAGGGATATATTTTTCGTGGGTCTCCTGGTCGAAATACTCCATTTGCTCGCCACTGACTTCGGTGTGAGCTTTTAAATCAAAATCGGTGCGGGAGGCAACACCCCATAGCTCGCCCCAGCCAAACGGGAAGAGATACTCAAAGTCTGTTGTTGCGTTTGAGTAATGGGAAAGCTCTTCTTTATCATGGTCACGAAGCCGCAGATTTTCCTCGCGGAGTCCAAGCAGTAATAACCAGTCCTTACAGAACTTACGCCAATAATCAAACCATTCAAGCTCTGTACCGGGCTTGCAGAAAAATTCCAGTTCCAGTTGTTCAAATTCTCTGGTACGGAAGATAAAGTTGCCGGGTGTTATCTCATTTCGAAATGACTTTCCTATCTGAGCAACACCAAAGGGTATCTTTTTGCGTGTTGTACGTTGAATGTTCTTGAAGTTGATAAAGATTCCCTGCGCTGTTTCGGGGCGCAGATACAGCTCGGTAGAGCTTTCGTCCGTCACACCCTGAAACGTCTTAAACATCATGTTAAACTTACGGATAGGTGTAAAGTCTGATTTTTCGCAATGCGGGCAGGCAATCTTATTGTCTGATATGTACTGACTCATCTGTTCATTTGACCAGCCGAGCGGAGATACTCCGCACTCTTCAAGAAGGTGATCCGCCCTGTGTCTCATTTTGCATGACTTACAATCAATAAGAGGGTCGTTAAAATTCACCACATGCCCCGATGCTTCCCAAACCTTTGCGTTGAGAAGTATCGAACTGTCAAGTCCGACATTATACGGATTTTCCTGAACAAACTTCTGCCACCATGCCTGTTTTATATTGTTTTTGAGCTCCACTCCGAGCGGACCGTAGTCCCAGGAGTTTGCAAGGCCTCCGTATATTTCGCTCCCTGCAAAAATAAAACCTCTGTTCTTGCAAAGATTTGATATTTTGTCCATTGTTTTTTCGGTATTTTTGAGCATTAAGTACTCTCCCTCTATTCGCCTAAAGATATTCCTAACAATCTCGCCTGCTTGAGCACTTCGCTGTCGAGCGGGATTGTTTTTAGTTTTCCTGCTACCTCGCTGAGCGGAACTGCTCCGATAGACAGACCCTGCAGTGCCACCATGTAGCCAAACTTTCTTTTTAGCACAAGCTCACCTGCCATAGCACCGAGACGTGAGCAGAACACACGGTCTGTCGGCGTCGGGTCGCCACCCCGCTGGAAGTGCCCCGGTATAACGAGCCTCACGTCCTGGTCAAGCTTCTCGTCAAGCGCGCGCACGATTTCCATTCCCGGCGAAATATCACCAACCTTGCGCTCTTTCTTTGGCTGCTGTGCCATATCGTGAGTAATAGCACCCTCGGCTACTGTGATGATAGAGAAGTTTTTACCGGATCTGTTTCGCCGATGAATAACCTCAAGCACGCCATCGAGCGTATATGGAATCTCCGGAAGCAATATAACATCAGCACCGCCTGCTATGCCTGCATAAAGTGCCACCCAGCCAGCCTTGCGGCCCATAAGCTCACATACAAAAATACGTCCGTGAGCGGCAGCCGTTGAATGAAGTGTGTCGAGCACGTCAGTTGCTTTAGCAACAGCACTGTCAAAACCAAAAGAGTAGTCAGTGCCATATATATCGTTGTCAATGGTTTTTGGTAGTGTTACAATGTTAATACCATATTGACTCAAAGCATAAGCGGTTTTATGTGTCCCGTTACCGCCAAGCACAACCAATGCATCAAGACACTCATTGTGATAATTACGCACCATGGTAGTCAACCTGTCAACATTACTGCTGTCTTCAAAATCGCGGATTGTTTTGTATGGCTGGCGCGAAGTCCCCAAGATAGTCCCACCCTCGCGGAGAATACCGGAGAACTCATGCTGTTCCATCTTGCGCCATTCGCATTCGATAAGCCCGCGATAACCATCTTGAATACCGTATATTTCCACATATGGTACAGCGCCAAAGAGAGTTTTTGCAACTCCTCTGAGTGCGGCATTAAGACCCTGACAGTCGCCTCCGCTTGTAAGAAATCCTATTTTCATAGTTATGCTCCTTATCAAATACAACCTGTTAATGTAAACTATCAATACATTTTATACATATGAGAACGAAAATGCAAGTTTTGTTTGCAAAATGTTCACAACAGTCACAGTAGTTATATATATAATAGAAAAGGGGTAAATTGTATGGCAAAAAGTGTACTTATTATAGAAGATGACAACAACATTGCAGAGCTTCTCCGCTTATATTTGGAAAAGGATGGTTTTACCGTGACCATCGCCGATAACGGTGCTCTCGGTGTGTCTGAATTTAGAGACACCCAGCCTGACCTTGTGCTGCTTGATATTATGCTGCCTGTTTTAGACGGTTGGGGTGTTTGCCGCGAAATACGCGAGGTTTCAAACATACCGATAATAATGCTCACAGCAAAGAGTGAAACAATAGATAAAGTTACAGGTCTGGAAATGGGTGCCGACGACTATATAGTCAAGCCGTTTGAGATCGGAGAGCTTATGGCACGTATACATGCAGTAATGCGCCGCTTTGAAGCAACAGACGGTTCCGAAAACAGAAGGCTGACATTTGATAACCTAATAATTGACATGAACTCGTTTGAGCTTTTTGTCGGTGGGATACGTATTGATGCTCCTCCAAAAGAAATGGAGCTGCTATATTATCTCACCTCATCGCCAAACAGGGTGTTTACCCGCAACCAACTTCTTGATGAGGTTTGGGGCTTTGATTATTTCGGAGATTCACGGACGGTAGACGTTCACATAAAAAGGCTTCGGGAAAAGCTTGAAGGAGTCAGTGAAAAATGGTCGCTAAAAACTGTCTGGGGTGTAGGATATAAGTTTGAAACAGAATAATTATCAAAAATGAAAAACAGTACATATTTTAGAATATTTATAGCTACTGCGCTAATTGTGTTTCTCAGCTTCACTGTGCTTGGTGGTTTATCTATCACACTCAGCTACAGGCGGACTATGAGCGAAAAGCATACAATGATGACATCCACATTACAGGAGACGGCAAGATATGTAACGGTGCAACACCTCAATTATGGCACCCCGCTCGACGACTTGGACTTAAGCATGTGGCTTGCGGTGACTTCCCGTATAACAGGCTTTAACCTACTTCTGACAAATGCTGATGGTGTCGTAGTATCATACTCGGAGTTTGCTTTCGAGAGTTTAGGAGAGACTGTTCCGGAGCATGTCCTGCAGATTATAGATGATGGAGAGCAGTCTGTAATCATGTCAACACTCGGTCAAATATATCTTGCCCGCAGGCAAGTAACAGGAATACCGCTTGTCATGAGCATGAGCGGCGAAATGCACACATACGGTTATTTGTTTGTCACAAGTGACGTAGCATCTCTCAGGCAGGAGTGGCAAAACTTTTCAACAGCATTTATATTACTCTCGCTCAGTGTTATGATACTCGCGTTTGTAATGTCTTTTATCGCGCTAAAAAAACAAACAGAGCCACTCGACGAAATGGCAAATGTCGCGCGAAGATTTGCGCGAGGAGAATTTGATATAAGGGTGCAAAATCCCGGCAGGCTTGACGAGATAGGGCAGCTGATAGAGGCATTTAATGCAATGGCAGACTCGCTCGAAAGAGCTGAGCAGCTCAGGCGTGATTTCATTGCGAATCTGTCACACGAGTTGAAAACACCTATGACAGTCATATCCGGCTTTGCGGAAGGCTTGCTCGACGGCACTATTCGCCGCGAAGACGAGCAGCATTATTTAAATATAATCTCATCAGAAACAAGACGTTTGTCACGTCTTGTCAGAAGTATGCTGGAAATATCGACATTAGAAGAAACAAATATGTCTTCAATGCTGGAGCGGAGCTTTGATATTTCTGAGGTTGTCCGATTATCGCTACTCAGCTTCGAAGGGGAGATAGAGGCAAAACAGCTCGTAGTTGAAGCGGAGCTTCCTGATGATGTTATTATGACCCGTGGCGACAAAGACTCGATTACTCAGGTTGTGTATAACCTAATCGATAATGCAATAAAATTTTCGGGCAAAGGCAGTGTGATAGGCTTAGAGCTTTGGCAGCAGGAAAACAAGGTATTTGTGGCGATAATAAACCACGGTGAAACAATCCCTGCAAAGGAACTGCCACATATCTTTGAGAGATTTCAAAAGACCGACAAATCACGGGGCAAAGACCGTGATGGTGTCGGACTTGGTCTTTATATAGTCAAAGCGATACTCGACAGCCACAACGAGGACATCTTTGTAACCAGCGATGCCGGAGAAACAAGGTTTATATTTTCACTCACTGTTGTTTAACACTGTGTTGTGGAGGATCAGCACTTTTTCTTTTCTTAATGCTTGTTACAATATCATTTAATGTAACATCTTTTAGAAGCTCTTTACGTTCTTCTGTATAATTACCGTATCCATTTTCAAACTGCCGAATAAACAAGATAGTTCCTGCAGCACCCAGTTCTCTTGTGAGTGCCTTAAACCCTGCTTGTCTTATTACACTTAAATTACCGCTCATCGAGTAACACCTCCAATAACCATGTAGCCGGATTATAAACCTTTATGTTTAAATTAAGTCTATCTATCGCTTTTAACAACTGCTTGTCTGTTGTGAGAAATACATCAGCATTAGCATATTCAGCACTTGCCACATGCAATGAATCAAATGGTTTTATGCCTTTGCTTATAAATTCAGATGCTCTGTTTGTTATACTTTCACATAGTTCTATCGTGTTTGATGCAGTTGATAAATATAATTCCATAACCTTTTCATACTTACCAGTATCGCTAATTCTATTTATCTCATCAATCAAGACATCACTACCAAAAATAATTAAGTCTTGCTGCTCACACTGGTCAATTATGTTAATAATTGCTTCACTTTCCATTCTTACCATAGCTTCTGAAGAATCATCGTATGGACGATTAAAGCAACAGCAATCTAAATATATTTTCCATTGTTGCATAAATTTAACTACCTTTCGCTTTAACTATACCAAATAAAAACATAGAATACCACAATTAATTTACCATTACCCTACATTACTCAAGTAATCATCCAGTTTTGACATAGCCTTGTCTACATACTTTTTTACTGTGTTAAAGTGATGTCCGCTTCGTTTTGCTATTGCTCGCAGACTCATTCCTTCGTATTCACTTAGGTTTGATAAGTAATTCTGCTTGTCCATTTTTAGCACCTTTCTGTGGCCTCCTGTCTGTTATCACAGTACAGTTTACCACCCTTTTCATTTTGAGCGATTTTTCGCCCTCAGGTGCTACACTTTTTTGTCGGATTTTGCTACATTTCTATTTTACATAAAACACACAGAGGACAAAACTGCCAAAATACGCACCTTAACAGCACACTTTTTCAATAAGGTATATGGCATCATTTATATCCCCGGGTTTTTG
>Ga0123356_10001908_pt1 | contig 22604 bp, 20 predicted proteins | sample TergutEmb28metaG_2_FD_92546 | JGI IMG/M metagenome (GOLD analysis project Ga0123356, IMG submission 92546) | Embiratermes neotenicus P3 segment gut microbial communities from Petit-Saut dam, French Guiana - Emb289 P3 | ecosystem: Host-associated > Arthropoda: Insects > Digestive system > Gut ...
CAAATGGTGAATGTCTGGGTGGCCACGACCGATGGGCGGCTTCTGATTCTCCCCCGATACACCCAACCGGAGAAGGATCACACATGGTGCTCGACCAGTTGCACCTGCAGTTGCCCTCTCAACCATCCCCGAGAATAGTCTCCCAGGGACCGGAACCCGTCGCCTCACATGGGTAAACTGTAGTGAAGACCTTTTGAAACCTCAGACGTAAAATCAACAGCTTAGCGAAAAATTTAGGCCCGGTTGTCAAGGTCGGGCTAGCTTCTCCACTCCAAAGTAACCGGGCCTGCTATCGGGTGCTTCATCTCCCTTCCCGTGCGTTTGGCTTCGAGGTGGGCGGCTTTCAACTGGAAATACCATTTGGCGGGGCGGTCGGCGTCGTCGATCAGCATCAGGTGCGGGTTGTGCTTCAGGCCCTCAGCCTGCATTTCCATGGTGCGCCGGTCTTGTTCGACGAACTTTCCGAAAATGAATTTCAACAGCTCCGGAACCAGCGGGACCCAGCGGAACAGATTCCAGGCCGCGACCACGTCGATACGGCATTGATTGCGTGTGATGGGCGTGACCGTAGTCAGGCTCGAGAACCAGTACTTGCCCGCACGGATGGTTTCGGTACGAATGTTCGGCAAGACGAAGTCGATGGTCGTCGAGATGGAATCGGCGTCGGCGTAGAGGCGCAGCAGCTTATAGGGCGCGGAGTTTGAGCTGGGGGTGTGCGCGCTCATGCGGAATCCGTTGGGAATGGGTTCGAAGTTCTTCTTCTTTTCGTGAATGCTGTGCCGGGTTCGCCACCACCAGGCTTGATGGACGAACGGACCGTGCGCCGGGTCCATGAGACCGATGATGCCGTGATCGATGCTCACCGGCATTTCAGCCTGCAGGTAAGCGAGTTTGTATTTTTCGCTGAACTTTTCGATGGTCGGCGCGGGCTCCGAGGCCTCAGCCGGCTTGGTGAAGCCTGCGCCTTGCGGCGGCGGGTCGGGGACGTAGACCCATATGAAGTCGTCCCGCTGTTCGCAGGGATAACTTCCGGCGTAGATGCGATCGACCTTCATCGTTTGATCAGCGGTGAGCGATGGAATGAGCTGGCATTGTCCGGTGTGCACGTCGAATTGCCAGCCGTGGTAGGGGCACTCGAGATTTTCTCCGTCGAAATGGCCGGAGTTGAGAGGCATGCCGCGGTGAGGGCAGGAATCGCGAAGAGCGAAGGGCTGGCCGGCACGGTCACGGCCGATCACAAGCGGGAGTTCGAGGAGCGTCGCCTTTTCGAGCTGGTTGCGGTGGACGCGGTCGGCGGGGACCGCGCGATACCAGAAGCCGGTAAGCATCAGCGTGTCGGTTGTCTGGCGTTGTGGGAGATCGAGTTCGGGCATGATTCGAGCTTATGCTAGCATCCCTAGACTCCGCGCGGAGAGCGCTCGCGCAGCGGGCTAAAGCGCTGAAGGAATCAGTGCAGCTTCAAAGGGCCGGCTCGCGCCCTTGCCGGATCGAACCGATCTCATCATGGAATTTATCGGGCGCTTTCGACGACTAACGGCGGTCCAGCGGAATACGTTTATCGCCTGCTGGCTGGGCTGGACGCTGGATGCGTTTGATTTTTTCATTCTTGTATTTTGTGTAAGCGCGCTGGCTGCCGAGTTTCACATTAAGGTTTCCGAGGTGCTCGAGGCGAACTTTCTGACGCTGGCGATGCGGCCGCTGGGAGCGTTTCTGTTTGGGATCGCGGCCGACCGGTTGGGGCGGCGGCCGGTGCTGATGATCGACATCATCGCGTTTTCGGTGTTCGAGCTGGGGACGGCGTTTGCCCCGTCGTTCCGGATCTTTCTCATCACGCGCGTGCTATTTGGTATTGCCATGGGCGGCGAATGGGGCGTGGGCGCGGCCCTGGCCTTTGAAACCTTGCCGGCGGAGGGACGCGGATTTTTTTCCGGGCTGCTGCAGGAAGGATACGCTATGGGCTACCTGTTGGCGGCGCTGGTCTACGGTGCGGCTTTCTCGTACGTGGGGTGGCGCGGGATGTTTGTGATTGGGGCGCTGCCGGCGTTTGTAGTGATTTACATTCGGGCGAAGGTGGATGAGTCTCCGGCATGGCTCGAGGGCCAGGTGTCGCGAAAGGCGGAGAGGCGGCTAGGGAAAGATATTGCTTCGAACATCGGACTATTTCTTTTTCTGGTGCTGCTGATGTTTGCCTTCAATTCCTTCAGCCACGGAACGCAGGATATTTATCCAACCTTTTTGCAGGCGAATTTGAAATTTCCTCCGAGGACGGTAAGTATAATCGCGATTATTTATAACGTCGGAGCGCTTGTCGGAGGGATTCTGTTTGGGACTTTCTCGGAGCGGATCGGCCGCAGGCGGGCGATCGTGATTGCGGCACTTCTGTCGATACCGGTGATTCCGCTCTGGGCCTATTCGCGTTCGGTGCCGCTGCTCGCTTTGGGCGGGTTTCTGATGCAGTTCATGGTACAGGGCGCGTGGGGAGTAATTCCGGCGCATTTGAATGAATTGTCGCCGCCGGCGGTGCGCGGGACCTTGCCAGGGTTTGCCTATCAGTTAGGCAATTTGCTGTCGTCGCGCAACTCGGTGATCCAGGCGATGGTTGCGGAGAGGCGGTACGGCGGAAATTACGCGCCAGTGCTGGCCTGGACGGTGCTGCTGGTGGCGAGTCTGGTGGCCATCCTTACATGGACCGGGCGGGAGCGGCGCGGGGCGGATCTTTCCGAAACACATTCGCGGTAGAAACGATATTCCGGATGAAGGTTCGAATTTTTGGGCACACGGCTGGTTAACGGCACAAACGAGGATTGTCAGAGGCAGTTTCCTGTGGTACGGTTAGTTAAAACCTCACGCCTGGTTGATCAACTCAATAAGCGTCCAAGTGGAGTGGTTTGCGCGAATGCGTGTACCTGAGGTAGCGCCACATGAAGGAAATCGTTATGAATCCTGCCACCGCCGGAGAGTCCGCTGATCGAGAAAATTTCGCCAACCGCAAGCTTATTCGCCCGACCTTGCCGCGCACAGAAAACCACGGCAACCACGCTGCTGCGCCCCCGCCCGTGCTGGAGCGCCGTGAGAGGCCGGAACGGCATGAGCGGGGAGAACGCGGGGAGCGGCCCATGTTGAACCCGGGCGGCGGGAAGAAGTCAGCGCCACCGGAGCAGACCAACGCCGAGAATTTTTATTACCAGAAGCAGATGCAGTCGCGCACGCAGATGGTGATTGTGCTGAACGATGGCGAGGAAGTGCGCGGGATCATTGAGTGGTACGACCGGAATTGCCTCAAGGTAAACCGGGAGAACGGGGAGCCGAACTTGATGATCTATAAGCCGGCGATTAAGTATATGTTTAAGGAAGGGGAGAATCAGAAGTAGGTTCTCTCGGGTCGCAGTTTCGAACCTCCTCGATTGAGTGTGGCGGCGTGCGCGAAAGCAGATTCCTCCTTGCCTGCTCTGCTCGCTCCTCAGAATGACTAAAGCTTTGTAGAACATTCGGCGATCCTGCTGCCCCACCCTCTTGTCCGGCACTCTTCACTCTCTTCGCGCCAACGCTGTGACTTGTGGGCGTAGACTGTTCTCAGATCATCGATTCTGAAAGTTAATTCTGAAGGTTGGGGGAAGGATGTTTCCCTGGCGCGTAGTTTCCCGGAGAGAGTTTTTGCGGTCGGCGGCTCTGGCGTCGGCCGCGGGTTTCATTCCTGTTCGCAATCATTTCGGCCTTATTTCCGGGGTGGGCGGGCTCGATGTAGCATCGGGGCCGCTCGACGAGTTTGATTACGGCGACGTATCTCTCGACAGTACGTTGCATGAGGGGCAACTTCGCCAGACTCATGACCTGCTGATGGAACTCAGCGACGACGCATTGCTGAAGCCGTTTCGGCAGATGGCCGGGCAGAAGGCGCCGGGAGACGACCTGGGCGGGTGGTACGCCTATGATGCGCACAATGAAAACTACGTGTTTGAGCGAGGATTCGCGCCCGGGGCAGCGTTTGGGCAATGGGTGTCGGCGCTGGCGCGATCGTATGCCATTGACCGAGCGCCCAAGACGCGCGAGAAGGTAATCCGGCTGAATCGGTTGTACGCCAAGACGATTGGCGGGGATTTTTATGAGGACACGCGCTTCCCCGCTTATACCTATGACAAGCTGGTTTGCGGGCTGATCGATTCGCACAAGTATGTGGGCGATCCTGATGCTTTCAAGATTCTGGATGCGACGACCAAAACGGCGATGCCGCATCTGCCGCCGAAGGCGATTGAGCATGGCCAGCGGTGGCGGTCGAATCCAGATGTTTCCTATCGGTGGGATGAGTCGTACACCATGCCGGAGAATTTGTTTCTGGCCTATCAACGCGGGGCGGGAGAGCAATATCGCGCGCTGGGGCTGCAGTATCTGGACGATGGGTATTTCGATCCGCTGGCTGCGGGACAGAGCGATCTGGAAGGGCGGCATGCGTACAGCCATGTGAATGCGCTGTGCTCGGCGATGCAGGCCTATCTGACGCTTGGAAGCGACAAGTATCTGCGCGCAGCGAAAAATGGCTTTGATATGGTGCTGGCGCAGAGCTTTGCCACCGGCGGTTGGGGCGCGGATGAGATTCTGCGCGCTCCCGGCAGCAACGAGATGTTTAAGAGCCTCACCTCCAGCCACGCCAGTTTCGAGACCCCCTGTGGGTCGTATGCGCACTTCAAGCTGACCCGCTATCTGCTGCGGGTAACGCGCGATCCGCGGTACGGTGACAGCATGGAACGGGTGATGTACAACACGGTGCTGGGAGCACTGCCGCTCCAGATGGATGGGCGGGCGTTTTACTACTCGGACTACAACTTCTATGGGCGGAAGGTATATCACGCCCAGCACTGGCCATGCTGTTCGGGGACCCTGCCGCAGGTGGCTGCCGACTATCGGATTTCTGCCTACTTTCGCGATGGGCGCGACCTGTGGGTGAATCTCTACATTCCGTCGACGGTGCGGTGGACCGAGGCCGGCGTGCAGATTACGCTAACCCAGAAGAGTGCGTATCCGTATGATTCGCATGTGCAGTTTGAGGTGAAGACGTCCGAGACCGCGGAGTTCGCGATGAATTTGCGGATTCCGGAGTGGACGGCGGGCGCGTCCGTTGCCGTCAACGGCAAGCGGGAGGAAGCTTCCGCAGGAACATTTGCTCACCTTCAACGCGAGTGGAAGAACGGGGATCGGATTGAAGTGGAATTGCCGATGCCGACGCGGCTGGAGGCCATTGATGCCGAGCATCGGGATGTGGCGGCGCTGCTGGTGGGGCCGCTCGTGCTGTTTGCGGTGACCGATTCGGAGCCTGTCGTGACGCGCGCCCAGTTGCTGGCGGCGAAGAAAGTGGGGGCGCAGGAATGGCAAGCGGAGGCGGCGCACGGGACGGTGAAGTTGCTGCCGTTTACGGGGATCGAGCAGCAGAGGTATATGACGTATTTGCGGGCGACGTAGCCGACGCAAGTTGCACGCGATCGCGATTTCCAGCTCGCAGCCTGCCTGTCAGTTAGCAGCGTATGGTCAGGTCTACCTCACTCTTGCGGCGATCCACTCCCCGCCATCGCGCCGGTTGAGCGCAACCCCGGAAGAGGGCGCCCGGGGCTCACCTTCATTTGCTGGATGCCTATAACTTCGGCAGGACTATTCCCTTCTGCGCTTGGTACTTGCCCTTGCGGTCGGCGTAGCTGGTTTCGCAGACTTCGTCGGACTCGAAGAAGATGATCTGGCACAGACCCTCGTTGGCGTAGATTCGTGCCGGCAGCGGGGTGGTATTTGAAATCTCGAGCGTGACGAATCCCTCCCACTCGGGCTCGAATGGCGTGACATTGACGATGATCCCACAGCGGGCATACGTGCTTTTGCCAACGCAAATTGTCAGCACGCTGCGGGGAATCTTGAAGTATTCCACCGATCGCGCGAGAGCAAAGGAATTTGGCGGGACGATGCAGATGTCGGTCTGCACCGTGACGAAGGATTTTTCGTCGAAACGCTTGGGGTCGACCATGGCGTTGTTGACGTTGGTGAAGATCTTGAACTCGTCGGCCACGCGCAGGTCGTAGCCGTAGGATGAGAGGCCGTAGGAGATCACTCCCTCTCGTACCTGCTTCTCGGAGAACGGGTTGATCATGTCGTGCTCTAAGGACATCTTGCGAATCCAGCGGTCGTTCTTCAGCATGAAACTCCTATAAGGGAATTGAGTCATTCAATCATTGAATCAATTGAAGGCAGACGGATCGCGGATAGGTCGCCACTCAGAGTATTCACTCCATGATTCAATTTTCCTGGCTGGTGTGCCTGTCAGTTTACGGGATTGGTGCTCGGGTTGACAATCTTAGTTATCTCCCTTAGCATCAATCACTTGAAGGACTAAATTGACCCTGCAGAGGGGAGCCCGGCGTGATCAAGCTCGATATCATCAATGAGGTGGTGGCCAAGACGGGCATCACCAAGACGAAAGCCGAACTGGCCGTGGAAACCGTGTTTGAAAGCATGAAGAAAGCGCTGGCGGCCGGCAATCGCATTGAACTGCGGGGATTTGGAGTGTTTAATGTGCGTCCGCGCAAAACCGGCATTGGGCGCAACCCGCGCACCGGAGCCGAAGTGTCCATTCCGCCCGGGCGGGCCGTGCGCTTCAAGCCAGGGAAAGAACTGCAGTCGATTGACTGAAGCGACGGCCGCTCGAGGATTCCTCGCCTCTCACACAGGATAACTTTCCCTTGGACGTCAGCCGCTTCCGGGCGATCCCGCTCCGCGTTTTTCCCGCCCGTAGTAGCATCAGTAATGTAGTCCCGGCCACGCGTTTGGGACCGAAGAATTTGCATGTCGGAACCTAATTCCCCGATACCCACCTCAACCATCGAATTTCAACAGGAGCTGCCACCTCCCGAGGGGCCCCGTCCTTCCGAGCGATACTGGCTGCACGCCTTGCTGCTGGCGGCGACCTGCTTCACGACGCTGGTGGTGGGGGCGCGGATGGAGTTCAACTTCCTGCACAATCAAGCGCCGTTTGCCGCGAACGATGAACTGGTTCCGTTTTTTCCGTTGGGATGGGTCTTGACCAATCCATCGCGGCTGCTGTTGGGGATCCCCTTCTCGGCGACCCTGCTGACGATCCTGCTGGCGCACGAGATGGGGCACTATCTTTTCTGCCGCTACTACGGTGTACGAGCAACGCTCCCATTCTTCATTCCGGCGCCGACCTTGATTGGGACGCTCGGCGCAGTGATTCGGATTAAGGCGCCGATCCGGTCGCGGGTGGCGCTGTTCGACATCGGAATTGCCGGCCCGATTGCCGGGTTTGTGGTCGCAGTGACTGCGCTGGCGGTGGCGATGATTCTGTCAAAGCCGCTGCACGTGATTGGTTCCTCGGACTTGCGGCTGGGATATCCCTGGATCTTTTATCTGGTGCACGATGTAGTCCGCAGAGTTGCTCCGGGTCATCCGGTCGCAGCCTTGCCGTTGAGCCGGGTCTATCTTCATCCGATGGCGGTAGCGGCGTGGGTTGGCATGTACGCGACGGCGCTGAACCTGCTCCCGAGCGGCCAACTGGACGGGGGGCACATCGTCTACGCGCTGGCACCCCGGGCACATCGGTTGGTTTCGTGGACGACGGTGATCGCACTGCTCGTTCTAGGATCCATTGCCTATGAACGTGACGCCAGCAACTATAGTTGGTGGTTTTGGGCTGCGGTGCTTGTCGTCATGAATGTCCTGACCCTCCGGCTGCGGCAGGCTCCGGAATTTCCTCAATTACCGCCCGGCCGCTGGATCCTGGCGGCGGTAGCGTTGCTTATGCTGATCGTGACCTTCACCATCTCGCCCTTTCATTTGCTCGCGCGATAATCGCCCGCCACTCGCCACGAATCACTGCTCGTTCCGGTGCTCCGTTGGTTAGCGTTTTGACTTCGACGGCCGCGTCAGCGGAGGAATCGCTTTCCCCTGCCCGCAGTAGTCGATAAGCGTAGCCAGCCGCTTGCGACGAGTTTCTTCCTTCTTGGCGCTGATGACCCACCAGCTCGCCGTTCTTCGATACCACGGCGCTTGTGACTCAAAGAACGTCCATGCCAGCCTCTGTTGGCGGAACTGCTTCTCGTAGTCGGGTGGCAGTTTGGCTGCCTCTCGCTGCTCGTAGGAATACGTCTTCGATTTGTCGCGGCCCGCAAATGCGGCCAGGCCTACAGGATGCATCAGCCCTTGTGCCGAAAGAGCGGCCGCACGCTTGAGGTTGACTGCGCTCCACACGCTGCGCGGCTTGCGTGGGGTAAAGCGGATCATGTAGCTGACGGAGTCGACGCTCTTGCGGACACCATCGATCCAGCCAAAGCACAACGCACCGTCGACGGCTTCAGGCCAGGTCAGGCTGGGGCGGCCGGAGTCGCGCTTGTAAAGGCCCACCCAGAGTTCCGGGGTGTCAGCGTGATGTTTTTCGAGCCACTCCCGCCAGGCAGACGGGCTTTGAAAGAAGTAGGGCTTCATTGGCATAAGTCAAACAATTCCGGGCCCCTTTTACAGGAACCGACCAAACTTTCAGACAGTTTTCATCATTTTTTCATCTCCGTGTAACTTTCGCCTCGCGGCAAAAGGCTAGCCTAACCTGCACGTCAATCTCCCACACCAAATCTTCAGGAGGAAAATGCATGAAATTGTGCCGTTTCGTTAACTCGCTTGTCCTGTTTGGCGTTCTGCTCGGCGCCTGTGCCGCACTGGGGCAGGTCAAAGCGTCCATTCCTTACACCGTCTCAACCTTTGCCAGGGGGGTGGCCGGAGAGTACTCCCAGCCCGACTCGATCGCTCTGTTGGATGACCACGTCTACATCGGCTACGGCAACGGAGTGTCGACCACCGGCTCCGACGGAAAGAGCAGCACCATTGTGGAATATGACATGGATGGCAACATTCTCCACATCTTCTCTGTCGTCGGCCACAATGATGGTCTGCGCGTAAATCCGAAGACCAAAGAGCTCTGGGCAATGCAGAACGAAGATGCAAATCCGAACCTTGTGATTATCAATCCGAAAACGTTGACGCAGACCGTTTACACGTTCGGCCCCACGCCCCATGGTGGAGGCTATGACGATATCGCGTTTCGCAACGGAGAGGTCTTCATCAGCGCCTCGAATCCCGCCCACAATCCGAACCATGGCCCGGCAATCGTCAAGGCCACGATCAGCGGGAGATTCGTGAACGTGAGTCCGGTCCTGAACGCCAGCGCGACTGTGACCGACATTCCGAGTGAGAAGCCAGTGACTCTGAATCTGCAAGATCCCGACTCGATGATCTTCAATACGTTCGGCGATCTGGTGCTCGACAGCCAGGCCGACGGGGAGTTGATCATTGTGCACCATGCCGGATTGCGTGATCAGAAGGCCTATCACCTGGGGTTGCGCTTGAATGGAAGCGCCACGCAGATCGATGACACCGTTATCGCCACCTCCTCCCACGGCGACATCCTGGTATCGGACCGCGATGCGGGAGATGCCGGAATCATCTATTCCATTTCGAAAGATGTTTTCAAGCCCGGCGCGGCGTACTCAGCGACTCCCAATTCGGTGGGCGCGTTGGACTTCGACACCGGAGTGATCACCAACGTTGTGAGCGGCATGGTCAGTCCGCACGGAATGGCATTCATTTCGAAATAGTTCGCGCATTCGAGGGGGCAGCTCAACGCTGCCCCTTTCTTCCTACATCAGCCACTGGGCATCGACGTCGACGATGACTTGGGTGCGCGGAATTTTCTGCTCGACTGCATAGGCCAGCATGGCGCGCAGGGTAGCGTTGAGTTTTTCACGGCTGGGCGACCTCAAGACAAAGTGATAGCGATAATCGCGTTTGAGGCGCATGATGGGCGCTACCGACGGGCCCAGGACGCGCACGCCTTCGTGGCGGGTAGCGTCGAACCACTTCCCGATTTTTCCCGACCATTCGAGAGCGTCGTCGAGGTGGTCGCTACGTACCAACACGTTGGCAAGCGAGGAATACGGGGGGTAGTGCATCCAGCTGCGGAAGCGGAGCTCTTTCTCGTAGAAGCCGACGAAATCGTGCCGGGCGGCGTATTGGACGGCATAGTGATCCTGAAAGTAGGTTTGCAAGATTACTTTGCCGGGGGACTGGCCGCGGCCGGCGCGGCCGGCAACTTGAGTCAGGAGCTGGAAGGTACGTTCGGCGGCGCGGAAGTCGGGCAGGCCTAGCGCGGTATCGGCGCCCACCACACCAACCAGCGTCACTCCGTGGATATCATGGCCCTTCGCGATCATTTGCGTGCCCACAAGAATGTCGAGTTCGCCTTCGTTCAGTCGAGCCAGCGTGCGTTCGAAGTCTTCGTGGCCGCGGACGGTGTCGCGATCGAGGCGGGCTATGCGGGCTTGCGGAAAGATGCCTTGCAGCAACTCTTCCAGCTTTTCTGATCCTGTGCCGAGGAAGTAGACATACTCGCTGCCACAGTGCACGCAGGCTTTCGGGACTGCCGCGGTGTATCCGCAATAGTGGCAGATCATTTTGTGCTCACGCTTGTGGTGGGTAAGCGCGATGGCGCAGTTCTGGCATTCGAGTTTCTTGCCGCAACTGCGGCAGAGAACGACTGGCGAATAGCCTCGGCGATTGAGCAGGACCATGACCTGCTCCTGGCGGTCGAGGCGCTGGTGAATCTCGCGAGCGAGCTTGCGCGAGATGACCTGCTCGTGGCCGGTTTCCTGGAACTCGCAGCGCATGTCGACGATTTCGACTTCGGGCAGAGGGCGGCGCTCGACCCGGTCGGGGAGTTCAAGGAGCGCGTATTTGTTTTTCTTCGCGTTGAAGTAGGACTCGAGCGAGGGCGTTGCCGAACCGAGGACGACAACCGCACTCGACATTTTGGCTCGCACTACGGCCAGATCGCGGGCGTTGTAGCGCGGTGTCTCTTCCTGCTTGTAGGAGGAGTCGTGCTCTTCGTCGACGATGATGAGGGCGAGATCGGCGACCGGCGCGAACACGGCGGAGCGCGTGCCCACCACCATGCGCGCTTCGCTACGCTTGATGCGGTGCCATTGCTCGGCGCGCTCGCGGTCCGAGAGTGAGGAATGCAGGATGGCGACCTTGTCTCCGAAGATCTGGTCGAGGTCGGCGGCGACCGCCGGGGTCAGTCCGATTTCGGGGACGAGCAGGATGGCGGAGCGTCCGGCTTCGAGCACTGCCTGCATGCCGGCGAGGTAGACAGCAGTTTTTCCCGAGCCGGTGACTCCGTGAAGTAGCAAGCCGGAAAACTCGCGTGCTCCGACCGATTCTTCGAGACGCTCCAGGGCGAACTTTTGCCCCGGGGTGAAATCGAATTCGAATGGCGAGGGGTGCGGCTTGGAACGCGAGATCGTGAAATCCGCAGGTTCCTCGACCACTTCGACAAGGCCTCGCCTGACCAGAGTTCCGAGCGTCGTGCCTGGGACTTTGAGCTGGCCAAGCGCTTCCACTTGCACTCTCCCGCCCGCGGCTGCCAGGGTATCGATGATTGTTTGCTGATTCGCGTTCAGCTTTCCTTCTGCGGATTTCAACGCGGCAATCTTGATGGTGCGAGTCGCGTCCTGCTGCGCGGAGATGTCTTCCCGGGTGATCCACTTCTTTCGAACCATTCCCTCGAGGATCTTGCGCGAAACGCGAGTCGCGGATCCGAGGGTCTCAGCGCGGGTGAGTTCCCCGTTGCTGGCTGCAAGATAGTCGAGGACTCGGAATTCGGCGGCCTGCTCTTCGGGAGTTCGCGCCGAACCCGGGGATGAGCCTGACATGCCGGCCCGATGAAGCGCCTTGTGGCCCTGCTCAGCAATGCGAAAGCCCACGGCACGTTTGAACTCGGCGGTCAGCGGGAGCATGGTGCGGAAAACTTCACCGATGGGGGCGAGGTAATAGTCGGCGATCCAGCGGCCAAGACGGAGCAAATGATCATCGAGGACTGGCGCTGGGTCGACGACGCTGAGGATGTTTTTTGTGGCGACCGTTGGTTGGCGGTCGTGGAGGTCGACGACAATGCCCATCATTCTCCGCTGTCGGAAAGGGACGAGGACGCGGCCGCCGACCACTGGCGTCAGGTCGGGCGGGACGCGGTAGGTAAACGCCATGTCCAGGGGTACGGGCAGGGCGACGTCCGAGAATTCGGGCATGGGTTCGAGGATAAACTACGAGCGCGTGCCCAGGGACAGGGATGGCACCTCCGAGGAGCCGCAGGCTCGCTTGGCTCCCGGGCGTGGGAAATGCGGCCGCGCCTACGCGGGTGGTTTTAGCGGCTTGAGGCCGAGGTACTTCATCACCATTTGCAGGTCTTTCCAGGCTTCGCCTTTTTGGCGCGGATCACGGAGCAGGAATGCCGGATGATAGGTGACGGCGAGCCTTGCCCCTTGCCAGTTCGGGTCGCTGCTGCGCGCACCTGGGGGCATGAAATCGTAGAAACGGCCGCGCAGTTCCGCCATTGAGGCGTTGATTGCCAGCAAACTCTTGGCCGCTACCGCTCCCAGCGCGACCACGACTTTGGGCTTAATGACGGCGATCTGGCGCATAAGAAACGGCGAACACGTGTCGCATTCATCGCGCTCGGGAGTGCGGTTGCCCGGCGGACGGCATTTGACCACGTTGGCGATGTAGACGTCCTCGCGGCGGATACCCATCGCCTTGATCATGTTGTTGAGCAACTGGCCGGCGCGACCAACGAACGGTTCTCCTTGCTGGTCTTCGTCGGCTCCGGGGCCTTCGCCGACGAACATCAACTCGGCGCGCGGATTGCCTACGCCGAAGACGATTTGCTTCCGCCCCTGCTGGTGGAGCTTGCAGCGTTTGCAGTCACCGAGATCTTCACGGATCAACTTCAGGGCGATGACCGGGTCGGCGGTCTGTTGCTCGGGCTTGGGCGTCAGGACTTCGAAAATATTTTCCTCTGAGATGGTCGCGACTACCGCGGATTTCCTTGGGGACATTTCCTCTCGCTGTTCCGGCTGGGGCGTGGACAAGGCTGCTGGATCGTCGACGGCTGCGCTGGCTTCGCTCGGCTGGCGCTCACGCTGGTAGAAGTCGTAGATGCCGAGTTCGTTGTAGTACCGGATGCGCTCGGCCAGGGCACGCCGCAGATCGGTTTTTTGAATGCTTGCCACGGTCAGGTTGAGGAGATTATACGTGGCCTGGTTTGCAGGAAAAAATCCCCACGGCTCGCGCCAAAAGCGCCCGAGAAATGGGGGCACCCCGCCCTGGGATGGTGGACTCAAGGCAGGGATCCTGGGGCGCGTGCGTCCTTGGTTTCGCTCGTGAACGCACTGCGCTCAGGGACGACAATCAGAAAAGTTTATGCTTTTACCGGCGACTTGCGGTTCTGGCGGAGCTTGACGATCTGATCGAGGACGCGCTGCGCTACCTCCCACTTCGTGGTTTCGGGGACTTCCACCACTTCGTCAGGAGCGATGATGGTGACGGCATTGCGGTCAGAGTCGAAGCCGACGCCTTCGCGAGAGACGTCGTTAACCACGATCGCGTCGAGGTTCTTCGAAACCAGCTTTTGGCGCGCGTTTTCGAGGACGTTTTCCGTTTCGGCGGCGAAGCCGACGACGACCTGGCCTGTTTTCTTCCGAGAGAGCTCTTTCAGGATGTCCGGGGTGGCCTCGAGTTCGAGGGTCAGCGGGCCTTTGCGTTTGATCTTCTGGCCAGCGGCCGCCTTCGGACGATAGTCGGCGACGGCCGCGGTCTTGATCACGATGCTTGCTTGCGAAAGCAGGTTCAAAACCGCGTCGCGCATCTCTTCGGTCGATTCCACGCGCGTTACCTCCGCCGCGCCCGGCGGTGTGATCGACGTCGGACCACTTACCAGAAGCACGCGCGCGCCGCGCCGCAAGGCTGCTTCTGCCAGGGCATAGCCCATGCGACCGCTGGAGCGGTTGGTGAGGTAGCGCACGGGATCGATCTTTTCGCGAGTCGGCCCGGCGGTGACGAGGACGGTTTCGCCGTTCAGGTCCTGGGATGCCCCCAAAGCCTCGAGCACGGCGGCAGCAATCGCTTCGTTTCCCGCAAGTCGGCCCGCACCAACCATTCCGCATGCCAGATAACCGGAGCCCGGCTCGACGATCTTCACCCCGCGCTTGCGAAGAATCTCGAGATTGGCTTGCGTCGCGGGGTGATTCCACATGTTTACATTCATCGCGGGCGCAACCACCACGGGTGCGGTTGTGGCGAGGAAGAGCGCGGTGAGAAAGTCACTGGCGATTCCATGCGCGAAGTGAGCGAGGATGTCGGCGGTGGCGGGAGCGACCACCAGCCCGTCAATGGATTGCGCGACCGCGATGTGCTCGATCGCGGAATCGATATTGGGCTCATGCTCTTCGCCCGCCGCGAACATGCTGGTAATGACTTTTTCGCCGGAGAGGGCGGCGAAGGTGAGAGGCTTGACAAATTCCTGGGCGGCGCGCGTCATGATTACTTGCACGCGGATGCCGCGGTCCTCGAGGAGACGAACGATTTCGGCGGCTTTGTAGGCAGCGATTCCGCCACTAACGCCGAGCGCGATCTTCATATTGTGGATGATGATTCTTGATTGAGGATTGATTCCAAATCATTCAACAATCAACCATCGCGAAATCAACAACGCTAGTCACCGAGCGCCTTGTCGAGCGTTTCGGTACCCTGCCCGCCGGCGCTGCGCCCTTCGGTCATCTCCCATTTGACCTTGCCGGCGCGGATTTCATCCTGTGCGATGCGGCAAGGCTTGCGGGAGTTGGTGTCGACCACCGGGGGCGCACCTGACTGGAGTTGCCGTGCGCGCCGAGCTGCTACGAGAATGTACCGGTAGTTGCTGTCAAAGCCTTCGATCAACTTCATTGGGACGCCCCCTTGAAAAACCTTGATTGAAGCCTCATCTAGTGCCGAACGTCTATCGTTATCGTTCCGCAGAACAGAACCAGCTTTCGGGCTTGTCCCGCTTCGAGTTGTTCCCGGTCCGAGCCCTCTTCGGGCGTCGCCTCCATCATACCGCGAAACTTGCGGTTATGCCGGAGGGGGGAGGTTACGAAAGGACTCCAGGATGGGCCGAAGACGATCGCAGATATTGGATAGTCTACATCGGTCGGCCTGTTCCATCATTCTGTGCTCGACATTCGACAGGGAACGGCGCAGGCGCTCAGAGAGAACGATCGCCTCGAGACTCTCGCTCGACTCTTTCAGCTTGTCGTTGATCAGGATGTAGTTGTATTTGTCGTAGTTCTCAATCTCGCGGCGCGCGGTGTGCAAGCGGCGTTCGATGACCTTCTCCGAGTCCTCGCTGCGATGGCGTAAGCGCCATTCCAGGGTCTCGCGGTCCGGAGGAAGAATGAAGATGCTGACGGCGTCGGCCAGCTTATGCTGGATTTGCTGTGCCCCCTGCACGTCGATATCGAGCAGCAGATCGTGTCCCCGCTGTTCGGCCTCGCGCAGGAAGCGGCGCGCGGTCCCGTAGTAGTTGCCGAAAACGTCAGCGTGTTCGAGGAATTCATCGGCGGCGATCATGCGCTCAAATTCCTGGCGCTGAATGAAGTAGTATTCTTTGCCGTTTTGCTCGCTGCCCCGCCGGGCCCGGGTCGTGTAGGAAACTGAAAAATCGAGATGGGAAACAAGCTTGAGCAGTTCGTTGACCAGGGTCGATTTGCCCGAACCTGAGGGCGCAGAGATGATGTAGACGATGGGCTTGCGCGGGTCGCTCATTCCAGGTTTTGTACCTGCTCGCGCGATTTTTCGATTTCCGACTTCATGACCAGGCCGGCTTCGGTAATCTTGAGCGCTTCCCCCGCGAGGCCAGAGGTTTTCGAGAGCAGCGTGTTGGCTTCGCGATTCATCTCCTGGAGAAGGAAGTCGAGTTTCTTTCCGATTTCTCCGCCCTCTTCGAGCAGCGCGAGAAAATGCCGGATGTGAGTGTCCAGCCGCACGATTTCTTCCTGGATGTCGCTGCGGTCGACGAGCAGCGCGGCTTCCTGCAGGACCCGTTCCTTGTCCATGCTGGAGCCGATCAGCTCCTCGAGGCGCGACCGCAGCCGTTCGGTGTAGCTCTCGAGGACGGAGCGGCGGTGTTGCTGCACGCTCTTGCCCGCTTCCGCCAGGTGGGCCATGCGCTCGCGCAACTCGCGGGTAATGCCGCGCCCTTCCTCCTCGCGCATCTGGTTCAGGCGGTCGAGGACTTCGCCCACCTTGGCCATGACGGCGGATTCGATTTCTCCGTCGGCGCTGTCGCTGGCCGAGTCGAGGGCGCCGGGAAAACGCAGAACGGCGTTGAGATCGGGTTCCGTGGAGAGAGAGAATTCGGCGGCAGCAGACCGATAGGCGGCGATGTATCCTCCGATGAGTTCGCGGTTGAGCGAGAACGTTTCGGCGCTCGGGCGCTCCAGGCTGAGAGTGACCTCGACATGCCCGCGAGCCACTCTTTCCTTGAGCAGACGGCGGAGCCGCATCTCGAGCGAATCGGTGCCGGAAGGAAGACGGAAGTGCAGATCGAGGAAGCGGTGGTTGACCGATTTGAGCGAAAGCGTGAATCCGAGTCTGCTATCGGATGGAGACGAACTGCTGCCGTTGCGCTGAAATTCGCCGCGAACCTGCGCGAAACCGGTCATAGAGCGAATGGGCATAGAGGCCGTCTTCTTCAAGGTTCTGCTACCGCCTTGGGCACGTCCGCATCGGCGAACTGCAAATCATGCAACCGGCGGTAGGTGCCAAAATTGTTCATCAACTCTTCGTGGGCGCCGATCTCGGAAATCGCTCCATTGTCGATGACCACAATACGATCGGCGCGACGTACCGTCGAAAGACGGTGCGCGATTACGAATACCGTGCGCCCGCTCATCAGGTTCTGCAGGGCAGATTGTACGAGCCGTTCTGATTCGCTATCGAGGGCCGATGTGGCTTCGTCAAGAATCAGGACGGGCGCATTTTTCAGAAGCGCCCGCGCGATTGCAAGACGCTGCCGCTCGCCGCCCGAGAGCCGCACGCCGCGCTCTCCGATCACAGTATCGTAACCCGCGGGCAGGGCGAGAATGAAATCGTGCGCGAGTGCGGCACGGGCGGCCGCTTCCACTTCTTTCATCGAGACCATCGGCTGGCCGTAGGCGATGTTGTTGCGGACGGTATCGTTGAACAGGACTGTGTCCTGCGTCACGATGCCAATTTGTTCCCGGAGCGAGGCTAGAGTGACGTCGCGCACATCGAAGCCGTCAATCAGCAGGCGTCCACCGGTTATATCGAAGAAGCGTGGAATCAGGTGCACCAGGGTGCTCTTGCCGCCACCGCTGGAACCGACAATGGCGAGAATCTCTCCCCGTTTGACCTCAAGGTTGATGTCCGAGAGAGCCTCGCGACGCTCCTCACCGTTTTCCTCGCTCGGATACGCAAAGTGGACGTGCTCAAAGCGGACGCTCGAGGTAAACCTGGGCAGGACCTTCGCGCGCGGCTTCTCCTTGACGTCGTCTTCCACGTCCATGAACTTGAAGATCTCCGATGACGCGCCCAGAGCCTGCTGAAAATTGTTGTTGAACAGAGCGAACTTGCGGACTGGATTGTAGAGGCTGAAAACGGCGGTGATGAAGGCTACGAAGATGCCGGGAGTCATTCGCCCCTTATCGATCTGCTGCCGGCCCAGGAACAGCAGGAGGGCCACACCGATCATCCCCAAGATGTCCATCAGCGGCGAACTGATGGCAGCGGCAGCAACCGACCGCAGATTGGCGCGGAACAGGCGTCGGGCGGCATGGCGGAAGCGAGAGATCTCCCAGTTTTCGGTGTTGAATGCCTTCACGATGCGGTTGCCGGTGATGGTCTCATGCAGAATGTTCTGGATCTCTGCCAACTTGTCCTGGCCGTGGCGGGTGGTGTGGCGCACCCGGGAACCGATCTTGCGCGAAGAATAGATGATGATCGGGACGAACAACAGGAGAATCCAGGAGAGGCGGCCGCCAAGAACAATCACTACGCCCGCTACAAAGACGAAGGTGAAGAACTGTTGCAGGGCTTCGGCCAGAACCGTCGACATGGCGAATTGCACGCGCTCGATATCGTTGACGATGGTCGAGAGCAGCGTGCCGGTCGTGTGCCGCGAGAAGAATGCGGCCGAACGCCTCAGGATGGTGTTATAGAGGTCGTCGCGCAGGTCGGTGATCATTCCGAATCCGGCGTGATTCACCAGGTAGGTTCCGGCGTAGTCACAGATCCCCTTAAGGACGGTGGAGGCCACGAGGGCAAAAGCCACGATCTTCCAGGCGTCGCTGATATGAAATGGAATCAGCTGCTCGAGGTAGAGGGAATAGTGCGTGTGTGGAATGCTGAACAGCTGAATGTCTTTCGAACCGGTCGAGGGATTCAGCACCCGGTCGAAAATCGGGCGAACCAGCAGATACTTGAAGGCATCGAGGGCGCCGACGGCGGCCATCAACACAACCGACGACAGGATTTGCCACCAGTAAGGTAGAGCGTAGCGGACGAGACGCATCAACTGGCGCATGGGGCTCCCGCGCGCGCCAGGCCGCCAACGCTTGCTGCCGCTGGAATCGAAGGACGATGCAAGCCTTTATTTTACTTGAGCCTGGCGCGGGGAGAATGGCGATTCGGGTGCCCTTACGCGTTGGCGGACTGGGGGAAACGGCTTACCTGGGACTGTCGCGGTGTACTACCTTGACCCGGTATCCAGCGCGACGAAGGTGTTTGCCGACTTCCTCGGCGATCATGACGGAGCGATGCTGGCCTCCGGTGCACCCGAAAGCGATCGTCAGATAGCTCTTGCCTTCGTGAATGTAGTGCGGCAGAAGGTAGACCAGCAGGTTGGAGATGCGGGAAACGAATTCCTGGGTCTGGGGAAACGAACGAATGTACTTGGCGACGCGGGGATGGCGTCCCGTGAGCGGGCGAAATTCGGCGACGAAATGGGGGTTGGGCAGGAAGCGGACATCGAAGACGAGGTCGGCGTCTTCTGGGACGCCCTGGCGAAATCCGAAGCTGGCGCACGAGACCAGGATGCTCTTTTCCTTCGATTGCTGCTGGAAGCGCTGGTTGATGTGGGCGCGCAGTTCGTGAACATTGAATTTCGAGGTGTCGATGACGAAGTCGGCAAGGCGCCGGATAGCGCCCAGGTGACGGCGCTCTTCTTTCAGTGCCGATTTCACCGGCGCATCTGTGCCCAGCGGATGCGGGCGGCGCGTTTCACTGAAGCGGCGCAGCAGGACCGCATCGGAGGCTTCGAGGAAGACGACTCTTGTCGGAATCATGCGCCGGACCGATTTCAGGATTCCAGGTAAGTCGCCGAGCTTCGATCCCTCGCGGACATCAACGACCAGTGCGGTGCGGCGGACGTCCATTTGCTGAACAGCCAATTCGGCGAAGCTGGGAATCAACTGGACCGGCAAGTTGTCGACGCAGTAATAGCCGAGGTCTTCGAAGGCTTTCAGGACCGATGCTTTCCCGGACCCGCTCATGCCGGTGATGATGACAAGTTCGGGCGGATGCTGCCCGTCCAGACGTTTGCCAGTCTTTGTTGGGCGCTTCCGGAGCCGGCCAGAGGGTTTCTGCACCTTCATCCACTGGATAGTAGCATCGAAGGCGAAGCGGCTGCTCTGGGCGGCGATTGCCAATGCCGATACCGCCAGATTTGTCTCCGGCCTGTTCCCACAGGTAATCTATGGCGTCATGAAAAAGTTCGAAGAGCTCACGGAACGCGAAGTGCTGGCGTTGGCGATCGCGCTCGAGGAAGAAGACGAGCGCGTATATGCCGATTTTGCGGAGGGGCTGCGGCAGGACTATCCGGCAACGGCCTCGATGTTCATGGGGATGCGCGAAGAAGAATCGATGCATCGGCGGCGGCTGCTGGAGCTTTATCAGAGGAAGTTTGGCGACCATATTCCGCTGATCCGGCGGCAGGATGTACGTGGGTTTGTACAGCGGCCGGCTTTGTGGCTGGTGCGTCCGCTGCGGATTGAGGCGGTGCGTAAGGAAGCGTCGACGATGGAAGTCGAGACGCGGCGGTTTTACGAGAAAGCGGCGGCCCGCGCGCAGGACGCTAGCATTCGGCAGCTGCTGGACGACCTGGCCAACGAAGAGCGCGAGCATGAGACCCGCGCACAGGAACTCGACCAACAGAAGCTGCCAGACAGCGTAAAAGCCGATGAGGAGGTGGCGCAGCGGCGTCTCTTTGTACTGCAGATCGTGCAGCCGGGTCTGGCGGGACTGATGGATGGGTCGGTATCTACGCTTGCGCCGGTGTTCGCCGCCGCACTGGCGACACAGAGAAGCTGGGACGCGTTTCTGGTGGGGCTGGCGGCATCGGCCGGAGCGGGCATCAGTATGGGGTTTGCCGAGGCGCTGTCGGACGACGGGAGTCTGACCGGGCGTGGGCATCCGTGGGTACGTGGAGTGGTCTGCGGATTGATGACGGCGGTGGGCGGGATCGGACATACGCTGCCGTTTTTGATTCGTGACTTTCGTCTGGCGCTGTGGGCTGCGGGTGCGGTCGTGCTGGCGGAGCTCGGGGTGATTACATGGATCCGCAAGCGCTATATGGATACGCCTTGGGTGACCGCGGCGCTGCAGGTTGGACTGGGCGGGGCGCTGGTGTTTTTAACCGGAGTGCTGATCGGGAGCTCTTAGGCATCCCGATTGTCCGCGGGCGGAGCTTTACCAAAGACGACCGCAATGGCTCGGTTTGTTGGTGGTTCCGGGCGTCCCTTTCCGTGGTCACTCTGCGGTAAACAGAATTCGCCCACGGTGACCTTCGCGGTGTTCTCTTGCACTGGTCGCCGTACGCTGAGTAGGTTCCGTAAACGTTTATTCCTCGAGTTGGAAGCTCGCCCAAATCTCCAGTAGATCGAGACGGAAACCTTCAACAGGCCCTGTACCCTCGACAACATTTCCGGTCTCTACGCGCACCACTTTCCCAGGTTCGTAGACCAGTACTTGTTTTTTGTAGGGATCAACCAACCAGCCTAGCTCAACTCCATTGTTGATCCACGCCTCCAGCTTTGCTTTTGTTTTGGCCAGGCTGTCCGAAGGTGAGAGCAATTCCACAATGAAATCCGGACACACGTGAAGGAAATGTTGACCTTCTTTTTCAGTGATTCGCCTCGACTTATCTTTGCGAATATACGCTGCGTCCGGGCTAAGCATAGAGCCATCGGGCAGAAAGAATCCCGCGCTCGAATCAAAGACCCTGCCACCTCTGTGCGAATGCCACCATGCCCGGAGTTGATAAATGATTTCGCTGTTTGCATCGCTGGCAAGGCCGCCGGCTGGTGGATTCACTTCGATCCATCCTTCCTTAGTTCTCTCCAGTTTGGCATTCTCACTCGCCAGACACAGCTTCTCCAACTCCTGATCGGTGAGGGGCGGGTACAATACTAGGCTGCGCGGCAGCGTCGGAATTTCAAGAATGGCATTCATTTCATTATTTTACTCGTCTGCCCAGAAGGAGCGTTGATTCTGCGCGCGCTGTGCCCGAGATGGCGCTACGGTTGTGGTTGCGTGTCCAGCGGGTGGGTGCTTTTTTCGTAGAATTCGTTTTGCAGCTTTAGGCTGACATCGTCGGCTTTCACTGCTTTGATCGCGTTTACTACGGAGTCAATCCACCAGTTCATCTGATATTCGCCGAGTTCTTTCGTGGCGGCTGAGCCTTCCCCGGAATAGTGATTCGGGAAGCGGGTGTACCACCAGATGCCGGTGTAGACGCCTTCCGGGAGCTTTTGGCGGGCCTGGTCGGCGCCGGACTCGCGGGTGGCGCGATCCATGTGAACCAGGTCGGGACGGGAAACCAGCACCTTGGAGGTTTCGCTTTCGCCGGCGTGCATATCGATTTTCGTTTTTTTCGGTGGCCCGCCATGTTGCGGGGAACGCTCGTCGAAAACGTACACGACATAGTCGTGGGGCTTGTCGAGTTGCGATTGCGCGAAGTAGGGCAGCAGATGCTCGTTGCCGCCATGTCCGTTCACAATCAGGATCTTCTTGCAGCCGTTGCGGGCCATCTCGTCGGTGGTTTCCTGCAGTAGGGCGAGCTGCAGGCTGCGGCTGTACGCGATGGTGCCGGGCTCGTGCTTCGCCTCGGCGATTTGTCCGAAATAATATTCCGGAAAAACAACTGCGTATTCCCGCTCAGCAGCGTGCAGAGCTGTGTGGCGGACATCGAGGAGATCGGTGCCGAGCGGGAGATGCGGGCCGTGCTTTTCGAGGATGCCGAACGGGAGCAGGCAGGTACCTTGCGATCGCTGGATCGCTTCGCGGAAGTCGGCGGCGGTGAGTTCTTCCCAATGGACCGAGAGGCTGGTTGTGGGCGATGACGCTTGCGCGCTTGCGAACTTTAGAACGAGTGCCGCGCAAAACGCGAACAACAAAATCATAGATCGATGGTGGCGGCGGGTATCGGCGGTCATCCGGAATCTCCTTCGGCGGCGGATTGTAGCACGCGAAATGCCTCGATTAAAACGTATCAATAGGGAATGCGGCGCGCGGCGTGATGGACCGATGGACCGATGGACCGGCCCTGCAGAGGAATTTCAGATCTCCTGATCTCGACCGGTGATTTCCAGGTCATTGATGAAAACGGAATGATCCCAGAAAGAATGTTGCCAAAGGGTGTGGCCTTCGGATAAGAGAATGGAATGCCACAGATGCAACTC
>Ga0123356_10001909_pt1 | contig 22596 bp, 18 predicted proteins | sample TergutEmb28metaG_2_FD_92546 | JGI IMG/M metagenome (GOLD analysis project Ga0123356, IMG submission 92546) | Embiratermes neotenicus P3 segment gut microbial communities from Petit-Saut dam, French Guiana - Emb289 P3 | ecosystem: Host-associated > Arthropoda: Insects > Digestive system > Gut ...
CACCCCGGCCATCTCTTCTTGACCCGCCTGGTAGGCCAACGTCGCGTTCAGCACACCCAACCGACCCGCCGTCACCCGATCCAAGACGGACCCGACCTGACGCATCTGAGCCTCTAACCCTTCTCGCATCGCCCGATGCACCAGCTCGGTGATCTCAGACGCCCCGGTCAGAGGGCCCAAGATGCGCTCCCCGTCGTCGGCCAGCCTGCCCTTGGGACCCACCAGGTCCGCGCTCAGACCCTCAGCGTGCGCACCCACCCGGTCCAGCACCACCTGGATGCCCACCGGATCCAGCCGCCACCCGCTCATCACAAGCCCTCCCTCGCCTCAGAGCCTTCCGGGCGCATCACGCACCACCCCGCACCACACGCGCCACGTCCTGCACGCCCAACGCCGCGACGAACCTGGCAGCCGCCTGCCAACGCTCCAACCCCTGACCAGGGAACCGGACCAGCAGGCTCGGGAAACGCCCCCGACCCACACGGCTCACCACATGCTCACCGACCAGCGCCTCAAGATCAGCCCCCAGATCACCGACCAGCGTCGGACCGACCAACCCCGCCACCGGCTCCTGCGGGGCGCTCTGCCGCGCCTGACGCACCAGGGTGCCGTTCTCGGCCTGGTCGTGCTCACCGGCCGAGAACAGCGCGACCGTCGGAAGATGCTCCTTGGCCACCCGTTCAGCCACCAGCCTGGCGACCTCGTCGACCTGGGCCGCGTCCACAGGCACAGCACCCCAGGTGTGCTCCAGCAGACCATCCTGGGTCCGAGCCACCTGCACATGACACAGCGCACCACCCGTCCCGACCGCGCGCATGACAGGCGACTCGGGCATCATCTCCCGCGCACACCGGGTCAACGCCTCGACGTCCCACACGTCCAGCAGCGGCTCACGCGTGCCCCAGCACTCCCACCGCACACCGGCCACCTCGGCGACGACCTCAGCGACCAGACCCACCCTGGACCGCTCGATGGCACGCTGACGGGTGCGCACGTCGAACGCCAGCACGTGCCGGCGCACCGGCGGGTCGGTGAACCCCTCCAACCTCTCACCAGCGGCATCCGGCTGCTCCCACAGATCGGCCAGCTCGCGCACCCGATACCCCGACGAGACGTCGAACGTCGCACCGTCACGGGCCTGCACCGCCCACACCCCACCAGCCTTGCCCATCACCTGCGACACGAACACGCTCACCTGCGCATCGACCCTCGTCACCAGCACCGGCCGCACACCCCGCGCCAACGCCTCAGCCACGAACGCGGCGAACGGCTCGGTGAACCGCACCGTCGGCAGCGGGGTCGCGAACACCACGAACCCCTCACCGAACTCGTCCACCACCGGGTGCCGACCCGCCATGGGTGCAGCGGCAGGCTGCTCGAGATCGGTCATCGCGCGCTCACCCGGGGATGGTACGAGGCGGCCCCGCTCTTACGACCCAGCGCCGACAGCACGTCGGCCTCCGTCGAGAGCCTCACGACGACTCACCTCCACGAGCGAACGACTGACCAGTGGAAGTTCACGCTACTACACAGACCGACACGATTCGGGCGACAGGGGACACCCATCGTCACGACACTCCGTCGAAGAGATGGTCTCAAACAGGGTCACACCCTGCCCCACCTGGGCATATGGATCAGAATCGCTCGGTGACCCGACGCGCCGCCCCGGCGGCGACGGCAGACGCTCAGTCGCGGGCGGTGAGGACGACGGGGCCGGTGTCGGTGAGGGCCACGGTGTGCTCGACATGGGCGGTCAGAGAACCGTCGGCCGAGCGGATGGTCCAGCCGTCGGGGTCGATGACGTAGCCGTCGCCGCCGGCCATGAACCAGGGCTCGATCGCGATGACGAGGCCGGCCTTCAGGCGCTGGCCCGAACGCCGGCGGCCGAGGTTCGGCACGTGCGGGTCCTCGTGCATGGTGCGGCCCACGCCGTGCCCGCCGAAGTCGGCGTTGATGCCGTACCCGGCGTCCCGCCCTACCTGGCCGATGGCCGAGGAGATGTCGCCCATGCGCCCCCCGACCCTCGCCGCGGCGATCGCGGCGTCGAGCGCGGCCGACGTCACGGCGATCAGCCGCTGGGCGTCCGGGGTGGTCGGCGGCAGCTGGAAGCTGATCGCCGAGTCCGCCACCCAGCCGTCGACCTCGGCGGCGAAGTCGATCGAGACGAGGTCGCCGGGAGCCAGCACCTGGTCTGACGGGAGCCCGTGCAGCGCCGCGTCGTTGATCGACGTGCACAGCACGCCCGGGTACGGCGCCGCCCCGAACTCCGGGTGGTAGCCCAGGTATACCGACCGTGCCCCCGCGTCGCGGATCATGGCGTGCGCGTGCTCGTCGAGGTCCTTCAGCGTCATGCCCGGGGCGGCGACCTCCCGCAGGGAGGTCAGCACGCTGGCGACGAACCGCCCCGCCGGGCGCATCTGCTCGATCTGTGCCGCTGTCTTCAGACCCACGCCCCCACCCTGCCATCACCTGGTCTCGGCGGGCGACCGTCTTCCACGACGTGGTCGTGGTCTCACTATCCTCGGTAAGTTCTGACGAGGCTCCCAGGAGGTGTCCGGTGGTCCAGGTGATGACGGTCTGCACAGGCAACATCTGCCGCTCGATCATGGCCGAGGTGGTGCTGCGGCACCGGCTGGCTCAGGCCGGCCTGAACGACCAGGTCGTCGTCTGCTCGCGAGGCGTCAGCGACGAGGAGGCCGGGAACCCGATCGACCGTCGTGCACGAGCCGCCCTGGTGGCGCGCGGCTACACGGTGGACGGCACGCACCAGGCGCGGCAGGTCACCGCCGCCGAGCTGGACGCCACCGACCTGGTGCTGGCGATGACCACCAGCCACGCGCGCGCGGTGCACCGGCTCGCCCGGGCCGCGTCACCCACCCCGGTGGTCGCGATGTACCGCGGCTTCGACCCGGCCGCCCCGGCGGTCGACGGACGGGGCGAGGACCACCTGCTGGACATCGCCGACCCCTGGTACGGCGGGCCGGAGGACTTCGAGGTGTGCCTCGACCAGATCGAGGCGGGCGCCGACGGCGTGGTCGCGCAGGTGAGGCAGATGCTCGCACGCTGAGAGCTTCGACACAGACGTGGGCGCCCCGGCGCGGACCTGAGGGCCTCGACACAGAATTGTCTGGATTCTCCCTGTGTGTCACCCATTCCGCACCCCCTGCGGCGAACGGTAACGTGCCGTGAGGCCGGGACGCTCCGGAGCAGCCGTAGGTAGGGGACGACGATGAGCGGGCGCATGACGACGCTGACGAGCGTCGCCGGGCCGAGCCGACCCGTCTCCGTGGCGGCCTGTCGCACGACGGGTCTGGGGCAGACGCGGAGGCCCGCATGATCATCGTGGGGGCGGTGGACGACCACCCGCTGATACAGCGCGGCCTCGCGGCCACCCTCGCGGCGGCCGACCCGCGCATCCGCCTGGTCGCCAGCGGGGCTACGGTCGACGAGCTGCTGGCCCGCTGGGTGACCCCGATGTCGGTGGTGCTGCTCGACCTGCACCTCGGTGACGGCTCCGACATCGCCGACAACGTCGCCGCGCTGCGACGGCAGGGCGCCGGGGTGCTCATCGTCACGTCGGACCACCGCCCGGCCGTGGTCGGCCGCGCCCTGGACGCCGGGGCGCTGGGCCTGGTGCTCAAGGAAGACCCGGAAGAGAGCCTGGTCGAGGCGATCTGGGACGCGGCCCGCGGAGAGTTCGCCGTCTCCAGCCGCCTCGCCCAGCAGCTGGTCACCGACCCCGCGCGGCGCGTGCGTCTCTCCCGCAAAGAGCTGGACGTGCTCGGCCTGCTCGCCCGGGGCCTGCCGTGGTCCGCGATCGCCACCGAGGTGGACACCACCGCGGACACGGCCCGCACGTACTGCTACCGCGTGGTCGAGAAGTACACGCGGGCAGGGGCCGACGTGGCCCACGGGCTGCGAGAGGTGGCCTACATGGTGTATCGGGACGGCCATCTCGACATCGAGCCCGGAGACTGACCGGTGCAGGTGACCGGGACGTCGCAGCGCGCGATGGTGCACGTCATCTACCGGCACACCGCGGCGGTGGCCCTGCTGATCGGCAGCGCCGCGGTCGCCATCCACACGCTGCCGACCACCCTGGTCCGCTCCGTGCAGGAGACGGCGCTGAGCCTGGGGCTCATCGTCGTCTGGCTCGTCGCCGGCATCTACCTGTGGCGTCGGCAGCGCTGGGCCGCGACGACCGCGGTCGTGCTGTGGCTCCTCACCCTGGTCTCGCCGGTGCTCACCGCCCTGACCACCCCTCCCGGGACGCCTCCGCTGGTCGCGGTGCTGCCCGCAGCGGTCACGACGGTGGTCGTGGTGCTGCTGCTCGACCTGCGGTGGAGCCTCACCCTGACCGGGATCGTGCTCGTGACGACCTTCACCCCGATCATCCCGGTGTCCGGCGTCGGCGAGGCCGTCTGGTCGACCTGGCCGGTCGTCGGCTTCGGGCTGGCCGTGCTGGGTGCCAAGACGGGGCTGCGCCGCGCGGCGGAGCGCACCGACCAGCAGGTGCACCAGCACCGGACGGTCGAGCTGGACCTGACCCGCGCCCGCGCCCAGGAGAACGCCCACTCGGCCTGGCAGGGGCTGCTGCACGACGAGGTCGCTGCCGCGCTGCGGGCCACCACCACCCCGGGGGTCGAGCGGGACGAGGTGCGGCGCTCGGCGCTCACCGCGCTCGAGGCCATCGAGGACCTCGCCACCCCCGCCGCCGGGGAGTCGGTCGACCTCATGCCGATGATCCGCCAGATCGCCGACACCGCCGACACCGCCGTCGGCATCACGGGCCCCGGGGAGCTCGTCGTCCCCGCCCCGACGGCCGCGGCGATCCTCGGCGCGGTCACCGAGGCGATGCGCAACGTGGAACGGCACGCCGCCGGGGCACCCGCACGGATACGGGCGAGCCGTGACGACGAGGTCGTCACGATCGAGATCAGCGACGACGGGCCGGGCTTCGCCAGGCCGGGGCGACGCCGTCCCGGCGGGCTGCAGGTCTCGGTGATCGACCGGATGGCCCACGCGGGGGGTGCCGCGCACGTGCACAGCACGGTCGGCGGCGGCGCCACGGTGACCTTGAGCTGGCCGACCGCGCGGGTGGAGTCGGCCTACGACGAGCCCATCAGAGGCGTCAACCGGGTGCTCGGGGTCTCCGCGGTGCCGATGCTGATGGCTGCCGGGCTCTTCGCCTGGCCGCAGTGGTGGCAGGGAGAGTCGCCGGTCGGGGCGCTCTGGTTCGCGGCGATGGTGGTGGCGACGGCGCTGCTGGTGCTCCTGCCCGCCCCGGCGTCCCGACGCTGGCTCCTGTGGGTGGCCCTCGCGATCGCCGCCGTCGGGGTGATCGGGCTGCCGGCAGCGGGCCAGACCGGCGGACGGATGGGCGCGTGGCCGCTGCTGGCGACGACACCGGTGCTTCTGCTGTTCATCCTGCGCAGACCTGCCCGGTACGGGTTGGCGGCGGGGGCCGCGCTGCTGGCGGGCACGCTGGTGGTCGAGGGCGTCAACCTCCCCACGATCACCGCGGAGATCGTCGTCGCGGCGATGCTCGCGCTGGGTGCGTCGATCGCGTGGGCCGTGCGCAGGTTCGGCGCCGAGGTCGAGGTGGCCGCGCAGGCCGAGCAGCGACAGCTCGAGGACGCCTGGCGCCGCTCCGTCCGCGAAGAGGTCCACGCCCGACGGCGCACCCGGCTGGAAGACATGGTGGTGCCGTTCCTGCGAGGTCTGACCGACGCGCGGACCCCGATCGACGAGACGGTGCGGCGCGAGGCCGCGCTGCTGGAGCAGGCCGTCCGCGACGAGATGCACCTGCCCGAGGCCCTCGACGCGCAGACCCGCGAGCTGATCAAGCAGGCCCGGGCGTCCGGGTGCCGGGTGCGTCTGCAGTCCGACGCCGCGAACGGCGTGCCCGCCACGAAGGTGTGCGCGATCGTCCAGGCGGCCCTGTCGGTCGAGCCGTGGCCGCGCGAGCTCACGCTGTCGGTGTACGTGGCGACCGAGCAGGCCACCCTCGCCGTCGTCGCCGTGCCTGGGGACCCGGCGCGCCGCGAGGCGCTCGAGCGCTGCTGCGGCCCGGACGTCGCGGTGCTGGAGGACGGCGAGGACGCGACCTGGGCCGAGATCCGGCTCCACGGCTGAGGGCCTGCCGGCCGCCAGAACACCGGTGGGGATCACCCGCCGTCGCCGACGGGTGACATATTCGGGCCAATCGGCCGTCTTGGGATGCGCGGCCCGGCCCTGACAGCCACGCTCTGGGCATGTGCGAGCTGCTCCGGGGGTGCGGCCGGTGAACCGGCCTGACAGGTTCTCGACGGCTCGCTGGCAGACGATGTCGACCTCGTCGCGCCTGGGTCTGCTGAGGGTCGCCGCCTACACCCTGGTCGCTCTCCCGGCCGTCTGGTTGCTGCTGATGATCTCGCTCGGTGACGTCACGGGCCCGTGGTGGATGACGGTGCTGGGCGTGCTGACGATCCTGATGGTCGGGGTGCTCGTGCACGGGGCAGGCCGGGCGCTGGCCCAGGCGCTCGACGACCGCGACCAGGTCGTGGCGCTGCTCGACTCCTGCCTGAGCGCGGCGCCGGTGGCGTTCGTCATCGTCGACCCCGACGGGCGCCTGCGACGCTGGAACCAGGCCGTCGCTCGTCTCCAGCTCACCGACCAGGACCTGCGCCCTGGTCTCGACCTGGAGCAGGTCGGCCTGCCCCCGGAGGTGGACGACATGGTGCGCACCACCCTGGCCTCGGGCGAGCGGCGCACCACCATGGTGTGCGGGCGTGACGACAGCCACTGGTCTGTCGAGTCGTTCCCGGTGCTCGTCGCCGAGCGCACGGTCGGGGTGGCGACCATGGCCTCCGACGTCACCGAGCGGCGGCGCTCAGAGCTGCGGCTGGCCCACCTGGCCACCCACGACCCGCTCACCGGCCTGGCGAACCGCTCCTTGTTCACCCAGCGTCTGACCGACCGGCTGGAGGCCGGGACGCGCGTCGGGGTGCTGTGGTGCGACGTGGACTACTTCAAGGTGCTCAACGACGCGCTCGGCCACGGGGCCGGTGACGCCCTGCTGGTCGAGCTGGGGCAGCGGCTGCTGGGCGTGGTCTCCTCGTCTCACGACGTCGCGCGGATCGGCGGGGACGAGTTCGCCGTGCTGGTCGACGGCGCCTGGGAGGAGGCGCACCGGACGGCCGAGGCGATGTGCGCCGTGATGCGCAAGCCTTTCGACGTCGACGGGCGTCAGGTCACCGCGACCATCTCCATCGGCGTGGCCGTGGCCGGGTACCGAGACACCCCTGACAGCCTGCTGCGCGACGCCGACGTCGCTCTCTACCAGGCCAAGGAGCGCGGGCGAGACCAGGTCGCGGTGTACGACGACGGGGCGCGCGCCGCCCTGGAGCAGAGGCTCAGCGTCGGCGAGGCGCTGCGCAAGGCGCTGGACGACGGCGAGATCTCGGTGGCCTACCAGCCGGTGCTGCACGTGGACGACGGCCGCATCTCGGCCTTCGAGGCGCTGGCTCGGTGGCGCTCGAGCACCCTGGGCGAGGTCCCACCGTCCCAGTTCATCCCCCTCGCCGAGGATCTCGGCCTGATCGACCGGCTCGGCGAGCAGGTGCTGCGCGAGGCGTGCGCGCAGGTCAGCGCCTGGAGGCACGTGTACGACCCGGACCTGCGGGTGGCGGTCAACGTCTCAGGCAGACAGCTGGACCACGCGGGCCTGCTCGCGTCGGTGCGCCAGATCCTGACCGAGACCGACCTGGCACCGGACGCCCTCGAGCTGGAGGTCACCGAGTCCGTCCTGATGCGCGACCTGGCCAGCACGTTCACGGTGCTCGACCAGCTGCACGACGACGGGGTGCACATCGCGCTGGACGACTTCGGCACCGGGTACTCCTCGCTGGCCTACCTGCAAGACCTCCCGATCGACACGATCAAGGTGGACCGCTCGTTCACGCGGCGCCTGCCGGCAGACTCTGCGATGTTCTCCCAGCTGATCGCCCTGGCGGCGGTGGCCGGGTCGCGCACCGTCGCCGAGGGTGTGGAGACCCTGGAGCAGTGGAAGGCCGCCGAGCTGGTCGGCACCGACCTGGTCCAGGGCTTCCTCTTCGCCCAGCCGATGCCGGCGGCCGCGGCCGAGGCCTGGTTGGCCGACCACCAGGCGTCCCGACGCTGACCACCGCCTGGCCGACACACGGACAACTGCATCCCCAGGGCAGGTCCGCGCGGGCGCCCGGGCGGGTACGCTGAACCTCAGACCCCACCCTCGTCCGGCGCCCGAGTCGTGCAGGCGCGCCGAAGGAGCACCCGGATCTCGCGGAGCACCAGTGACCTATGACACCCCTTTCGTAGACCGGCACGTCGGCCCGCGCGGCGACGACGTCGCGGCCATGCTCGCCGCCCTCGGCCATGACGACCTGGACGCCCTGGTCGACGCCGCCGTGCCCGAGGCGATCCGCACCGCCCGACCGCTGGACCTGCCGTCCGCGCTGACCGAGACCCAGGCGCGCGAGCGTCTGCGTGCGATGGCCGACCGCAACCAGGTGCGCCGCTCGATGATCGGGCAGGGGTACTACGGGACGATCACCCCGGCGGTGATCCGGCGCAACGTGCTGGAGTCGCCGTCCTGGTACACCTCCTACACCCCGTACCAGGCTGAGATCTCCCAGGGTCGCCTGGAGGCGCTGCTCGTCTTCCAGACGATGGTCGAAGATCTCACGGGCCTGCCGGTGGCCAACTCCTCGCTGCTGGACGAGCCGACGGCCGTCGCCGAGGCGGTCGCGCTGATGCGCCGGGCGACCAGGCGCGACGACGGGGTGGTGGTGCTCGACGTCGACCTGTTCGACCAGTCCTCGACCGTGGCTCAGGGCCGTGCCGAGGCGATCGGGCAGCACGTGGTCGTCGCCGACCTCACCGCCGGGCTCCCCCAGGTCGAGGGGCCGCTGGCCGGGATCGTCGTCCAGCAGTCCGGGGCCAGCGGCCGGGTGGTGGACTGGACGCCCGTCATCGAGGCCGCCCACGAGGCCGGAGGCCTGGCCACCGTCGCCACGGACCTGCTCGCCCTGACGATGCTGCGCAGCCCGGCCGAGATGGGCGCCGACGTCGCGGTCGGCTCGGCCCAGCGCCTCGGGGTGCCGATGTTCGCCGGCGGGCCGCACGCCGCGTTCATGGCGGTGCGGTCGGGGCTGGAGCGCAACCTGCCCGGCCGGCTCGTCGGGGTCAGCCTCGACGCCGACGGCGCACCGGCCTACCGGCTCGCGCTGTCGACCCGTGAGCAGCACATCCGGCGGGAGAAGGCGACCAGCAACATCTGCACCGCGCAGGCGCTGCTCGCGGTCGTGGCCGCGATGTACGCGGTCTACCACGGGCCGCGGGGCCTGCGGGAGATCGCCCGGCAGGTGCACGGCAAGGCGGTGGCGATCACGGTGTCGCTGCGTCAGGCGGGCGTGGTCGTGGAGCACGACGCCTTCTTCGACACCGTCCGGGCCGTCGTGCCGGGCAAGGCTCACGACGTGGTCGCCCGGGCCGCCGCCGCGGGCATCGACCTGTGGGCCCCGGACCGCGACCACGTCCAGGTCAGCTGTGACGAGACCACCACCGACACCGACGTGTCCGTCGTGGTCGGGGCGTTCGTGCTGGCCGGGGCGAGCGAGCGCCGGCCGGACGCCGACGGGCGCTACTCGTTCCAGGTGCTCGAGCCCGATCAGGCGAGCCTGCCCACGGTGCTCATGCGCGGCACCGACTACCTGACGCACCCGGTGTTCAGCGCCCACCGGTCCGAGACGGCGATGATGCGCTACCTGCGCACGCTGTCGGACAAGGACCTGGCGCTGGACCGCACGATGATCCCGCTGGGCTCGTGCACCATGAAGCTCAACGCCGCGGCCTCGATGGAGCCGGTCTCCTGGCCTCAGCTGGCCGACGTGCACCCCTACGCCCCGACGGAGACCCTCAAGGGGTACGCGATCCTGACGGCGGACCTGGAGCACTGGCTCGCCGAGATCACCGGGTACGCCGCGGTCTCGTTGCAGCCCAACGCCGGCTCGGCGGGCGAGCTGGCCGGTCTGGTCGCGATCCGGCGCTACCACCTGTCACGCGGCGAGCAGGGCCGCGACGTGTGCTTGATCCCCGCGTCGGCGCACGGCACCAACGCCGCGTCGGCGGTGATGGCCGGGTTGCGGGTGGTCGTCGTCGGGACGGCGCAGGACGGGTCGGTCGACCTGGACGACCTGCGCGCGAAGATCGAGACCCACGGCTCGCAGGTCGCCGCGATCATGCTCACCTACCCCTCGACGCACGGGGTGTACGAGGAGAGCGTGGGCCAGGTGTGCGACCTGGTGCACGAGGTCGGCGGTCAGGTCTACATCGACGGGGCCAACCTCAACGCGCTGGTCGGGCTGGCCCGGCCTGGCGAGCTGGGCGGCGACGTCTCGCACCTGAACCTGCACAAGACGTTCGCCATCCCCCACGGCGGCGGCGGGCCCGGCGTCGGCCCGGTCGCGGTGGCCGAGCACCTGGCACCGTTCCTGCCCGGCGACCCGACGCCGGGTGTCAGGTCGCGCACGTCGTCCGCCTCGGCACCACCGATCTCGGGGGCCCGGTGGGGTTCTGCCGGGGTGCTGGCGATCCCGTGGATGTACATCGCGATGATGGGCGGCGAGGGGCTGACCCGGGCGACGAAGGTCGCCGTGCTCTCCGCGAACTACGTCGCCGCCCGGCTGCGCGACGCCTTCCCGGTGCTCTACACGGGGCAGAACGGCCTGGTGGCCCACGAGTGCATCCTCGACCTGCGCCAGATCACCCGGGAGACCTCCATCACGGCCGAGGACGTGGCCAAGCGTCTGGCCGACTACGGGTTCCACGCCCCGACGCTGGCGTTCCCGGTGGCCGGGACGCTGATGGTCGAGCCGACCGAGTCGGAGAACCTGGCCGAGCTGGACAGGTTCGTCGACGCGATGCTGGCGATCCGCGCCGAGATCGACCAGGTCGCCGCCGGGGTCTGGCCCGCCGAGGACTCGCCGCTGCGCGGCGCCCCGCACACCGCGGCGTGCGTCGTGGCCGACGAGTGGGACCACGCCTACTCGCGCGAGGTCGCCGCCTACCCGGTGGCCTCGTCGCGTGCGGCCAAGTACTGGCCGCCGGTACGTCGTATCGACGGCGCGCGCGGCGACCGGAACCTGGTGTGCGCCTGCCCACCCGTCGAGACCTACGCCCCGAAGGACGCCTAGACACGTGACAGACGCCCGCCGTACCCCCCTGCACGACGAGCACGTGGCGCTGGGCGCCGCCCTGGTGGACTTCGCCGGGTGGCAGATGCCGCTGCGCTACACCTCCGACGTGGCCGAGCACACCGCGGTGCGCACCACGGCCGGCCTGTTCGACCTGTCCCACATGGGCGAGATCGGCGTGACCGGCCCGGGCTCAGGCGCGTTCCTCGACCACGCGCTGGTGGGCAACCTCTCGGCGCTGCGGGTCCACGGCGCGCGCTACACGATGCTCTGCGCCGAAGACGGCGGAGTGATCGACGACCTCATCGTCTACCGCCTGGGTGACGAGACCTTCATGGTGGTGGCCAACGCCGCCAACCACGACGTGGCGCTCGCGGCGCTGCGCGACCGGGCGGGCGGCTTCGAGGTCACCGTCAGCGACGACACGGCCAGCACCGCCCTGGTCGCGGTGCAGGGCCCCGCCGCGCTGTCCATCGTGGAGACGCTGGCCGGGGAGCCCGAGGGCCTGACCGTCCTCGAGGCCGACGCCACCCCTGCGGCGCTGAAGTACTACGCCTGCCTGCCGATCCGCTGTGCCGGCGTGGACGGCCTGCTCGCCCGCACCGGTTACACCGGCGAGGACGGGTTCGAGCTCTTCGTCCCCGCGGCCGCTGCCCCCGGGCTGTGGGGTGCGCTGATGAGGCTCGGCGCTCCGCTCGGGCTCGTGCCCGCGGGGCTGGCAGCCCGGGACTCGCTGCGCCTAGAAGCAGGGATGCCGCTGTACGGGCACGAGCTGGACCGCACCACCACCCCGTACGACGCGGGCCTCGGCCGGGTGGTGCGCTTGGACAAGACCGACGCCACCGGGGCACCGCTGCCCTTCGTCGGGCGCGAGGCGCTCCAGGCGCGGGCAGACTCCCCGAGCACCCGACAGCTGGTCGGCCTCCAGGGCCTGGGCAAGCGTGCTGCCCGGGCTGGCTACCCGGTGCTGGCCAGCACCGACGCGGGTGCCGCCCCGGTCGGCACCGTCACCTCGGGAGCCCCTTCCCCGACCCTCGGCTATCCCATCGCGATGGCCTACGTCACCCCTGAGCTGTCTGCCGAGGGCACCGAGCTCGCTGTGGACGTGCGCGGCCGGGCCGAGCCGGTGCGCGTCGTCACCTTGCCTTTCTACAAGCGCCCCCGCTGAAACCCACGACCAGAGGAGAACACCCGTGTCTGCCGCTCTTCCCGCTGATCTGAAGTACACCGCCGAGCACGAGTGGCTGCGCGAGGGCAGCCCGGCCACGGTCGGGATCACCGGCAACGCCGCCGAGGCGCTCGGCGACATCGTCTACCTCGAGCTGCCCGCTGTCGGCACGCAGGTCGAGGCCGGCTCGGTCATCGGTGAGATCGAGTCGACCAAGTCCGTCTCTGACCTGTTCTGCCCGGTGTCGGGCACGGTGGTCGAGATCAACACCGCCGCCGTCGACGACCCCTCGGTCATCAACACCGACCCGTACGGCGACGGGTGGTTGTTCCGGGTCGACGTCACCGGCACCGGCGAGCTGCTCGACGCCGCCGCGTACGCCGCGCTGGGCTGAGGCGCGCGACCGCCACCAGACCAGGTCACGAGGGAGGCTCGGCACCTTCGCCCTCCTGCCGTGAGACGTCTTCGCCACGTCCGCCAGAGGGCCGTCGGACGCGGACGCGCTGGAAGAACATTCCTTCACCCGTCCGGGTGATGGCGATTCGTCCTCTTTGTGCCATCCGGCCCGTGACCTGCGCACCTACCGAGGTGTAAAGTCGGCGACGGGCGACGGGCCGAGGGAGAGAGAAGACAGGGGCGAAAAGCGGCGTCATGCTGGTAGCCCCAACCGCTCTCATCTGGCACGAAGTCCTGGTGGCGCACGAGCCCTCGGTCGCCACCCTTCACCGGAGGTCAACATGGGTATGGTCGAGATGCGCGAACCGGCAGACATCCTTGGACAGGCACTGACACGTCGCGAGCGCGTCGTGCTGGGCGAGCTGGGCGAGGACGTGACGCTGCAGGAGATCGCCGAGCGGCTGTACGTCACCCGCAACACGGTCAAGTCTCAGGTCCGCTCCATCTACCGCAAGATCGGTGTCTCGACGCGTGCCGAGGCCGCGGCCTGGGCACGCGCGCACGGGATCCAGTGAGCCAGGCTGCGGTTCCCCGCAGCCTGTCGTCGGGCGCGCTCGCACCTGTGAGCGCGCCCGTCCTGGTGGTCGCCGCGGCGATCGTCGACGACCTCGACGACCCGCGCACGTTGCTCAGCGCGAGGCGTCAGCGTCCGACCAGGCTGGCCGGACGCTGGGAGTTCCCCGGCGGCAAGGTCGAGCCTGGCGAGACCCCGGAAGATGCCCTGCACCGTGAGCTCGACGAGGAGCTCGGGGTGCGGGTCGGCCTCGGTGTCGAGGTCGCCGGGCCGGAGGACGGCACGTGGCGCATCACCGACCGGCTGGTCATGCGCCTGTGGCTGGCCGCGATCGTCTCCGGCACCCCCAGGCCCAGGGCCGAGCACGACGACGTGCGCGTGCTCTCCCCAGGCCGCTGGCTGTCCGTCCCCTGGCTGGACAGCGACATCCGCATCGTCCAGACGCTGTTAGCCCGTACGCGCCACTAGCCCCGCGCCGCTGGTCCTCGTGGGTGACGTCGCGCTCGCACCGGCCCGGCCAGGGCGTTACAACGGAGGGGCAACGCCGTCCGGACGGTCCGGGCGGGGCGCCCCGGGCGGTCTGGCACCTCAGGCCGTGGCGAGGCGAGGAGGTGCTTCACGATGGCCATGCGTTTCGACCCGTTCCACGAGATGGACAGGATGCTCAGCCAGCTGGTGGCGGCCGACCGTGCTGCGGCGACCATGCCGATGGACCTGTACCGCTCCGGTGACCACTACGTGCTGCGTCTGGACCTGCCAGGGGTCGACCCCGGCACGATCGACGTCAACGTCGAGGACCGCACCCTGACGATCGGCGCCCAGCGCAGCGGCACCACCGAGGCCGACATCCAGTGGTTGGCCAAAGAGCGGCCGACCGGCACCTACGCCCGCCAGCTGACGGTGGGGCGCGGGCTGGCGCTGGAGCAGATCGACGCGACGTACCGCGACGGCGTCCTGACCCTCACCATCCCGGTGGCCGAGGAGGCGAAGCCGCGCAAGATCACGATCAACCACGGCGAGCCCTCGACCCAGATCTCCCCGTCGATGCAGGGCTGATCGACAGGGCTGGTTCGACGCGAGCCTGATCGACACAGGGCTGAGGCCCGACCGAGGAGCCCGACCCGCCGACGGGTCGGGCTCCTCGCTGTCCCGATGTCTCGACGCTCCCGGAGGGAGGCCTCCTGGCGTGCCACCACCTGTCCAGGTCGCGTACCGTGTGCCGCAGCCGCCCAGGCCGGGGCCGCCCGAGAAGAACTGAGGAGTGCCGTGCACCGCAGCTGGCGGAAAGCCTTTGCCGTCCTTGCCGTCCTTGCCGTCGCCACGCTGGGCCTGGGGCTCGCCGCGTGCGGCGACGGCGGCTCCCCCTCCACGAGCACCCTCGCGGACGTCAAGGTCGAGGGCGAGCTCGGGACGCGACCGACGGTGGTGCTGCCACCGGCGCCGTTCACGGTGGAGACGACGCAGGTGCGCCTGGTCGCCGACGGCACCGGTGCGCCCCTGTCCGACGGACAGCTGCTCATGATCCACCTGACCAGCGTCGACACCAGCGACGGCACCGTCCTGGAGACCTCGTGGGACTCCGACCCGGAGCCTGGGCTGACGGTCGGGGACAACCCCGAGATCGCGGACCTCGACGAGGTGCTCCGGAAGGCGCACGTCGGGGCCCGGGTGCTGATCGCGGCACCGTACGGGTACGAGGACGGACCCGACACCCTCCTGTTCGTCATCGACGTGATGGACGCCCACGACATCCCGGAGGCCGCCAGCGGCACCGAGGTGGCGCCGGTACCGGGTCTGCCGACCGTCACCCTCGAGGACGGGGTGCCCGCGTCGATCACCCCCACCGGTGAGGAGCCGCCCGCCACGCTGGTCGTGCAGCCTCTCATCGAGGGCGCCGGGCCGCCGCTGACGGCGGGCCAGCACGTGATGGTGCAGTACTCCGGCTGGTTGTGGGACGGGACCCCGTTCGACTCCTCGTGGAGCCGGGGAGGCGACCCGTTCTCGCTCACGCTCGGCGCCGGCCAGGTGATCTCCGGATGGGACGAGGGGCTGGCCGGCCAGCCCGTCGGCAGTCGCGTGCTGCTCGTCATCCCGCCCGACATGGGCTACCCCGACGGGGCGGGCTCGATCCCCGCCGGTGCGACGCTCGTCTTCGTCGTGGACATCCTCGTCGCGTTCTAGGGCGTGTCTCATAACCCCGCGTGCGAGCGAGGCGGGTCCGGTGCGTGCGGCTGCAAGGCGGAGGAGGAGAGCCGCACTGGAGGTGCGGCCGACGACGACAACGCCGCAGACGTGCGTGCCGGACCTGCCGCAGCGTGCGCGGGGTTATGAGACACGCCCTAGAGCAGCACGGGCGACCTGCCGGGCGAAAGGGACGCTCGTCCTGACGTGCACCGCTCTGTGTCACTAGGGTTGGACCCTAGACCAGTCGGCTCACAGGGGAGACGATCGATGAACCAGGCGACGACGCCCAGGCTCCGGACGGTGGCAGTGCTCGGGGCCGGCAGCGCCGGCAAGACGACGCTGGTCGAGGCGCTCGCGCTGCGCGCGGGCCTGATCACCCGTGCCGGGACGATCACCGACGGCACCACGCTGTCTGACCACGAGCCCGAGGAGATCGCGCGCCAGATCTCCCTGAACCTCGGTGTGCTGCCGATCACGTGGAAGGCCAGCGACGGCCACACCTACGACCTGACGATCCTGGACGCCCCTGGCTTCCTGGACTTCGTCGGCGTGGTCGACGACGCCCTGGCCGCGGCCGACATCGCGCTCGTCGTGGTCAGCGCGGTCGAGGGCGTGCAGACCGGGACGTACCTGGCCCTCGAGGCCGCCGCCGCGGCGCAGGTGCCGACGATGATCGTCGTCACCAAGGAGGACAAGCAGCGCGCCGACTTCCGCCGGGTGCTGGGCGAGCTGCGCACCGCGTTCCCCGACCTGCCCCTGGTGCCGCTGGAGCTGCCGGTCGCGGAGGAGGAGTCCTTCACCGCCCTGGCCGACGTGCTCTCCGAGCAGGGCTTCACCTACGACAAGGACGGGTCGCACACGGTCGACATGCCCGACTCGGTGGCCGACGAGGGGCACCGGCTGCACGAGGAGGTCACCGAGGAGATCGTCTCCAGCGACGACGACCAGCTCGAGCGCTACCTGTCGGGCGAGGTCCCGACACCGGCGGAGCTCGCGGCGACCCTCGCCCGCAGCGTGCGCGACCGGACGGCCGTGCCCGTGCTCATCGCCTCGGGCACCACCGGCGTCGGCATCGACCGGATGGCCGACCTGGTGTGCGAGCTGAGCCCGTTCATCGACATCCGTAACGCGACCGTGATGGCGGGGGACACCGAGATCGAGATCGCGCCAGACCCGGCCGGCACGCTGCTGGTGCACGCCTTCCACACCATGGCCGACCCCTTCGTCGGTCAGGTGACGCTGCTGCGCGTGCTGTCCGGGACGCTGAAGCCCGGCGACCGGCTGGTCAACGCGACCACCCAGACCGAGGAGCGGCTGCCCGGGCTGTTCCGCCTCAAGGGCAAGGAGCACCTGCCGGTCACCAAGGCCGTCCCCGGCCAGGTGGTCGCCGCCGCGAAGCTGACCGCCACCCCGGCCGGCTCGTTGCTGTGCCCCAAGGGGGGCGCGGGCAAGGACCTGCACCCTCACCCCCTGCCCACCCGTCAGGGCGTCTACGCGCTGGCGCTGGAACCGGTCACCCAGTCCGACGACGACCGCATGGGGGCGGCGCTGGCCCGTCTCACCGCCGAGGACCGCACGCTCTCGGTGGACCGCGTCGGTGATCGCACGGTGCTGCGCGGCCTGGGTGACACGCACCTGGCCGTCGCGCTGGAGCGCCTGGCCCGGATCTTCACCGTGAACGTCACGACCTCGCCGGTGCCCATCGGCTACAAGGAGACGATCGCCAAGCCTTCCCAGGCCGAGGGCAAGGTGAAGAAGCAGTCTGGCGGGCACGGTCAGTACGCGGTGGTGAACATGCGCGTGTCGCCGCTGCCGCGCGGGTCTGGTTTCGAGTTCGTGGACTCGGTGGTCGGCGGGGCGATCCCGCGCAACTACATGTCTGCCGTGCAGAAGGGCATCACCGAGGCGATGGCCTCGGGCGGCGTCCACGGGCACGAGATCGTGGACCTGCGCGTGGAGGTGTACGACGGCAAGGCCCACTCGGTGGACTCCTCGGACATGGCGTTCCGCACGGCCGCGGCCCTCGGGGTCAAGGAGGCGCTGGCCAAGGGTGGGTCGGTGGTGCTCGAACCGGTGTCGAAGGTGCTGGTCACCGTGCCCAGCGCGGTGCAGGGCGACGTGATGGGCGACCTGTCGACGCGGCGCGGGCGGATCAACGACACGGTGTCGCTGGACAACCAGATGGTCCGTATCGAGGCGTCGGTGCCCGAGTCCGAGCTCACCCGGTACATCCTCGACCTGCGCTCGCTGACCGGTGGTCGGGTCGCGCTGGAGATCTACCCCGACCGGTTCGAGATCTGCCCCGAGCACCTGGTACGCACCTGACCTGTCGGGCCTCCCGCCCACCTCACCCGGGTCGTGTCGCCGACGGGCCTTGCCGGCCTCCTGGACCGGCTAGCCTTGGGTCGCGCCGACGCGGCGCGCCGCGCATGACGAGTCGATGAGGTGACGTATGTCCGTGCCCAACCCGGGGAGCTCCCGCCAGCTGTTGATCCTTGGTGCCACCGCAGCCGGTGGTTCTGCGGTGCTCAGGATGCTCATGGGCTTCGTCACCGGTCGCGGCTACGACAACTGGCAGGGCAACCGCGCCTTCGTCGGTTTCTGGGGCCTGCTCGAGGTCCTCGTGATGGTCGCCATGTGGGTCGGCATCCTGGCGCTCGTGGCGTCGTTCGTGGTCGGTGCCTTCGAGAAGAAGACCCCGAAGCCCAAGCCTCAGCCAGCACCTCAGCACCAGCCCGGTTTCCCCCAGGGTCAGTACGCGGCTCCTGACGCGCAGTACGCGGCCCAGGCTCCGGGCGTCCCCGGCCACCCCTCGCCCTACGGCCAGCCGCCGCAGGACCAGGCTGGCTACGCCCCGCCGGCTCCCCCGGCCTCGGCCGCGCCTCAGGCTCCCGGCACGCCCCCGGCGCCTCCCGCCCCGCCGGCTCAGCAGCCCGGTGGCTACCCGCCGCCGCAGGCGTGGGGCCGCTGACGCCCGCGCACCTCACCTCGACCTGGGGACGACTCCCGGGTGAGACGTCGCGGTAGCCTTCCTCCATGGCGCGCTACCTCGACGTCCACCCCGCCGACCCACAGCCGCACGCGATCGCACAGGTGGTCAAGGCGCTGAACGACGGCGCGGTGATCGCCTACCCCACGGACTCGATGTACGCGCTGGGCACCCGGACGGACAACCTCGAGGGCGTCGAGCGCATCCGACGCCTGCGCGCCCTGGACGACAAGCACCACCTCACCCTGGTGGTCGCCGAGCTCGCCCAGCTCGGCACCCTGGTCACCTTGAGCAACCAGGCCTTCCGCGCCATCAAGGCCGCGACACCGGGCCCCTACACGTTCATCCTCCCGGCCACCCCGGAGGTCCCCCGGCGCCTCGCCCACCCCAAGAAGCGCTCGGTCGGTGTGCGCATCCCCGACGACGTCGTGGCCCGTGCCATCCTGCGCGAGCTGGGCGAGCCGCTGCTGTCCTCGTCCCTGCTGATGCCGGGGGCGGAGTGGCCGATGACCGAGGGCTGGCAGATCAAGGAAGAGCTGGACGGCGTCCTCGACGTCGTGGTCGACGCTGGAGACCGTGGCACCACACCCACCACGGTGGTCGACTGGACCTCCGGGGAGCCCGAGGTGGTCCGCGTCGGTGCGGGTGATCCCGAACGGTTCCAGACCTCCTGACCCGGGCAGGCGAGCCTCGACCCGCGTCAGCGGGTGCGCCGCACCCCGCACCGTCCGACACCGGACCCTGAGCCTGGACGAGCCCTTCGTCTCGGCCTGCGAGACGTGCCCCCGCCCTGGTCAGGGTGCGAACACCGGGCGCGGCCGGACAGCGCGCGCGGGCGGGCACCGCGCGGTACAACTGAGCATCGGCCCGCGACCGTGCCGGGTCGGCACCACGGACCGCCCGCATCCGGCGGCGGTCGGTCACCAGAACGCCGGGTCGTGCCGTGACCGCCTCTGGCGCACGACGTCCTGGACGGGCGAGACACGAAGGAGAGGGGAGCCGATGGCTGGCTTTCACCACACCTCCGTGACCGACGTCCGGGACCTGCCCGCCGCCGCGGCCACGCGTGCCTCGTTCGACGTGGAACGGCTGGCGGGCTACGTCTCGATGGAGACCCCGAGCGGTGACCGCCCCGCGCTCGACGGGTTCGCGGACCGGCTCTGCGCCGACCTCGCCATGGCGCGAGCCTCGGCCCGGACGGTGCCCCTGCCGCACGGCGACCTGCTGGTCGCGGACCTGCCCGGGCGCGGCCCCGCCGCCGACCAGCCGCCCGCCGTGCTGCTCGCCCATCACGACACGGTGCACCCGGCCGGGTCGCTCGCCGGGCCGGTGCCGCTGCGTCGTGACGGCGACCTGCTCTACGGCCCGGGCGTCTACGACATGAAGGGCGGTCTGGTGGTCGCTCTCGCCGCGCTGGAGCTGCTGGGGCGCCTGCCTCACCGGCCGGTGCGGCTGATCCTCACCCCAGACGAGGAGGTCGGCTCACCGTCGTCGGCCTCGACCGTGCTCGCCGAGGCCGCCGGTGCCGCCTATGCGCTGGGCCTGGAGCCCCCGCACCCTGACGGTGCCCTGACGTCGGGGCGGATGGGTTCGACCCGGTGGCGGGTCGAGACCGTCGGGCGCGCGGCTCGTGCCGGCTTCGAGGGGGGTGCGGGGGTCAACGCCATCGACGAGCTGGTGGACCAGCTGGCCTCGGTGCGCCAGATCGTGGCGCGGCACCCCGGCGCGCTGGTCAACCTCGGCACGATCACCGGTGGTGGGGACACCGACGTCGTGCCCGGCACCGCGCACGCCGACCTAGGCTTCCGCTTCGCTGACAGCGACACCGAAGAGCAGGTGCTGGCCGCGTTGTCCGAGCTGGGCGCGGTGCGCACGGGCGCCACCGTCGTCTCCAGGGCGCTGGCCCGCCGTCCTGCCTGGGAGCCGTCCGCCGACACGGCCGACCTGCTGTCGGCGGTCGTCGTCGCTGGCAGCCGGGTCGGCCAGCAGGTGGACGCCCGCCCCTCCAGCGGTGCGGCCGACACCAACCTCACCGGCGCGGCCTCCATCGCCTCTCTCGACGGCTTCGGCCCCCTGGGCGCCGGCGCCCACACCCCCCGCGAGCACATCGACCTCACCACCCTCCCCGGCCGCGTCGCCCTGCTGGCGGCGGTCCTCGCGACGGTCTGAGCACCCGACTCGCTGGACGAGCCGTCGTCACCAGGCTGAGCACCACTCTCACCACAACCTGAGACGGCCCCTCGCGCTCTTTCCCCGATCCTCGCCTTCACCTCGTCGGACTCACGTCGACGCGTGTCGAGACGGGCACAGCTCGAGCTCGTGTTCTAAGCTCGGGGGGTGGGTGCTGACGGGTTTCGGTTCGTGGACCTCTTCGCAGGTGTCGGGGGGTTCGCTGCCGCGCTGACCGCGTTCGGCGGGCGGTCGGTGTACTCGGTCGAGATCGACCCCCAGGCGGCGGCGGTCTACCGGCGCAACTGGGGGCACGACCCGCTGGGAGACATCACCGCCGACGCGAACGACGACGTGATGAACGTCCCTGAGCACGACGTGCTCGCCGCCGGGTTCCCGTGCCAGCCGTTCTCGAAGTCCGGCGCCCAGCGGGGCATGGACGAGACTCGCGGCACCTTGTACTGGCACGTGCTGGCCATCGTCGCGGCCCGGCACCCGTCGGTGGTGCTGCTGGAGAACGTGCGCAACCTGGCCGGACCCCGGCACCTGCACGAGTGGCAGGTCATCATCGAGACGCTGCGCGACGAGGGCTACCACGTCTCGGAGACCCCGGCCGTGTTCTCGCCCCACCAGCTGCCCCCCGAGCGCGGAGGCCGCCCGCAGGTCCGCGAGCGGGTGTTCATCACCGCGACCTACGACCCCCAGCACATCGGCTCCGACGTCGAGCCGGAGCCCGTGGTCACCCCGCGCACCAGGGTCGACGGTTTCGACCCCGCGACCGGGTGGACGCTGGATGACATCCTCGACCCGGACCACCACGTCCAGGGCTGCGACCTCAGCGACTCTGAACGTCTGTGGATCAACGCCTGGGACGACTTCGTCCTGCGCATGTGGGAGCGTCGCGACGGCCGCCGACTTCCCGGCTTCCCCTTGTGGGCCGACTCCTGGCCGACCTCGTCCGCGCGCACCGCCACGCTCGCAGCCCAGCTCGACGACCCCACGACCCCGAGGTGGAAGCGAGACTTTCTCACCAAGAACCTCGACTTCTACACCGCTCACCGCGACGTGATCGACCCCTGGGCGGAGCGCTGGGGCGTCTACACCGACGCCTTCCCGCCGTCGAGGCGCAAGCTGGAGTGGCAGGCCCAAGACACCCCCCGCCTGTGGGACACGGTGATGCACCTGCGCCCCTCGGGCATCCGCGCCAAGCGCCCGACGTACCTGCCGGCCCTGGTCGCGATCACCCAGACCTCGATCATCGGCCCTCGCGGCCGTCGCCTCAGCCCCCGCGAGGCCGCCCGCCTGCAAGGCCTCCCCGACGGCTTCACCTTCGGCGACCAACCGGCCTCCGCGACCTACCGCCAGCTCGGCAACGGCGTCAACGTCGGCGCCGTCTGGCACGTCCTCAAGGCCCACGTCACCCGCGACGAAGACATCCTCAAGCACACCGCCCCCGGCCGCCGCCTCCTCTCCGCTGTCCTCGACGCCCCTGATTCACCCGACGGCCGGCTCCGTACCCTCTTCCCCTCCCCCTAGCGCCGGCTAGCGTAAGACCGCGGTACAGCCCCTCGAGAGAAGAAGAGTCGATGCGTCGGCCACCTTCAGACCTCGATGGCCCCTGACCGCGCTTGCCCGTGCACACCACAACACCCTGACAGAGAGGGGTTCCCGCTCATGACTACCCCCCCCCCCCCCCCCCCCCCCCCCCCCCCCCCCCCCCCCCCCCCCGGGGGCGGGGCCTGGGGGGGGGGGGGGGGGGCGTTACGTACGCCAGTGGGCGAGGGTCAATTTGAAGGCACCACATCCCTACATTTCATCGGAAAAAGCAACGAAAATGAGGCAGAAATGAAGTTATAATAAACACTGAGTCGTCCTAGGTCCAGGACTGTTACTGTTGCACCAA
>Ga0123356_10001910_pt1 | contig 22568 bp, 19 predicted proteins | sample TergutEmb28metaG_2_FD_92546 | JGI IMG/M metagenome (GOLD analysis project Ga0123356, IMG submission 92546) | Embiratermes neotenicus P3 segment gut microbial communities from Petit-Saut dam, French Guiana - Emb289 P3 | ecosystem: Host-associated > Arthropoda: Insects > Digestive system > Gut ...
ATTTGTTGTTGGGTCTGCAAAGGATTCACTAGAAATAGTGAACATATTTCTCTTTGCGGTTATTGCTGGGGTAAGGTCAACGATTTGTATAACAACAAGAGCAGAAAGTAGTATAGTGAAGATTTTTTTTGAAGATATGTCTTTTAACATAACAATTACGAAAAGCATTATGAGATAGTACACTAACCAAAACATCCTGCCGCTACTCCTAAATGTGGAAGCTAGACGTAGTAGGAAGAGAGGTAAAGGAATTCTAAGATACGCATTGTTATTTATTACTACGGTTGTGGAGATGGCAAAGAGGGTTAGTATTATACACACAATAAATAGAGCAATATGAGATTTTAAGAGAGCAATGATACTCTTAAATTTATGAGTAATGAGACAGTAGATAGCAATAAAAACCAAAGCAATAAGGATACCTATACCCAGATAGTTAAACCCCTCAGCTGAACCTAAACCCTGCCCTAATGATGGAAGAATATATGACCAATGTATTCCGGATTTACTTACTGGGTTAAATAAAGAATTTAGGTTCATGGTAAAGTAACCGTAACCTAATACCCCACTTGGGGATGTTTTCCTATAGAAATAGCCGAATATATATGCAGTTATAACAACAGACAGTATATTTACCGCTAAAAACAACAGATTGGATAATATCGCTTTGTTATCAAAATAGTTTTGCATGAGGTCCGCAAAGAGTACTGCAAGTATCAGAGGAACAAAGTAAAAATGTATCGTGGTAGCTAAAAAGGAAAGAAATAGATACCCAGGTCGAAATCTAAACCCCTCTTTTCTGTTAAGGAAGTAAAGGTAAACAGCAAAGACTATTAGATAGTGTGAAGCGAGTGCCGTATGCCTAAAGACCCGTTCTAGCATTATTGGACTGAAGATAAACAGAGTGCTGGCTATGACAACACTATATATCTCTTTAAAAAATAAGCTTAATAAAAGTGCAGAAGCTATACCCATGAGGATATAACTAAGAAGTGTGTAGATGCCAAAGAATTGAAAGGTATCTGGTAGGAGATTTGAAAACAAACCAAATAAGACAGATGCTATGGGAATGGAATCAGAATAGGCTATCGCTCCACCCGTTGGATAGGATATTAGGTCAGATATACCAAGAGGAAAGGAGATATGTGACTGCCTATAATTAAGCCATCCAGTATAGTGCTGTATGATATCTCTTTCGACATAACCGACCATTATGAAGCTATCATCTGTTACTGCTAATGGTTTTGCAGTATTAACAATAAAAAATGCGACAATACTGATTACTACAGAAAGGAGTATACAAATAAGCTTCTTTTGTTTGGTCATCATTATTTCTACTCCTCCCCCATCCCATTGTCATTATATCTAGGAGAAAAAGACTCTAGTCCTTTTTTCTCTCCTCGGTCAACATATGTTGTTTCTCATCCCACAATCTTTGAGATAAATCTACGTAGTAGTTATGAGGATTCTCAAATCGTTTCACTTCATCCCAGATACTTTCAACCTCTCTACTACAGTAATCTTTTGATTCTTCAATAGAAGGAACATCATATACGAGCTCTCCACCCTTGAAGATAGGAACTAATAACTCTCTTGCCGTTATATCTCCTAGTATCTTGCGCTTCCAGGGGAAGTCTGGATCAAAGATCTCAAAAGGTTTACTAAAGTCTGGTTCCTCATCATATATAGTGAGTAGGTCAGCTTCAGCCTTCATAGTGGCTCTATCATAGAGTCGATATATTTTCTTGAAATGCGGGGTTGTTATCTTGCTTATATTCTCACTTATCTTTATCTTTGGAACTATATTACCGAATTCATCCTCAACTGCCACCAACTTATATACGCCACCAAATACAGGATCACTCTTTGCGGTTATTAGTCTTTCACCAACACCATAGATATCAACCTTTCCACCCTGTGCATTTATCTCTCGTATAATCCCTTCATCAAGAGAATTAGATGCAACAATCTTTATATCCTCCAACCCAGCTTCATCAAGCATTGCTCTTGCTCTACTCGATAGGTAGGCGATATCTCCCGAATCTAAGCGTATACTACCTTTGGTAATACCCGCGTCTTTAAAAGCTTTTATTGCGTTTGGAACACCGCTTCTTAATACACTGTATGTATCAACCAACAAAGAGGTGGAATTTGGATAGAGAGAGCAATATGTAGCAAACGCTTGATACTCATTATCGAATACCTGGACCCAGGAATGTGCCATAGTTCCCGATGCAGGGATACCATATAGCTTATCTGCAAGGGTATTTGATGTTGCAGGAACACCTGCAATAAATGCAGCCCGCGCTCCATTCAAAGAGGCTTCTTTTCCATGTGCACGTCTCGCACCAAACTCCAAGACTGTGCGTCCAGCTGCTGCTCTAACAATACGATTGGCTTTAGTTGCAATGAGAGATTGATGGTTAACAAGAAGCAATAGAAGTGTCTCTATCAGTTGAGCTTCTACTGCAGTTGCTCTTACGGTTAAGAGTGGTTCGTTTGGAAATACTACGGTCCCTTCAGGTACTGCCCACATATCACCGGTAAATCTCAGATGCTTTAGATACTGTAAAAAATCTTCAGAAAATATTGATTTACCTCTTAAAAAAGCTATGTCATCATCCTCAAAATGCATATTCTGTAGCTGCTCTATCACAGGTGCAAGACCACAAGCAATTGCAAAACCTCCAGAATCGGGATTACTGCGATAGAACAAATCAAAGTAAAGAATCCTGTCCTTCATCCCAGAAAGATAGTATCCGTTAGCCATTGTGAGCTCATAAAAATCAGAGAGTAGAGCGTAGTTAATCATAAATTACACCTCAAGGAGTATTCATACCAAGCAGATACAATTATCACATAGATTTATTTTTGTTTCAACAATTATGCAGTGGAATCACAGGAGGGGTGGTATAAGAGGGTTCTTTTTATGAGAATTTTTGGTATTTTCAATACATAAAGTATGCTCCTATCTATTAGCGAGTTTTTATGACTGATTCTAGATCAACGAACGTTGAAAAGATGAAAGCATGATGATAGAATTCAGATATGACAAAAACTGGAGGAAGACATGTATATACTAGAAAGATTTCTTGAATATGTAAGGTATGATACCACATCGGACAGAAACTCTAACACAAGCCCTTCGACCGATAAGCAGCTATTATTAGCAAAAGAGATTGTAAGAGAGATGAAGGAACTGGGTATAAAGGATGCAAGATTGACCGATGAAGGTGTTGTCTATGGGTCTATTCCCGCTTCAAGTGGATATGAAGATAAACCATGTATTGGATTCTTAGCCCATATGGATACTTCACAGGATGTCTCTGGCACCAATGTTTACCCAAGGGTTATTGAGAATTATGACGGGGGAGATATAATATATCCAAATGCATCTGAGGTATTATCACCAATACAGTTTCCGAGACTTAAAAAACACATAGGAAAAACACTCATTGTAACAGATGGAAGCACACTACTTGGAGCGGATAACAAGGCAGGTGTAGTAGAGATACTTTATGCCGTAAAAGAGATCTTAACTAAAGACATTCCACACGGACCAATTGCGATAGGATTTACGCCTGACGAAGAGATTGGAAGAGGTGTTGACAACTTCAGCGTAGAGGAATTTGGCGCAGAGTATGCATATACTGTAGATGGTGGAGATATCGAAGAGTTAGAATATGAATGTTTCAATGCAGCATCCTTATTTGTTACCGTAAAAGGTTTTAATATTCATCCCGGAACCGCAAAAAATATGATGAAGAATGCTTCCCTCATAGCATTTGAGTTCGATAGCATGATACCTTCAGCAGAAAGACCTCAGTTTACAGAGGGTTATGAAGGGTTTTGGCATCTGTCAGAGGTCGAAGGTAATGAAGAAAAGGCATCATTAAGGTATATAATAAGGGACCATGACAGAACGAAATTTGAGAACAAAAAAACACTAACCACCGAGATAGCAGATTTCCTTAATGCTAAGTATGGAGTAGGTACCGTTACTATCGAGATAGAAGATAGCTACTATAACATGAGAGAGGTAATAGAATCTCGCATGTATATTGTAGAGAAGGCTAAGGAAGCAATGCGTAAAGCAGGGGTTGATCCAGTCGAAAAGGCTATTAGGGGAGGCACAGATGGATCGAGATTAAGTTTCATGGGATTACCATGCCCCAACCTACCAAGTGGGGGAGCTAACTATCATGGTATCTTAGAATATATCCCACTAGAGGATATGTTGAAGGCAACAGAAATCATCATAAACATCATTAAAACGGTATAGCTTCTGTATGTTTTCTACATAACTAGCGGAATTTGCTTTATTAAATTAGTTAGGTAGACAAAGTTTCATTACCTAGATTGCTCACAAAAATTCAGTGTGGTATACTTCCGTCTAATTATATATTAGAAAACGATACCACACTTTTTGAATAACTAGAAAGGGAATAATTATGGCATATTTTTATGAGGGAACCTCCCATACCTTTAGCGAGTATCTTTTAGTACCGGGATACTCTTCAAAAGAAAGTATTCCGGATAATGTATCACTTCAAACACCTGTAGTAAAGTTTAAAAGAGGTGAAAAACCGTCATTAGCAATGAATATTCCGCTCGTTTCGGCAATAATGCAGTCGGTATCTGATAATAGGATGGCTGTAGCACTTGCAAGAGAGGGCGGAATTGCTTTTATCTATGGTTCTCAACCAATAGCTGAGCAGGCAGATATGATAAGAAAGGTAAAGCTATATAAGGCTGGATTTGTAAAGAGTGATTCAAACATAAGACCCGATCAAACCTTAGCCGACTTAATAGCATTAAAGGGAAGAACAGGGCATTCGACGACAGCGGTTACAGCTGATGGTTCTGCGTCCGGAGAGTTAGTTGGTATTATTACCAGCAGAGATTACAGGGTAAGTAGGATGAATCCCTCTGTAAAGATATCTGAGTTTATGACCCCTATAGAGGATATCGTATATGCAAAGGTAGGAATATCACTAAGTGAAGCAAATGACCTAATATGGGATTCGAAGATTAATGTACTACCGGTACTTGATAATAATAAGCGGTTAGACTCCTTCGTTTTTAGAAAGGACTATGAACAACATAAAGAAAATTCTCTTGAACTGCTTGATGAATCCAAGAGTTACATTGTAGGTGCAGGTATTAATACAAGAGACTTTGAAGAGAGGGTGCCAGCTCTTGTTGAAGCAGGTGCTGATATTTTATGTATTGACTCTTCCGAAGGGTATACCGAATGGCAGAAGATTACGCTTTCATACATACGTCAGAAATATGGTGACACCGTGAAGGTTGGAGCGGGCAACATCGTTGACAAAGATGGATTTAGGTTCCTTGCTGAAGCAGGAGCTGACTTTATCAAGATAGGTATAGGTGGTGGCGCTATCTGTACAACCAGAGAGGTAAAGGGCATCGGACGTGGTCAGGCAACAGCTGTGATTGAGGTTGCTAAAGCTAGAGATGAGTATTTCGAAGAAACAGGTATATATATTCCAATATGTTCCGATGGAGGAATAGTATATGATTATCATGTTGCATTAGCGCTAGCTATGGGAAGTGATTTCTGTATGCTCGGTAGATACTTTGCCCGCTTTGATGAATCTCCTGCTGGAAGGGTAATGATTAATGGTACATATATGAAGGAGTATTGGGGTGAAGGATCTTCAAGAGCTCGTAACTGGCAACGTTATGAACTAAGTAGTGAGAATAACTTCACATTTGAAGAAGGTGTAGATTCTCTTGTGCCATATGCAGGAAGCTTAAGTGATAATGTAGGTATTACAATAAATAAGATTAAAGCGACGATGTGTAATTGTGGAGCTATCACGATTAAGGAGTTCCAAGATAAAGCACGACTGACTAGAGCCTCGTCGGTTAGTATTGTTGAAGGTGGAACCCACGATGTGTTGCTTCGTGATTCACTCGGACAGAGAGAAAGGTAGGATATATAATGAAATATGTTATTGTTGACGGCAACCCTAAATCAGACGGATTATGTTATTCGGTAATGGAGAGCATAATTAAAGGAGCAGAAGCTGCCAGAGCAGATATTGAGATAATAAAACCTGACTATGACAGATGTAGGGTGTGTAATAACGGGTGGGGCGACTGCCAGACAAAGAGGAGATGTAGCTTCGAAGATGATGGGTTTAATCAAGCTATGGACACCCTTGCATCAGCAGACGTAGTATGCTTCATTACACCGGTCTACTGGCATGAAATGGCAGAGGGAATAAAATGTTTTATTGATAAACTCAGAAGATGTGAGAGAGGAGCAGAAGGACGACTCTCAGGGAAGAGTATCCTCCTAGTAGCTTCTGCAGGTGGAACCGGAAATGGACTGGTTAACTGTATGCATCAGATGGAGCAGTTCTGTCGCCATACCTATATGAAGATATTTGATTTCATAGCTGTTAACCGCTGGAATGCAGATTATAAGAGAGAAGCAGCATATGCTGCTTCACAGGCAATGGCTTCCGGAAGGCTTCCTGGTGTAATCATATAGCCACAATGTGAACCATACGTATATCTTTACCTGTAGAAATGATGGTCAACAAATTTTTAAAAGGTAACTGCTAGAGTATGATGATAGATGTTGAAATTAGATTAGAAGTTCCAAAGGATTATAGGGCGGTTGAAGAATTAACTAGAGCTGCATTCAATAATCCCGATAGAATAGACAGATCAAAAATAGACTGTCCTATTGAGCACTATATGGTACATCAGTTACGCAAAAAAGATGGGATTATGAAGCTAGATTTTGTAGCTGAACTCGATGGAAAGATAGTTGGTCATATTATCTATAGCAATGCACATATACTTCAACCTGATGGGGTTAAGGTTGATGTACTCAACTTTGGACCTATCAGTGTTTTGCCTGAGCTTCAAAGAAGAGGCATTGGTAGTGCGTTAATGTTACATTCGATAGAACAAGCAAAGGCACAAGGGTATGGAGCGATTTTGTTTTTCGGTCATGCAGAATACTATCCAAGATTTGGTTTTGTTCAAGCGAAAGAATTTGGCATTACCGACTTTGATGGACAAAACTCCCCGTATTTCATGGCTATGGAACTGAAGGAAGGTTATCTAAAGGATGTATCTGGGAAGTATATAGAAGCAAGTATATATAACGATGACCTTAACTGCGAAGATGCAAGAGCTTTCGATATTAAGTATTTTAGGCAATAGATTGTTGTAGGTTTTATATAAACATATTAGGGCACTCATCAACGGTGGGTGCTTATTTATGGTTGTTTTTTAACTTGTAAATATGATGCATTTTGTGTAGAATGATAACAAGCAAATGGTTGTCTGTTATGTAAACTCTCAATACTAAATGGAGGGGATTGTAAAGATGAGTACTCTCTATTCAATTAATGAATTCTCAAAGATTTCCGGTGTAAGTACGGCTACCTTACGATATTGGGATGAAATTGGGATTTTTTCTCCTATTACTAGGGATCCTGAGAATAACTACCGGTATTATTCGATTGAACAGGTTCTTGCGCTAAACTTTGTCACTACTTTAAGTGAACTTGGCATATCGTTGAGAACTATTTCTGATTTAAGAAAAGAAAGAGATCCAAATGCTCTGTTGCAGGTATTGGAAGCACGTGAAAGAGAATTGGATATGGAACTGCGAGAGCTTCGTCTACGCTCTTCTATTATTCATCTAAGACAGGATCTGATTCGAACAGGGTTAAAAGTAAATGAGACACAGATTGAGGTAAAGCATTTTGCCGAGAAAGCACTTAAAATATGGCCCCGCAATGAATACGAGGAAGATGATACCTTTGTCGATCCTCTTTCTTCATTTATAAAGCTATCAGCTAATCACTATGTAAATCTATCATTCCCGGTTGGAGGATACTGGGATGACATGGAATCATTCTTAAAATGCCCATCTAAACCGCAGAACTTCTTTTCCATAGATCCGGTCGGAGTCGACAAACAAGAAGCAGCTGAGTATATGGTAGGATATACTAGAGGGTATTATGCACAGATGGGAGATTTGCCCGAAAGACTTTATGATTACGCACAAGCACACTCTCTTACCCCTTATGGTCCCTTATATACAATGTATCTATATGAAGAGACATGTATACAGGACACCTCTCAGTATCTAGCGCAATCGCTTGTTGCTGTTAAGAAAACAAAGAAAAGATATAACTAGAAAGAACAATAGAGTACTGTACAAAAGAAAATTGAACAATATCAAAAATAAGAGGCTGTTAATTAAACAGTCTCTTATTATCTTGATATTTCTGAGAAATGGTACAGATATTCCGAAGTAAAACTGATACAACATTTAAAGTTAACCTCAGATGGGATAGCACATGAAATGTAACCTGTGTATATACTTTTTTACTTCTTAGCCTTCCTTAAGGTTTGCCTTATTGTAGAAATCTTCATACTTAACCCCAAAGATCCTGATAATGGCATTCATCATATCTACCGATACTCCCTGCTTACCATTCTCTACTGCTGATATGTATGAACGGCAAAACCCTAATTCAGCGGCAGTGTATTCTTGGGTCCAACCTCTTCTTCTTCGTAGTCTTCTCAAATCAATGCGTGGCTTCATAACCTTATCTCCTTCATTCATATTTATGATATTTGGTATTTCTAAAGATGGTCTTTACTGCTTATATCTATAATAAAGGGTCTAGTTGGTTTAAGGTCAATAGAAATCTAGAAAAGTTTACGATTTCGTAAAAACAGCAGTTGTTGTTAGATTTCAATAAAAAACCTTCCCCAGAAGGAAGGTTTTTAGCAGCATATTATACTTATTCGCCTATTAAGCTAGGAGATTTAAAATGAGAAAACTATATTGATGCAATTAAGGGGTTGTAAATGTTAGAGCTACTTTAAGGTTAAAGCAACATATATGGTAATAAACAAATAGGTGACTATGTTTTAGTCAGCTTTCTCTTTTTTACTTCTCGTATACCCAATACTGCATAGAATTATTGCAGCTAGTGCAAAAGAAAACACATTGACTATTGTGTCGAATAGAGATGTCTTAGTATTTAAAAATATATCGACATAATGACTTATCACAAAATTTGATGCTATGCCCGTAAGACAGGGAGATATACTCAGCTTATAGAACAGATTAATCTTTATGTATCTATAAAGGATATATGTAATCCAGAGTATAACAATCCCAACTATCGAAGCAGGTACCCCAACAGGTAAAAACCAACTAATAACAGGGGTAACCTTATCAAGTAGGAAAAGAAAAGGCCCCACAAGCACGGTAACAAAACCGAGAGATAGCATATATTTCTTATAGAAAATCGGTAATGAGATTAACCATCCGAATGTTACAGAGAGAATCGGATACATGCCCCAAGTTATACTATCATTAATAGCATAATCAACTATCATACATACTCCGATAGCAATAAAGCACATAATAGAGAAAATATATAGATAGACTTTCATATCCTTACTACGAACTATTCTTGTTAAGGATGAAACAATATCTGAGTATACCTTCGAGTAGATACTTGTTTGAGCGTTGTCATACTCAGGAATGTCAACTACATCGTTTCCAAGTAGGTTATCTGTTGACACAGAGAACAGCTTACTCAATGCAAGTAGTTTGTCAATTTCTGGGAGTGCTTGATCTGTTTCCCATTTTGATATTGCCTGTCTTGATACCCCAAGATTATCAGCTAACTGTTCCTGTGATAGTTCGGCTGTCTTTCTTAGTTGTTGTATTTTTGTACCTAAAGTCATAATAAATACCTCCTTTGATGAGGATATGTTAGCATGTTTGTTTGGTTGCATACTACCAAGTCTAGCTTGAAAGTCTGCAACTTGGGGTTGCATTTAGAAAAAAACGTTAAAAAGTATGATGTTTAGCTAACAATCTTACATTTTTCATAGGATATGTACCTATCGCTGCCTTACTGTTACGAAAACAGTATCACCAGGTTGCTTATTAATCTTTTCTCGTATACCTTTAAGTATACCCACGATATAGCAGATGGATCCATCTGAATTTTTAACACCCATATTAACAATACTACCATCATAAGGTTCACCGTCAAATGTACAATGTACCTTTATGCGACCTTTGGCGAACTCCTTACGAATATCGTATGGGAATTCTACATATGCACCACCATTAGCAGTATCTGATGACCTTATAATAGCGTCATATCTGTAAACTCTTTCGTCCATACCATATTCTCCTTAGATATAAATCTCTTTAGACATCAATCTTTTCAAAAGCACCTCTAGGGCAATACTGCATGCATCTACCACAGAGAATGCACCTTTCGTTATCTATCTCTGGTAAGGAGTAGATATCCTTTTGGGTGATAGCCCTTGCTTCACAAATCGCTATAGATGGGCATTCATGATTTTGAGGACATTTTTCTGGATTAACTATTATCTTCATTATTATTTACTCTTTCTTTGTTTTGCTGTTTCCGCACGATATCTAGCCATTTCATCGATTAGGTCATATGGAATATCTTTATCCCATGGAAACTGTATTGCACCTTTAGAAGTCTTGTATCCAACAAGTTTATCTGAAAAATTGGCTACTCCATCTGCAGTAGGGTAGATACCAAGATGGTTCTTCATAGCAGCAAAGAATATCAAGTTTTCATCATCCCAAAAACAAGGCATCCCATAACTTATCTTTTCGAGTGCATCAGGCATTCTCTTCTTAATGATAGTATAGACTTTTTGTAGGATTATCTGTTTGTCTAAAGGAAATCCCATTATGTAGTCGGTAATTGTCATCAGTTTTCTACTCCTACCATACCCATCAGTTTTAATGCAGTATTCGCATTACGTACTGTTATAGCACGATACATTGTTTTGTCTTTTGTTATTTTCGACACCCTTGTTCTCGAATAGGTTTTAATTGATGCTGTCCAAAAAACCACTCTTCCGTGATATGATAGACTCTCATATTCTTCCTTTATCGACCCGATATTTGCAACTACCTGTTCCGCAGTCATTGGTGGTATAACAAAAAGAGCATCATGGTGCGCATCAGTGCTATTATTCCACCATTCAGGTGCATGTGATACAGAGTCAGCTAATTCAATTGAAGATATGATGCAAACAGGTATATCAAGGTTGAAGTTCCTTGAAATAAGTTTTTCACATCTATCCTTCACCATATCTTCATCATGCTCACTATTGAATATTACATTTCCGCTGTTTATATAGGTAACCACATCTGAGAATCCTTCATTGAAAAAAGCAGCTTTTAGCTCTTTCATTTTTATAATATTGTTTCCACCAACATTTATACCACGCAATAATGCTATGTATCGCAACGGTTTACACCTCCAGGTTATTATGTGAATATATTTTTCTGCTTCATTGAGAATCTCCTAAGCAATGGGATTGCTGTATTTTCTGTCAGATAACATCAGTTGCAACCCTAACTATATATCTCAAGCATACCACAATATATCCGTAAGACTATTCATCATTACTTTACTTACTTGTAATCTATTGTTTTTACCTTCCTTCATCATATGGAACATATTTATCGCTCTCACTAGAAGATGTGTGTTCACAATGTACACTAAATGTAGCCATAAATGGTACATTTCATAGTAATTACGACTACTAGCTGCTTGCTCAAGTATTTAGCAGATGAAACATATTTGCAATCGACTTCTCATTATACCCTATCAACCCATTCGTTATATAGGGTTTCGATTTTTGCTTCGAGTTCACTCTTTAGAGAGTATAGTGAACTAAGCTTCTTGAAATCGGATTGACCTTGGTATAATTCTATCATGTTATCTACCTCCTGTAACTCAATTTCAGTTTCATGAATTAACCCTTCAAAGGAGATAGGTACTTCAGGACTAGTTTTTTGCCTCTCCCCTTTTACAGTACCCTTACCAACATTATTTGCGCCCTTTGTACTTTTTACAATCTTTTCTTTTTGAGCTGCAGAGGGATTGGTAATTCTTAGATACTCTTGAAATCCACAATCATACCTTGTGATACTCTTGTTATCAATACTCCAAACCTGATCTGCGAATTTATTCAGAAAATATCTATCATGTGAGACAAACAGTATTGTCCCATTGAACTCAACCAGAGCATTTTCTATCCATTCACGTGAAGCAATATCAAGATGGTTCGTAGGTTCGTCAAGTAATAGGAAGTTAACATTTTCCTGCATTAAGATACTTAGCTTGAGTCTACTTTTTTCTCCTCCTGAGAGGACACTAATTTTCTTCATTACATCATCAGCTCTGAAGTGAAATCCTGCAAGGATATTCCTAGCTTTATCTACAGAAACACCAGTAGCATAACGCAATGTGTCTAGAACCGACATACTATTGTCCTCAAAGGTAATAATCTGAGACATGTATGATAGCTTAACATTTGAACTAATCTTTATCTGGCCACTATCTACTGGTACATCACCTGTAATCATCTTCAGGAGGGTAGTCTTTCCACATCCATTGGCTCCAATAAGGGCAATGCGTTCATTTCTGTTTATCTTGAGGTTTAAGTTGACAAATATATCATTAGAATCATAACTCTTGCTTACCGAATCAATAGAAAGGATTTCTTTAGCTGCATATCCTCCACTGTCAAACTCCGCTGTTAACCTTCTTGTTGTTACTGGTCTATCTATTTTTTCCATATGATCAATCCGCGATAGGATAGCATGGTGCTTTGTAGTGAAACGGTTTTGCACAACAAACCATTTAGCTCTATCCTCTATTCGCTTTATTTCCTTCTGCTGACGTTCATATTGCTCTAGCTGCGATATATATCTTCGTTCCTTTTCCTCAACATACCATGAATAGTTACCACTATACAGATTTGCAACTCCCTCTTCGATTTCAATAATCCGGGTTACAACTCGGTCTAGAAACACTCGATCATGCGAAACGATAATTATTGTGCCTGAGTAATCACGCAAGAACCTCTCGAGCCATTCAAGCGACTCTAAATCGAGATGATTTGTCGGTTCATCGAGTAGAAGAATATCACTATCTCTTAATAAGATACGGGCTAGGTTAATCCTTGTTTTCTCTCCACCAGAGAGCAGATTAAATAGACTACCTCTGAGTCTTTCGTTAATATCCATTCCGCTACAAACCTTATCCAGCTTTACTTCGATCTCATACCCTCCGAGTCGTTCGTATTCTTCCATTAGCATTCCATATTGCTCAAGTACTTCTGGGTTTATATCTCCTTCAATTCTCTTCATTTGAGCTAAAGTATCTGTCGCTTCCTTAAAAGATGAGCGTAAGACATCTTCAACAGTAACGATTTCATCATAAACAGGTATCTGCGCAAGCATCTCTATTATTTTCCCAGATGCTTTTGACAATATACCACTGTCGTATGACTCTTCTTCTGTGATTATCTTGAAAAGGGTAGTCTTACCGGAGCCATTCTTTCCCAAAAGACCGATTCTTTCCCCACTATATACCTCAAAGGAAACCCCTTTTAAGATATGATTCGATCCGTAAAATTTGTTTATATCGTTTGCTGATATATCTATCATTATGTGAACTCCTTAATATGTATATATTATTTGTATATAGGACTAAAATACCCTGTACAGATTGTATCGACTGTACAGGGTTACCAAACATGAAAGAAGCATTAAACTACTACTTCAACTGGCGACAGGCATCTTAAACAATCGTGGAAATATATATAATTTGTGCTAAGTAATGCCAAAATAGCTACTTTAATCGAACAAAACACAGTAAAAAGGGCAGACCTACCCCTTGGTATTGCATAATTCATCGCAAGCAGATGGTTTCTTTTCACCAAAAGCACACAGTTATCCCATGTATCTATCATCTGGTACGAAGCCTTCTGCAGTATGCATGTTGTCGATTCTAGCACTATCGCATGCAGATAAAATAATTGTTTGATACCTCTCACCACCTTTCTTTAAGGAATAATGGCATCATATATTCAAAGTTTTAATAATTATCTTCAAATCAAATCATAAAAGGAAATCTCATTCTAGATAATGGCGGAGGGAGCGGGATTCGAACCCGCGTGGGATTGCTCCCTAACTGATTTCGAGTCAGCCCCGTTATGACCACTTCGATACCCCTCCATAATATTACATTCAGAAAATTTTAATCGCTATTATGCTTTTTTAAAGAAAACCTAATTTCACCTTCTACTAATAGCTATATATTGATATTCTGCAGGAAATATTCAATTAAGCATATCCAATCAACGGTATTGATTATATCAATAGACAAGAAGAAGGTCAAATAGTATTACGAACCGCTGACTTTAAACTAAGCCAATAATCTATGAAAAGTAATAAATCAATCTTCGTTAGGGACTACCCACATAAAAAAATAATACAGGAATACTAAACAGGTGATGCTAGATGTCAAAATTCTGTAACTTACAGCATAAATGCTTTATGGAAAGATGCATTACTCATAATCTTTGCGTTTTTATGCAAGAAAAGCATCAAATTGATTAAAAATTCTCATTTACAATGACAGTGTTATTGTATATTATATAGCTTAAGACATTTTTTCTGGAATAAATGTTCCACGTGGAACATTATTCTACAGAAGGATTAATAAGATGTTCCACGTGGAACATAAATAAGGAGCGTTAGCTTGGGAAAGATCATATCTATCGTTAATCAAAAGGGTGGAGTCGGTAAGACGACTACAGCGGTCAATCTTGCAGCATCGTTAGGCGCTCTAGGATGTAATGTACTACTAATAGATATTGACCCACAGGGGAATGCAACAAGTGGTGTAGGCATAAATAAACGCACGGTTAGGTATTCTTCCTATGATCTCATAATTGGTGAATCTAGATTTGAAGAAACCGTAATAAAGACGGGATACAGTAATGTATCGGTCATCCCTTCGCACATAGATTTAGCTGGTGCTGAGATTGAATTGGTATCTATTGAGAAGCGAGAGTATAAGCTAAGGGATGCGATAGTACCACATAAATCAAGTTACGACTATATACTAATTGATTGCCCTCCCTCGCTAGCATTACTTACACTTAATGGATTAACGGCATGTGATACAATACTCATCCCAATACAATGCGAATACTATGCACTCGAAGGTCTTTCACAACTCATGACAACAGTTCGACAGGTAAAAAGGTTATACAACCCTAGAATTGAGCTCGAAGGTGTCCTTATTACTATGTTTGACTCTAGGTTAAATCTGACGATGCAGGTTGCTAGCGAGGTAAAGAAGCACTTTCCTAAGAAGGTATATGCAACTGCAATACCTCGCAATGTACGCATATCGGAGGCTCCGAGCTACGGTCGTCCTGTACGATACTATGATGGTAGTTCAAAGGGAAGCAGTGCATATGATGATTTAGCCAAAGAAATAGTTGAACAGAACAAGCGTGTGGAGGCAGAATAATGGCAGTGAAAAGAGGTTTAGGCAAAGGACTCGATGCACTTTTCTCAGATTATAGTATGGAAAGCGATAATTCTACCGAAATATCGATGTCAGAAATTGAACCTGACAGACATCAACCTAGAAAAGATTTTGACTTGGAATCATTACAAGAACTAGCAGATTCAATTAGGGAGTATGGTGTTCTTCAACCCATACTTATAAGACCCTTGACCGATGGTGGATATAGGATAATTGCTGGAGAAAGACGATTTCGGGCAGCTCATATAGCAGGATTGACCACCATTCCTGCAATTGTAAGGGACTTTAGTGAACAACAAGCATTCCAAGCAGCATTGGTTGAGAATCTACAAAGAGAGGATTTGAATCCTCTAGAAGAGGCAAATGGATATCAAACATTACTAGAGCAGTCAGAATTAACACAGGAAGAGATAGCTAGGAGCGTAGGAAAATCAAGGTCAACCATAACAAATGCTCTAAGATTATTAACATTACCTTCTCACACCTTGGAATTGATACGTTTAGGATCGATTTCAGTAGGGCATGCAAAAGCATTACTTGCGATGGATAGTGACAGAATTGATGATATGGCAGATAGAGTGGTTATAGATGGGTTATCTGTAAGGGAGGTAGAAAGACTAGCACAGAAAAAACCAAAACAGCAAAAGCTAAGTCTACCTGAAACTAAAGAAACAATAGCATCTGAGGTAGAAATAGCGCTAAGAGAGTCATTAGGTGTAGAGGTATATATTAAGTATTCAGCAGGAAAAGGCTCTCTCTCAATAAATTTCTACACTAAAGAACAGTTATTAGAGTTTGCAAACAGATTAGGAAATAGATAAAGGGCATGTAATAGGCTCAGGAGGCATGATGATAGATATTAGACGATTAAGAGATAATGCTGAAGAGATAATAGCCAAACTCAGTAAAAGAGTTGAAGGTGGGTATTCGCAAGAAATAAGTAGAATACTGCAACTCGATGCCACTAGACGCGAAATCTTAACACAACTAAATAATATGAAGTCTGAACGTAATTCGGCGAGTAAACAGATTCCTTCATTAAAAAAAGAAGGTAAAGATATTGAGTCATTAATGAGCTCGATGCGTGAACTTGGAATTGAGATTAATGAACTCGAAAGTAATCTCACAGCTATTGAAGAAGAGTTTACTAACACTCAACTACTGTTACCCAATCTACCAGATGACGATTTAGTCGCTGGAGGTAAAGAAAACAACACTGTGCTGTCTATTTTCAAGGAAAAACCTGAGTTTGACTTCCCAATTCAAAACCATATTGATCTATGTGAGAGTTTGAACCTAATTGATTATAAGCGGGGAGTAAAACTCGGAGGAAATGGTAGTTGGCTTTACAGAGGAAATGGGGCAATACTAGAATGGGCTTTACTAAACTTCTTCATTAGTGAACATTTAGCTGATGGATATGAGTTTATTTTACCACCACACATGTTGAACTGGGAGTGTGGTTACGTTGCTGGACAGTTCCCGAAGTTTAGTGAAGAGGTCTATCACATTTCGAATCCAAGTAGCGATGAAAAGAAGTTTATGCTTCCTACGGCTGAGACTGCTCTTGTGAATATTCATAGGGCAGAAACCCTAACATTAGATGAGCTACCTAAGAAGTATATCGCCTATACACCATGCTATCGACGTGAAGCAGGTAGCTATCGCAGTGAAGAGCGCGGCATGATACGTGGGCATCAATTTAATAAAATTGAGATGATGCAATTTACTTCAGCAGATAGTAGCGAGATAGCTTTCGATGAGCTGGTGGAAAAAGCGACAAGTCTAGTCAAAAAGCTTGGACTCCATCATAGAGTTTCAAAGTTAGCCGCAGCAGACGTGTCTGCATCTATGGCAAGAACCTATGATATCGAGGTATGGTTACCTGCTATAGGGATATATAAGGAGGTTAGTTCTGTTTCGAATGCTAGAGATTTCCAATCGAGAAGAGGGAACATGCGTTATCGTAATGAAGAAGGAGAACTGGAGTTTCTTCATACCCTTAACGGTTCAGGTCTTGCTACAAGTAGAATTATACCGGCGATAGTTGAACAGTTTCAAAATGCAGATGGTACCGTTACCATCCCTGATGTGTTGGTTCCGTATATGGGGGGAAAGACAGTTCTGTCTTAGACAGTTCTGTCTTAGACAGTTCTGTCATAGGAAATACAACTATCAGTAATATAAATATATAATCTGCCTAATAGTAATAGCCGTGAAAGGAAAACTCCATATCACGGCTACTATTTTGATTGTTTTTGAGGTAAATACACTAAAAACTCTAGGATTCTCTCCAACCATCTAGGACAGCATGTGCCTTCGCTATCTCCTCTATTATGTTTATTTCTTGGGGACATTTAGCTAAACACTCACCACAGGCGACACAATGTGAGCCATCTGAGTTTGATGATTTTGAGAACATATAGCTGCGTCTAGCATTGTCAAACTTACCAAATCTATATCCTTCATTGTATTTTGTGAATAGGTCTGGAATGTTTACTCCTTGTGGGCAGGGCATGCAATACTCACAGGAAGTGCATGGAATTGATTGTCTATTTAGATAGGTAGTGCGGGCATCTGCGAGTATTTGTTTTTCATTTTCTGTTAGGCAGTATGGTACCGCATCTGGAGCAGAGAATGTCTCAATGTTCTCTTTTAATTGCTCTAATGTCGACATACCTGAAAGAACGACACTCACCTCTGGTCTGTCCATTACATATCTAAGGCCCCACTCTGCTGGTGTTCTTTTTATGTTGCAGCGATTATATACCTCGAGCACATCATCAGGCGCACTTGCTAAACCTCCACCTCTTAGAGGTTCCATTACTACAACAGCAGTACCTTTCTTATATGCTAGTTCAAGCCCTTCGGTTGGAAGTTCTCTATCGCTCATTAGCAGATTATACTGGAACTGGCACATAGCAAAATCATAGTATGCCATTACCTCTTTGAATAAAGCTAAATCACCATGATATGAGAATCCGATATCCTTAATCATTCCTTCTGCCTTAAACTTCTCGTATTCATCAACGACACCAAGTTGTTTAACTCCTTCCCATTCGTTGATATTGACATTATGAATGAGATATAGGTCGATATAGTCGGTTCTTAGCCTCTTAAGGGTAGTTTCTAGGTTTCTCCTCATTACATCTTTCGAGTTTTGCATAGTAGGATATCTCTGTTTTGTAGCAATTACTACCTTATTACGACGGGATCCTTCTAATGCTTCACCCATAACAACTTCACTTTGACCATTGTGATAGGTAAAAGAAGAATCATAATAGGTCACACCATTGTCAACAGCATATTGGATTAGCTCAATAGCTTTTTGTCTGTCAACATCAACACTACCGTCTGGCATATCCATACGTGGAAGTCTCATACATCCAAGACCAAGAGCAGAAACATTATATCCCAATGAACCAAATTGTCTTTGCTGCATTATTCTCTCCTTTGTTTTTTTCAATTATATATTACCAATAAATAGGTTGCAAATTAATAACGTTTACGTCACTTTAAACGGTTCGCCTAACGATACAACTAATATGGCAGAATATAAACATACGTATTTGTCTGTTTCATAACATGATTTGCAGTATGAACTATCATTACCCATAGATTAGGTTTGGTACACTTAGGACATACTTGATGTCCTCAACTTCGCACCCTAACAGATTCAGGTATGACAGGGAAGATAAAGAAGCAAGTGCTTCGACAGAAGAGATGTCGGGATTATTTGAGAGATCAAGACTGGTAAGTCTTGATGCAACAGCAATATTAGTGATATCACTTAGCATATTATTACTTAACGATAGTTTTGATAGACTTCCTAACTCAGAGAAGTTAAAGAGGGTATCGATTTCGTTGTTGTCTAGAGTTAGTTCCTCTAGGTACTTCAACATTGAAATCGGAGATACTGCCTTTAGATTTCCGTTAGTTATCGTTAATGATACCAAGTATGGGATATCGACTAAGAATGATAGACTACTAACATTAGTTCCTTCAAGGTTGAGTATACATAAATCCTGCAGATTCCTTATGGGAGAAAAATCTTCAAATTCTAGTGATCGTATCTTCAAACCAACTAATGACTCAAAGTACTTTAGATCGTCTAACATTTCAACTGTTATATCAAGAGGGGCAGCTATATCATCAAAGACAACCTTTGGGTTTCTACCCCCAACTATATCAAGATAGAATATATCAAAAACATCTTCTAGGAGTATATCACCGTCTTTTCTATCAAGATAGGAACGAAGAGCTTCTTCTAGAGCAATGTCAGCTAGGTATATGACCTCTTTACCCCTAATGACTTTCTTTAGGGAGGTTATCCTATTATCTGTTTTATCAGGGCAGCTATCTAGTGCAGCTGTCGCTTTAGTATATTCGGTTTCTTCGATCAGTATATATCCCAGGAACACATATGGTATTACCTCATCAGGGAAAACCTTTATCATCTTCTTTGAGAGGGCGATAGCTTCAGTATTCTTCGAGAGTAGATTGTAACTTTGGATTGCATAACAGTATCCATCGAACTCATCAGGAAATAAGGTTACTAATTGATTTGCATAGATAAGTGCATCTTCATAAGAATAGCTGTCATAATAGATTTTCGTTGCTAACATATATCCATCGATTGTGTCAGGGATTGCATCTATCTGCATAAAGCAGTAGCTTAATGCAGTATTAAGATCATTTTGATCCAGATAATACTCGGCTGCTGTTATATACCCAATTGGATTATTTGGACAATTTTCTATAAGTAGTGTGAGACATTCTATTATCCTAAACTCAATTCTTAGTGATTTATATGCATCTATTGCTCCAAGGTATGCTGCTACCATCCCTTTATCGATTTGATATGCTCTGACATAATCAGCAGCAGCTTTTGAATAATCTCCATTAGCAGCATACTGTACTGCAGATTCATAAAACTCATCGGCAGACCTATTATCACATCCAGGAACAAGTAGAAGAGACAATATCAATACAATAACTATGAACTTTTTTAACATATTAGTTTCCTTTTCAGTTTTCTTTGTACAGTATTTGAGATGCCACTATAAGGGTAAGTTGATCTTCATCCTTAATCTTGTTCCCCCTTATATCGAACAATTCTAAATCATGTACCCCTATAATAGGGAGTAGATCATTTATCTTATTATCAGCAAGTCTTAAGGTTTTTAAGGAAGGAAGCTCGCTTAAAGCAGATATATCTACAATCCAATTACCAGATAATGATAATGTAGTAAGATTTTTAAGTGACTTTAGTGACTCTATTGAAACGATTTCATTATATTCTAATATGAGGGTTCTTAGGGTAGCCATACTAGACAATACCCCAATATCTTTTATATAGGTATCAGATATAGCCAGTACCTCAAGACTGTTCAGATTAGTTAAGGAAGATATACCCTCAAGTGGATAACTATGTATATGTAATTCTTTTAGATTTATAAAGAACGAAAAATCTTCGAGATTTTCAATAAATCCAGGAACGGTAGATTGTAACTCCCCATTTATCTCTATAACCCCGATATGCTCACTATCAAAACTGCGATGTAGAACCTTTGAACCATTTATCTCAATAGTATGTATATCACTTAAATGATTTAGTGTAATAGCTCCATTTGGGTTATCTAGGTAGTTTCGTATAACCGTCTCTATGTATGGGTCCTGCCACTCGACAACAATATGTGATGCTACGAAGTTATATGTTTCTATTACCTTATCGTCATCAGTTAACCTTATCCCATCCATAAGGACTGCGATAGCGGTTTGATAACGATAGATATCAAAGTAGTATAATCCTACCTCGATGTATGCTTCGGGAGCATTAGGAAACATGGACATTATATCAAGATAGAGTGTTTGTGCAGCCTCTGTGTCACCTATCTCCTTATAATACTCACCGAGAAACAGATATCCCGTTATCGAATCTGGGGTCTCGGAAATAAACGCTGTATATAGGTTAATAACCTGCTGCCCTTCTAGAAAAGCTGCTAACTCATGATACCCGTCAGGATTCTTCGGAAAATTCTTTATTAATAGCTCATACTGCTCAATAGCTTTAGCTTTTTCACCCATCGCAAGATAAGCCTCAGCCGACCCCTGGTAGGCGCGAGGATCATCGGGATTAGCTATTGAGTACTCATAGAACTCAAATACAGCCTGTTCGTATTGTTTGTTTGATAGATATTCTTCCGCTAGCGACAGATGATCGATAACATCAGCGGAACATCCTATCAAAAGTATAACCAAGACAACACCAAAGAGTAGGGATATACCCTTTTGCATTCTACCTTTTGTACCCACTCCTATAATATTATCCATCAGATAATCCATTAAGCTATATATCAAGATTCTTGCTCTTTCTTAAAGCAAGCATAACAAAATTCGCTATCTCGAAATCTAACAGGCTATGAATAAAGGTACCCAATCCTACGAGTAATAGAATAGAGACTGCAAATCCCTTCTGATAATATGCAGTGTTCATACTACCGGTAAAATAGAAGAAACCTGAAACGATAATCTCAGCTAATGCATGGATTAGACCAATTACAAGAGAGTATACTCGGAACTTTACCTTTGATTTATATAACTCAGGAAACTTTCCGATATACAACGATCCAAGCATCGAGAAGAGTAGGTGACTTGCTGCTCTTAACACAACAACCAAAGGAAATCCTCCAAAAAGGAATCCTAATGTAGTGCCTGCTGCGACCGCAATAGCCATAGCAGGAGATATAAGCATTGCTATAAAGATGGGAACATGAGATGCTAAGGTGAATGAAGCAGGTTCAAGTATAATCTTTATAGGTGAAAACATAGGAATTAGTATTCCGATTGCAATGAGTAATCCTGAAAGAGTTAATCGGAATATACGACGATTGTTCATTGAAAATAACCTCACATCCTTGATAAGACTATTCTAGCTCATATATGTTCATGTGAATAGTGGTAAAAAGAAAAAAATAGTAAATGTTGCAATCGCAACAGTCAATATTGCATAAATCCTCGCTTCTTTGGCAGTTGAGTCGAAAAGTGTCGAAATGAATACGTAGAAAAGTTTAGCACATTATTGTGAACAATGCACAAGTATCCGCGTGTATAGCGTTGAAATAACGAGAATATTCGAGA
>Ga0123356_10001911_pt1 | contig 22567 bp, 21 predicted proteins | sample TergutEmb28metaG_2_FD_92546 | JGI IMG/M metagenome (GOLD analysis project Ga0123356, IMG submission 92546) | Embiratermes neotenicus P3 segment gut microbial communities from Petit-Saut dam, French Guiana - Emb289 P3 | ecosystem: Host-associated > Arthropoda: Insects > Digestive system > Gut ...
ATTTATCGAAAAAGTTCGCGAGCAGAGTGAAGCTTCCAAATACGGAAAAGGCGCGGAGATCATGGATGTCAGCGCCGATACCGTCACCAGCCTGTTGCGTTCCCACGCCTACCCCACACTCATCCACGGTCACACGCATCGTCCGGCACGCCATGCCTACCTGATAGATGGACACCGCTGCGAACGTCACGTACTCCCCGACTGGCGTGAACACGCCGTCTGGCTGGCCTTTGATGGTGCCGAATTCAGCGTGCGCTCCGCGCCACCCTCTCTCTCCGCCTAAATCTCGATATTGTCGATCAGGCGTGTCGTTCCCAGGCGGGCAGCGGCAAGCACGACCAATGGTTCCTCCGGCTGTTCCGGCAGTTGCAGGTCGGTGCGGCGGCGCACGGTCAGATAATCCGGTTTCCAGCCATGCCGTTCCAGTTCGGCAAGCGCGGCAGCCTCCAGGTGGACAAAATCGCGTGCACCATTGCGTACAGCCTCGGCAACGGTGCAGAGTTGCTGGTACAGGCGCGGCGCCTCAGAGCGTTCATCCGCAGACAGATAGCCGTTGCGTGAAGACTGCGCCAACCCGTCGGCAGCGCGAACCGTGTCCATGGCGACGACCTCGATCGGCAAAACCAGTTCACGCACCATGTTTTTCAACACCATGAGTTGCTGGTAATCCTTCTTGCCGAACAACGCCACATCGGGCTGGACGATGTTGAAAAGCTTGAGCACAACGGTTGCCACCCCCCGAAAATGCCCGGGCCGAAAAGCCCCTTCGAGGATGGAGGCATGTTCAGGGTTGGGTTCGACATAGTAACGCTGCGGCTGCGGATACATCTCTGCTTCATCCGGGACGAACAAATGATCGACCCCGGCAGCGGCAAGCCTTCCGCAATCGGCCTCAAACGTGCGCGGATATTTATCGAAGTCTTCGCCCTGACCAAATTGCAGGCGGTTGACGAAGATACTGGTGATGACGGTATCGACACCGGCATATTTGCGGGCCGCATGCATGAGGGCGATGTGCCCATCGTGCAGGTTGCCCATCGTAGGGGCAAAAGCAACCCGTCCAGCTTGGGCGCACGCGGCACGCAAAGCAACAATGGAAGTATGGATGTGCATGTTCCGTTTTTAGTAACAATGTTCCGGCGCGGGAAAGGTACCGTCCTTGACCGAAGCAACATAAGCCGCAATGGCTTCCTCAATAGTGGCAGCCCCCTGCATGAAGTTACGCACGAAACGCGCCGTCTTGCCGGGGAAAACGCCAAGCATGTCGTGCATCACCAATACCTGGCCGTGGCATTCCGGCCCCGCGCCAATGCCGATGGTGACCATCGTCGTTGTCGCAGCTGAGATTTCCCCGGCCAGCGAGGCGGGAACCATTTCCATCACAAGCAAGGCCGCGCCTGCCTGTTCCAGCGCCAGCGCGTCGGCCTTGAGGCGGGCTGCCCCGGCGTCAGAGCGTCCCTGCACACGGTACCCGCCCAATTGATGCACCGATTGCGGGGTCAAGCCGATGTGGGCGCAGACCGGCACGCCGCGTTCGACCAGAAAACGCACGGTCTCGGCCATGACCTCGCCGCCTTCGAGCTTCACCATCTGCGCCCCGGCGGCCATCAGGCGGGCCGCGCCCCGCATGGCCTGAACGGGGCTTTCCTGATAACTGCCGAAAGGCATGTCACTGAGGACGAAAGCGTGCTTCGCGCCCCGGCAAACGCATTCGGTGTGATAAACCATGTGATCGAGCGTGACGGGCAGCGTGCTTTTTTGCCCCTGAATGGTATTGCCGAGCGAATCACCGACCAACAAGGTATCCACGCCACAACGGTCGAACAGCGCAGCAAAACTGGCGTCGTAACAGGTCAGCATGCTGACCCTGCGGCCTTCGGCGCGCATCTTGCCCAACTCGACAAGAGTGACAGGCTTTGCGTCCTGAAGGTAAGTCATGTTGCTCCTCCCTTTTTCTGTTTGGGCGGGCAGTTTCGACCAAAGCGCGCCAATGTGCAAGTGTAGCCCCGCCCTCTCCCCCTTGCCTCGCGGGGGAAAAGTATTGAAAGAGGCTCAAGCATCCGCATGAACACGCTCGGCAGTCACATCCGCCTCATGCTCCAACGGGCTCATTGAATGCGCCGATTTCCAGGCGCGGCTGAACACCTGTGCGAAGCAATGTATTGCGTAGGTGCGCCTGGTGCGCCAAGACGTTGAGCGCGGGCGCTACGGGAGCGCGAGATGAGGTGCGGGCTTGGGGTTCAGCGTGGGTTTTCATGGTCTGAATCCTTTTGCGTCAGTCGAGGGCGTCGCCCAAGTGGGACAAAACAAACGGTGCGAACTGCAAGCGACTTCGTTGGTAGCGATAGGGTGTTTGGTCGTAGTTTGACTCCAATTATCTACTCATATTCATGTATTCTCTTTTATAATAATCTTCATAGGTTATAGAACCTGCTTTCTCGTTAGTTCTATAAATCTCACCTATGGTTTCACTTGCCGTTTGATGAGTTATCTCTCTCTTATCAAGCTGTTCATAGATATCGTAATAATTTTGATGGTTGGTATTTGTTCCTGCAAGTCCAATATTTGTTGTAGGGTCTTTTTCCATAATTTCTTTCTGAATTTTAATGCCGTACAGTATAGCATCGCCTTCACTGGCTAAATTCCTGTTTACAAAATCGCTCTCCTCTACTAAGGTTTCGGCACCATCAATATAGGGACGTAATATGTCACTACTTTCCTTTGGTTTTATCGAGATTTCATCTTTAGATGGAATATGGTTTAATTTGTTATGAATATCTGATATAGCCTCATTATATACATTTATATGAAGCATTTTAAGTAAAAAATCTTGCAAAGCTTGAAAGGAAGGGCCACAAACATGCCCTACTTCATGAGCAAGCAGCAAGACTTTATTTTTTGCAGAAGCTGTTTGATTTTTGAGCGAAATGATTTTTGTTCCTGGAACTCGTGTGAACTCTATGACGCAACTCATGCCATCAGAAGATTTCCATTTATATTTAAGTTCTCTATTAATACGACATTCTCCATCTGCTAATATGTCTGAATTATAATTGAATCTCCAGTTTTCGTTTTTCAGTCTTCTTATATCTCTTTTTAATGTCTGTGATTTGTTGACAATATTTTTTACGTCAATTCTTTCCAGTGGAGAGGGCTCCCGCTGTACCAACTTCGCCTGTAACGTATTGCCATTCATCTCCCTCTGCTGCACCACATGCGCGAGTTCATGCCCCAAAAGGTTTTTGCCTACCGGGGAGTGTGCTGAGTATTGGTTATCTGCGAAGGCGATGTTGTTGCCCAGGGTGAAGGCTTGAGCGTTCAGGGAGTTGGCCATTTGGGCGGCGTGGGGGTCGGTGTGGAGGCGTACCTGGCTGAAATCCTGGCCGAAGCGTGGCTCGAAGAAAGCGCGGCTGGAGGCGTCCAGGGGCTTACCGCCGCTGTTTAACGAATTCAGGCTGGATTCAAGCTGGGGCGAGGCAGGGGTGGTTGGTGCGGCGGAGGCTCTTAGCTGAACCAAGTTCGTTTTTCCCTCTCCCCCTGCTCCACTCTCGCTTGTGCGTGAGGCAGAAAGAGGCGCAGGCATCTGCATGACACGCTCGGCAGCCACATCCGCTTCGCGCTCCAACGGGTCGTTGGATGCGCCGATTTCCAGTCGTGGCTGGACTCCTGCACGAAGCAGTGCGCCACGTAGCTGCGCTTGGTGCGCCAAGGCGTTGGGCACGGGCGTTGCGGGCGCGCGGGAGGTGGTGCGGGCTTGGGGTTCGGCGTGAGTTTTCATTGAATGAATCCTCTTTTACATTGATGGAGTTGCCCCAGCAAAACAGGGCATCGCTGCGAAAGCCACAGGACTGATGTGAGGTTGATGATACTGTTGGAGCGCCTCCAAGCTGCATATTTTTTTATGGTAACTGGGAAAATGTTTCTCGATCTTGCCGAGAAGGGCGGTACAAAGCAGTTTTCGCTGTCGAGGATCGTTTCGGGCGACATCTTTGCCACCCCAGATATGCGTAAAGTGATTATTGTTCGCCTGGTATGGGTGATCCAGAAGGTGATGGATTGGAATATTCATCTTTACGGCACACATGGATACCATGCGTTGCTCGGCAAACACCATTTGCGAAACCATCTCCATTGGATATTCGCAATTCCCCTCCATGAAATCAATGGAGCAATCGGAGTAATGTTTTTTGAAATCTTCGTCGGAAAAATATGCAAGTGCCATATTGCATGGCAATGCTGTCCAGTCCCATTTAAGATCGAATTGGTAGTCACAGCGCTTTTTCAGCAAACCGCTGTGCAGGTACCAATCATCCATCAGTTCCTCCCGGTGGAGCGCGACGAATTTTTTTGTATCTAGTTCTGATGCAAGATTTTTCCACACGATCAAGTCGGTATCAATCATGGCTATCGGTGCAGCCTCATTCCGTAATGCGAATATTTTTGCCGCCGCCCAAAAAATCTGCTGGTTAATCGTATCAGGAATATTTTCTACTACCGCAACGTCTATCCCCCCATCCCACAAATCCAGCAGGTCGAGTGAAGCATAGTGGTCATATCCGGTTAGGTCTGTATAGAGCTTGATATGACCGTTTTTTTCGCGCCACATCAAGGCGGACAGAATTGTAGAGAGAAGATCAAAGTCCTCTATGAAGTAAGGTCTCCCCTTATTTCTAATGGTAAAAGGAGCCGTACTGTTGATGTGTATCGCCAGGGTCATAGCTTAAATCTCTCGTTCAGATAGTTCTTCTTGTCTTCATGACGGGCAGGCAAAAAGCCCCACAAAGATCACCAATCATGCCCCACCTCATTCCGCAAACACAATTTTGCGGACACGTTGGTTGTTACCATCCGCCACATAGAGGTTTCCAGACGCATCTATAGTGATGCCCTGAGGAAAAGAAAACCTTGCAGCCCCTCCTGCGCCTTCGGCATAGCCGCTGGCGGGGCCGCCAGCCAGCGTGCTGGTTACGCCCGCCGGTGTCACTTTACGGATGCGATGATTGTAGGTATCCGCCACATAGAGGTTACCTGCCGCATCTATGGTGATGCCATAGGGGCTGTTAAACCTTGCAGCACACCCTGCGCCATCGGCATAGCCAGAGCCAAGATCGCTACCCGCAAGTGTGCTTACCACGCCCGTCGGCGTTACTTTGCGGATGCGCTGGTTGCTGGTATCCGCCACATAAAGGTTGCCTGCCGCATCTATAGTGATGCCCTGTGGGAAAGAAAACCTTGCTGCGCTTCCCGCACCATCGGCATAGCCTTGTACGCTACCCGCTAACGTACTGAGCTCACCCCCTGGCGTCAGTTTTCGGATGCAATGGCTGTTGGTGTCCGTCACGTAAAGGTTGCCTGCCGCATCTATGGCGATGCCACGGGGGGAATTGAAACTTCTTATCATCGTGCTCATGCCGCTAACAGCATAGCTTTGCCCGTCGGCACCCGCAGGTGTGCTGACCTCGCCCGTCTGCGTCACTTTGCGGATGCGCTGGTTATTGGTATCCGCCACATAGAGGTTACCTACCGCATCTATAGTGATGCCCTGTGGGAAAGAAAACCTTGCTGCGCTTCCCGCACCATCGGCATAGCCTTGTACGCTACTGCCAGCAAACGTACTGACCCACCCCCCCGGCATCAGTTTACGAATGCAATGGCTGTTGGTGTCCGTCACATAAAGGTTACCTGCCGCATCTATGGCAATGCCACTAGGAGTGTTAAAACTTTTTATCGTAGTGCTCATGCCGCTAACGGCATACCAATATTCGGCGCCGCCAATAGGCGTACTAACCACTCCTGTCGGCACATAATGGAACGCGGTGGCAGAGGTAGCGGTTTTGCCACCTACCCTTACCTTTATGTATCCGCTGCAACCCATACTCTTGGGCACTATCACAGTCAGTTGCGTGGCAGTGGCAGCTACAATATTGGCTGGAACGCCATTCAGCCACACCTCTTTCATGGCTGCAAACGCGAAGTTGCCACCAAAAATGGTCAGCGCGCTACCATGAGATGCAGCAGAAGGCGTGAAATCGCTGATAACCACTACATCAGACGATGGAAGGATCAGTTCCCCATCTACAATCAAATTTTTGGCAATGCGAACCTCGCCCCCAATACCAACGTCACCTGTCGTCGAGAGATTTGGGCTTGTCAGCGGGTCAAATACCACGCTTAATGGCGTTATAACACCACTGTTATTCACAATACCCAAGGCCGCAAAATGATGCTCTACCCCATCTGGAGTTTTTGCCGTTTTCTCCCAATTCACAATTTTCCCGTTTCTTGTTTGTATCAGCCAATAATCTCCATGCCGGTAAAATCCCACTGATGGAGTAAAAGAAACGCCTAATAATCCAAATTTATTTATTCCTGAAACCCCCTCCCAGCGGCGCATAAATATTTTGACTTTCCCCAATTTTTCTATGGCTTTCTTAACGAGCATCACAAGGCTGTTTTCAAGACTCAAGATGCCATTTTCAGAATTAAAATTATTGTCCGTATTTGACATATCGAGCAAAAGCAAGAAATCTTCACTTTGCCCAGTTTTTCCTCGAATGAATAGTTCCAGCCAAGCTGCGCCTTTGAAGGCATTTTTCATGACTGTGGTGCTGTTTTTCAATGTGAACGATTTGTTCTCACTATCGGTTGTTATCTCGGCGCATACGCTAGCATTGTCGGCAGACCATTTAAAATAAGTATTTGAACTTTCCTGGTGCACTTCAATGCGATAAAGGCGATTATCCTTATTATCAACATCCAGGGAGTCGAGCGTCAACGTCCCCGTGCTCAAACCCTTCCACCAGTTGCCAGAGAGCATATTTAGAGCTGGCAACCATTCACCTCTCTTGAGTGACAATACCATATTGCCATTCAAAATCACTGGTTGGCAGCGAACCACCCACTCAGTTTTGAGGCGCGTAGTTGTCTCAAGGCCAATCGCCGGATCAATTAGGTTGCTATCCTCTGCCGCAGTGATTTCCCGTGTCCAGGCATCAATGTAATAGAGAGAACCAATAATCTGTTGATAACTACTCTCCTGCCGGTAGCTACTGCTCTGTGGATAGCTACTGTCCAGCTGATAACTGCTGCTCAGAGGGTAGCTGCTGACCTGCTGATAGCCGCTACTCTGTTGATACTCAACATTTGGCGAATTAGCCAAAGGACTCAATAAATTACCACCAACAATACAATTTAAAATACAAGCATCTTGAAGATAAGCACTGCTCTGCTGGTATTCATTGTCTTGCTGAAAACCGCTGCTCTGCTGAAAGCCACTGCTTTGGTGATACTCAATATCCGCAAAACCTAGCAGGCTACCACCTACAATAGCATTGAAAACATCATGCGAATGATCTGAAAAACTCGGAGAACCCAATACAATTGAAGCTTCGTTTTCGATTAACAAGCCATCAATGTAGTAAACACCTTTTGTCAGGGTGAGCTGTGCGCCATTTCGTTTCAACTCCATCTTCATGTTTTTAGGCGTGCCGCTACGCCCCACCATGCTGTGGAAAAAGGCGTTATAGCGATGCTCCATCATCTGCACCTGCTCATTCCAGTCGGAGTCGAGCTGCAAGCGACCTTGCTGCATCAGCACCGCACGGTAATGTTTCGTCGGATCGAAACTGAAGCGGCTGTAATCACCTTTCATTTGAGTCTCTCCAGTGATTCAAAGTTAATTGTGTTTCATCAAAGTGTTCGAGCGGTGCTGCGTAGTATCTCATCAGGGATGAGCACAGCATTCATGCCTACTGGCAGATACTCGAGCAGTTTCCGGGTCACAGCCTCCCATGCCAACACATAGGCGCGGTGATGGTAGGCACCCATTTCGCCGCCATCTTCAGCCCCATTGCAGATGGATTTTGGTGAAATCGGGTGAATGACGCCACAACCCGGTTCGCCCCATTCCCTTGTATAAAACACAGGCACTTCAGTGGTATTTCCAACAAAGTCGCCAAAGGAGTCTTCCTGTGCGTGCCGGGAATAGCGAACGTGATCGTTTCTGGGTGGGTTATTTTGTTTCAAATCTTCATGAAGTGTACCCGTGAAGATGCAATCGCTGGCCTCTACATAGTCCGTAACCAGGTTGTCCATCGCTGTGCAATAGATTAGCTGCACTAGGCTTGTGCGAGCGATAACATTTTGCAACAGGCAATCCCTGGCGATAAGGGTAGGAATTCCCGAAGCGGCACTTCCCTCGATGACGACTTTGCGAGCAGCGAGTTTTTCAAGCACTAACCGCGTTCCTTTCGTCACTTTAAGTTCATCGTCCAGGTTGAGTTCCGTAAAATGATATTGAAACGATGGGTTTGATGAGTCTGCTGCTTTCAGTTTTTTTGAGCCTTTGATATGAATGGTTTGCGTTACCCCTGGCTTTTTGAAGAAATGCCAAATTCCAGTATTTTTATCAAAACTCATTTTCATGAATTCGCTTGGTAAAATTGAGTCTTCTCTTTTTTCAAACCAATTATCAACGTTATCCTCTGAAGCATTTTTCGTGACGTTTTTCCATTTAAAATGAACAACCTCTTCATTTGCAAAGAAACCTGGATAAGGCGAGGCATAAAGCAATACCGCATGCGGATTCGCATGCCCCTGGCGCCAGTCCGGTTTGCGGACATCCACGGAACACACCGCCGTATTGCGATGGTCAACAAAGTCTTGAGGGATTTTCTTGCGTAAATTCACCACAGTTGGCGACACGAACGAGCCATCGACACGCGCTGTGCGCGCAACCCGTTTCCAGCCTTCCTGCATCACCAGTTTTTCAAAGCAACCGATTTCTTTTGCAATTTGTGCGATTGTACTTAGCGAACCTTTGCTTTGCCGCCACGCAATGGCATGCGTGATCTCTTTGCGGCGGCCTTCTATATGCGGCGACAGCGTTGACGCGCCCAGCAATTCCGCAAAATAGGGAAGCAGCCATTCCTGGCAGGTTTCGGGAAAGCAATCCTTGTAACGTTGATCCAGGCTGTTATAAATGGCATCAAGTAGCGTGCCGCAACTATCAAGATAGGCCGCCAGATGGGCTACGCTGTTTTTATCTTGTTTATCGCGTGTGCGGTAAACTTCCGGCAAGGCTTCGTAGAGTGCACGGCCAAAACGGCTTTGCATGGACGTATTCATTTTCGCACCCCCTCTATGTCAATATTGATGAAGCCTACGGGATTCTCTGTGCTCTCTTTTATATGAAATACTTCATTAGGTTCAGGATATAGGGTTTGATCGTCACTACCTTCAAACATGCAAATAGAATTCTCTACACCGCGCACCGCTTCGACGCATTGATAGACATCGCTCAAATAGACAGGCGCTCCAATGGTGCTGTTTTTAAGCGTAAAGCGTTCTAACAAAGCTCCCTTGACTTCTGCCTGAACGATCTCCGGATCGAAACGTGCCCTGTTGATGCTAAGGGTAATCTTAAGATTCAGGGGTTGAGACTTATATTCCTCCAACTCGACATTCACCCCAGGGATGGCGCGTGACAGCAAAAAGGTTTTGATCGTTTTGGCTGAATCTTCATTCAGTTCTTGCCCTTGAGCGGGGACGACGGTGACGCACACAATGTTGCCCGGCGACTTCAGTTCGGCGCGTGCATTCCAGACGCTGCTGTGACTTTCTGCCAGTGCCGCAAAATCTATAACCGACACAGCACGCCCCATCGTTATCAGGCTTGTAGGGGCGCTACGCCGCAAGGAGGTAACGGGTTCCTCATCGTTGTCCCCGCTGATAGAGAAAGGCTGGTTGATTGCCTCAATACGCGGATGAGGTTGCGCCGGTTTTTTCAACAAACCTGCACCGAGGTTGTCTGCTATCCCTGAACCCATGCGCCAGGCAATGCGGACATTGTTTTCTCCGGTTGGCAAGCGCCGTCCATTGACGCCATCACCAAACACGATACGAAGATGCCCTTCTTCAGTCATCCTGACTACATAGTGAATGTCGGTAGGCTCAGATTGGTTGAATCTGGATACCTGCGTCCAGGTTTCGCCATCGACAATGACGCTAATGTCGGCCTTCACACCGGAAACCTCCATTTTGTCGGATACGAAAGACACACCGGACACGGGAAACAGGAATTCTTGATTAGAGAGCGTCGCATTGCCGCTGCCCAGGATTTTTTCCGGCTGCGTTTCTCCGTGACCGGCCTGCACGACATTAGCGCGGATCACTGTCCTGCCCGTGATGTACTCAGCGGGCAAGTCAAGAGCTAGTGTCACTATTCCTGTTTCTTTATCTACGCCCTGCACTGTTGTTTGAAAATATTTCCTTGGCTCAGGCGCTTCCTGCTCGATCACAATGCGCTGGCCTTGTCTGAGGATTTTGGCGACTTCTTTTTTTTCAAGCGTTAGTGTTTTGCCCGAAATCGGTGTTTCGTTGACATCCCAATCCCGTAGACGAACCCGCTCTTTGAATTTTCCGAAAACAAATGTGTTATTGGCTGTAAAAGATCCGCTATCTCCAACCCAATTGTCGACTAACAGGGTCGATTGTCCCACACCACCTGTTGCAACGGTTACGTATTGAAGGTATGCAGCCCTGAGTTTTAAATTGTTTACTGCAACTGCTACACACAAATCACCACGGCCAAGTCGTTTGACAGCAGTCACTATTGTTTCATTTCCTAAAACAGGCGTAACAAGCTGCAGTTTTTCTGCTGGTTTGAGATGGATGAACAAATCGCCTTGACTGCCTGAGATCGGAGTAACCGACTCCAGATGCAATACAGTACATTCATTTTCGATGGAAATGCTTTTTAATAAACGAGGCTGCAATACACCATTTTCGACATCTTCAATAACGACCGGCTCATCAAGCACAAAATCTTCGACGATACGATCCAATACGAGCCTGCTGCTGTTTTCGATTTTTCCCGGTGAATGGTTCCAGTCCTTCAGCCGCAAAGCATTGAAGGCCGTGTCAACCTCAATGTCTTCCAGGGTTTCAAAGATGACCGGGCTGCCTTTTTCGGGCGTGTGCTTGATTTGTAGACCACGCGCTACCAAGCCGCTTTGCCCGGGCTTTGCGTGCAAAACCAGATGTGTCTCGGCGCTGGCTGGTGGTTTGGGGTGGTAGTCCAGCCCATGGACGAGCCGCCGCACATTTTCCCATTGTGTTGCCGTGCCGAGAAAACCCTCGTTGGCGTAGGCATCGAGATGCTCCGTCAGCACATGCGCGGCACGCGCAAAACTGCGGACTATTTCAAGCGCGATGCTGCCGGGGTTATCGTTGAGATCCAGGTAGTTTTCGTGCGCCTGCTGATGGTCTTTACCGAATTCTTCAATGTATTTTTTGAGTACCTCTGCCCTGTCATCATTACTGTCCAGTTTGAGGCCGAGCAATTCCATGTCCCAGCCCGCGAGGCGCACAAACAGTTCCTGGCGCAATGCTTCGAGATAAGTCGCTGCATTGCCATCTATGTAGCGGAACCGCTTCAACCCCGCACGATTCCAGCGTGTCAGGTCAGATTTCATCATCCTGCAAGCCCTCCACTGCATCGAATTGCCAGTGTGCCAAACCCTTGCGCTTTCGGATTGTTATCGCAGACAGCGACTTCAAAACCATCAAGCACGATGCGGTCTTCGGGTTTCGCAGCGCTGTCTTTGGGTTTTGTGGAGCCATTGGCAGAATCAGAACGCTTGAAAGTTTCCACTGTGACGCTTTCAATGCCTTCGATCTGCATGACCGTCTGGATGAGATCACCCTTGTTCAGGCTGGTGCCGAAGCTTAGGCGTCCGGTTTCAAAAAAACCGCCTTCTTGCGCGTTGAATAGAGTGCGGGCTGCCTGGAGCACCTCGGATCGGTAGTACTGGGGAGCGATGCGGATATCGAGCCCAATATCGACGCCAACACGGGTTGCTTCTCCGAACAGGACTTCCTGCCCTACCATGCGCCTCGAATCCGACCAAGCCCTGAGGGAGTCGATGATGCAGGTCTCGTTAGTGATGTCCGGCAGTTTGTGCAGTGCATGAAAATCTTTCAACTCCTGCTCAAAGGTCGGCAAGTCTTCAAAAACTTCAAAAAGGCTGCGGTTTAGGGGTTGCCAGCCCCATAAGATGACCGTTACCAGGATGCACTGCCAACTGCCGTTCCAAGAGGTCGATGAAACGGCACGGCGCACCAGTGGGTGCTGTTCCATGCCTTCCGCGTAGTCGTCGACATTGACCATGCGGCGCTGCTGGCGCACCGATTTGGGGCCAGCACGGCGTGCTGCCTCCATCAATACCGGGTTTTGTATCCATTCCCGCTCCATTAGTGCGGGGTTGTCCAACCATTCCCGTTTATTAGCCTCATAGCCGATGAGATTCAACAGGCGGCGAACGGATTCTGGACGGCGTGCCGTTTCGAGATAGGCTTCAGCCGTCACGCGATCCAGCATATCCGAAAGCTGATCCAGCGCCCAGGCCAACACTTCGACCAGGACGACTTCAAAGTCGGCAGCATTCCATTGTGTGCGTTCAGGAAAACGCGCCGCCAACTCTTCGAGCATGACCATCCGAAAGCCGTCGAAATCGCGCGCCTCCCAAACAAAGTCGTCGCCCAGCGGCAGTAACGATAGCGGAATGAGTGCCGTGCGGGTACCACAATCCTGTTTACCGTCAGCAACGTCGACCGGTGCGTGGAAAGTCAAATCGAGTTTCAGGCTGCCAGTCATCTCAACTTCCTCCTGGCACTGAGAACATGTGCTCTTCCCGCAAACCGACACGCGCCAGGGTGTAGGAAACCGAGATGTTCAGTTTTTCGCCTTCGCCTGTGACGCTGGCCTGCAAGGTGCTCGGGTCGACTTCGCCCCGCAGAGCCTCCGCTAATGCCGAAAGCAGCCGGTTTTCCGTGATGCTCCAAAGCGCCGAGCTGTTCGGTTCGAAGACCAACTGCTTTACGCCCACGCCAAAGTTCGGGCGAAAGACGCGCTCACCGGGAGCCGTCATCAGTACCTGTTCGATTTGCGAGCGCACATGCGCGCCACGCCTACTGAGCCCTGGGCCACCGTTTTTTTCGTCGATATGGAACGGAAATGTCAGGAAAGTGGGATCGGGTAGTCTTGGCATTTTCGTCCCCCTCAGGTTGTCGTGACTTTGCGTGAAAGCTGCACCGCCGTCATTCCTGGCGGCAGGGGTGGGGATGATGGCGCGGGGCTGGGTCCTCCCGGACATGTATGGGTATGCGAGTTAAACACGCTCATGAAACTCTCCCCCATGATCAATGCCTCTCCGCCATCTCCTCCCAGCATGATTTGCGTACCCTTGATGGTCACGCCGGAAGAATCCATTTCGATTTTGTTGCCGTGGGTGTCTTCAATAATGATTTTTTTGTCTTTATCGTCGAACTGCATGGTGTGACCCGAAGGCGTCTGAAATATCCGCGTAGTCGGCAGCGATTTGGCCGCTTTTTTGGGCACGTCCGCTTCACGTTGCCAGAAAGTGCCCGTCCAGATTGGGCGGGAGATGTCACCTTCTTCAAATTCAGCCCAGACCTGCGCTTCTTTTTCGGGGACAGCAAACCATCCATAAGACTCCCCGCCGCCAAACGGAAAACACGGCAATGCCCAGCCCGTTTCGGCATCGCCAAGCACGGATGGAATGAGCAGGCGCACGCGCCCGCGTTTTTCCGGGTCTTTGTTGTCGATGACGAAAGCGCGGTATTTTCCGTACCGGCGTTCATTGAGCAATCCGCTGATCCGGCTGATTTCTTCGGCCATTGAATCGTTCATCGCTGCCTCACTCCTGCCAATGGGTCTAGTTTGCCCGACGAATCTGCATCTCCCGTTGCATTGCGGATTAACTGAAATTCCTGGTAGTAACCGTCAATGGAAAAGAGATGCTTGACTTCATCGACATACCAGAGGCCGCCATAAGTGCTGCCAACGCCGTCCACCTTGACGGTGCGGCTCGTCTGTAGCACATGACCGTATACGGAACCGTCCAGTTTTCCGGTTGCGCTGATTTTCCATGCGATTTCTTCCGCTATGGCTTTGGCACATGCCTCGCGCTCGGCGGATGTCGAGCCTAGCAGACCCTTGATGTACCAGATAAAGTCGTTGAGCCCCTTGCCTTTGCTATTTGCCGGAGTGAGGCCCAAAAGCTGGGAATCGCTGAAATAGCTTTTGCCGCTGTTCACTTCGCTACTGGTCTCCGGCGCTTCGGAAACGCAAACGCCATCAGGACGATGGCCGTCGTGGTGAACCGAAAAGTTAAAACAATTGCTTGCCGGGCCGGCATAAATCAGGATGACGGGTTGCGGTGTACCTGCCAGGTTCGGCGGCCCAAAATAGGCTTTGCCATTGCGAATCAGGAACTCAAAACCATTGAGTGCAGCTCTGTTTTTGATGAGTTTTATCGGCGTACCGTCAAAAAGCAGGTCGCCGCAGGTCATCCCTGCCGAAACCTCCACATCGCTGCCTACCCAATGGGGCTTCAAAAGCTCCTTAATCAGCGTATCGTCCCTGAGCGGCTCCTCTAGTGTGGAATAGTTTTTCCGCACATGGTTCCGATCAAGTAGGATGGATTCGTCTTGGGCTGTGACAACGACGTTAACGTTCATATCGTCGGGATATTCTATTTTAATATCTCGTATAAAGCCCCGCATGATTTCTTCGCTATCTGTACCAAAAACAGCTTCTATGAGGATGCGCCGCCACGGCTCCAGCAAACCGGCATCCTGAACGTTCCATGTGCCAAACTCGTCCCGGACGGATGCGAACGTCAGGGTGCAAATGGCCGCATCCTTCCGGCTGGTTTCAACGCTCACCTGCTCCAGATAGGGATAGAGGCCGTCAATTTCCCGGCCATCTATTTTGATGGCGCATTTGGCAGGCTGGCGCAGTTTTTGTTGCAGTAGGCTCATGGCTTACTCGCTGGCTCCAGGGATCAGGAGCGTTTTCTCGGCACTTTCCCGGCTTCCCTGCGTTTTGGGTGCGATGAAAAGATCCACCGCACACAAGACTTCCGGGTTTGCGTCCAGAATGCGCCACCACAAATCGACATCGTTGTAGTAGTTGAATGAAAGCATGTCGATACGATCCCATTCCTTAAGCTGGTATTCGACAATGCCGGTTGCTGGCCCGATGTCCCTCTGACGGATGCCCTTAAACTGGGCAGGCGCTGCAAAGTGCTTCGAGTCTTTATAGCGTGACTGTCTAGACATCTGCCGCTCCTTATCTGCCGGGAACAAAAGAGGTAATCACCTTGTTCATTGCCCCCATCATTACCGAATGGGTTTGACGCAAGTTCTCTGCAATATAGAAAGGATTGTTGCTTTCAATGACTTGCAGGCTCAGTGTCACCTCGGCGCGGTAGGGAATCAGCGTAGGCAAAAATTCCTGCGCCTCGATCTGCGCCTGGGTCATAAAAACGGGCAATATGTGCACGCCCCAGTTGAATAACAGCACGGACAACGTTTGATACTGCGGGAAGCTCTTTTCGTTGCCCACGCCCAACGCCGCAAGCATTTTAGCGCCGGAGGGCTGCATCGATTTGGGTTCCAGCATGGAGCGGATCACATCAAGTTCGGGCTGTATGCCCAGAACGCTGGTTATCGGATCGCCTGCATCCATGCGGTCGGTTGCATCGAGCAAGATCGTGATGTTAAAGCTCTCCGGTTCCGCAGTGACACCTTGTGCCGCCCGCTGTGCCTCCGAGGGCGTCAAAAAATCATAGCCACCGCGCGTCCCGGGCAAGCCGCCCGTTTTGACCGACACGGAACGTGTGCGAGTGATGCTGTTAGGGATGAACTCAAAATCCAGCCTCAGCAAACTGCCGCCCAAGCCGTATTCAAACAGCGACCCACGAGGAATCCCAAGGGCAGACTTCAAAAAAGGCAATACGCTCAATTCCGCCTCCCTTCGATTCTTCGTAAAATCGCAGCAACCACCTTTTGCGCGATGGCACTATCTCCCTCGTGCGGGGAAACGGAGACCGGCGGCAGCTTAAGGTGGTCTATGTGGAAGTCCCGGCACCAGTTCTGTTGATTCAGCCCTGCGCCGATTTGGCGTGCAATCGAATCTGCCCGCGACTCGAACCCTTGGGGCAGGCGCAAACTCAAATGGTCGATTTTGACCGTCATGTCCCCTCCGGTAAGTAATTAAGCAAGTTTCCCAAGCTGCGCTTGATGCGCTCTTTGCCGTCCTTGCCGAGTTCGGCCCAGACGGCGCGCGCGATTCTCGCGAGACCGAGTTCGCCGTCCTCGCCCGCAGCAAGGTATGCCGCATGCAATGCTGCGTTGCGTATCTGTCCGCCCGTCAGTACGACGGATTCGGCGAGCATCTGAAAATCCACTTCCGGGGACAACGGCGCTTTGGGTGGAATGTGCTGCTTCCAGAGTTGCACCCGCGCTTTTGCTTCTGGCCTCGGGAAATCAATGACGGTCTGAAAACGCCTCGCAAAAGCCGAATCAATCGCGTCCCGCAAATTGGTAGTCAGTATGCAGGGGCCTTGGTGGCGCTCCATGCGCGCCAGCAAGTGACTGACTTCCATGTTAGCGTAGCGATCCCGCGCTTCCTTGATTTCCCCTCGCTTGCCAAACAGGGCGTCGGCTTCGTCAAACAGCAGCACCATAGGTTCGCCATGCGTGCTGTCGAACAGCATATTGAGGTTCTTTTCGGTCTCTCCGATGTATTTGCTGACCAGCAAACCGAGGTCGACACGGTAGAGCGGCCAGCCCAATGCATGCGCGAGCGCTTCGGCCGCGAAGCTTTTGCCTGTGCCGGACGGGCCGCTGAACAAGGCCACTGGGCCGCCGCCGCTTTTCGCGCCCCACTGGTCGACGACCACATCGCGGAAACGAATCCACATCAGGTATTCGCGCAGAGTCTGCAAACAGTTTTCCGGCAATACCAGATCGTCCATCGTACCGGTCACGGGCGTTTCAATCGCGCCCTTTGGTGCCGCCCGGCTTGTTTTCCAGCCCAGCAGTTCGGAACGTGTCTTGGGCGTTGCGCGTAGCGGCGCATAAATGTCGCCGTTGGCATCGTTGATCAAACCATATCGCAGTAAGGGGGCACGTCCGTCGAGACGTTGATGAAGGACATTGATACCATTTTGCTCCAACCCCAGCATTTCCCCAATCAGTGCCGCGCTGGGATAAGCGGAAGAGATGCCTGCCTGCAATGTCTGGAACATCCAGCCAAGGCGTGGTTCGGCGTCCGGTGCCAGCGCGAAGGCAAGGATGTCGGTATCTAGTTGCTCCAGGCCGTAGCGCGAAACCATGCCGTGCCAGATTGTGTTGCCATTACGTGCGGCGTTGACCTGCTCTTGTATCTGGATCAATTCCTCGATTTTCCCTTCGTCAACCGGCTGCCCACGCCTTGAGGCGGCCAGACAGCTTGCCAGCTTGTCTATCCGTTCCCATTCGTGGGTCATCGTGCCGATTGCTGTGGTGTTCATGACCCACCCTTTTGTTTATCGAACTCCGTCGACCGGACTGTGAGGTAAATATCTTGTACTACTTTTAGATCGACATCGTCGCGAGCCTTCATCGGAACCGGCATCAATGCAAATTCATAGGACAGCGACAACCGATAAGGCGTATTGTTTTGCGTTGCCCACAAATGATTGATGTCATCCAGCGCCAAGGGCATCGGTACGATTTGCAGATGCGATTTCATGCCGCTGCTTTCCAGTTTTAGCACAGGATTTTTGTGAAAAAACTCCGCAACTGCTCCTATCAGCCTCAACTCCGACTCGCCAGGCGTGACTATGCTTGAACGCCCTCCTAGTGCCGTAATCATGCAAAACGCTTTCAGATAGAGATAATCATCCGTTGCAGCATCTGCCGGAAAACCGCTGTAGCCAATGCGGTAGAAGAAAACGCATAAATAGTCGTTGTCTGTATCGCTTTCCTGTTGCTTGGCTGCTTCGTGCGGTGGGCCGATCACTATCTTAGATTCAGGAAGCTCTGTCGCGTCGGACAACAACCTCCGGACAGCCCGCGCAACAATAGAAAGGGAGGACGCTTCGCTCATCGTCAGAGCCTCCGCTGGTAGTAACGACCTGGATCGCGTGTAAATCCGGTATTGGGTGAAGGTTTTTGCGGGATAGCTGGCGCTCTCGATTCGACAATGACCTCAATCGTCCCAATCTGTACCCGAGGTTCGCTTTTTTCGCGTACCGGCGAGGGTTTTTCCGTTGAGTCGGCAAATAATGAAGGCAACCCAAGCGCCTGCTTGGCCTGCTGTATCACCGCCGCTGCCATTATTGTTTCGCTTTCTTGCGTGGTAGCTATTTGTGCCATCGCTGCCTGGAGCAATGGTGCTGGCGCCTTTTTTTGAGCCACTTCGCTGTGCGTGACGGGGATTGCGTCTGGCGCGTGTTCATGGGTTTCGTGCGGCACACCGGCGGGCAAGCTTGTTTCCTGTCCGCTGAACCTTGTTGGTTGGGCTATCGCTTCAACGGATACAACGGTTTCAGCAGTTTTCAGGGCTGGTTTGTTCAGCCTTTTCGCCTGATGGCTGGGCTGTGTGAACGTGTTTTCCTCGTCCAACCTGGAAACATCTGGCCGTTTATCTTGATTGGCTACATCCGTATTGCGTAAAAACTCCCGGCGACCCGGCTTTTGGGGCATCACGTCCTGAATACCGGGAATTTCTCGGTCTACTCCCTCCATCACGCCTTCGGCGTGCCACCTTCCTCGGGAGGAAGGCTGTTCAGGAAAACCTTTGGCCCCATGGAGGGTTGTCTCGTTTCCCCCCATTCCCCTAATTCTCCTCCGTGGAGGGATGGCGCGAAGCGACGGGATGGTTTCTGGGGGTGCATCCTGCCCATCTTGTGCTGAAACCGGCAATTCAACGGCCTCGAATCCGCCATCCAGAAGCGCATTCTGTTGGACACTTGGTGGTGCCTGCGGCTCCGATGAACGTAGCGGCATAGTATGTGCATCCAATGCGCTGACGGTATCCGTTGGCAGCGTCAGTTCGGCCGGGCTCTCCGCCACGGGAGCGTGTACTACCGGCTCTGCGCTACGGTTTGCGTCACCGATAAAACTCTGAAAAAAACTCATCGCCCTATCCATAAAAACACAAAACACCGCTCGAAACCGGCAGGCCAATGCCTGCCATTCCCATCAAAAACCACTACGTCACAACATTTCTACTGCGTTCAATCAACCTCAGGTAAAGCTGTCTACGATCGCGGGATAGGGAAAGAATCTCCCGCTCGCTCCAGTGGTACTCCCTTGCCAGCATGTGCACCTCTTGAAACAGTGCTCCATGCCTCACCGTACCAAGCAGATACGGGTTGATCTCCACCTGCTGCGGTTGCCTGCATTCCGGGCAGGCAGTGGCAAGCGTCGTACCTACATACGGCGAAACCTCATCGAGTGCCTCATCAATTCTCCGCAAGGCATCGGCATTGAGCGCATCGACATAACCTGCAGGAACCGAGCCACCATTGACTGAAAGCAGGCAGGCGGACAGCAGCAGCGTGACCGCATCATCCGCGTCAAGCCCCGCAATCCGTTCCTGATCCGCGCCATTGGGCAAGCGTAGGTGCAACTTGTTCTTGCCCAAAACCAACTCGACAAACGGAAAGCCCTCTCCTGCGGTTTTCACCGGCAACTGCCTGGGATCAAGATACAAGTCGAAGGGCTGCTCGCAAGCATCGCAATAACCCTTCAACCAGTAACCGCCGCCTTGCAGCGTATGCGCGAGGTTCAGCATGAGCCACTGCCGGTCTGCCATCGCCAGCGAACCAACCTGCTCAGGCATAACAGCTTCCCCGCCAATGCCCAACAACACAGCGCCTAGAACCTCGCTGACAATGGCTGGAAGACAGTCTCTGCCAGCCATTGCCATGCTGACCTGCTCTTCTAGCCAACCGTTGAGAGGACGCAATACTGCGTCACATTTACGCTGGCCATCTACGAGCAAGCCTCCCGGTAGCGTTACAGGGATGCCCGTTTGCATGAGGAGCCGTCAGATCAGAATTCAGAAGGTTCCGTCACCGCCGTATCACGCTCCCAACCTTCATGTTCGAGCGTGATGGTCTGGATTCCGACCTGGCTCATCGAGCTTGCATCAAAATCCGGCAGGGCTTGGTATTCCGAAACCCAGGCGCGGAAAACCTTGTACGAAATCACGACCTGTCCCTGAAGATTCATGACGTTAATCACGATGTTCTTGCGGAACCCCTTCAGCGACATGCCCGCGTCGCCCTGGATGTTGTTCACCCGGTTGGCCCATTCTTCAAACACGGGATCGTGCGTCAGCCCTTGTTCCAGCGTAATTGGATCGTACTTCGTCCCGCCTGGCAGCTTGCGCTCATGGCTTGGGTCTCCCCCGGTGCGCCAGGCGATGGCCTCAGTGCTTTTCTTTAGTGCCCCCATCTTGCTCAGACCAGCAACCGGCTTGCCATCGATCAGCACTTGAAATTTGAATGTCCGATATGGGTCGTAGCGTTCAGCATTGACAGAGAATAGTGGTGCAGGCATGGCAACTCTCCATTAACTGTTACTGTTGGGCAACTTTTTGTTGGATGCGGATAATCACAAACTCCGCAGGTTTGACTGGAGCGAAACCCACGTCGACAATGACCCTGCCGAGGTCGATGTCGGTTTGCGTCATCGTGTCGTCCAGGTTGCAACGCACGAAATAGGCATCGGAAGCCTTCTCGCCCTGAAAAGCGCCCGCACGCCACAAGCCGTTCATGAAGGCGTCGATATTGACGCGCAGCGACGACCACAAGCGATGGTCGTTCGGCTCGAAAACCGCCCACTGGATGTTGTTGTAGATGCTTTCTTCGATCATGATGGCCGTGCGCCGAACGGGCACGTAACGCCAGTCGTGACTTTTTTGCGTGGCTAAAGTACGGGCTCCCCAGATAACTGGGCCGGCTCCGGGCACTCTGCGAATGCAGTTGACGCCCAGAGGATTCAGGACGCCTTGCTGTGCATCATCGACATTGTCAGCCAGCCCTGCAACGCCCAACAAAGACGTTTCAACGCCTGCGGGCGCTTTCCAGACGCCACGTCGCCCGTCAATTTTCGCCCACATCCCCGCAGCAAAACTGCTTGGGGCAACTTTGAAAGTTTTTTCCCCTCCTGTCTCAACTCCTGTTTCCGCATCCTTTTTATAGTTGGGATTGTTGACTTCCAACCAAGGGTAATAGGCTACGGAAAACGGGCTGCTTGGCAGGTCAAGGGAAGTAGATGAGGTATTTTTGTCGAGTTCGGTGTTTTCACCAACGTCAACAATTACCATGCGATTTTTCATGACATTTTCTGCATGGGCGATTGCTTGGTCAAAAATGTCTTTGTCATCATCATACGTCTTGCCAGGCAGGCAGATGATATTGATGTCGCGTATCTTTTCTAGGGAAGCAAAAACTTTTTTATAGGCTTCGGCATCCGCATCCGTACCTACATGACAGATGTAGGCTGCACCGCCTCCATTGAGGAAAAATGTATAGGCCGCAAGCCCCATGGCATTAGGGGCGCCACCCGCACCCATGATGTCGCCAAACTGATTGTCGCCTTGATATTCCGACCATTTGGAGATCAACTTGGGCGGGTCATCTGCAGAACCTTTTGTTGTTGTTCCAATGAACACGGCAGTTGAGGTGCTTGCGCTTTCAATGGGTCTGACCCCACTCGCGACTTCCTCAATATACACTCCTGGGTACTTGTATGAAGCCATCTTTAGTCTCCTTGAAAGAGGACAAGCTGCGAATGAATCAGCTTATGAACTACAGGTGTGCAGCGGTACTCTACGTGACACTACGCTATCATCTCATCGGAATCAAGCAGCTAATGGAAACTTGGCGATTGCAGGAACGCTTCCGTAACTCGCCACAGAATTGACGATTCCATGTTCATAATATTTTTCATGAAACCCAGTAAAGTCGCGCTGGTGCCCAGGACGGGACTCGAACCCGTAAGCCTGACGGCGGCAGATTTTAAGTCTGCTGTGTATACCAATTCCACCACCCGGGCAGGCGGCGGATTGTCGCACAGATGAATGTTTACGCACAGCCGGTTGAACCGTTTCAGTTCTAAGGTACGATTCAGGGAAACCTTCGACTCCATCAGTTTTTGCTCGAACATACCCCCCCTAAAACCAAACGGGATAACTCCGGAAACTCAACACAGTGAAAACTACCGAAGCGCGGAAACTGCTTGGGGTTGGGCGCGACGCTACTCCTCATGCCATTAAAAAGGCTTTTCGCCATCTGGCGATGCGTTGGCATCCAGATCGCAATCCCGCACCCGAAGCCCATGAAATGTTTGCCCGGCTTAGCGCCGCCTGCGATCTCCTGCTGGAACCATTCGAGCCAATTCATGCCGATGAAAAAAGCACCTCCCCTGCAAGTGATGCAGAATCTCGTGGCCCAGATCGCAATCAGGACATCGAACTCGACATCGAGCAGCTTTACCTCGGTGGCAAAGTTGATGTCACCCTCGAATCGGGCGTGGAATGCACGGAATGCGCGGGTCAAGGCCATCAGGAGCACGACCGCAGCCAGCTTTGCACCCATTGCCAGGGCAGCGGCAGGGTGCGGCGCGGCAAGAACTTGAGCCGTTGCGAAGATTGCGACGGGCGCGGTTACTCCCGGCGTATTCGCTGCCCGCAATGCCGTGG
>Ga0123356_10001912_pt1 | contig 22565 bp, 18 predicted proteins | sample TergutEmb28metaG_2_FD_92546 | JGI IMG/M metagenome (GOLD analysis project Ga0123356, IMG submission 92546) | Embiratermes neotenicus P3 segment gut microbial communities from Petit-Saut dam, French Guiana - Emb289 P3 | ecosystem: Host-associated > Arthropoda: Insects > Digestive system > Gut ...
ACCCCTAACCATGGGTAGGTTCCCGAGCGGCCAATGGGAGCAGACTGTAAATCTGCCGGCGTACGCCTACGGTGGTTCGAATCCACCCCTGCCCACCACATAGACAGGCAAGGTTTAGTAGATTAAACCTTGCCTGTTTTCTATCCCAAAGGGGCGGTTAAGGCTTGTTTTAGGTATCTTTTACGCTTTGACGGCTTTTTGCGCTCATATTATATACTTATCATTCTCTATACCTTACGGGGCGAAAGGGTAAAGTACGCATAAAGTACGCACCAAAATTAAAGTGAGCATAAGTACGCATAAAGTACGCATAAAGTGAGCATTTGGGATTTTTACGGCAAAACGGCGGCACAGTTTGCGACACACAGGCTTTTAGGGGCTTAGCCTATAAAGAGAATAGAATATGGTGATAACGCGCCCGTGGGTAAAACTACGGGCGATTTTTTTGGTTTTTTCTAATTGCCCCCCGATTTCACTTGTCGATTTATTGCAAACTTGCTATAATATAGGTTGTCGTCTTTTTGGGAGGTTCTAATGGAATTTAGTGAAAAGCTGAAACAGACACGGAAGGCATTAAATCTAACTCAAATGGAATTAGCCAAAATACTCGGCGTTGCCTTTACAACGGTGAATCGCTGGGAAAACGAAAGAGTTATGCCGAACTATCGGACGCTGAAAAAGTTCGAGGTGTTCTGCGAAAACAATAGCAAGGACTTGTGTGTGCAAAAATGAGGTGCTAATGAGCAAGCTGGACTTAATCCATCTTAAAAAAATATATGACGGCAAAGTTCTTGCCGTGGATGATGTCTGCTTGTCGGTGGAAGCGGGCGAGTTTATTGTGTTAGTTGGACCCTCGGGCTGCGGCAAAACGACGACGCTTTATATGATAGCGGGATTAGAAAAAGCTACGGAAGGGCAAATATTCCTCGACGGTGTGGATGTTAGCACGAAGGAAGCAAAAGATAGAGATATTGCTATGGTTTTTCAAAGCTATGCTCTATATCCTCATTTGTCGGTGCGTAAAAATCTCGAATTTGCCTTAAAGATAAGGAAAGTTAAAAAGGATATTATCAAACAGAGAGTAGAAAAGGTTGCAAAGGCTTTAATCTCTCCGGGTTTTATTCCCCGACGTCTTGCGTCGGTCTGCTTATTGCGAACGCAGTGAGCTGAGGGGGATACCCCGAGGTCTTGCCTCGGGGAGATTCATTGATTGAGGATTTGCTTAACCGTAAACCCGACAAGCTCTCTGGCGGTCAAATGCAGCGGGTGGCTATCGGGAAAGCCATTGTTAGAGAGCCAAAGTTGTTTTTAATGGACGAGCCTTTTGCCAATTTGGATGTTGTTCTGCGAAACCAAATGAGGCACGAGTTAAAGGAGCTACATAAAAACCTCAACGCTACTTTCATTTTTGTAACACACGACCAAATGGAAGCCTTGTCACTTGGGACACGAATTGTCGTAATGGATAAGGCGGTTGTTCAGCAAATTGGGACACCCAAGGAAGTTTTTAACAAGCCTAAAAATAAATTTGTTGCAGGCTTTATTGGGACACCGTCAATGAATTTTATTGAAGTGTTTATCTCAAATGACAAGGGGCTGTTTATTGATTTTTGCGGTAAGAGAGTTTCCTTAGACTATATTAAGACAGATATAAGTCGTTATGTTGATAAGAAAGTAATTTTGGGTGTGCGACCAGAAGATTTTATTCTATCCGATACGGACAAAGGAATAAGAGCAAGCATAATCACAGCTGAGTTAATTGGCTCAGAGGTAATACTTAGCGTCAAAATTTCAGACCTTTATGATGCGTACATTAAGATAAACGCTGACAATTATAAAGAAGGCATGGAGGATATTTTTATCGAGGTAAACACAAATAAAGTACATTTATTCGATGTTGAAAGTGAGGAAAACATTATCCTATGAAGAATTTATTGAGCAACCGTAAAAACACATTGCTTACTGCTATGGTCTTACCGACCTTAGTAATTATTTTCATTTATAGGGTTCTTCCGTCGATAGTACTTGTAATCGCATTCAAAGATTTGAATAACGAAAAAGGAATATGGGGAAGCGATTGGGTCGGTTGGCAAAACTTTGAGTATTTATTCTCGTCGGGGGTGATGCAGCGGGTTGTCGTGAATACGCTTGTGTACAATGTGGTTTTTTTGGTTCTAATAGTTTCCTTGTCGCTTTTAATAGCGTATGGCTTGACGCAGGTAAAAAACAAGAGAATGGTGTCGGTATATATGGCTATTTTTATGATACCGAGCGTGCTTTCTTGGATTATTGTATCATACATATCGAGGTCTTTATTGGACGGAAATGGCTTTATCAACTCTATTTTGACGATGTTCGGGCAAGACACAAAAAACTTTTATCTTGATTCAAGTCCGTGGTTTATTATTCTAACGATAGCTTATGTTTGGAAAAATATCGGATTTTACATTTTGATTTTTTATTCCGCGATGTCGGCTGTAAAAAAGGAGTTGATGCTTTCTGCGGCTATTGACGGCGCGGGGAAAATGAAGCAGTTCTATAAAGTGGTTCTTGATTTATGAGGAAACGGGTGCGCTGTATACCAAGTCGCCCGAAACGATAGGCAGGACAATCAGAAGCTATTCGGATAGGCTTTTGGCGGACGGGATTACTCATTCAGAGGAACGCGGCAAGCGGCATCTCTTTATGAGAAAGCAGCCGAAGCTGTGGAGTAGCCATTATGAAAACGATTAAAAAAGGCTCTTTCTGCTATCATACCGTGACAACCGATACAACCGATACGCTACTCTCGCGCTCGCGTATAAACCGTCGTTTATACCGATACGGTGTCTTTCAAGCGTATCTAAAGCATACAAGAGAACCGCAAAATACTGTAAAAAAATTCCGCCTAAACCGTAAAATTTTTCCGCCGCCGCAGGTGTAAAAAAAATCCGCCGCGGGTGTTAAAAGTGCACCGCCGTATTCAACCGGAAAAAATCTCGCCGTTTGAATCCGTAACGGAAAACCCTTAAAGTGTTAGAACTTTGTTAGAACTCGGAAAGCAGTAAATCTTAAAAACGCCCTAAAACAACAAAAAAACACCGCAAATACGGTGTTTTTGGTGCCCGAGGCCGGACTCGAACCGGCACGGAGTTGCCTCCGAAGGATTTTAAGTCCTTTGCGTCTGCCATTCCGCCACTCGGGCATATTCAGTTTTTTGATGGCAAACGCAGAGGATTTTAAGTCCTGTGCGTCTGCCATTCCGCCACTCGGGCATGATTAATTGAAGTCCAATCGTGTTAATTGCAACTTTCATCCTGCATGGATGAAAGTTGCAATTTGGAGGCGCCAACCGGATTTGAACCGGTGGTAAAGGCTTTGCAGGCCTCTGCCTTACCACTTGGCTATGGCGCCGTAAAACAGTGAAAAACGAAAAGTGAAGAATGAAAAGTTAAAGCGGCATTTTAACAAGATTTATCCATAACTTTTCAGTTTTCAATTTTCAGTTTTCACTGCCCCATAGGGGCGTGGTGGAGCGGATTGTCGCAAATGCGAACCGCAACAACATCGCCCTGTATAATATTAGCAGAAGCGAGTTTTATTGTCAAATAAAAACAGCACTCTAATCAAAAATACTGCTTGAAGTAAAATAGAAGTGAAATAGACCGTTTTTCATATTCGGCTGCAAGGGCTGTCATAGCGTTTCGATATAGACGCCGTGCCAGCCTTTTTGCGTACCAACTATCAAACGGCAAACTTGCGTGAATACTCTTTGTATCATCGCTTAGGTTAATGAGGGCTACGCCCCGAGGCCGAAGGCTGTGTCTGTAAGATAAAATTCATCAAAAGAAACATGTTCGGCCGCTGCAAATTTTCGCTCTTGAAAACCAAAACCTTAATGCGAAACCAATCAAAAAGAAAAATTTTTTACGATAAATTCACCCTATTTGAATAAGAGCCAAAAATTCCAAAAATTCCGTAAATCGGGTTCGTGTTCTATCAAAGAAACGTTGACAGCGCATCAAACCTATGCTATAATCTTTACAGCGACGCCGTGCAGTTCGTCCAAGCCCGGGCAGTTTAAGATGGATAGGGATTGCGTCCCGTGTACTCCGTGCCCGCCAAGCCCCGCAACCCCTGTGGCTCTTGCAAGCCTTGTTAGCCGGATAGCTTTGCGGACAATGCTAATCCGGCATTGAATATTCCGGAACTCCAGAACCTCAAATCCCAGAAAAGGAGCTAACTATATGAAAAAGAAAATTGTAGTGTTTCTAACGGCGGTTGTTATCGTGTTTTCAAGCGCGTGCTTTCAGCCGGAACCGGACTGGTGCAACCGCTTTACCGAAGCGGTTATGGCTATCGGTTATAAGGTGGAAGATACCGAGGAGTGCAAGAAAAAGATTGAATATGCGGCGATGATATACGACGAAAAGTTGACGCTCGACGATAAATACCGCATCGAAGAAGCGGCAATAAGATTTGCCAAATTAGCCGAGGACTATTACCTTTTAACCGGCGTAAAGCTTTTTATGTATGAAGCGCTGCCGGAAAAAGAGGACTATAGCACCAGCGGTAATACGGGCGGTAGCAGCAATCCCGGCGGCAACCCGGGCGGAAATACCGGCGGTAACACGGGTGGGAATCCCGGGGGCAACACCGGGGGAAATACCGGGGGCAACCCGGGCGGAAATACCGGCGGAAATACCGGCGGCAACGCGGGCGTCGGCGGCGGAGCGGGGCGTTATAATCCGGACATCGACCCGGCCGCCTGCACCTTTTACGACGATTTTGAGGGCGACGAGCTGGATATGACTAAGTGGTCCTACGATCAGGGCGGCGGGGGCTTCGGCAACGGCGAACAGCAATATTACCGATCGCAAAACGCGGTGGTTTCTAACGGGACGCTGAAATTGGTCGCCAAGCTCGAGCGGTACGAAAACCGCAACCACACCTCGTGCAAGATTTGGACGCGCAATAAGTTTCACCAGACCTACGGCCGCTTCGAGGCAAAATTGCGGCTGTCCTCCGCTTATCAGGGCTTTTGGCCGGCATTTTGGATGATGCCGCAAAACGCCGAGTACGGCGGCTGGCCTAGAAGCGGCGAGATTGACATTATGGAAATGAAGGGACGCCTCCCGTACAATGCCTCTTCATGCTTGCACTCCGGCGCGGGCGGCGGCAGTACGTATTGCGGCGCGGACAATAACCCGGGCGACAACCCCTCGGACAAGAGCTTCGACATCCGGGATTTCCACGTCTACACCGTGGAATGGGATGTAGGTATCATCAGCTTTTACTACGACGGTCATTTTATAACCTCAAACACCTGGAACGGCCAACGCGAGGCAGGCGATTACCCCAACCCGCGTATGTTCGGCGCCAATAATTACACGTGGCAGGCAGGCGGAACCAGGGCCACGGCGACCAACCCCGCGCCGTTTGACCGCGATTTTTACATGATTTTAAACTTTGCCATCGGCGGCCAGTTTGACGGCGGACGTATGCCCCCGGATTCGGCGTTTGAGGCCGGCGGGGCGGACGAGGATCCGTATTTAGAGATGGAGTACGTCGCCGCGTACAGCAAGCAATATATGCTTGATAACCCCATCAGCCCGGCAATGTACGCGCAAGCGGAATAGGGAATGGATTTTTTGGAGGCAGTGTCTTGAAAAAAAGAATCGCAGTAATCATCTTTGCGCTTGTCATGGTTTTTTCCGCGTCCTCTTGCGCCATCGGCTTTAGCTCGCGGGACAGGGATTCGGGTAGAAACACGGATAAAGCACCCGACACGACGCAGGGAAAAGACGAGGAAAAGATTCCCGGCAAGCCTTTAGATAAGGCGGAGCAATTCATTCAAGCCGTGGTTGCCGTCGGCATGGTCGACAATTCTGCGGCGTGCCGGAAAAAGATTAAGGATGCGGCCGATTTGTACGATACGCTGTCAGCCGGCGATAAGGCGCGCGTTGAGGTGGCAACAGCGTTATTGCGGCAAAAGTCGGAGCAATTTTATGGTTTGACCGGCGAAGTGCTCTTTGCGTTTGAGGGCTTGATTCTCCCCGACCCTCCGAACCCTGTCGACCCTCCCGACCCTCCAAGCCCTCCGCTTCCGGATTATTCCGCCTATGCCGGCAAATATTATATCTATGTCGACGGCATTAAGCAGAGCGACGTGTGGTGGGAGTTAAGAGCGGACGGTGCTTGGGGAGGTGCCGACGGGGATACCGTAGTATGGATGGGTAGGTTCACGATAATCGGTACTGCCATCACGATGGATATTACCGGCATCACCGTTTACATAGGCACAATTTTAGACGGGGTGTTGACTCTTAATGAAGTGTACGAAGGCTCGGTACTCGCGTCGCTGGTTTTTAAAAAAGACGGGAGCGGCCCGGTTACGCCGCCCGTTTCGCCGCGTCCGGAATTTGCGGCTTGTACGTTTTTTGATGATTTTAACGGAACCGCGCTGGACGAAGAAAAATGGGGCTTTGAAGAGGGTGGCGGCGGCTTTGGTAACGGGGAATCGCAACATTACCGCCGCCAAAACGCCGTCGTGTCCGACGGGACGCTTAAACTAGTGGCAAAGCGGGAATCCTACGGGGGCAACAGCTATACCTCGGCAAAAATTTGGACGCGTGACAAATTCAGCCAATCCTACGGCAGGTTTCAGGCGAGAATCCGCCTCACCACCGCGCATCAGGGCTTTTGGCCCGCGTTTTGGATGATGCCTCAAAGCTCCGTATACGGCGGCTGGCCCCGCTCGGGCGAGATTGACATCATGGAAATGCGCGGCCGGGAGCCGTTTAACGCTTCCTCTTGCCTGCACTCCGGCTCGGGAGGCGGCAGCACATATGCGGGCGCCGACTTAAACCCGTTAAACGCCCCCGGGTTTATCTTCGACGTGCGTGATTTCCATACCTATACGTGTGAGTGGGAAAAAGGAAAAATCAGCTTTTATATCGACGGGGCTTTACTTTACTCCAACCTGTGGAACGGCCAACGCACGGTGGGTAATGCGCCCAGGACACTGTTTGGCGCTAATAATTACACCTGGCAGGCGGGCGGCGCAACGGCAACGGCGGCCGATCCCGCGCCGTTTGACCAAGACTTTTACATGATTTTAAACTTTGCAATCGGCGGACAGTTTGACGGATACCGGTTGCCGCCCAACGAGGCATTTATGTCGGGTAATTCCGCCCTTACCGGGGATCCAGCCTTAGAGGTAGACTATGTCGCCGTATATGATATGGAATATATGCTGGCAAACCCGCTCGCCTAAAACCGTCGGCGCTTCTTTAGTGCCGTCACTGCACCGGGAATAATCATAATTCAATCACTATGCTCAATCGTTGAGGAAGCATCTTTAGCACATGAAAGTAGGAGTAGGATATTCAGATCGGCCGGACAGCGCTGTCGCAGGCAGGAGATCGGCAGAAAAAGCCCTTCAAAATTCAGGAAGAAAAACCCCTTGTGATTTTTGTTTGCTTTTTAGTACCGTACGGCACAACCAAAGGGTTTTGCGGGACGCGGTAGCCCGTGTAATCGGTGCGCAAATTCCGATTTACGGAGGCGGTGCGGCCGGTGTGATAACAAACGACCGTTACGGATACGGCGGCGACCAAGTCGGCGTCGCTTGCATTTGGTTGGACGGGGCTTTTGGTAACGCGGTTGACGTGGGCGGATTGGGCGCAGCCTCCGCAGAAAGCATCGGTATTAGCTTGGGTAAGGCGCTCGCGGCGTCCGGAGCAAAAGCGGATTCATCTGTTGTGCTGCTGTATGACGCCGCGCATTGCGGGAAGGACACGGAGCCGTGCTTTTTGCCTGCGTCGCAGCTTTTGCAGGGGATGGAAAAGAGCTTTGGCCCGTTGCCGGATTCGGCGGTCGGCGCCGGGCTTTTAGGCGATCATTCCTTCAGCGCGACGGGACAGTTTGTCGGGGGCGGCATCGCATGGAATCGGGCGATGGCGCTTGTTTTTGGCGAGGGGATTTATACGGACAGCACGATTATGCACGGCTGCAGCCCGGCCTCCCCCTTTTACGAGGTGACAAAGGCAGACGGCTCCGTTATTTTAGAAATCAACCGCCTGCCCGCACTGGACTTTTTAGAGAAACGGCTGGATCCCCTGGTTAAGTCCGGCGATTATCCGTATAAGCTTTTGTTGGGCGTCGATTACGGCCAAAGCCAAAGTGCATACGACGAGGGAGACTATGCGATTCGTTTTTGCACGGCGCTCGATCGGGCACGCGGCGGAATTGCCGTCAGCGAGGATATGCCGGAAGGCACCGAATTTCAAATTATGTACCGCTCGCTGGATCCGGCCTACATGTCCCCGCGCATTGACGCGCTTTTTGGACGCGTGGCAAAAGCCGGCCGCGAGCCGGTGCTGGCGATGTATTTTGACGGGATGGGGCGGTGCGCCGGTTACGGCGGGACGGATATCGAGGACGCAATAGCGTTGCAACAAGCCGTGGCGGGCCGGGCACCGGTGTTCGGCATTTATACCGGCTCGCAAATTGCCACGGTTGCCGGTGTTCCGAGGGGGATCAACCGCTCGGGCGTATTATGTCTGTTCTCGCAGGAGCGAAAGGGCGGAAAGCGAAAAGCGGGGGCGCAAAAGGAAAAATCCGATGCAGTGCAAGCGGTTGTGCCGCCCAGAGCGCAGCGCGGAGAGAGTCCCTCCGTCGAGTTCGTGTGCAAGATGTGCGAGCAAGACGCGGCAAAAATTCTCTCGCTGGATGCGCAGCTTGCCTCCTTCCGTCAGGAATTCGAATTAAAGCGCCGGGGCTTTCGTTTGATTTCGGAGCTTTCGGTTTCTATCCGGCAGACCGACAACTATGAAAATGTGTTTGCAAAGGTGGCCCGCCGGATCAACACGGCACTCAATATGCAAAAAACAATTGTGTTGTTTGCCGAAAAAAACGGGTTGTTTGTGCCCGGTGTTTTGCAGGGCTTCTCCGAATCCGAGTGGGAACGGCTTTCCGGGCAGCCGATTCGGCTTCCCGAGGAGCTGCTGGAATCTCATCCGGTCGTGGTGAACGGCGCCGATAGCCCCGAGCGTTTCAAAGCGCTGCGCGCGCATTTTTCGCTGCCGTTTTTTGTTTCGTCTTCCATTTTTATGCGTAACGAGGTGTCCGCCGTATTGATTACGGGCCGCACGGCCGAGCAGCTCCCGTTTCTTTCTCGTCTGGGTTTCGGAGATGCCGAAACCGTTCAGGCGTTGGCGGAATTGGTCGGCTCGGTGTTGGTACGCATACGCCTTCATGACGTTATCATCAAGGCGGAAACGGACTCTCTTACGGAGCTATGGAACCGCGATACGTTCCAGCGCCTCGTCCAAAACCAGTTGGACGACGCGCGCAAGCATTCCAGCGCGTTTTTTATGATGGACATCGACTTTTTTAAATCGATTAACGATACGTACGGACATGCCGCGGGCGACGAAGTATTAATCGCTTGCAGTGAGGCTATGCGAAAAGTCCTGCGCGACACCGACATTATAGGGCGCTTGGGCGGCGACGAATTCGCGGTGTTTTGCCGCGGCATCGGCGAACCCTATAACGCCGAACACAAGGCCGAACAAATACTGCGGGCGTGGAAGGAAATTGTGCCGAAGGGCGGGTCTAAATCCATTACGGGAAGCATCGGCATCGCGATGGTTCCGCAACACGGCGTAGAATTTAACGAGCTGTACAACAATGCCGACATCGCCCTCTACAAGGCGAAGGAAAAGCGCGACCATTTTGAAATGTTCCTTAAAGGAGAGTAGGGGAAGATAACAGATAACAGATAACAGAAAAAGGAGAGACAGCAGTACGTGGCAAAAAGTATATTGAGAGAAAAAGCAAAGCGATTTGCGATATCTATTATTGAGCTTAATAAGTTTTTGAATGACAAAAGAGAAAAGGTTTTGTCTAAACAAATTTTGCGTAGCGGAACAAGCATCGGAGCAAATTTATCCGAGGCTGAATTTGCACAAAGCCCAAGCGATTTGATCAATAAAAGCCACGTTGCGCTAAAGGAAGCAAGCGAAACAAGGTATTGGCTTGAATTACTTGTTGAGACAGATTATATTTCACAAGAGCAGTTTGATAAATTATTTAAGGACTGTAGCGAACTTATAAATATGCTGGTGAGTGGAATAAAAACATTGAAAGATAGCAAATAGATCCGTTTTCTGTTATCTTTTATCTGTTATCTTTTATCTATGCCGCGAAGTTTGTTGCTGAGAAAGCTATGGAAATTTACGCATTATCCGACTGGCATCTGTCCGGTCAAAATCCTAAGCCCATGGATATTTTTGGAGGCGCGTGGGAGAACTACGTGGAGGTTTTAACAGGAAACCTTCATAAAGCTTTGACCAGCGACGATATTTTGTTGATTGCGGGCGACATAAGCTGGGCGATGCGGCTAGAGGATGCCCGGCCGGATTTGGATTTTATCGCGGGCTTTCCCGGAAAAAAAGTGATTTTGCGCGGCAATCACGACTATTGGTGGCAAAGTATTTCGGCCGTGCGCAAGGCATTACATCCGACAGTTTTCGCGTTGCAAAACGACTCGGTTAAAATATTTTGCGATGAGGGGAATGTTGTGATTGCCGGCAGCCGCGGCTGGCTTGAACCCGACGGCACGGTAGAAAACGACAAGATTTACGCGCGCGAGCTTGCGCGCATTAAAATGTCGCTCGAGCACGCGGCAAAATCGCGCGGTGCGGGCGACCGTCTAGTTGTTATGACGCATTATCCGCCGTTCGGCGCAAAGCTGAATACCCCCGTTACGGATTTGATTGCCTCGTATGCCCCGGACGCCGTGGTGTACGGCCACATCCACGGAAAATTTTATAAAAAGGACGTTAAAACCGTGATCGGCGGCATCCCGTACTATCTTACCTCGTGCGATATTTTAGAGAACACGCCGCTCAAGGTGCTATGATAATCTCTTGCAAAACGCTTAAAGTTGTGTTATAATCATCCGGTGCAATACGTTCGCGAGACATTTTTGTATTTAAAGCATGTTTTTTTTAAGCTGGGGCTCATATGCCTGCCGGCGGCGGTTGCGCTTGGTTTTTGCATTCGTCCCGTTTCTGCGGTCACCTTTTTGCCGGCGTACGCAAACGAAAATGTCAGTCGCGGATTTTCCGATATTTTGCGGCTTGTGGCAGGGGAGTACACGCTAAAATACGTGGTGCTGCCATTGATACTTGCGATTTTATTGCTATTAACCTTTTGCTTTATGTTTTCCTTTATCGAAAAGCATTTCCGCATCGGCCGGACGATGTTTAAAAAGTCTTTTTTTGAAATCAACAATTACTTTATTCCCGTTTTTAAAATCATCCTGATTTTATCCGGCGTTTTGCTTGTTTTTTACGCCTTAGCGGTTTCAGGCGTCACGTTGCAGCATTACATTTTTTCGGGCGAGGGAACCCCGAACGCCGGCTCCGTTGTCGTCGCGGCGCTGTGGACGGCCGCCTTGTCCGCGGTTTTAGTGTGGCTGTGCTCTCCGCTCATATTTATGGTTCCCCTGATGCAAATTTACGGGTATACGTTTATGGACGCTTTTCGTTCCTCGTTGTCCTATTACGGCAACCACTCCGTAAAAATCACGCTGGGGCTCGGATTTGGTTTTTTAGTCGTCGGTGCGGCCGGCCTCATTGTAGCTATCTTAGATCAATTTATTCAAAATTGGTATTGGGTGCAAACCACGATTCACATCGCGTTGCACTGGCTGTTACTGATTTACATCGGCGCCTACAGCATGGTGACAGCATTCTCGGTCACCGGAATGGAAAGAAAAGACAACAGGAGGTACTATTAGAGAAGTGTCTTTTGTTCACGCATTGCGCATATTAATCAACCGCTTCCGCCTCGTTTGGGTGCTGGCGCTCTTTATGCTTGTCCTGATTGTGATTGTGGGGCTTTTGAGCCTTTCGTTCATTGACCCCATCGTAAACATGCTGCGAAAGCACGGCACTTTTGACCAAGCCGCCGAGATTGTTTCGATGTTCTGGGAGGGCAAATCCGTCGCGGCCGTTTTTGAAGAGTTCCGGCTGCTCTTGGATAAAACCTCGGAGCTGTTTCAGGCGAGCGGGGGTTTGGTGGTCAGGACTAACATCATGTTCTTTGTAGTTTTGGCCATCTATAAGTTCCTTTTAGGGTTTTACGAATTGCCCATGTATCGCGTGTTGGACGGCGCGATGTCGTCTAATGCAAAGCTTGGATTCTTTAACCGGTTCGTATCGTGTCTTGGGCTTTCCAGTCGGTTTGTTTTGGTTAAAATCATCTACACCACCGTCTATGACGCGCTGTTTTTGCTAGTATTGTACTTGCTGTTCGGACTATTCTTTAGCCCGATTGCCATATTGGCGCCTGTCATCCTGGGTGTATACGTCATTGTTTTCCAAGCGCTCCGCTACACGCTGACCGCTTTTTGGGGGCCGGATGTCGGCGTTGAGGGGAAGCCTATATTTAAGAGCTTTGTTTATTCCGTCAAAAAAGCCGGCAAAAGCTTTTCATCCGTTTTTTCGAGCTTTGTGGTGATGTGGATTATCTTCATCGCGCTGAACTTGTTCATCGGGATTTTTACGTTCGGCGCAGGGCTTATTGTGACGGTTCCGATGTGTATGTTGTTCGTCTGCATCCTAAACATGACGATGTATTATAGCAAGACCGGCCGTCGGCATTACGTAGACGGGGAGATTGTCACGCCGAAATCAGTGATAAGTGATGAGTGATAAGTGATAAGTTAGGGATAGTTGCGATTGGGTACAAAAGAAATGTTCATTTTTTCCTCAGGAACAACAGAAATTTGCCCTTATTCACACACGCACTTATCCTAAACTTATCACTTATCACTCATCACTTATCACTTATCACTTATCCTAAACTTATCACTTATCACTTATCACTAAAAACCATAGGAGTTTTTTATGCCCAAGAAACAATTCAAAACCGAGTCTAAGCGCCTCTTAGACATGATGGTGAATTCCGTCTACACGCACCGCGAGATATTTTTGCGTGAGCTCATCTCAAACGCCTCCGACGCGATTGACAAACTCTATTTTAAGTCGCTCACGGAGCACGATATCGACAACCGCTTTGAAATCCGCATCGCGCTTGACAAAGATAACCGCGAGCTTTCCGTCTCCGACAACGGTATCGGCATGAGCGCGGACGAATTGGGAAATAACTTGGGCGTCATCGCGCGCAGCGGGTCGGCCGAATTTAAGCAGGCGCACGAAGCAAAGGGCGAAATCGACATCATCGGCCAATTCGGCGTCGGGTTTTACTCGGCGTTTATGGTTGCGTCACGCATAACGGTAATCAGCCGCGCATACGGCAGCGATGAGGCTTTTTTGTGGGAGTCCGAGGGCATGGACGGTTTTTCCGTTTCCCCGTGTGAGCGGGACGGCGTCGGGACGACGGTGGTGCTAAAAATCAAGCAAGACTCGGATGAGGTGAATTACAGCGAGTTTTTAGACCAGTACCGCATCGAAGAGGTGGTAAAAAAATACTCCGACTACATCCGCTACCCCGTCAAGATGGAGGCGGAACGCTCGCGGCTCAAAGAGGGGACGGGGGACGGCAAAAAGCCGACGGAGTACGAAACCTTCCGGGAGCTTGAAACGCTGAACAGCATGATTCCTTTGTGGCGCAAAAACAAGTCCGAGGTGACGGAGGAGCAGTTAGGCGACTTTTATAAGGATAAGTTTATGGATTTTGACGACCCGCTAAAGGCGATTCATGTCAAAACCGACGGCATCGTCAGCTACAACGCGCTGATGTTTATCCCGTCGCGCCCGCCCTATAACTTTTACACCAAGGAATACGAAAAAGGCCTCATGCTGTATTCGGGCGGCGTTTTAATCATGGAAAAGTGCGCGGATCTGCTGCCGGACTATTTCGGGTTTGTTAAGGGTTTGGTGGACTCGGCCGACTTTTCGCTCAACATTTCGCGCGAAATGCTGCAACACGACCGCCAGCTTAAGCTCGTCGCCAAAAATTTAGAGTCTAAAATTAAATCCGAGCTCAAAAAAATGCTGGATAACGAGCGCGACTCGTATGTCAAGTTTTTTGAGGCGTTCGGCTTGCCCTTAAAATTCGGCGTATACAACAACTTCGGCGAAAATAAGGAGGGCCTGGTGGACTTATTGATGTTCCGCTCCTCATCCGAAAACAAGCTTGTTACGCTTTCTGAATATGTGGCACGGCTAAAAGAGGACCAAAAATACATTTATTACGCGCAAGGAGAGAGCATCGCCCGCATCGAGCGGCTGCCGCAAACCGAAAGCCTTTTATCGAAAGGCTTTGAAATTTTGTACATGACCGACGATGTGGACGAATTCGCCGTCAAAATTTTAAACGAGTACGGCGGCAAGCCCTTTAAGTCCGTTTCCGCGGGGGACTTAGAATTGAACGATTCGTCCGAAAAAGAGGAGAGTAAAAAACTCGCGGAGGAGAATTCGGACCTATTTAAAGCGATGAAGGACGCGCTGGGCGATAAGGTGAGCGAGGTTCGGCTGTCCGGGCGTCTGGTTTCGCATCCGGTATGCCTGGCAAGCCAGGGCGAAATCAGCTTGGAGATGGAAAAGGTGCTGGGCAAAATTCCGCAAGGCCAAAAGGTGAAAGCCGCCCGGGTATTAGAAATCAACGCGAGCCACCCGATTTTTAAACGCCTGCAGGACGTATATTCCTCAAATCTCGAAACACTGAAGACGTACGCCGAGATTTTGTACGCCCAAGCCCTTTTAATCGAGGGCCTGGTGGTCGATGACCCGGTTGCGTTCTCGCAGGCCGTATGCGGTCTTTTAATCAAATGATAAATGATAAATGATAAATTTCGGATAAGTACGAGTGGATATAAGGACATTGTTCTTTTATTCCTAAACACTTGGAACAAAAGAACAACGCACTATTTGCGTTCTATCACTTATCCCTAATTTATCATTTATCATTTATCATTCATCGCTCATCATTTATCGTTCATCATTTATCGCTCATCATTCATCATTGAGGTTACCCATGAAACTTGGTGTAGTTGGCCTCCCCAACGTAGGGAAAAGCACATTATTTAACGCGATAACGGCGGCGGGCGCGGAATGCGCCAATTACCCGTTCTGTACGATTGAACCAAACGTCGGCGTCGTGCCGGTTCCGGACGAGCGCTTAGCGGTGCTCGAAAAAATGCACGCCGCAAAAAAAGTCACGCCCGCAGTATTAGAATTTCTCGATATCGCCGGGCTTGTTAAGGGCGCTTCCGCGGGTGAGGGGCTTGGCAACAAATTCCTCTCGCACATCCGCGAGGTGGACGCGATTGTGCATGTCGTGCGCTGCTTTGACGACAGGGCCGTGATTCATGTGGACGGCTCCGTCAACCCCGCCCGCGATATCGAAATCATCAACCTTGAGCTTGTTTTGGCGGACATCGACTCTGCAAAAAAGCGCCTCGATAAGGCGGAGAAAAACGCCAAATCCCACGACCCAAAGCACGTCGCCGAAGCCGAGCTGTTACGCCGCGTCGTAGCCCACCTAGAAAAGGGCTTGCCCGTCCGCACCCTATCGCTTTCCCCCGAGGAGCGCGCTGCCGTCAAAGGTTTTTTCCTCCTCACCGACAAGCCCGTCATCTACTGCGCCAACATCGCCGAAGATGATATTGCAACCGTAGGAGCCGCACTCCCGTGCGGCCCGCAGATGACCGAAAACACCCACGTCGCTGCCGTCTATACCCTAGCCGCTGCCGAAAACGCCGAAACTGTCGTCATCTCTGCAAAAATCGAATCGGAATTGGCTGCATTGCCCGAGGACGAACGTCAAATGTTTTGCGAGGAGCTTGGGCTTAATGAGAGCGGCTTAGAGCGCATCATAAAATCCGGCTACAAGCTGCTGGGGCTCATCAGCTACTTAACCGCCGGTGAAAAAGAGGTGCGTGCCTGGACGATAGAAAAGGGAACCAAAGCGCCGCAGGCTGCCGGAAAAATCCACACCGACTTTGAACGCGGTTTTATCCGCGCCGAGATCGTTTCGTATTCCGACCTCATCGCCGCAGGCTCTATGGCCGCCGCCAAGGAACGCGGCCGCGTGCGCAGCGAGGGCAAGGAGTACGTCGTCCAAGACGGCGACGTGGTATTATTCCGATTTAACGTTTAGATAGTGTAATAGTGCAGTAGTTCAATAGTTCAGCAGTGAAGGACGGATGGCATGGAAGCTTTCAATAAATGTTTGTTTGTACTTGTTCAAACCAAAATATCAATAACTACTGCACTATTGCACTATTGCACTACTGCACTAAGGAATCCACATGGATTATAAAAAGATTATCGCAGATTGCATACAACTCGATTCCGTCACTTTTGACGAAATCTATACATCAATCACCGTTCCGGCCGACCCGTCGCTCGGCGATTTTTGCCTGCCGTGCTTTAAGTTTGCCAAGGCGCTTAGGAAATCCCCGCAGGTCATCGCCAATGATATTAAGGAGATGCTTATTGTAGGGGCGGATGGCAATCCGCCCGATAATGTAGGGCGCGATTGCCTCCCCGTCGCGCCGCAGTGCGCATTTGTCACCATATTCTCTTCCGTCGAAACGGTTGCCGGCTACGTCAATTTCCGCATGAGCCGCAAACTCTTTGTGCAAGGTGTTGTCAGTGTCAGGGGGACGGACCCATTGACCACACCCGTGGTCAATGGGTCCGTCCCCCTGACAACTAAATATCCCCCCAACGGCAAAACGGTCTGTATTGACTATTCGTCCGTCAATATCGCCAAGCCCTTCCATATCGGCCACTTGCTCACGACGGCCATCGGCGGTTCGCTATATCGCATTTATAAATACCTCGGTTACAACGTGGTCGGCATCAACCACTTGGGCGACTGGGGCACGCAATTTGGCAAGCTCATTTCCGCCTATAAACGGTGGGGAAGCGAGGCGGACATCGAAAAGCGCGGCATCACGGCACTTAGTGAGCTCTACGTAAAATTTCACTCCGAAGCCGAAAAAGACAAGACACTAGAGGATGAGGCGCGCGCCTATTTTAAATCTATTGAACAGGGCGAGAGGGAGGCTTTATCGATTTTTGAGCGCTTTAAAGCCGTCACAATGCGCGAGGTTGAAAAAGTATACCGCCGATTGGGAATTAAATTCGATAGTTACAACGGCGAAAGCTTTTACAACGATAAGATGGACGGCGCGGTCGAGCTCTTAAAACAAAAGGGCCTTTTAACCGATTCCGACGGCGCCAAGGTGGTGAATTTGGAAAAATTTGGGATGCCGCCGTGCCTCATCCTAAAATCCGACGGCGCATCGCTGTACGCCACGCGCGATTTGGCTGCCGCGCTGTACCGCAAAAAAACGTATGATTTCCATAAAAACCTCTACGTCGTCGCCTATCAGCAAAATTTGCACTTTAACCAAGTCTTCAAGGTGCTGGAACTTCTTGATTTGCCGTGGGCGGGGGACTGCGTGCACGTGCCGTTCGGCATGGTCTCGTTGGAGGGCGTCGGTGCGCTCTCGACCCGCAAGGGCAACGTCGTGTACTTAAATGACGTCCTCGAGACTGCCGTTCAAAAAACCAAGGACATCATCGCCGCCAAAAATCCGGAGTTGGTAGACAAAGAAAAAACGGCGGAAGCGGTCGGCGTCGGCGCGGTCGTATTCATGGCGCTCTCAACAGGCCGCATCAAGGATCTCGTATTTTCCTACGATAAAGCGCTCAACTTTGACGGCGAAACCGGCCCGTACTTACAGTACACGCACGCGCGGTGTTGCTCGGTGTTGTGTAAGAGTGAGGGGTTAGGAGTGAGGAGTGAGGAATGGCGGAGGGAGAGTAATCAGCGGCCGGTAGTTAATAGTCAGGAATTCGATGGGAATAACTCCGTCGTTCCTCACCCCTCACTTCTCACTCCTCCCCCCGACGATTTGACCGACGACGAGGGGTTTGAACTCGTTAAGCTCATCTCCCGCTTTGACGAAATTGTCGAAAATGCGGCGGAAAAATACGAACCCAGCATTCTGGCACGGTATCTTATCGATGTCGCACAATCTTTTAATCGCTACTATATTTCCCATCGCATCATAGGCGAGCCTAACCGCGAAAAGCTCACGCTATATGTGCGCAACGTCCTAAAAACCGGCCTTGATTTGTTGCTCATTGATGCCCCGGAAAAGATGTAAAAGGGTTGTCACGGGGACGGTGGTGTTTGACAACTTAACAAGTTGTCAAACACCACCGTCCCCGTGACAACTTTTAATGGAGTTGATATGAAGCTACGCGATAAATTTTCCGTTTTTCTTGTCCGGCGGCTTAACATGAATCCGGAGAAGAAGGATAAAGTAATCAAAAAAGTCAAGCTGTACGGAAAGCTTGGGCGGCTACAGCCGCACCGCTTAACGCACGGCTTTGAGCGCGCCGTTTACGATGTAAGCGGCGTTTCGATGGATATCTATCGCCGAAAGGGTGCTCAGCCAAAAAAGGCCATCTACGTTGTTCACGGCGGCGTTTTCATCTTGGGATTACTTAACCTTTGGCGCAACCTGCACGCAAAGCTCTCTAACGCCGCCCACGGCGCCGCCGTCGCCGTCATCGATTACCGTACCGCGCCCGAGCATAAATATCCCGCCGCGCACGACGATGTGCGGGCGGGCTGGGAATTCTTATTGAATTTGGGCTACGAGCCCCGCGATATCGTATTGATGGGCGACAGCTCCGGCGGGAACCTGGCGCTTTCGCTTATGCTTACGTTACGTGACGAAGGTAAGCCCATGCCGGCCGCTGCGGTACTGATGTCCCCGTGGACGGACCTTTTGGCGACGGGCGCGTCTTATCGGCAAAACTACAACCGCGATGTCATTTTCGGCCGCAAAAAGGGCGTGCTTGATGAGGGCATCATGCAAAGGCTGCTAGAATGCGGCGTGTTTTCATATGCGCACGACGCGGATCGGAGCAACCCCTACTTGTCCCCGTATTACGGGCAGTTTCACGATTTTCCGCCCGTGCTTCTGACCGTCGGCTCGCACGAGATGCTATTGGACGATGCCTTGCGCGTAGCGGAAAAGCTAAAGGCCGCCGGAGTCAGCGTCGACGTCATCGTGGGAGAGGGCATGTTTCATATTTACCCGTTGCTGCATAGCCTGTCACCTACGGGTAAATATGCGTTTCAAAAAATACTCGCTTTTCTTGGCGTGCATTTGAGCGAATAGCGGGGAGCCGCTATTTAACAGCAGCCGTCCCGGGCGGCGCTTCGTCTCCTATCGTCGCACCCGTCGTCGCATCCGTTGCGCCTTGCCCGATCGTCACAATCGCAATCGCGTACAGGCCGGCACGTAAAGACGTTTAGCAGCAGCGCGAGAATAATAATCTCGTTCAACGACGAAAAGAGAGTGCCGCCGCTAACCCCGCCTAAAATTCCGTTTGCGCCGCGCTCGTTTGAAATCAATAAAACGATTAGCAGCAGTTTAAAAATATCTTCTTGATTCAAAATGTAATACCTCCAAATTATATACGACATAGCGCAATCGACAAAACTCGTCAAAGCCCGTCAAAACCCGTTGCATCAACTTATTGACTCTTATGTATGCACATATTATAATACCTATAATATATATGCAAGGAGTTATAAAAATGATAGTTTTTGAGCGGCCGCGCAATCTTTTAATCGATTGTAAAACCGAAACGCTGATAAAACAGCTTATGCCCAAGGAGGACACGCTGGACGCCATGGCGGGCTTTTTTTCAACGCTTGCCGATCAAACCCGCATCCGCCTCGTCTCAGCCCTAAGTATTTCACCGATGTGCGTAGGCGATTTGTCTCAGGTGTTGGAAATCAACCAAACGACCGTCAGCCATCAATTAAAAAACCTAAAAACAATCGGCGTTGTCAAATGTAAGCGTCAGGGGAAAGTCGCGTTTTACAGCCTCTGTGATACCAATATTTTAGACGTGATGCTGAACGCCGTGAATTTTATCTAAGATAAGCGTTAAAACGGTTGCAAAACCGCCACTATCTATGCTATACTCTACTTTGATGCAGTGATGTAGCATAAGAGTTTTTGCTTTCGACAGAGAGCGCCTTTCCAGCTGAAAAAGGTGCGCGCAAAAAAGATATTCACTACGAAGCACGTGCGGTGAACAATTTCCCTCCCTTAAAAGGATTCTTCCAAAGGCGGCGGGGGCAGTTTTGTAGCCGGAGCGCGTTGGCAACGTTATAGCCGAATTGAGGCAAAGCCACGCCAACCGATTTGTTCAAGCAATAAGTCGGCCACAATTGTGTTTTTGCGAAAAAAGGTGGTACCACGTTATTTTGGCGTCCTTTTAGTTTTTTAAGGGCGCTTTTTGTTTGTCAAAAAAGGAGTTAAACCGTATGATGAATCTTTGTGAAGAATTATTATCCCGCGCAACCGCTCAAATCGACGCTGCAGATTCCGCCGTCCGTCTTGAAGCTTTACGCGTCGCATTGCTCGGCAAGCAGGGCGAGCTCACCGCCCTGTTAAAGGGGCTGAAAGACCTGCCCGACGCCGAGCGCCCGGCGGTCGGCAAAGCGATTAACGATGCGCGCACGCAAATCGAGAACGCGTTGTCTCATAAAAAAAGCTATTTTGAAGACGCCGCGCTTAGAGAGCGCTTGCAATCCGAACGCGTTGACTTTACAATCGATATTCCGGACAGGCCGATCGGGAGCATCCACCCCATCAACCATACAAGACAGCGCATTTGCGATTTTTTTGTATCGATGGGCTTCTTCGTTGCGGACAGCCCGGAAATTGAAACGGAGTTCTACAATTTTGAGGCGCTCAATATCCCTTCCGACCATCCTGCGCGCGAGGTGCAGGACACGTTTTTTTTGGCAGACGGCATCGTGCTGCGTTCGCAAACCTCGTCCGGTCAAATCCGCTTTATGGAAAAGTACCCGCCGCCTTTTAAAATGATTTCGCCGGGCAGGGTGTACCGCTGCGACGACGTGGATGCGACGCATTCGCCGATGTTCCATCAGTTAGAGGGCTTAGTCGTCGATAAAAATATCACGATGTGCGATCTTAAGGGCATTTTAGAGCTGTTTGCCAAGCACTTTTTCGGCAGTCAAACCAAAACGCGGTTCCGCCCCTCGTTTTTTCCGTTTACCGAGCCGAGCGTAGAGGTCGACGCCTCGTGCTTTAACTGCGGCGGGAAAGGGCAGGCAGGCGGCGTGCCGTGCAGAGTTTGCAAGGGGACGGGCTGGATTGAGATTTTGGGCGCCGGGCTTGTGAATCGGCGCGTGCTGCAAAATGTCGGCGTTAACCCGGACGTATACTCGGGCTTTGCATTCGGGATGGGCTTAGACCGTATCACCAATATCCTACACGGCATTACCGATTTGCGCGTCGTGTTTGAGAACGACGTGCGGTTTTTAAAACAATTCAGATAAAGTAAAAAGTAAAAAGTAAAAGGTAAAAAGTTTGGAGGATAAACATTGTATGAAATACCCGTTGAGTTGGATATCGGAATACGTGGATTTGAGCGGCATGACCGCTGAAAAGTTGGCCGAGAAGCTTGTGCACATCGGCTTTGAGGTCGAGGAAATCATCGACAAGGGCGCCGGAATTTTTGGTGTCGTCGCAGGGCGTATCGTCTCGCTACAGCCGCATCCGGATGCCGAAAAACTGCAAATCGCCTTGGTCGATGTCGGCAAAAAACGCCCTGTGTGTATCGTCACAAACGCGAAAAACGTTGCCGGGGGCGACGTGGTGCCGGTCGCATTGCACGGCGCGACGCTTTTAGGCGGTAAAAGCATCCAAAAAGGATCTTTTCGCGGGGTTATGAGCGAGGGAATGTTTTGCGGCAGGGCGGAGCTCGGCGCCGACGATTCGGTTTTTGCAGGCGCAGACGGCGACGGCGTTATCGTATTGGCAGCAAGCGTTGTGCCCGGCGCGGATGTTAAAGATGCGCTGGGTTTAGGAGAAATCATTTTGGACGTCAGCATCACGGCAAATCGGCCGGATTGCCAGTCGGTTTACGGCTTAAGCCGCGAAATTGCCGTCATGCTGGGGCGGGAAATTAAGCCCTTAAACCTCTCCTACAAAACCAAAAGTAGTGCGTCAAGTCGTTTACCCGTGCCGGCAACCATCGAAGATTTTTCGCTGTGCCCGCGCTATACGGGACGCATTATTGAAAACATCCGCATCGCCGAATCTCCCGATTGGCTAAAGCGGCGACTGCGCCTCTACGGCCAGCGGCCGATTAACAACATCGTCGACATCACAAATTATGTTTTGTTGGAAGTCGGCCACCCTTTGCACGCTTTTGATATCCGCTGCGTGAACCAAAAAATCACCGTCCGGCGCGCAAAAGAGGGCGAAAAAGCCAAGCTATTGAACGGTTGCGGTTACACGCTTACGGATTCCATGCTTGTGGTATCCGATGAGGACAAAGTTTTAGCGGTCGCCGGGGTGATGGGAGGAGAGAGCAGCGGTATCGCCACGGATACCCAAACCGTCTTTTTGGAATCGGCTCGCTTTGCGCGCGGCTCGGTGCGGCAAACCTCGCGGGCGCTCGGGCTAAAAAGCGATTCGTCGGCGCGGTTTGAAAAAGGCGTCGATTACTTCAGCGTCGACGCGGGACGGGAAC
>Ga0123356_10001913_pt1 | contig 22561 bp, 21 predicted proteins | sample TergutEmb28metaG_2_FD_92546 | JGI IMG/M metagenome (GOLD analysis project Ga0123356, IMG submission 92546) | Embiratermes neotenicus P3 segment gut microbial communities from Petit-Saut dam, French Guiana - Emb289 P3 | ecosystem: Host-associated > Arthropoda: Insects > Digestive system > Gut ...
ACACTAAACACTAAACACTAAACACTAGTCACTCCACACTCCACACTCCACACTAAACACTACACACTAGATAAAAAGTTCCGATAATTAAGGTATGTATAAGAGTGGTTTTTTAGTTATTTTAATGGTGTTGGTTTCATTTTCTCTTTATGCTCAGGGCAGTGAGCAGGGGCTTCATCCTTATATTATCCGGGGTGAAGTCGCTATAGATCTGGAGCCGATTTATGCGGGCCATGTAGATGAGGAATATCCGCTTGATATTTCCGCCGCGAGACACCGGGCTCTTGAAGAAACCGCGATGTATTTTTCCGCTATGATTTATGGCTGGTCTTTTGATTATGAAGTAGGGGAGAGGGCAAGGCAAGTTAATGAAAATCTGGAATTAAAACTGCTTGGATCAGTTAGAACCAGTGATCCCGCTCTTCGTGTTACGGATACCGAAATACGGGATATGCGTCTTGTAACATGGACAGATTATCATTTAAATGACAATTTGCAGCGCAGGATGCAGGCATGGCGGACTGGATTAATCCGGAACGCTCAGTCTATTGGTCATGGTCCTTCACATCTGGTTGAATATCCTGGCTGGCTGGAAGTTAAAAAGATAGCTCTTGAAGATGCTGCAAGAGCGGCTCTTCGCGCGTCTTTACGGGGCAGTGAAAGAAATCGTCCCAAAGAAGCTGCCGGATTTATCAGTCTTGCTTCATTTCCAAGATATTATATGGAAAGCGGCCGCTGGGCTGTATCCGCCCGTTTTAGAATCCAATTTACAGAAGTTATCCCTTTCGCAGTTCATTAACCAAGTTCAATAGAACGTTTCCACGCAGCTTCTACGGCTTTTATTACAGTGCCTCGGAACGCGCCTTCTTCAAGAGCGGCGATTCCCGCGATTGTAGTGCCGCCGGGTGATGTTACCATATCCTTCAGTTCGCCCGGATGTTTTCCGGTTTCCTGTACCATAGCCGCCGACCCAAAAACTGTTTGAGCGGCATAACGAAGAGCTTTATCTCTGGGGAGCCCCGCTTGTACTCCTCCGTCTGCTAACGCTTCAATAAATAAATAAACAAACGCAGGACCAGAACCGGATAATCCGGTTACAGCGTTCATTAAACGTTCTTCTATATTGTCAACAATACCTGCTTTACCAAGTATTTTTTCCAGCTTTTGAATTTTATCCGGCGAAACTTCCGGAGAAGCTGACATGGCAATCATTCCCTTGCCTGTTAATGCCGGAGTATTCGGCATAATACGTACTACCGGAGCTTTAATTCCAATAACCGATTGTATTTTTTCGATAGACCAGCCCGCCGCCATAGAAACCAAAACTATTTCACCATCTGCATTAATTCTTTTCTTTATAACAGGAGTTATTTCTGTTAAAACATTTGCTAAAACCTGCGGTTTAACAGCAAGAAAAACAATATCCCCCTTTTCCGCCGCTTCCATGTTAGACGCCAACACACCCGCTCCCAATCCCCCCGCCGCAACCTTCACCTTTTCCGCATCTGTATCCGTAACATAAACTTCTGTTTCCCCCGCCGCTCCCTTCATCAACGCAAACCCCATATTCCCGCATCCAATAAACGCCGTAATCAATTTATTGCTATCCACAGAACACTCCTCATTAAACATTAGTCACTAGTCATTCCACATTAAACACTAGTCACTACACACTAAAATTAATCAACCCCTGCCGCTTTACGAAAACGTTTTACCGTAGCTGCCGCGATTGGCCTTGCCTTTTCCGCTCCCTGCGCAAGGATTTTATCCAGCATCGGAATGTCTGCCATGATCGCGTCGTAACGTTCACGAATGGGAGAAAGACAGCGGTTTATAACCTGAAACAATTCTTCTTTTGCTTCTCCCCAACCCATACCTCCGGTACGGTAACGATTTGCAAGAGCAGCCTGTTCATTATTATCCGCGAATAATTTATAAAGTTGATAAATCTGGCTCGCATCGGGGTCTTTTGGTTCTTCAACTGTTTGTGAATTGGTTGTTATTCTCATAATTGTTTTATGTAAAACTTTTTCCGGGGCGAATAGGGGAATTACATTGTTATAACTTTTACTCATTTTGCGTCCGTCCAATCCAGGTATCACAGCGGAATCTTCCTGAACGCCTGCCTGCGGTATTTTTAATACTTGCTGTCCGTAATTGGCGTTTATTGATTGCGCTATATCCTGCGCCATTTCTATATGCTGCACCTGATCTTTTCCTACCGGTACGATGTCGGAATCAAATATAATGATGTCTGCCGCCATCAATATAGGATATGTAAAAAGTCCCATATTAATTCCCGCGTCGGTATCATCGCCTTTGTCATTGTTCTCCTGAGCCGCGGCTTTATAAGCGTGGGCCCGGTTCATTAATCCCTTGGCGGTAAACGCCATAAGCATAGTAGTAAGCTCAAAAACTTCCGGGATGGAACTTTGACGGTAGAAAATAACTTTTTCCGGATCAAGACCGGATGCGAGCCAGCCTGCGGCTACCTGCCTGATTGTAGAGTTTAATTCTTTTGGGTCTTTCATTGTATTAAGCGCGTGATAATCGGCGATAAAATAACGCGTGTCATATTCTTTCGCGAGTTCCAGCGCAGGTTTAATAGCGCCTAAATAGTTACCGATATGCAAATCGCCAGTTGGTTTTATGCCGGTTAATGATACTTTCTTCATATTGATAATTTAGCGGTTTGTTGGGTGTTTGTAAAGGTATATTTAACGAATACAGCATACGATATCATTTTTTTCTCAAAACGCGCAAATAAAAAAGCTGCCGGAAAATTAATTTCCCTGACAGCTTTTTTATTCATAAATGTTGTATCTGCCGTTAAAACAGATACAAATAAATTATTTTTTGGCTTTAGCTTTTTTTTGTTTTTCGTTTCTCCGTTTAATTGCCGTTTTTACTTTTGGTGTTGTTTTTTTATTGGGGCTCACTTTTTTTGCTTTTGGAGGTTTTGCTGCCGCCGCTTTTTTTGCTGAAACTTTAGCGGTTGTTTTTTTCCTCATTCTCGCGTACTTTCGGTTCAAATTGGCCTGATAATCGCAGCATTCTGTGCATAATGTATAACCTTTTTTTACCTTACCTCCGCAGCGAGGGCATTTCCCCTTCGCTATGCGCTCATTGTACCTGTCCTTACGCTGCTGGTTAATTTCATCTCTGTGCGCCTCGCGGTACTTTCTTTGACGTTCTCTGTTTGCCAAGCGTGTTTTTGCATCAGTCATTAACTTTTTCTCCTTTATGTATAATATATTAATCAGTATAGCATATTATTATTATTTTGTATATAGTTAATTATTGATATTTTTATTTTAAGGTAATTTATGTCTTTTTTTTATAAATTTGACGCCAGATCAAAATTATTTTTTATTATACTGATAACTTTTCTGGTATTTATTGTTGACAAACTTTCTGTTGCTGTCTGTTTGCTTTTATCTGTTTTTATTATCCGGCTAACGGCAAAAATTCCTTTTCGAATACTAAAATTACTAAAAAATCTTACATTGTTAGCGGCATTCATAATTCTAATGCAAAGTTTCTTTGGTCCTGGAGATAATTACATATTAAAACCCATTTTTCCTTATTCATTTCCCGTTTTGGGAGGTTTAGGCCATATAAAAAAGGAAGGTTTTTTCCTTGGCCTTGTAATTATTTGCCGTTTGACCACTTTAATGATTTTATTGCCGGTTTTTACAGAAACAACTCCTCCTGAAAAAATCGCCTCCGGCTTGTGCGCTTTGGGGTTTAATTATCGTATTTCCTTTATAATCACAACCGCGTTCAATCTTATTCCTTTTTTTAAGGAAACAGCCCTTATTATTATGGATTCTCAAAAATTACGCGGGTTACGTTCGGCTGGAATCAAAGCATTCGCGGGTCTTTTATTTCCGCTTATGTTGAGCGCTATGAAAAAAGCGCAGGTTTCTTCCATCGCTATGGATTGCCGGGCTTTTGGTATATATAAAACAAGAACATGGACCAATAAACCTCAAATGAAAACACCTGATTTTTACTTTATTATATGCAGTATTGTTTTTTTTGGCTGTATTATTTTCTTTAATTACATATAACAAGTGTGTAGTGAATAGTGACTAGTGGCTAGTGTGCAGTGACTAGTGTATAGTGTTTAATTGGTAGTGAATAATGAGTACTGTATTGTTTGATAACGTTTTTTATAGATATCATGGCGATGAGAAATTTGCGTTGGATGGGATAAATTTATCTGTTGAGAAAGGTGAATTTTTGGCTGTTATGGGTGAAACCGGCGCGGGTAAAACTACTTTATGTAAGCTTGTTAATGGAATTATTCCGCATCATTCAGGCGGGAGATTAACAGGAACTGTTACAGTTGATGATATATGTACCGCTTCGTCTTCTGTGCCTGAGTTGGCTTTTAAAGTAGGAATGGTACTTGATGATCCAGATGCTCAATTATTTACTTCATCGGTTTTTAACGAAGCGGCGTTCGGACCGGAAAATATTCTTTTACCTGTTGATGAAATTAAACAAAGGGTAAAATCAGCGTTGTCCGCTGTCGGCCTTGAAGGTTTTGAAGAAAGAGCGCCAACGACTCTTTCTGGCGGAGAGAAGCAGCGTTTATCTATTGCCGCAGCGCTTACCATGAATGGGAAGATATTAGTTCTGGATGAACCTTTATGCCGCCTTGACCCGCATGGAGCGCGGGAAGTAATGTCTGTTTTTAATAACATCAGGGAAAAATATCAAATAACAATTATTATAACGATTCATAATACAGAATTGACAGCAGAATACGCAGACAGGGTTTGTATATTAAGAAACGGACGAATCGTTGCTATCGATACCGCTAAAAATATTTTAACCGATAACGCTTTGCTTGAAGAAAACGGAATCCAACCGCTTGATACTTTTAAGAATTATAAATCGCAGAGTTATACTGTTCTTACAGACAGCTCTGAGCATTGGGCTGGGTTTGATAGTTTCGAAATCCAACGAATTAATCGAACTACGAGTTATCATGAGGATGAGAATAATTATGAAACTTCGCATGACACTCTGTGCAACTCTGTGGTTTATATTAAAAACATGACTTTCAAATATCCAAACGGCGCGGGTATAAAAAATATCAATTTATCAATTTATGAAAATGATTTTACTGCCATTATAGGTAATAATGGCTGCGGAAAAACTACTCTTCTTAAAAATATAACAGGGCTTTTACGTCCGGACAGCGGTGATATTTATATCCGCGGCAGGAATATAAAAGAACTTTCTGTTTCGGATATATCAAAAGAAATAGGATTTGTTATGCAAAATCCAGATAATCAGCTTTTTACGGATTCGGTTTATAATGAAGCAGCTTTCGCTTTAAAAAACGCGCGTCTTCCGGAAACTATAATTAGGCAACGGGTGGAAGAAGCACTGGAAATAACCGGGCTTAAAAATCCGGACGCTTTCCCTCACGCTTTAATCCGGCCGGATCGCACAAAGACAGTAATGACATGTGTTCTGGCAATGGGATGTAAAATTCTCATTTTTGACGAAATAGACGCCGGAAATGATTATAAAGGAAATCTTAAATTAATGAATATCGCTCAAGAGCTCCATAACAGGGGCTTTACAATTATTTTTGTTACCCATAATATGTATTTAACAGCAAAATACGCGCACAGAATAATTAAAATTGAAAGGACAGGAGTGGTATCTGATGAAAGACTTAGCAAGTAAAACAAAAGGTTTTTTTAGCGTTCATCCGGCTATTTTAGCGGTATGGGCAGGCGCTATAGCGGCAGGGTATTTGTTGCCGGCATTTCCAATATTGGGAACAGATGGCTTTTTTTCATTGGCTGTTATACTTAATCCTTTAGCGGGTATATTTTTTGGACCTATCGCCGGCGCTCTTTGCGCGGCTGTAGGCGGATTTATTGGCTCTCTTATAGCTCCGCATACTGTGTGGCTGGGTATTGGAACTTTTATTATTGGCGCGGTAACGGCTTTTTCTACCGGTTGTATAGCATGGCAAAAAGGACCTCCTGTCGCGGTCAAATCCAACGGAAACTTTATTATCAATGGCGGAATTATTGTATATATGGTCGGAACGATTCTTTGGTTTACCCAGGAAACAGGCAGAAATGTTGTTATTCTCCCGGCTATTTTTTATGGACTTGGTTTTATCGCTCTTATAACGGCAGCTGTATTTATTAAGTATGAACTGGCAAGTAAAAATAAAATACTTAAATTTCTGGAAGCCTGGTTATTTATTTTCAGCGGTTTGATAGGCGGCGCGACAATAGGAAACTTTTTCTTTATTGTATTGGTCCCAAATCCGGATGTAGTATGGACAACTCTTGCTTTTTCCGCTCCTATTGAACGCGCTATATTCGCTTTGGTCGCAGCTTTGGTTTGTGTACCTCTTACTGCGGGCCTAAAAAAAATAGGGATATTTGTAGGTCCAAGAAATGAAGATGATATTCTAAAGCTGTCTAAAATTGATAAAGACGAATAATCGCGCATAGGAGATTAAACATGCGAATTGATTTTCATACGCATGTTACGCCGCCGGATATTATAGCGGACTGGGAAAAGTACGCCCGGAAAGAACCTTATTTTTCCATGCTTTGTCAGAACAAGTATAATAAATTCGCGGCAGCGGAAGATATTATCGCCGCTATGGAACATGATAATTTTGACAAAGCTGTTGTTTTTGGATTCGCGTTTCACGATTTGGGTCTAAACCGTTATGTAAATGATTATGTTATAGAAAAAATAAATGAGTACCCGCAAAAACTTATCGGGTTTGCGGTAACTTCTCCGGGCAGCGGAATTCGCGGAGATGAGGCAGCAAAGGAAATTGAACGATGTTATCATCGCGGGCTTAGGGGTGTAGGGGAACTTTTCCCTGCAGGACAGGAATTTAATCTGGAAAATATAGAGGAAACAACAACAGTTACCGAAGTTTGTAAGGGGTTATCTCTTCCGCTTCTGCTTCATGCCAATGAACCTGTGGGGCATTATTATACCGGAAAAACCAATGTAAGCCTTAAACAACTGGAATCATTTGTTATAAATAATCCGGATTTAAAAATTATACTCGCACATTGGGGCGGAGGGCTTTTATTTTACGAGACTATGAAGGAAGTAAGTGAAAGTTTTCGTAATGTTTATTATGATACAAGCATTACCCCGTTTCTTTATGACGAGCGTGTCTATAAAATCGCGAAAGCCCTGGATATTTGCGATAAAATTCTTTTTGGCAGCGATTTCCCAATCCTGCCTCCTTCACGTTATATGGATGCTGTAAATAAAAGCGGGTTTACTGAAGAAGAAAAAGAAAAACTCCTTGGCGGAAATGCCCGGAGATTGTTAAATATATAGTATTTGTGTTATATTGTATGTATGGCAATAAAAAAAATAACAGGTTTTCTGGTTCTGGTTTTATTAACAGGTTTTTATTTTATCCCCGGTAAGCTGGCAGCAGAAGTATTTGAATTCAGGCATATTCCCGGCGCAAAATACAGGATTGTTTCTGTTGTAGATCAGGCTGTTTTTATTAACGGATTATTGAGTCATCGGGCTGAGACCCTTTACCGTATTGTTGTAAATGTAACCGATGTAATTGACGGAAGAGGACAACATTCAGCGATTTTTCAGACCTTTGAACGTTTTCTTTATGATTCACAGGTTAGAGAGCATCCGGCGTTCTCGAGTTTCACCCTGGATAGAGAATATTACTCTGTATTTGAACGCGACAGGCTTGGACGCTTAACCATAGATCCGCAATATTTTATGCCGGTTGTGCGTAATGTCCCTGTATTCCCCGGAAGAAGTTTAAATGTTGGAGATACCTGGAACGCCGAAGCGCATGAAGTACACGATTTTCGCGGACCTCCTTTTGGAATATCGGAGCCATATAGAATACCTTTTCGCGCTTTTTATCAATATGTAGGTGAACGCCAATGGAAAGGGGTTTCCTATCCTGCTTTTACTGTAAATTACAATGTTGAATCACGGCCTCCTGCGGTACAGGGTCAGCTTTATCCGGTACGAATATCGGGAACATTTAATCAGCTTGTTTATTGGGACAGAATGGCTGGTCAGGAAAGAGCTTATACAGAAAATTTCCGCATTGCTTTTGAAATGTCTAATGGCGCCAGAATTGAATTCCGCGGAACAGCGGAAGCGGAATATGTAGAATCAGATTATATGGACAGGGATCAAATTATTCTGGACATTATTGACGATATAGTTCGTCTCGATATTCCGGATGTTGACGTTAGACTAGTAGATGAAGGCATTTCAATAAGCCTTGAAAATATCAGGTTTTACCCTGATTCCAATGTTATGCTTCCCGGAGAACAGGAAAAACTTGATATAATCGCCGAGATATTAAGGCGTTACCCGGACAGAGATATTTTGGTAAGCGGTCATGCCGCTCTCGCGGGTTCAAGGGATTATCTTATGACTCTTTCGCAGGAACGGGCAAGAGCTGTAGCGGATTATCTGATTTCCAAAAACGTACGTTCCTCCGAGCGTATTATTACCCGCGGATACGGCGCTGAAAGACCTATTGCGGATAACAGTACAGAAGAAGGTATGCGCAGAAACCGAAGGGTAGAAATTACCATACTGGAGAACTAGGATTAAAGATATCCTGCTTTGCATAAACCGTTATCTTGATCGCCTCATTCCGATTACAACTCCGCTTGCAGTCGCTTTAGGTTTATTTTTTCCTGATGTGTTTATTCATCTGCGTCCTTATGTAATATGGCTGTTTGGCGTTATCACATTTTCCGGAGCGCTTAAATTAAAAGCCTCGGAGTTGGGCGCTGCTGTACGAAGCCCTGTTCCTATATTACTTTTCTTTTTTACAAGTCATATAATAATGCCTTTAATTGCTTTATCATCATCTTCGGTGGTTTTTAAAAACTCCGATGTAATTACAGGTTTTGTTTTATTATTCGCCGGCCCCACAGCGGTTTCCGGTTTTATCTGGGTAACAATTTTTAAAGGCGATAAAGCCCTTGGACTTACATTTATTCTGCTTGATACTCTTCTTGCTCCATTGGTTGTTCCCGCGACTCTTTATATTTTAATGGGTGCGAAAGTAGAGATGGATATGACCGGCATCGCTGTTTCTCTTCTTTTTATGGTAGTTGTTCCTACAATAATCGGCGTATCCCTGAACGAAACCAGTAAAGGAAAAATTCCATCTGTTATATGTCCTTTCCTTGATCCTTTCGCCAAAATTTGTCTGATGCTTGTAATAGCGGCTAACTCTTCGGCAATAGCCCCGATTGTACAATTTACCAATCCTCTTGTCTGGGGTATAGCGGCTCTTTGTATTTTCCTTACGACTACTGGTTTCCTGCTTGCTAAATTAAATGGCATTATCGGAAAATGCGATGACAAAAAAACCACATCACTTGTAATTGCCGGAGGTTTACGCAATAACAGCGCTGTTATGACAATCGCCGTCGCCTTCTTCCCCGAAGCCGCCGTTCTTCCCACCTTGTTAAGCATCATCTTCCAGCAAACCATCGCCGCCATCATAGGAAAACTGATGATAGCGAAGAGTGTGGAGTGACTAATAACTAGTTACTAAAACAGATTGGTTTAGGATTATTACTACTTTGCCTTGGGATAGGAGGCGGCGGTTTTCTTCTGATGATATGATTGATAGAGCGTCGCTTCTGTCTATGATAAGATCTGTGGGATTAATTCCGAATACGCCGCGGGCAAAAATACGTAATGGTCTGTCTCCTGCGATTTCCCGTAGTTCGGGTGATAGTCCCGTTGGATTATTCTGGAAAATATTTTGGGTTGTTGAGTATCTTACCATTGCGGTGTTTCCTGTTTCCAGCATATTTCTGTCATATATAAGATTCATCTCGCTGTCCCATATCTTTGGAAACAAGCACGGGATTGGCATTGCTGTACCTCTCATGCCGTGGACAGGGAGTTCCTCCGAAGCAATTATTATAATTCCTGTGTATTGTGCAGTCGAGACCGGATTTAATGTTCTTATTACAGGAGAAGGCCGGATATGACGCAAAAGCATCGAACTTAAATTATTAATAGAAATTGTATGAGATGTAGACATACTGCGCATATCTGATGAAAGCGCCGGTGCTATGGAATTCGCGCTGTTTGCCAAAGTATTAATCTCTGCAAGAGTGAACTCTCCCCTTTCGATAAGGTCTGCAACAGTAGAAGAAGAATCCACCTGTAATGATAAAATACCGGGTTGTATCAGGGTTGTATAACCTGTCCTTAAAATAGCCTCTGCCTGGGTCCTTCCCGCCGGAAGCCTCAAACCCGCCGACGCCAGATCCAATGTAACCGTTGCTTTTATCAGCATCGAATCCCATTCAACAGACCCTGAAATACCAATATCACCCTGTCCATAAACCGTCAAACAAGTGAATAAAATCAATACAAATAAAGATAATCCTCTTTTCATACCCAATTACCCATTCCCCATTAGTCACTAGTAATTACACATTAATAATTACACATTACTCATTACACATTAATTTATCGGCACTCTAATGGTTCTTCCCGCGTGGAGAATGTCATTTAATCCCATTCCATTTGCATCTGCCAGGGCTTGTGGGGTAATCCCATATCTTCTGCTTAATGACCAAAAGGTTTCACCCCTTTGTACCACATGTGTACGTGCCGCAGTACTTGTATTACCGGTATTCCTTGCCGGGGTGGTAGTACTTTGGGTTACAGCGGGCTGGGAGGCAGGAGGCATATCTGTAAATGCCGGGATAATAACTGTTTCTCCAATTCTTAAATACCGGTTAGAAATACCCGGATTATGCTGTTCTATCATATTGATGGCTGTGCCGTAATGTCTGGACATTGACCATAAGGTATCTCCCTGGCGCACGACATGGTAATAATAGCGGAGCAATTTAATATCCGGCCGTTCCAGTACAGCGTTTATCTTATCAAGATGCTCCGCCGGAACTTTTAACAGGTAATTACTGTCTATCGGGGTTATTCCGTAGGTTAATTCCGCGTTCAGGCGGCGAAGAAGATTTCTGTCTATACCTGTTTCATCCGCGAGCACATCTATTGAAATTTGCCGTCTCAGCTGAATAGTTGTCCATTCGAATTTTGAATGCCATACAAACAAGCCAAATCTTCTTGGTTGGGATATAACGTATGAAACCGCTATCAATCTTGGTACAAAGTTTATGGTTTCCTGTTTTAGTTCATTTAAATCACTAAGCTCCCAATAATCGTTAATTTCGGTTCTTTGAATTGTACGGGTTATAGAACCCATGCCGCTGTTGTAAGCCGCCAGTGTAAGTTCCCAGCACCCTAGTCTTTTATATTCATCCTCAAGCTTCTGCAGGGCTCCTCTGGTAGATTTAATAAAATCACGCCGTTCATCGATAATATCTGTTACTCTCATATTGTACGGCGAAATACTGTTCATCATAAACTGCCAAAGTCCCATAGCTCCTGAACGGCTTCTTGCCGTTATTTGAAAACCAGACTCTATTATTGGCAGGTAAACAAGTTCGGGCGGTAAACCGCGCTTTATTACTTCATCTCTTATAAACGGCAGAAAAATACTTCCGCGCTCCAATATCGCTGTAAGATTGATAATTCCGCGCGGGCTTGAATAATGGGCTATATAATGCTGCGTCAATGGCTGCTCAAGAGCTTTCTCTGTAAGCAGTGAGTTGTGGTGTAATGTTGAGTGTGGAATGTGTAATGTGGAATGTTCTATTTCAGGTAAAAAAGTAGGCGCGGTATTCCGCATCGGCCTGTCTTCTGCCCAAATGATGTTAGCGGTTATCAATAAAATAAGAACAATTTTTATTCTGAGCATTAGAATTTTTCTCCGTAATAAATTCCTGCCCATTCCCAGCGGCCATGAATTTCCGGGTCTTGCGGGAAATTTACCTTCCTGAAATATAGATACCATGTTGGAAGCGCCGGAGACCATCCGGTTGTTCTAAGAAAAGCTTCGTTGGCGTTTGAAGATGTGTCAAGCGTTGATGCATATCTGATACGGTTGCCGTACATAAATTGCGCGAGACTGAATCTGGTCATTCCTATTTCGTCAGTTTCTATTTGTTCCCAGGAACGTGCAAAAAAATTAACCTTTGTTTGATACTGCATTAATGTCCATGCGTTGCTTTCATCCAAAGCGGCTTCAATCGCTCTTCTGAGAGCGTTAAGGCTTTCAAAAGTCCAGTCCTTTGCCGACCTGCTGAAATCGACCTTATGTTTGGCGTATTGATCTGCATTCGGGAAACCTGGGATTATTGTCCCTGTAAAGGGCAGATAATTGGTATATGCCATAATTGCCCCATTCCAGTCGCCAATACGTTCACAAGCCTGACCCAGCATGAAATAGGTGATTCCCAAGTTGATTTTATCGGGAAATCTGGAAATTAACTCATTATAATACCAAACCTGGCGTTCCGGGTCATCATTTAGGTTTATCAGATTACGAAGGCAGACAAAATGTATAGATTCATCATTAATAATCAGGTCAGGGTAGTTTTTTATTATCAAATCAAAATATAAAGCGGCTATGGGCTCAGAATCCTGTTGGCTAAAAGCATAGGCAATCATTAGATAATAATAGCCGTTATAAGGATCTGCCGGATTATCTATGGTTCTGGCGCTTAAAAACTGGATAAGTCTGTCATAATCCTTAAGCCGGGCATAACTCGTCGCGATTTCTTTAATTACAGCAAATTCTCCTTCGCTGCCAGGTTCTTCCATTTCTAAAAGTTTAAATAATTCTATGAAGTTTTCCTTGTCTGCTTTTGAACCTGTAATGAAATACTGGTCAATATCCAAAGTTTCATAACCGCATGCCGTAAAGATGAACAAGAACATAGAAATTATCACGAATTTATCTAAAAAACAATGTTTTTTCCTTATATCCATTGTTTATGATAGTATCATTGTGTTATTATTTTGTATATGTGTTATTTGCTTTTATCTTAAGAAATTTTAATTTTAGATGGATAATTAAGAGTGGTGTATAATATTCGCGGTTATTTTACTATTTTTTTTCTTCTTGTGGTTTTTATCCTTTCATGTGAGACAACGTCTCAGCCGCGGGATAATGGCAATGGAACCGATATTTCATCACAGACACCCATTGGGGGGTTAAGTACCGGCAGCCTGGCAGAAGAGATTAGACACCTGACAGAAACCGGGGTTTTATCTTCAATGCTGCAGGCGCTGGAGCTGATTCGCGGCAGGGATTTAAGCGGTGCAGAATTTGGCCGTATTATGACCGGTATCAATATTTTGCTTATAAGGCTGGTTTATCCGGATTCTCCCGCGAGGCTCCCATCTATTGATCTTCCTCAAACATCCAACTATACCAGGATAATCAGAGAAGCTGAAAGGGGCAATTATATCGGTCCTGCCGCTAATTCCAGCGATTTTTTTGAACATATTCTTCCTTTTCTGGCTATAAATGAAAACACTTCACTGGATACTCTGCAAAATGTTTTAAGAGACCTGGAAAAAGCCAGGATATTACGTCCTAATTCCATCTTACCTCTGTACTTTCAGGGTATTATTCATGAACGCCTTGGCCGGTTTAGTGAAGCTGAGACAGCATATAACCAGGCTTATATGATTTCCAGTGAATGTTATCCGGCTCAAATTGGTATTGCCCGCGTAAGAAGACTATCCGGTAATACCAGGGAAGCGGTTTCTCTCTTTTCTGAACTAACGATTCGTTTCCCCGACAGTGTAGAAATTAGACGGCAGCTTGCTATTTCTTACTTTGAGAACGAGGACTGGACGCGCGCTCTGTCTGCGGTAGATGAGTTTTTACGGACAGATAACAGAAATTTGGATTTTCTGCTGATGAAGGCATCTATACATATAACGCTGGGGCAATTTCCACAGGCAAATGCCGCTCTTGATATTTGCGCGGCGATAAACGCGAATCACAAGTCGTATTTATACATGAGAGCCAGAGTGCAGTTTGAAGGTAACCGCAACCGCGATTCCGCACTTAATTATCTTCGTTCCATTTTACGAAGTCACCCGGATGATATTGAAACCATGGTTTACATGGTTACCCTTCTTATGGAATCATCGCGTCCGGCTGATCAAAATGAGGGCAGGGAACTTTTGGCACGATTACGGCAAATTGCCGGTTCATCTATAGAAGTAATAAGCTTAAGCATTAAAGACGCTGTCCGGCGGGAAAGCTGGCTGGAAGCTCAGGGTTTTTTAAACCGTGTTCTGGCTGTCAGGCGAACCGCGCAGGATTTAACTGACGCATATTATGTAGAACGCGGATTGGGTAACAACCCAAGAGCGCTGACTTATGCCCGCGAATTATATGATCGCGATAACTCCAATAATGATTATGCGTTTGTTTACATATCAGCGTTGATAGACAATGGCAGAAGAGACGAAGCATCGCGTCTTGTTGAAAGCCGTCTTAACTCAGCTCCCGGCGGTGTTGTAAAGAGCCGCTGGTTTTTCCTCCGCAGCCGTTTGCAGACAAATCAGGAAGCGGCGTTAGTTGATTTGCGGTACAGTATTTTTGAAGACCCAAGAAATCTGGATGCTCATATCGCCAGTTTTATGATTTACCATAACCGCAGGGAAGAAGGCGCGCGGTGCATTATTTAAGACAGGCTCTCGCTATCGCTCCGGATCATCCTCAGCTGCGGCGTTATGAAAGAGAATATGCCAACCTTCTTGGAAGAAATTAAGGAGTGATTATGCTTTCACGGGGAGATTTTATATTTACCATTGGTTATGACGGTCCTTCCGCTCTTGTAGATGGGCAGGCGAAAAAGCTATATTCATCGCTTTCTACCGGCGAATTGGCGGAGAAAGGGCTTTTTAGAGCGGCATATTCCTCCGCTATTTGGTCAAAAGACCCGAAGGAGCTGGATCTAGTAGCGGAAATTTATAACAAATTTACCGGAACTGTAACGCCTGTAGCGTCTTTACAGCGTCTTTTTGGGGTATTTCCTATTGATGTAAAACGGGCAATAATCCTGTAAAAACGATTAAATACCAGAATCTCAATAGAGCTCTTTTATTTAAATGTTCCCCTCTTGAATAAAATCCCGCTTTTATGTTAAAGTTCTATCAAATTCAATATTAAGGATGTTTTTCATGGATAAATTTATTCTTCCATTGTTGCAAGCGGCTGAGAATACTGCCCCTGCAGCTCCAACCAGCGGCGGCGGCGGCGGCGCTATTACTTTTATTACCTTTGGCGCGGTAATTCTCATTTTCTATTTGTTTATAATCAGGCCGCAAAGCAAAAAGCGGAAAGAAACAGAGAAGATGCAATCTTCATTGAAAAAGGGTGACAGGATTGTTACAATCGGCGGACTTTACGGAACGGTTTCAAATGTAAGAGATACAACAGTAATAATCAAAGCTGATGATAACGTAAAACTGGAATTCCTGCGCAGCGCTGTTTCTACTGTTGTAACACCGGCAGCATCCAAAGAAGATAAAGATGACAAAGAAGATAAAATTGAAGATAAAACTGAGGAGAAGGAGCAGAGCGAAGGACAATCCTCCGAATCTGGTAAATAAATATGAAAAAACGCTTTAGATTTTTAATTCTACTCGCGGTATTGGGGGTTTGTTTCTTATTCCTCTGGCCGACAATACGCTGGTATTTTCTTACATCACCTGCGCAAAAGTTAGAAGCGCAGATGTCAAGGCAGCATATAAAGGAATACGCATCTCTTAAAACACAGGAAGCCCTGGATGCTCTTGAAGCTGCTGTGTTTTCTGATGATCAGCTTCCCGGCGATCTGGATTTTTTAATCCCCATAGCGAAAAAGATGTACAAAGACAGTAAGAAACCTGTTCCCGCTAACTGGACAGCGAGCGCGGTTCTTAATGCTTTTCCGGAAGGTTCTTTGCTGCCGGATACAATCGAACAAAAATATTGTGATGATATTTTCGCCTTAAAAGATTTACAGAGAAACGCTGTAAAACTTGGTCTGGACCTTTCCGGCGGCTTAAGTATAGTTTTAAGAGTTGGAAGTACATTAAAAGCCGATGACGATCCTGCGGACGCGATGGCTAGGGCTCTGGTGGTTTTGAATAACCGTATTGACCAGTTTGGTTTAACAGAACCGGTTATCCGTACTCAGGGAACTGATCAAATTTATATTGAAATCCCGGGTACTGCCGATCCGGAAAGAATCTATGACATCATTATGGGAAAGGGAAGCCTTACCTTCCGCCTGCAGGATGAGGAAGCTACCGAAATATTCAATAATTATTACATGGAAAATCCGCGGATAAGAGTTAATCTGGATGGAGAAATATTAGATGCGTCTGGCAGGCTAATCGAATATAGTTCTATTGGCCGCTGGCCCGGTCTTAATAATGATGATATTCAGATACTTGGTGTTTATACAAAAGACAGATATGGGTTGGACGAAATTGAAACATACACTGTTGGTAATAATACCTATAACACATATATCGCGGTAAAAAAAGAAATCGGCCTTGATGGAAACGATATAGAAGACGCTTTTGTTGAGCGTAACAGCATGGATGGCAAACCGGAAGTTATTTTCAGGTTGAATACCCAGGGTGGAAATGACTTCTATAACCTTACATCAGCCAATGTAAATAAAAATCTTGCTATTGTATTGGATGGCAAAGTAAAATCCTATCCAAGAATATCTACCGGTATTCGCGATAGAGGAACAATTACCGGATTTGGCTCGGATGAAGCGGAAAATCTTGCTCTTGTTTTAAGAACAGGAGCGCTGCCTGTTGAGCTTTCAGTTGACAGTCAGCAAAGCATCGGAGCGTCTTTGGGAGAAGATACAATTCGTCAGGGGCTTTATGCTCTTTTAGGCGGTGTAGCTGCTGTTTTATTATTTATGCTTTTTTATTATAGATCTGCCGGAATAAACGCTATAGTAGCTCAGGTTTTGAATTTTTATATAATGTTCAGTGTTCTTTCCGCTCTTAACTTTACATTAACGTTACCCGCCATCGCCGGTTTCATCCTTACCATTGGTATGGCGACAGACGCTAATGTAATTATTTTTGAACGTATGAAAGAAGAAATGAAGCTAGGTAAAACAAGAAAAGCGGTAATAGAAGCCGGTTTTGGCAAGGCGTTCTGGGCGATTATGGACTCCAACATTACAACATTTATTGCGGCGTTGTTCCTGTCACAGCTTGGATCAGGTCCAATCAGGGGTTTCGCTGTCAGTCTTTCAATCGGGGTATTCTCATCGGTATTTACAGCCCTTTTTGTTTCTCGGCTTATTTTCGATTTTGGAACTGATGTTATGCGCAGCAAAAAACTTTCTGTCAGCTGGACAACCCGTATTCAGGAAAACACCAAGGCGGTAAGTCTATGAAAAAGATAATTAATTTTTCAAAGTTCTTTAAACCTGCTGCTGTTATTTCCATAATTCTTGTTGTCTTTAGTATTTCCGGTTATATCATAAACAAGGGATTCACCCTTGGTGTGGATTTTCAGGCCGGTCACGTTATGGAAGTGAAAGTCGCTCCGCCCGCGTTTAGTTTATACTGGAATGGCTCTTCCAGAGCCAGTTTTGAGCATGACTCAAGAGGTCTTAGAATTATTGTTCCCGGAGTTGGAGAAGATAGCGGAGAGCATGATTTCCCTTTTAACGATTATAACACAATTGGTTCTCTCGTTTTCGCCATGAGAGAAAAATTAAGATATCTAAATGTTTCGCTGCATGCTGATGAAAATATAACGTCTGAACGGCTGGTATTTAGTATCATGGGAAATTCACCTGTTTTAAGTCCGGACATTCCCTATGTTATCCGCTATTTACCGGAAAATTCGCCTATAGATATTTCTGATGTACGCGCGGCGATGGCAGATTTTAGTCATGGCGGTGTTTCCATTCAAAGCCTTGGAGCGCCGGATGATCGTTATTTTATGATCCGTGTAGAAAGCAGGGAAGATGCGGCAGAGTCGGCTGTTTCTGCGAATGAAAGTTCTGACGCTGCGGAAGGAACAGATATAGTTTCATTGGAAGAAGTTATAGAAACTGCGGAAGATACAGAATTTGCTGAAGCGGCGGATGAACAATTTGAAGTAGCGGAAGCATCGGACGATGAAATGGAACCGGTAAACGCAGAAGAAACGCAAGTTTCTGATTCTATTGTAAGGATACAGATTGTTCAAACGCTGGAAAAAACTTTTGGTGATGGTAATATAGCGGTTATTCATTCCAATTTTGTCGGCTCTCGTTTTTCAAAAAATCTTACTGATCAGGCAGGTATGCTTATATCTCTTACGCTGCTATTGATTCTGATTTATTCGGCTATACGTTTTAAACTGCAATACGCGGTTGGAGCTGTAGTCGCTATTATTTATGACGGTCTTGTTATGGTAGCCTTTATGGTTTGGACACAGATGGAATTTACCACACTAAGTATTGCGGCTATTCTTACAATTCTTGGTTATTCAACCAATAATACCATTATTTTCTTTGATCGTGTAAGGGAAAATCTGCGAATTAATCCTGACCATTCGTTCAAAGATATACTGAATATGTCATTAACCGGTATTCTTGGACGTACCATTATAACAACAGCGTCAACCATGCTGGCGGTATTGGCGTTATTTATCTTTACAACAGGTGCCATGAAAGACTTCGCTTTAGCGCTGATAGTTGGTATGATTTCCGGTGTTTTTACAACGTTGTTCATTGTTTCCGGTTTTGTTAATTTCTGGCAGAACCTAAAACTAAAACGGCAAAAGAAAAAAGCAGCCGCAGCATAAAAGCGAGTGTCCGAAAAGAATAATAACCACGGAGCTACATGCAGCAAAGCTTCCAGCACACAGAGTTTCACGGAGGTTTTGGTTCGAAAATCTTCATTTCTCCGTGAAACTCCGTGTTCTCCGTGGTTAAATTCTTATTTTTGAAGGTTTGATTTATGGTGGTACAGCGCGCGAAGGTTCTTGGTTTTTGCATGGGCGTGCGGCGCGCTGTAGAACTGGCTAACAAAGAAGCGGAACTGGCTGAAATAAACGGCACTTCTGTTTATACACTGGGTCCATTAATTCATAATCCAAAAGTATTAAAAGATCTTGAAAGGCGGGGAGTAAAGACTCTGGATAATCCGCCGTCTAACAAAGATTCTACTGTTATTGTTCGTGCGCATGGAATAAGTCCGGAGACTGAAAGTGAATTACGCGATAAAGAATTTAAAATAGTTGACGCTACTTGTCCTAAAGTAAAAGCAAGCCAATTAAAAACACAGGAGCTTTCCCGCGCGGGTTATAGTATTTTTCTCGCTGGTGAAGAGCGGCACGCGGAAATTGAAGGTATTCTGGGTTATGCGAAAGACGCGCCTTATTGTAAAGTAATCGGAGATTCGATAGAAGCACAGAACGCCGCTGCCGGGTTATGTAAGACAAATAGCAAAACAAGGACGGCACTTTTAGGGCAGACAACTATCTCCAAAGAAGAATACGAGAATATCGGAAACACAATTAAAAAATATTTTCCGGGTCTTATAACAGTAAATACAATTTGCGACGCTACCATTGAACGCCAGCAGGCTTTACGGGATCTTTTAATGAAAAGTGACGCTGTAATTATTGCCGGAGGTTACGACTCCGCCAATACGCGCCGCCTGCTGGCAATTGCCGCAGATAGCGGAAAACCTTGCGCTCTGGTGGAAGACGCGGAAAAAATCCCGGAAAGTTTTTACAATTATAGTAAAGTCGGTCTGTGCGCCGGCGCTTCTACACCGGATTCTTTGATAGATGAAATTGAAAAAAAATTATTAAACTTATCCTGTAAATCCCATTTCGCCTAACGCTTTGTTTGCTTCATTGATTTCATCAAATGGTATAACATGATCTGCATAAATTATTGAGTTCTCATGGCCTTTTCCCAGTAATATTACTAGATCCCCTTCGTTTGCCAGCATTAATGCTTTGCGTATTGCCGCCGGTCTGTCTGATATAAGAAATAAATTTTCGTCATGTTTAAAAATTGTTCTATTTTGTTCAGGAAGAACACCATTGGCTATTTCTTCCAGTATATCCATGGATTTTTCTCCGCGGGGGTCTTCGTCTGTAAGTATAATAATATCCGAATAGAGCGCAGCTATTTGTCCCTGTTCCGGTCGTTTTTTTGTATCGCGTTCACCCGCTGAACCAAACAAGCTGATAATTTTTCCTTTTGTTTTATCCAGTCTGGAACGTAAAGGAGGAAAAATTGTTTGGAACGATGAAGGAGTATGCGCGTAATCTATAACTACTTCAAACGGCTGTCCCATATTAACGGTTGTCATTCTTCCTTTAACCGGTTTTAACTTTTTAACAAACGGAATAACTTCCCGTAACGGTAGTTTTAATAAACCGGAAACAACCAGAATGGACGCGAGAACATTCGCTGAGTTAAACGCGCCTGGCAGCTTATCTCTTATGTCCATATGTTCTTTTAATGCCGGAACAAAAATAGAATACCAGTTCCCGCTTGCACGGCTTTCGATCATTTCTAAAATAATATTTCCGTCTCTTCCCGCGGGGCTATATGTAAATACTTTATGGTAGGTAGCATTACTAAAAAAACGCGAGCTTTTATCATCTGCATTGGCTACTCCAAACGGTTCTAAAAAATTGAATTTTTCATTTGGCGTATAACGGTCTAAAGCGCGGAAAAGATTTGCTTTGTCATTTCTGTATTGTTCCCATGTTCCATGAAACTCCAGGTGTTCATGGGTTAAATTGGTTAGAACGCCGCAGCAAAATTCTACATCGCCAAGACGGTTGGTTTTTCGCGATAACCCGTGAGAACTGGCTTCCAATACCGCATATTCGCAGCCGTTATCCGCCATTTCTCTTAATAAGCGCTGGACTACAGGCGCTTCCGGTGTGGTTTGATGCTCGCTGTTCCATAGAACTTCGCCGCCAAGGCACTGCTGTACAGTAGAAATAAAACCTGCTTTTTTCCCCATTAATGTCAGTAACTGCCAGATAAGATAAACTGTTGTGCTTTTTCCCTCTGTTCCTGTAACGCCTGTTACGAGCAAATTCCGCGATGGAAAATCATAAAATGAAGCGGATATCGGAGACATCGCAAAACGGGCATTTTTTACCTTGATATATAAAACATCAGGTTTAATTTCTTCGATTTCATTTTCGCATACAATTACAACAGCTCCGTTTTTTATCGCGTCATTGATAAAAAGACCGCCGTCGGTATGAAGTCCCGGCAAGGCAAAAAAAAGATTTCCGGGTTTTACAACACGTGAATCGTATTCAAGTCCGTTAACAACAGGATCTAATGTCCCGTAAGCCGCTATAAATCCCGATTTTTCTGAGATTTCCTTTGTAAAAAATTGCGAAAGATGCCGTTCCATGTTGTCTTACTCCTCTGAAAAAACTATTGCTGTAAAAGTATAAAGCTGTGTATCCGGCGCTTCGTTGGATCCCGGCGGAAGCCCGGCTTTAACACATATATAATCTAAATATTCATCCAGGTTCCATCCCTGTTCTACAGGAACCTGAGGAAGCAGTACACCTGAACGTCCGCGTCCTGTTAATAATAATCCATGAACTCCAACCTGTACCTGCCTGGGGTCATGGCAGGGTGTCATTGGAGAAAGCGCGGAAATCTCTATAGAGATATTTTTTAATTCATCGATTTTTACCGGAGGAAAACGAGGGTCGCCAAATGCGGCTTCTTTTGCCATTAAACGGACTGTTTCTATTAAGGGCAGATTCGCAGCCATTCTGCCGATGCAACCCCGTAAACCGCGCCCTGAAGAATTTACTGTATGCAGTGAAACAAACGCGCCGCATGGAGTATTCAGGTTTGACTTTTTCTCAATTTCTGAATCATTCTTTATTATATCAAAAGACGGTTTCCGTCCTTCCAGTTTAGCGGTTATAGCTTCACGCGCCTGTGTAAGTAAAAGTTTTTGTTCTTTCGCAGTTATGATGAATTCCATGCTTAATTATTATATAATATAGGTACTTTTTATGAAACAAAAAAGATTATCTAAAATTGTAAAAATAGGCGGTTTTTCTCATATTAATCCTGTTTATATTGGGGGGGATAATCCTGTAGTTGTTCAAACTATGTGGAAAGATCATCTTTCATTCCCTAATATTGATGAAATAGTCCAAAGGATTGAAACTCTTGAATCGTTAGGCTGCGGTTTATTGCGTTTTGCCGTTCCTGATATTCAATCTGCCGAGGCGCTTGGCCGCCTTGCTGAAATGGTAAAAATGCCATTGACGGCGGATATTCACTTTGATTATAAAATCGCTTTACGCTGTATGGACTTTCCCATAGCCAAAATACGCCTTAATCCCGGTAATATTGGCAGTAAAGATAAAGTAAAGGCTGTACTGGGAAAGGCTGCTGTCTGTAAAATCCCAATCCGTATAGGCTTAAACGCTGGAAGCCTGCCTGCCGACCTGCAGAAACAGGTAGAAAACCATGTCATTGGCACAGATGAAGCCCTGGTACAGGCCGCTGAAAGGGAAATAGCCCTGTTTGAGGAATTTGGCTTTACGGACTATCTGGTATCAATGAAAGCCAGCGGAATTGCCGATACTATAAATGCC
>Ga0123356_10001914_pt1 | contig 22557 bp, 21 predicted proteins | sample TergutEmb28metaG_2_FD_92546 | JGI IMG/M metagenome (GOLD analysis project Ga0123356, IMG submission 92546) | Embiratermes neotenicus P3 segment gut microbial communities from Petit-Saut dam, French Guiana - Emb289 P3 | ecosystem: Host-associated > Arthropoda: Insects > Digestive system > Gut ...
CGGCAAATTGACCGCGGATTTTTCCGTAAACGGGCAGATCGTGATAGATTTCGAAACGCTGAAAAAATACGGCAAAATCTCGTGGAACGGCGAGACAAGGGAACTGCGGCTTGTACTCGGTCCATAAGGTCATATCCCCGCCTGTCTCAGGTATTTTCTGGTTCTCGCCGCTGTTTCAAGCGGCTTGCCGAAGTCGTCCAGCGGATACATATCCTGCTCGACCACCACCCAGCCGTCGTATTTTTGTTGTTTCATAAAATCAAACAATTCTTTGAAGTTTATATCCCCCGAGCCGGGCTCGCACATCGCGCCTTCGGCGACCGCTTTGGCAAAAGGCCATTTTTCCCCGCGCGCCCGGCCGGCGATCTTCATATCGCATTCCTTTATATGCAAAAACGGAATGCGCCCGTGATGTTTCATATAGAACGCCGCCGGGTCGCCGCCGGAATACGCGTGGTGGCCGGTGTCAAAACAAAGCGGTATATCGGTGTTTTCCAGTACATCTTCGATCTGTTTTTCTGTTTCGATGTAGCAGTCGACATGGGGGTGAAGCGCGGGGACCAGCCCGCGGTTTTTCACGAAATCGCCCGCGCGCCGTATGTTTTTGTACAGAGTTTCCTGCTGTGCGGACGTCAGGGCGCGCGCCATGATATCCCCGCCCGTTTTTTCGTCGGTAAACATCTCCTGAATCATGACTATATATTTCGCAGAGGGGAATCTGATCAGAAGATTTGCGATTTGGTCTATCGTTTCGCACATTTTATCGATGGAGCCGTCGTCTGTATAATTGCCGAATACTGTTCCGGCGACAAGCTCCAGATTTCTTTTTTGGAGTTCTTCGCTCAGTGTTTCATAGTCATTGGGCAAATAGCCCCACGGCCCCAGTTCGACCCCGTCATATCCCGCCGCCTGCATTTCGTCCAAGCATCTCTGCCAGGGCGGCTGCCTGTCGTCTGCGGGAAACCATACCCCCCACGAATCGGGCGCGGTCCCTACGCGAATTGCCATATATTTTGTCCTCCTGTCGGTTATAACATATCACGGGAAAATCACGATTTTTATCGCGTTTTTGGATCTGTCGCGGGCTGCGGCAAACCCCTTTTCGATTTCGTCAAGCGTGAACCGGTGCGTTATTACCGGCTCAAATTTGATTTTGCCCGCTTCAGCCGCCGCGACCGCGTCGATAAAATTCTGATGCGCGACCCCGGATACGCCCGTTATGGTCATTGGCTTCTTGATAAAGTCGCCGAAATCCACCGGTATCGGTTCGCCCTTTCCGTATCCTTCAATTGCCAGCACGGAATTGCTGCCCATGACGCCGAACGCGAATCTGACCGCTTCGTCCGTGGTCGCGCACTGCAGCACGCGGTCGGCCCCCTTGCCTTTGGTCAGTTCCATCACGGTTTTGTGAGCGTCGCATTCGTTGATGTTTATCGCATGGGTGGCCCCGAGTTTTCGCGCCGCCTCGAGCCGGTTTTCGCGCGTGCCCACCATTATCAGCTTTTCGGGATTGTACAGCGAGGCAAACTGCATGGCGTACAGGCCTATGGGCCCCGGTCCCACGACGACGACAATATCGCCTTCGCGGATCGAAGCCGCCTGCGCCGCGTGACAGCCGTTTCCCGCCGGCTCCATGTTGGAGGCTTCCTCAAATGTCAGATTGTTTACGGGGTGCAGCATTTTCGCCGGCACGGCCGCGTATTCCGCGAATCCGCCGTTTCTCATCGTGCCGAGCTCGTCGAAATTTTTACAGCACGACGTTTCGCCGTTTCGGCACGTTCTGCATTCGCCGCACCACACGATACATTCGCACGCGACTTTCTGCCCCTTTGCAAGGCCCGTGACGCCGCTTCCGGTTTCTTCGACCACCCCCGCGAACTCGTGCCCGAGCACCACAGGCAATTTTATCGAATGTACGCGCCTGCCCTCTATTATGTCGAGGTCGCTGTGGCAGATCGAAGCGGCCTTCACTTTGACAAGCGCCTCGCCGGCTTTTATTTCGGGCACGGGTATCTCGCAAAGCTCGCATTCCCCCGCCCGTTTTACCATATATGCTTTCATAAAATCATCACACACCTACCTTGCGTCGAGTATTTCGTCCACCAATTTATTTATATTTTTGGCGATTTTATCTTCGTTTTTGTCAACCCACGAGACAAACGTGTCCTTCCCGCTTGCGAATATTTCGGTCAAGGGCGACCTTATGGGGGTGCACCATATCGTGTCGCATATGTCGTATGCGGCGGATTCACGTATCAAGTCGAGCATTTCAACGGTATCGGGGTCCCTTGAAAATTTATTCTGCAGGGAATATTCATAATACGCGGTAAAAACCGTGTTGCGGGTCTCACACGCCATCGCTTCCATCACCGCGCCGGCTATTTCCGGTCTTTGGTTTGTGGCGGGTATGACAAAGGGGCGCCCCGCTTCTATGCGCGAATGATAACGCGGCTGCTGCGCGTCGTATTTCGGGAAAGGCACCACCCCGAAATCGTCTTCCATGTCCCTCAGTCTCACCATTTCCTGAATGTTTCCCACCGAAAAAAGAGCCTGTCCCTTTTTGAAAAACGCGCATTTGGCATCGGGCCCCACGCCTTCCGACAGTTTTATCGTGCCGTAAACGTTTAGATACATGCCCTCTTTATACGTGTTCATGATGTCCGTCACTTTGCTTGCCAATCCGAAAAACTTTTCGTTTCCGGCCGCGTTGAAATACGGTATGTCGCCTTTGTCCTTTTCGACGAGGTTTATTCCCGCGGATATCCAGATATTCGGGTAGAGATGGTCGTTCTGGCTTACGATTCCCCAATAGTCGTCCGCCGTCATTTTGTCGTTTCCGCTGACGTTTTTAATGCCCGCTTTGGCGAACTCGAAAAATTTATCGATAGTCCATTCGCCGGATTTGACCATTGCGTATATATCCCCGAGCCCCAGATCCTGGACCATCTTTTTGTTGAAATATACGGCGTTTAAATTTTCCAGAAGCGAGAGCACCTCGTCGCTGAACGCCCACGGCAGCCTGCCCCCTATCGTTATATAACTGTTCATTTCCGGGAGCCAGTACGGTTTGGATAAATCGATATGGGGAATGTCGTCAAAGGGATACAGAAGGCCCTTGCTCGCCGCCACGTGCGCGTTGCGGTCGAGCAGCATGTACATATCGTACGCATCCTCGCCGGACTGCACGTTTTTTGTGATGAAGCCTATCGACGCTTCTGCGGAATCTTCTATATCGTCGGCTTTGAACGTTACGTTGAAGCGGCTCTGTATCTGCTGGTTGCGCCTGTAGACGGCGTCGTTTAAGACTTCGCCTTCTTCCGCTTCGGGATAGAAATGCACGCCTCCCCTGTTGCCGGCGGCCACATAAACGCAAAAAGACACCCTGTACTCATACCCGCCGAAATCGAGCTGGGGCAAATCATCGCGAACCGTTCCGTTGTCTGCGGCCTGTTCGCCGGCGCCATTGTTTTGGACTTCTTCTTTGCCCGGGTCTTTCGCGTTTTGGGCGTCGCCGCAGGAAATCATGAAATTCGCGCCGGCAAAGGCAAATAGGACGCAAAAAATAAATACGGTTATTTTTTTCGTTTTCATATCAAACTCCTTCCTGAGCTTTAATATTTTCCGGCATTTTTGTAATGCTCCGTTTTTTCTTTATACGCCGCTTGGACCGATTGCTTTTCGGAAACCGAGGCCACGCCCGTGTTCCACCATGCCCCATATCCGTCCGTCATCGTTTTGGGCAATACCTTTATATCGATCAAGGTCGATTTTGTCCGGGATTTCGCGTCTTTTACCGCCGCCGCCAATTCATCCAAGTTTTTTACGCTGTACGAAACCGCTCCGTAGCCCCCGGCGACTTTTGCGTAATCTATCGGCATCAGCGCGCCCTCGGGAGAATTGCCGTATCTGAATTCGCTGCCGAAGCTGTCCATGCCGTTTGACATCTGTAAATTGTTTATACAGCCGAACCCGCCGTTGTCAAACAATACCACATTTATCTTTTTGCCCATCTGCAAACTCGTGATCAGTTCGGAATGCAGCATCAAAAAGCTGCCGTCGCCGCACATGGCGTACACCTCCGAATCCGGGCACGCGATTTTTGCCCCGAGCGCGCCGCATATTTCATATCCCATGCAGGAATACCCGTACTCCATGTTGTATGTGTTGCGTTTTTTCGGGAGCCAGATCCTCTGCATGCACCCGGGCAGGCTCCCCGACGAGCCCACTACAACGTCGCCGTCCTCTATTAAATTCTGCAGCGCGCCCAGTACCGCCGTCTGGGTCAGGCAAGACCCGAAAACTTCGGCGTATTCCCCCAGCTTGTCGTCCATGTGCCCCGGCACTTCGGGGATATAGTCTTTTGAATTGTAGTCGGTTGCGAAAAGGCGCTTTATTTCATCGTTCCACTCCTCTTTCGCTTTGACAAATTCATCTGTATATCCCGAACGGTACGAAATTTCTTTGAGCCGGGCCGATATTGCCTCAAGCGCTCTTTTGGCGTCGGATACCACTTTTATTCCGTCTGCCTTGCCCCCGTGAAACGCAGAGGGGTTTATATTCACGAATTTGACCGCGGGATTTTCAAACAGCGACTTCGACGCGGTCGTAAAATCGGTATATCTCGTCCCGACGCCTATGACCAGATCGGCCGCTTTCGCGATTGTATTGGCGGCTTTGCCCCCTGTAACGCCGATTCCGCCGAGATTATACGGAAAATCATAGGGGACGGCGCTTTTTCCCGCCTGTGTTTCCCCCATCGGTATGTTGAAATCTTCGCAGAACCTCTCGAGCGCGTCCCAGGCTTCGGAATAGCGCACGCCGCCGCCGCATATCACAAGCGGCTTTTTTGATTTCGCGACGGCATCCGCCGCCTCGCTCACCATTTCCGCAGTGGGAACGGCGCGCTCGATCCGATGAACGCGCTTTTGAAAAAAAGTATCGGGGAAATCATAGCTTTCAGCCTGCACATCCTGCGGCAGGGCAATTGTGACCGCTCCGGTGTCTTCGGTGCAGGTCAGGGTCCGCATGGCCGAAAGCATCGCGCTCATGAGCTGTTCCGGGCGCGAGATCCTGTCAAAATATTTGCTCACTGGGCCAAAGGCGTCATTTGTGCTTATCGATAAATTGTGCGTTTGCTCAATTTGCTGAAGCACCGGGTCGGGCTGGCGCGTGGCGTATACGTCGCCGGGCAAAAACAAGACCGGTATATTGTTGGCCGTCGCCGTGGCCGCCGCCGCGATCATGTTCGCCGCGCCGGGACCGACCGACGACGTGCAGGCGAATATTTGTTTTCTGAGCTTTTGCTTGGCGTAGGCTATCGCCGCGTGCGCCATACCCTGCTCGTTTTTGCCCTGATATATTTCAAGCCCGCCGCAATCCTGCTCGAGAGCCTGTCCAATCCCGAGGACATTGCCGTGACCGAACAGGGTGAATATGCCTTTTACAAATTTTTGCTCAACTTTGTCAAATTCCACATATTGGTTGCAGAGAAATTTGATCAGCGCCTGGGCGGTGGTCATAACCATATCATCCGTATCCTCGCTTTCACATATTAATCATTATGCCGCGTATAATCGAAATCATATTGTCGTAACCGCTCAAAAATTTCGTCAGGGTCACTTTTGCCGCTCCGAACGAATCAAATTCGCATATTTTCAATCCGTCGGGTTCATACGCCCTGTTAAAATCGCCGATTTGATTGGACAACTGATTTAAAATTTTCGCCTCGACGGGATTGTCCATGCGGTTTTCCACCGTCACATCGCAGTAATTAAACAACTTGATCCATTTGGGCGGTATGGTCATCGATATGTCGCCGCCGATAAATTCGGACCAGTGAAAATGATTTCTGTAAGCGGCGACCAAAAGCCGCGCCTTGTATTTTCTTTCTTTGAATATCCTGTAGGCGTTTTTGAATATCGCCACGCCCGACATGTCAAAACAAACCGGGTCGAGGATTTTGCCGCTCATCTCCGCCGTTTCGCGCAGCCAGTCTTCGATTCTTCCGACCATAACCGTGCACACGGGATTTATGCCGTCGTTTTTCCGGCCTTCTTTTGCCCGCCGCTCAAGACCGCGTTCCATCGCTTCCGCAGCCGCGATCACCTGCGGCACCGAAAACGACACGGTCGCATTTACGGTGACGCCCCTGTATGTGGCTTCTTCAATCGCTTTTACGCCCGCGGCCGTAATCGGGATCTTCACCATGATATTTTCGGCGAGCGAATCAAAATGAAGCGCCTGTTCGACCATCCGAGCTTCGTCACGGTAAAATTTCGCGTTGGTCTGTATCGATATACAGCCGTTTGCCGCGTTGTTTTTTTCATATATGGGATACAGAAGCTTTGCCCCTTCGACTGCCATATGTTCGCCTAACAGCCACGCTATGTCGTCTTCGGTCGCTTTTGGATATTGTTCGAGAAGCCGCTCTATATACGGGATATATCTTTGGGTTTCGTTTTTGAGCACCAAGCCGACAATCTCGGGGTTTGACGTCGCGCCGACTGCGCCCTGGCTGATCGCGTATGTGAGTTCCGGTATGGAACAGCTGTCATTCCAGAACTGCGTCGGGGTATTCCGGCTCATCGAAAGCAGATTGCCTGTATCGCTCATTTTCACCGCCCGCCTCTCTGTCTTTTTTACTTTGCGATAATTTTTAACCAATATGTTACATATCATAACAGATTATTAATCTGCTTTCAATATGTAACATGTAAAATTTTTATGAAAATACAAAATACGTTTGAATCAGGAGGGTTTATCATGGCAAAAATCGCATACATAGGCGCGGGGAGCAAGGGATTCGCGCGAAATCTGATCACTGACATGTTCATCAAGCCGGCGCTTGCCGATTCCCATTTCGTACTCATGGATATAAGCGAAGAAAATCTGGCTTACAGCTATAAATTTGCCGAAAAACTGAAAAAGCAGCTCGGCTCGCCCATGACCGTCGAAACCACCACCGACCTGACGACCGCATTGGACGGGGCCGATTATGTGTTTGAGACAACGCTGAAACACGGGCTGGAAACGCGTATGGGGGAGCACAAGTGCTGCCACAAATACAACCTGTTTCCCTATTCCGGCTGCACCACCGGGCCCGCGGGCGTTTTCCGCGCGCTGAGGGAGATACCCGCCACGCTGGAAATTTTGCGCATCATGGAAAAAGTGTGCCCGAAGGCGTATTATCTGCATTACGCCAATCCCACCAATACGGTTTCGCTGGGTTTGAGCGTCGCTTCGCCGATCAAAAGCGTGGGGTTATGCCACAGCGTCGAAGGCACGGCGGGACAAATGGCGGGTATGCTCGGCATTCCGTTTGATGAGGTTTCATACTGGGCGGCGGGGGTAAACCATCAGTGCTGGATTTTGAAGTTCGAGAGAAACAAAAAAGACGTTTATCCGCAGTTCCGGGAGCTGTACAACAACAAAAAGATGTATGAAAGCGAAATGGTGCGCTTCGAGATTATGAACTTCTTCGGGTATTTCCCCACCGAGTCCAGCTACCACAATGCGGAATACGTGCCGTATTTCCGCAGGACGCGCGAGGAGTGCGAAAAATGGGCGCCCGGCATTCCGGTCGACGACAAATATTCCGATGAAATCGCGGGGCGGCAGGCGCAGCTGCAGGAAATGATAAAGGCCTCCGAAGGCGACGGCCCAATTCCGATACTCAATCACTGCGAATTCGCCATACGCATAATCGAGGCGATGGAAACCAACAAGGCGTTTTTATTCAACGGGAACATACTCAATAGCGGCCTTATAACAAACCTGCCCCCGGATATATGCGTGGAAGTGCCGATTATCGCGGACGGCGGGGGCCTTCACCCGTGCTATGTGGGCAAACTGCCGGACCAGTGCGCCGCCCTCAACGCGAACCGCTCAGCGGGAGATCTGCTTGCCGTCAAGGGAGCTCTCGAAGGCGACAGAAAAGCGGTGGAACAGGCGATCGCCCTCGACCCGCTGACCGCTTCCGTGCTCACGCTCGCCCAGATCAAAGAGCTTACGGCGGATTTGTTTGCGGCGGACAAGGCCTTTCTGCCGCAGTTCAAATTTTAAATATGGAAAAAACCGCAAAAACCGCAAATTTTTATGACGTCAAGGAAGATTGGGGCGAAGTAAAAAAGCGCTGGGAAGCGTGGTGGGATTTCGATATATACGACCGTCCGCTGATTTGCGTCACCGCGCCGAAAAAACATCCGCGCGTTCCGCCGGAACTTGAAGGCTTCGAATATGAGGAAAATGATTTTGTCAGAAAATGGGCCGATATAGATTACATGACCGACAAAATGCTGTATGAATATTACAGCACCTGGTACGGAGGGGAATCCGTTCCCGTGTTGAAATACGGCGGTTCGGTCGGTCATGCCCTCACATTCGGCTGCGAACCCGTTTTTGCAAAAGATACCATCTGGGCCAACGCCCTTTTGCCAAAAGACGGCGGCGAATACCCCGAAATATGTTTTGACGAGAATAACCGTTGGTGGCGCAAATATTGTGAAACCGTGGAAAAAACCGCGGCGGCGAGCAAACAGAGATATTTTTCATCGGCCAAATTGGGCAATCACGCCGGCGACAATTTTTCGATATGCCGCGGCAGCGAAGCGCTGTTATATGACCTTATCGACAATCCCCGATGGGTCAGGGACAACCTGAAATATATCTCCGATGTATTGATCGGACAATTTGAGGCGCTGTACGAACTGACGCCGCTGACCGGGCTTGAAGGATATGCCAATACAGTCGACTGCTGGTCGCCCAAAAAGACGCGCGAATATGACACCGACTTTTCCTGTATGATTTCGCCCGAACATTTCAAGGACATTTTTTTGCCTCCCCTGATAGAAACCATGCATAAAGACGACCACTGCATATATCATTTGGACGGCATAGCGGCGATGCGAAGCCATTTGGACACGCTGCTTGAAGTGGAGGATATAGACGCGTTTCAGTGGGTGCCCGGCGACGGGCACTGGGAAGCTTTGCAGTGGGTGCCGCTTTTGCAAAAGATACAGGCGCGCAAAAAATCCGTTTTTTGCTATGTTTCCGAGGATGCCGTTATACCGGTTTTGAAGGAACTGCGCCCCGAGGGGCTGTGCATATGCACAAGCGCGGCAAGTGAGGACGGCGCAAGGCGGCTGATCGAAAGTGTGGAGAGAGCGAGCCGCTGAAAATCAATAATTTACAATAAATTCACATTTAACAACAACCAAACTAATAATTGCATGTTACCGTATATATAGTCCCTCAGATTCGGAAAGCGAAAAGGGGAGGCATGGCTCAGTTGGTTAGCGCGCCTGCTTCACATGCAGGAGGTCACTGGTTCGAGTCCAGTTGTCTCCACCAGGGATAAACCGCACAAAAAGCCCGCAGTAACCTACTCTGCGGGCTTTTTGCGCTCTGTTTTTTTGCAAAGTTTTCAAGCTAAATTTAAAGTTAAATTTTGTTGTTACTCAGCGTTGCGCGGTTGTGTTATGTGCCACTCGCCAATTCCAGCTTTACCGAAACCATTTCATTTGGAGATTCGACGCTCAATAATTGATTATCTTCAAAATATACAAATATACTGTCTTCAATGGTTTCATTGTTTTCATCGAAAAATTCAACCGTATATAATTCTCCGTCTTCAATTTTTATTATATCGATAACCGTACCTGCGTTATTTTTATTGATTCCCAAATCCGGCCTGTTATTTTTCAATTTTACAATATCGTAAAGTTTAAACATTATTTCCCCCTCTTTTCTTTATTATCAAACGTAATTGTTATCAATCGCGGAATATTGGAATTATAATCGGTTTGCCAAACCGTTTTCAATGTCATTCCTTTTCCCGTTTCTCCTGTTATGTATACTGGTATTTGATATTTTACCCCGAATTTTGTTCTTTCAATCCTCGTCACCTGCGCATTCTGAACGGCTGCGTAAATTTTGTCAGACAGTATATCCCAATTTTGGTAATGATAGCCTAAAACGCTATTTATAAGGCTTGCTTTGTTTTTACCGTGAGGATGGTTGTTGTTGAGTAAATAACCTTGGATTTTATTTTGAGTTGTCGAAGCAGTTATAGCATTTGGCATGATTCCTAAAGTTTCCTTATCCATTTTCCCACCACCTAAATCCATTATACCACTTTTCGGCGTATTTGTCAACACATTTTCGCCCTGTTTTTTTGTCACGATGTTATTGACTTTTGTTTTTAAAAAGTGTATAATAGAGTTGTTCAGCCAATACCTACATATCTTACAGAGCAGTAAAAACGCGAAATGAAAAAAGCGCGCGGAGGGTTATTATGATTACGATTAAAGGCGCTCACAACACCGCTTTATGTTACACTGCCCAACTCGAACAAACGGCGGCGGAACAAATTAAAACAGTTTGCGATCAGGAGGCTTTCGCCGACTGTAAAATCCGAATTATGCCGGATGTTCACGCCGGGATGGGCTGCACCATTGGTACCACAATTACCATTACCGACAAAATCGTTCCCGGTATGGTGGGCGTAGATATCGGCTGCGGTATGGAAACTGTTAGATTGGACATCAACAAACTTGACTTTGTCCGATTGGATAAAGCCATTCGCCAAAATATTCCCTCCGGGTTTGATGTGCGTACCCGCGCCCATAAACTGGCAGATGAAATAGATTTGAAAGAATTGCGCTGCGTCCGGCACGTCAATCTTCACCGCGCCGTACACAGCATCGGAACCCTTGGCGGCGGCAACCACTTCATCGAAGTTGACAAAGGCGAAGACGGCGCTTTGTATTTAGTGGTACACTCCGGCAGCCGTCATTTGGGTTGCGAGGTCGCGGAATACTATCAGAACGAAGGACATAACGCCCTCTGCGGCAATGCTCAGTTTCAGCTCGAGAAAGCAATCGCCGAATTGAAAGCGCAAGGCAGGGAACAGGAGATACAAAAAACTGTAAAATCCCTAAAAGCGCAGACCGCAATCCCCGTACCAAAGGACTTGGCGTATGTAGAAAGTTTTTTGTTTGACGATTATATTCATGACATGAAAATCATCCAGCGTTTTGCCGTACTTAACCGCAAAGCCATGGTGGATACTATCCTTGCCGGTCTGCGGCTCTCCCCGGTCGAACAATTTACTACAGTACATAACTATATCGACACGAATTCTATGATTCTGCGCAAAGGCGCCGTTTCGGCGAAAGAGGGTGAGAAACTGTTGATCCCCATCAATATGCGCGACGGCAGTCTGATCTGCGTCGGCAAAGGGAATCCCGATTGGAATTGCTCCGCCCCCCATGGAGCCGGTCGTTTGATGAGCCGCGCAAAAGCTTTCAACGAGCTTTCGATGAAACAATATAAATCGGAAATGAACGGTATATATTCCACCTGCGTGGTGCCGGACACCTTAGACGAATCACCCATGGCGTACAAAAGCATGGAGGAGATTGTCAGCCAGATTGACCCTGCGGTGAAGATTATCGACAGGATCAAACCGCTGTATAATTTCAAAGCAGCGGAGAAGGAACGGCGACGTAAGAATTGACGGCGAATACAGTCCGTCTATTCAACCTCTTGATATCACAACGTCACCCCGTTTTTGAATATGGCGATTTCCCTGTATCCGTTTATTTCGTTTTTGGTTCTTATCCCGCCCGACGCCACCGCCAGAACATAGTCAAAAAAAGCGTCGTCGAATTGTTTGGTATCCGCCGATATATCCTCCAGAAGCGCTCCCGCGTCAAAATCAATCCAGTGCGGTTTTTTGTTGTACAAACCGGAGTTGCTGGAAATTTTCACAGTCGGCACAGGGCCGCCCAAAGGGGTGCCGCGCCCCGTGGTAAACAGGATGAGCTGCGCCCCCGAAGCTGCGAGCGAGGTATTGGCCACGATATCGTTTCCGGGTCCGTTTAAAAGATTCAAGCCGGAAACAACGGCTTTTTGCCCGTAATCCAAAACGGCGGCCACTTCGCTTGTCCCGCCTTTCTGAGTGCAGCCCAGCGATTTTTCCTCAAGCGTCGAGATTCCCCCCTGTTTGTTGCCAGGAGAGGGATTTTCGTAGATAGTCTGCCCGCAGCGGACATAATAATCTTTAAAATCGTTGATCAGCGACACCGTTTTATCAAATACCCCCGCGTCACGGCAGCGGTTCAGGAGAATCGTCTCCGCTCCGAACATCTCCGGAACTTCCGTCAAAATGGCCGTTCCCCCATATTCGGTCAGCCGGTCTGAAAATCTGCCCGCGAGGGGGTTTGCCGTTATTCCGGAAAGTGCGTCCGAACCGCCGCATTTCAATCCGATTTTTAATTTGCCGGCGGGCAGTTTTTGCCGCTTGAAACTTTGAGCGTATCCGGCCAATTCAAAAATCAGCTTCACGCTTTCTTCTATTTCGTCGCCGCTTTCCTGCACAGCGAGAAATTTTACCCTGTCCGAGTCATATCCGCCGAGAAACGGCTTGAAATTTTCTATCTGATTGTTTTCGCACCCCAGCCCCAAAATCAACACGCCCGCGGCGTTTGGATTGTTTGCGAGCCCTGCCAAAGTTTTTTGCGTGAGTATTGCGTCGTCGTTCAGCTGCGAACAGCCGTACGGATGCGTAAAGGCGAAAACGCCGTCCGTTTTGCCGGCAACTTTTTCATTTGCGAGCGCGGCGGCTTTTTCGGCTGTCCGGTTTACGCAGCCGACGGTGGGGATGACCCATACCTCATTGCGCGCGCCCGCCTCGCCGTTTTTCCGCAAATACCCCATGAAACACCGGTCGCCGGCCGTTTTTCTGTTTGTGTTTGGCTTTGGGACGGGCCGGTAACGGTACTCGAGTATGCCTTCCAGATTGGTTTTTATATTGTGTATGTGGACATGGCGGCCTTTGGCTATATTCGTTTTCGCGCGCCCGATCGGATAACCGTATTTGACAACGCCGCCGCCCTTATTTATATCGTCAAGCGCGATTTTATGCCCGCAAGGGACCGCCTCGAGCGCCTTAAGGCCCAATAAGGGAAATTCTTCGCCGCCGCCGATATCCTTTAGGGCGACTGCCACATTGTCCGCTTCGTTGATTATCATCAGTTTTATCAGTTTTTGCATTTCATTTGGCTTTCTATACATTTTTTGTATCGATTTTTGGAACAAAATATTGACACCGGTTAAATATTGGTGTATAATAAAAATACGAATTATGCCGAAATAAGGGGAGGAAAGCGAAAATGTATCGGAGAAGTCAATTCGCGCAGCAAAAAATCGAAATGCCGTTCGGCGTGGAATTGGATCCGGAGAACAGATGGGTGAAATTGGCGAAGCTGATGCCGTGGGAAAAAATAGAGGAACTGTACGCGCGCAACTTTTCCGCCAAGGGCCAGGAAGCGCTGCCTGCCCGTCTGGCGTTCGCCGCGCTGTATATCCAAAGCCGCCTGAGTCTGACAGATGAAGAAACCGTTAATCAAATCCGGGAAAACCCGTCCATGCAGTATTTTTGCGGGAATGAGATATATACGCCCGCCAAACCTTTTGATTCGTCGCTTTTGGTGCACTTCCGCAAGCGCCTGACCTCGGAGATGATAAAAGAAATCACCGCGGAAGCCGCCGCAAAACTGCCGCTTTAGCGTTTTCTACAGATCAAAGGGCCGTATGGTCCATGTCTGCAATTTCGCCATATTTACCAAATTCGAAGCGTCGAGCCTCTCGGGAAATATCCAGTCGCCGCCCCAGTCCGTTTTATCCTTCACGAGCGCCGCAGGCGCGAGCCCGGCGCCCCGCGTGACTTCAAGCTCGTCGTCCTCGTTCAGGTTTTGCGCGATTGCCGCCGACAAGGCGCAAAACATATCGGGCGGATTCAGGAGACCTGCGCTTGTTTTATATAAATCCGGGAGCTGCCTGTACCCGAACACAAGCGAATATTGCTCCCTTGCCGCATGGGTCAGCTCGCGGACTTTGAGTTTTCCGCCTATTTTTGATTTTTCATGCTTCTCGGGTCCGTAGCTCAGATTCGCGGTCAGGTGGCGTTTTGAGAGATATCTTTCCATGAGCGACAATATTTCCGAAGCGCAATACCATCTGCCCCCGAGTTTCGCGTAATTCACCTTGCCGTTTTCCGCCCTGCCCGCGAAATCCCGTATATCTTCGGCGGATGTCTTCGCGTTTGGGCGCAGTTCGCAGCCGACAGTCCGGCTTGACGTTATGTATTCCACGTTGTCTCTTTTCAAGGTGTAGCCGATGAATTTGCCGAGGCGCCCGACGAGCTCCTCCATTTTTCCCGGAGGGTGAAGCGGAGAAGGCTTCCAGTCGCAGGCGGGCGTGTTTTTGCCCATGAAGTTTATACCGTCCCAAAATTTGGTGCCCGAAAATTCGCAGGGGTGATAATATATGCTGATGAATTTTGTCTTTTCCTCCCCGCTTTTTTTTGTTTCGCACAGCTTGTCAAAAGCCGCTTTCGCCTCAGACAGCGCTTTTTCTTCGTCTTCGATCAGATCCAGTCTCATAGTGGAGTACAATTTCGTGATGTTCAATACGCCGCCGTACCAGAAAGGCATATCGTTTAAATCGATTATGTCGTGCGAATCCAAATAGGTGGGAACCCCCCATTTTCTGAGTGCGGGATATACCTGCGGCGCCCATGAAGCGCCGGGCTGCCCGTAGCTTGCGGGAAATTGCCCCGTGATATCCGCAGTGTCCCAAAATCCCCGCGCTTCCCGGCGCTCAAATTCTTTTGCCCCGTCCGCGAATCCGTATCCCGCCAGATATTCGGACACTGTGGGGTGGCGGCTGTGATTGTCCGTGTGGTAGCATATTTCGTGCCCCGAGAGTTTTCTTATTATGTCGAACCTGCCCCGGTCGCGTATCGCCCTCGCCTTGTCGCCCACAAATTTCAACGACGAAATCACGCCCATTTTGTCCATCATGTCAATCAGCGAAAGCAGCGCGTCGTCCGCTTGCGGCGTGATATAATCCTCAACGTCATACCACAGCATTATTTTTATATCCATATGCCCTTTTTTCCTTTCTGTATTTTCCCGATTATTTTATCACAATGCGCTATGAAAGTCAATAGAGCGGTAAAAATAAAAATTTACAATTTTTCCGCAAATATCCGTTTGTATTTTGCGCCGCGGTATTGTATAATATTTGTCAGGAAGTCTAAAAAAAATCCCAAGAGGACAAATACGGGGGAATATCACAATATGGGTATAAAAGTTATTTTGCGGCTTATGGCATATGCGCTTATTATTTTACTTATCTTTTGCCTTTCGGCATGTTCAAAAGAGGACGGAGCCGATACCGATGAGAAAAACAAGAACGCGGGCGATGACGTTCAAACCGAGACGACCGCCGAAAAAGCGGTTGAAATCCAGCCCGATCTGCCCGAAGCGGATTTCGGGGGATATGAATTCACTTTTCTCGTCAGAATGATAGACGACGCTCACTGGTATCCGTACAACCCGAGGGAGATATATGCCGAACAGGAAAACGCGGAGCCGGTGAACGACGCGGTATACAGGCGCAACAGATTCGTCGAGGGACAGTATAACTGCGTGATAAAACAAGTCCAGACGGCGAGTTACGCGAGCGAACTGCAAAAAACGGTGAAAGCGGGCGACGATGTATATTCCCTTTACTATGCCGCCGTGGTCGATCTCACTTCACCGGCGGCCAACGGTTTTTTCCATGATTTATTCGCGGTGCCCCATCTTGATCTCGGCGCCCCGTGGTGGGACCAAAACGCCGTGAAATCATTGTCTATAGGGCATCGCCTGTTCTTTGGGACGAGCGATTTGATGATTGTGGACAACGACAGCACGTCCATTTTGGTGTTCAACAAAAAACTCATACAGGACCACGCTTTGGAAAATCCGTATGAGCTCGTGCATAACAACCGGTGGACACTGGACAAATTGATAGAAATGACCCGCGGAGTGGCGCAGGATATAAACGGCGACGGAATCATGGACTACAACGACAAATTCGGGTTTGTGGGATACCGGAACGCCGCTTTTTCGCTCGTGCACGCGGCCGATGTATGGATTGCCCAAAAAGATAAAGACGACATACCGTATTTTACGCTCAACACGGAAAAATTTTTCGCCGCTTTTGACAGAGCCTGCGATCTGATGTATGACCAGGGTTCGTACAATATCCACCATCTTGAAGGAAAATTTCCGGAAATCTACAAGATTTCGGCGCAGATGTTCATGGAAAACCGCTCCCTTTTCTATTGGATACTGATGCACGACATATTCGATTTCAGGGATATGGAGAGCGATTTCGGCATACTGCCGCTTCCGAAATACAGCGGCGACCAGAAAGAATATTACCACGAGGTAAATCATTATCACGGTCACGCGCTCGCAATTCCGGTATCGGTCACCGAGCTCGAACGCACGGGAATAATTCTCGAGGCACTCACGGCAAAATCGAGATATACCCTGCTGCCCGCCTATTACGACATATCGCTGCAGCGCAAATTTTCGCGCGACGAGGAATCCAAAGAAATGCTCGACATCATTTTTTCGTCGCTGATGTACGACGTGGGGGCTATAAACGAATGGGGGAGCATATTTTTCAATCTCGTCATGATGACGATGAAAAACGACAGGGATATCGCGTCGAAGTTCGAGAAATACGAGGCCAAGGCGTTGCAGGATATGCAAAAAACCATAGATTTGTACAAAAATATATCGCATTGATCGACCGGCGGATACAACTGCGGGGGATGCAGGAAACTGCGAACTAATACCGCCCTTACAAAATTATCTGTCGTTGTAATGTCCGTTACAATGCGCAATCAAAATATTTCCGTTTTCTAAAATCTTGTAAACAAGACGGTTTTTTTCGTCAATGGTTCTGCTCCAATAGCCTGTTAAATTGTCTTTTAACGCTTCAGGGTGTCCGAATCCTTCATTTCCGTTTCGGATAATGTCAGCGATAAGTCGATTGATTTTTTTTAAAGTTTTCTTGTCTTCGGTCTGCCAAGCCGTGTATTCATTCCAACCGTCAAGGCTGAAATCAATCATTTTCCATCGCCTCCAACTCGGAAAAAGTCTTGGTTATGGTTTCGCCTTTTTGGGCTTGTTCAACCGAATGCAATATCCGTTCCATTCGTTTGCCCGTGAAATAATCGTCGTATGGTTTCAATTCAAAGGGTATTTCTTGCGTCCTGATTGCCTGGCGGAAGTAAATAATGATAGCGGTTGATATGTTTATGCCGATTTTATTAAACAGGGATTCTGCGTCACGTTTTAGGTCTTCGTCTATGCGGATTGTTAAATTTGTCTGAGACATTTTAAAAACCTTCTTTCTTTGTCTTATTTGCACTAAAATTATATCATATATCGAGTGTATTGTCAAGGCAATTTATTTGTTTACCCCAAAATACAGAAAAAAATTTTTAGGAGGGATTATATATGGTACCTATCGAAATCAACGCAAATTCGCAGGAATTAATAAGGGGATTTGGAGAGTTCAAAGCAAATGAACCTGAAATTTCAAGAAAAATAAAAATGGATAAAAAAGAATTAATTGCCCCCTGCGGATTGGATTGCTTTAACTGTCCGGTGCAGGAAAAAAATATTACCGAGGCAACCCGTCAAGGTATGGCGAAGCATTTGAATTTACCGCCGGAAGAAGTTGCGTGTAAAGGCTGTAAACAGGAAAGCGGCAGATGCCGTTTCCATCAGAATTGCGCCACATGGGAATGTACTCAAAAAAAAGGCGTGGCATACTGCTTTGAATGTAATGATTTCCCCTGCGGATTATTAGCGCCATCGGCAAAAGGCGTTCAGTACCCCCACAACATGAAAGTATACAATCTTTGCAGGATGAAACTAATCGGATTAAACGAATGGATTAAAGAATCACTGTCTATTCGGAAAAGATATTACGAGGGCGATTTCATTGTAGGCAAAGGACCCGTCGTAAAAGAAGATTGATAAAGACGAAAGGTAATTAAAACATGAATATTTCAATATCAACCGCCAATCTATATGTTTTGCCTTTTGATATTGTCTTAAAAATATATAAGACAGCAGGTTATGAATTCAAATGGTAATCGCTTAAAAAAAGAGGTTGAGAGTCAAAATATATGAATCACAAATTTAATATTTTTTCCTGTTCGGCGCGGCTCAATTCAAACAGCAGCGAATACAGCGCGGTTATGGAAGATTCGCGGCCCTCTTTTGCTTTGCGGGATAATTTGTCCAATATCTCCCGTTCCCGGGCCGGGTCGTAAACCGGCATATTATGCTGCCGCTTATACTTTGCAATTTCGGCAGATATATCCATTCGCTGTTGAAATAAATTTATCAAACCGTCGTCAATCTCATCTATTTTTTTGCGCAATTCTTGCAAATCCATAAAAATCCCCCCACTGAAAATCAAATAATCATCAAATGTGACCGCTGACTGTCGAGCAAAGCGCCGTAAATCGCCACAGCCGCCGCAGCTTCAACACACGGAACGGCGCGCGGCACAATGCAGGGATCATGACGGCCGCCAATCGTCAGTTTCGTTTCTTTCCGGCAGGATAAACTGACACTGTCCTGTTGTATTGAAATGGACGGGGTCGGCTTGAATGCGGCGCGGAATATCAGCGGCATACCCGACGTGATGCCGCCCAAAATACCCCCGTGGTTGTTTGTGCGGGTTTGTATGGTATCCCCGCGCACTATAAATGCGTCGTTGTTTTCAGAGCCCCGCAATCCGGCGGCGGAAAATCCGTTGCCGAATTCCACCCCTTTGACTGCGGGAATGCCGAAAATTATGGCGGCAAGACGGTTTTCCATTCCGTCAAACATCGGCTCGCCGATTCCGGCAGGCACGCCGAAGGCGGCGCATTCGACAATTCCGCCGAGCGAATCCCCGTCTTTATGCGCGCTTTCGATGGCGGACCGCATTTGATTTCCCGCTTCCGGGTCCAGCACGGGAAAACCGGCCTCATTCAAAATACGGATTTCAGCTTCGCCCGCGTGAACAGGGTCAAAATCCCTGTCGGTTATTTTTCCGATTTGCGCTATATGCGCGCTTATATATATTTTTTCCCGGCGGAGAAATTGCAGGCATATCCCCCCCGCAACGCATAACGGCGCGGTCAGACGCCCCGAAAACGCGCCCCCGCCGCGCACATCGCGCGCTTCTTTATACTTGATATACGCGGTATAATCCGCGTGAGAGGGACGCGGGACGTCCGATAAATTATCATAATCCGACGAACGCGCGTCTGTATTGCGGATTATCGCAGTCAAAGGCGCGCCGCATGTGACGCCGTTTACCAATCCGCACAGGAATTCCGGTTCGTCCGGTTCCTTGCGTTTTGTGGAATATGCGTTCCCTCCGGGCATACGCCGCCGCATAAAAGCGTTCAGTTCGTCTAAATCTATCGTGAGCCCCGCAGGCAGCCCGTCGACGGTGACACCGATTGCAGCCGAATGAGATTGCCCGAAGATCGATATTTTTATATTCTTCCCATATATATTCGACATAAGCGACAAGTCCTCCCATATAACTTTTATGTATACAAACGCTCAAAAACTTCAAAATAATTTTCAAATGTTTTTGCGGTACAGGACGGATTGGCGATTTTAATTCCTTTTGTCCGCAAGCCGATCAAGGCAAATGCCATAGCCATACGGTGATCGTCATAGGTTTCAACCATTATTGAAGGTTTGGGAATTCCCGGATATATTGCCATTCCGTCCGCGGTTTCTTCGCACTTTATTCCCATTTTGGACAGTTGTGTCAAAACGGCGCGGATACGGTCGGATTCCTGATATTTGATGTGCCTTATATTTCGTATGACCGTCAAAGAGCAAGCAAACGGCGCCAGAACCGCAAGCGTGATTGCCTGGTCCGAGCAGTCGTTCATATCGACGTCTATGCCCTCGTATATGCCCCGTTTGGGTCCTTTTACCAATATCCCCTCGTCGGTTTCGCTTACCGTACATCCCAATTTTTTCAAAATTTCCAAATATTTTATGTCGCCTTGCATGGATGAGGAATACACGCCTTTTACCAAAACGGCCCCGCCCGTAAGCGCGGCGGCGGAATAAAAATAACACGCGCTTGAAATATCCGGTTCAATCCCGTATGCTCTTGGAATATACTTCTGCCCCGCTTTTACGAGGTAACCGCCCCCATCTGTCCTGCTTGCGTGAACGCCGAACTGTTCCATCATTTTTAGGGTAATACCGATATATGATTTCGCGGTTTCTTTGCCGGTAGGCTGTATTGTCAAATCTTTTTTATGCAGGCAGCCCGTCATCAGCAGCGCGCTCGTGAATTGGCTGCTTTGTTCGGATTCGATTCCGATCTCGCCGCCCTCGAGTTTTTCGCCGTATAATCGATACGACAAAAATCCCTCTTTTTCAATATATTCGATTTTACACCCCAATTTACCCAAAGCGTCCGTCAGTGGTTTCATGGGGCGTAATTTCATTTGTTCTGAGGATTCGATTGTATATTCACCTTTGCAAGCCGATAGCATCGCGGTCAAAAACCGCGCGGATGTACCCGCGCTTTTGACGTTTACGGTCGCTTTTTCTTTCGGAAATCCGCCGTACAGTTCGATTTTTTTTTCGTTTTCATGAATTTTCATCTCATAGCCGAGCGCCTTCAGGCAGTTTATGAGCCCCCTTGAATCGTCGCTGAACAAAACATTTGTCAAAATACTTTTTCCTTTGGCCATGCTCGCCAATAATAACGCTCTGTTGGTTATACTTTTGGAACCGGGGACTTCGAGAACGCAATCAACCGGTTTGCATATGGGCGCTACCGCATAAAAATCATTCGTGCTCACAATGCAATTCCTCCAAACCCAATCTTATTACGGTTTCTATCTCGCCGACGGGTATCTCTTTTAAAACGCATTTCCCGATTTCCGCGGGAAAAATCATCGTGATGCTTTTTCCGTCCCGTTTTTTATCGGACAAACACGCCTCGGCGAGTTGATGCGCTCCGCAGCGCGTATTCTCCGGCAGGCCGTACCTGCGAAGCATTCGGACAATATCCTGCAGGCAGCGCTCTTCGCACATACCCATGCGTACGGCCGCGCGGGTGACAACCGCCATTCCGGCCGCGACGGCATGACCGTGGGAAATGCGATACTCGCCGAGCAGTTCAATCGCGTGTCCGATGGTATGCCCGAAATTCAATAATTTCCGGGAGCTTTTTTCAAACTCGTCTTCCGCGACGATATCGCGTTTTATTTCAATACAACGGGAAATCACATTTTCCGATTGCGCGCCGACGGGCGTTTCGAGTGATTCGAACAGCAATCGGTCGGCGAGCACGCCGTATTTTATTATTTCGGCGCAGCCGTCCCTGAAGGTCTCCGGGGACAGCGTGGAAAGCAGGGAAACATCGCCAAGAACGAGAGCGGGCTGATAAAACGCGCCGGCCAAATTTTTTCCGGCGGCCAAATTGATCGCGGTTTTTCCGCCGACGGAAGAATCCACCATCGCAAGCAAAGTAGTGGGCATTTGCACGAAATTTATTCCCCTCATATAGCATGATGCGGCAAATCCGGCCAAATCGCCCGCAACGCCTCCGCCGAGCGCGACAACGACATCCGTACGGCTGAATTTTTCCTCTGCGAGAAAATTCAATACGGAGAGAAATGTTCCGGCGTTTTTTGAGGTTTCGCCGTGAGGGAACACATATTGCGCGGCACGGTAGCCGTTTTCAGCGAGCGCATCCGCCAGCTTTTTTCCGTACAAATTCGCAACATTGTCGTCGGCGATGACAGCCGCGGACTGCCCGCCGGCTGTTTTTCGTATGAGAAAACCCGCCTGTTCCAAAACATCCGCGCCGATTATTATATCGTAACTTTTGGACGCGTTTACAGTAATTGTTTTCATCAAAAATCCAACTCTCCCTTCAACCGGCTGCCTTCCTCAAGCAGCTTCACCAATTCTTCTTTATTTTGCTTCGCCAATGCGTTTCTGTAAAGGGCGACCGATTTTATAAATCCGTCCAATTCCCGTATCAGAAAATCATTGTTGTCCATACATAATTCCCCCCACATATCCGCGTTGAGCCGCGCCACGCGGGTCAGGTCTTTATAGCTCCCGGCAGAAAAACCCTTATGTCCGCGCGCCGTCGGACTTTTGATATAGGCGTTTGAAACCACATGCGCCATCTGAGAGCTGAAAGCAATCATTTCATCATGTTTTTCCGCGGTTGTCACGGTCAAATGCCCGAAACCGGCGGGTTTCAGCAATTCCTCGAGCCTGCCTAATAAGGCCGGCTCGTCATAAACGGGCGGCACAAGGATCATGGACGCGCCGCGAAACAGATTCGCCCGGCTGTTTTTGAAGCCCGCGTTGTGGCTTCCCGCCATCGGATGCCCGCCCACAAATATAAACCCATACCGCTTTGCAAGCGGAAAACATTTCGAGCAGACAAACCGTTTGACGCCGCAGCAGTCTATGACCATCGCATTTTTCGCGATGGCCGGCGCGGCGTTTTCAAGATAAGCGACCGCATCGCCGGGATTGACGGCAACAAATACCGCGTCGCACCCGCCGATTGAATTTTCGTCCAATACGCCGTCTGCCGCGCCGGAAAGCTGCGCGAAACTCAAAATAGTTTCGTCTGTATCGAAAC